>Ga0070741_10000824_pt1 | contig 103079 bp, 96 predicted proteins | sample Coa_R1_4_FD_66440 | JGI IMG/M metagenome (GOLD analysis project Ga0070741, IMG submission 66440) | Surface soil microbial communities from Centralia Pennsylvania, which are recovering from an underground coalmine fire - Coalmine... | ecosystem: Environmental > Terrestrial > Soil > Unclassified... | reverse complement strand
CGGCAGGGTCGGATCAAGCGCAATATGGGACCAGCCTGCGAGTGGAACGATCAGGGCGGTCCCCAGCACGAGCGGCACACCCAACCGTAGCAGGCGGTCGGAAAGGAAAGTCGCTGAGCCTTTGCGGTCGAACGCGCCCGGAGTGAAGTAGCCGCCGAGGAAGAAGAACAGCCCCATGAAAAAGGCCGCGTTCACCCACAGGAAAACTCCTCCGCGCAGCAGTGGCGGGTCTGGCAGCGGGACCTCTGGCGGGTGGGCCGTGACATAGGACTCGACAGAATGGTGGGCCACGACAAGCAGGATCAAAATGACCCGCACGGCATCCACATACTCGATCCGGTCAGGCTTGTTCGCGCTGGTCGTTTCACCCAGAGACTTCATCTGAGTCTGCCTACGCGGCTTCCCTGCAGCAAATTCGAAAGCTAAGTTGCCATTGGTCATGCGGGGTGAACTTGATTTGGCGCAAGCTCGGTCCGACCGAAGCTCCCCATCCTTTGCTTTGGGTGGCTGATATGGCTCGGCAAGCCCGGTGATTATTGAATCAAGCGACCGGACTCAACCGCCTTATTTTTCTGAAATTCGAAGGGCCGAACCACGTTCTTAAAATGTCGAGACGATGGTCTCGGTGTGCTCTACCTCCGGCGGCGCTGCGCAATACGGTCCGACCAATGCGCGCCGTACGAATAGCAACGGTCAAAGATGCAGCCTCGAGCAATATTTCAGAAGCTCTGGAGATATCTGGTACACGGTTGTGCACACCAAAGTCACCACCGGTACAGACCCGCAAAAAAGCGCTAGATGCAACAGCGATTTCATTAATCGCAGACGGCGAAATTGCGCTCCTCCTCAGCGCAGAACGTAAACCGTCAAGGCGAGCTATAGTCGCCCTTAAGGATTGATGGAAGGAGAGGAGTGAGCTCCATCTTGGTGCTGATGTGTTTTTTTATAAATGCCGTCTGGGATTCATCGTGAGCGATGACAAATTTGCGAGCACGCGCGACTGCCCACATATTTACTTGCTGAGCGACAGATTTCGGAGTCAGGCGGCGAAGATTTGAGATGCCGTCATTGTTGTTTGAAGCGACGAATAGCTTGGTAGGGCTGATAGGAAGAGAGATGAACCCCCGCGGCTCCTTCAAGAAGGCATATTGAAGCGGCCGGTCAGAAGTGAGGAAGCGGTGCGGCCCCTTACTGATGTCCACAGTCCCCCAAAACATGCCATTGAATTGTGTTCCGATCTCCTCGTTGTCTATCGCTTTGATAATTGCATTCATGCTGACTTTCATGGGAATGAGAGGATCAACCGCAGCGATGTACTCGTTGAAAGTTGCGGGGTAGTGCGGCTCCTTAGACTCCTAATATCGCTTCTGAGCATTGGGACCCGCGCGCTCCCAACTAGTGACTGTCGCGGATCGAAGCTCCATCATTACGTCAGGATGGCGAATGATGAGACTCATGAGAAAACGCGACCAGCCACTTCTTAGATCGCTATTCCATGTGTCGTCCCCGGATAAGAGTTTGTTGAGCGCGCGTGACGCGGTGTTGTCTGTATACTTGAGGAAAACGTCTTCGATGTGCTGCGCCATGTCAGGAGGCAGCTCGGGGAAAGCATAGAGGTCGGTCTGAAACCCCGTCCCTTTTGGACCGACGGGCTTGGCAATGAAGTTGCCGTGTTTGACCGTGAATTCGATGACCTTCTTGGCGCTATTGGCCCACTGCTTCAGATAGAAAACGGGAATGTCGTGGTGGTCGCGCGGCTGGCCATTGGTTGGACGAGCTTTGCCTTTCATGATTTCGACGGGGTCGGAATGATCGAGATCACCATGGCTCCGTGAGGGTCAGTCGATGCGACAAAGTCAGCCTTGAAATTGCCAATCGAAATGTTCGCCACGGCGTATTGCGCTATCTTGCCATCCTTGTCGTGGTCGCGATAGTCGCGGAACTGAAATGGCCAGCGAGTAATCTTATTTTCGTACTCAACGGCCATTACCACGCGCGTCGTGTGATGGGTGACGCCGTCGATCACTGTACTGAAGCCGGGCAAAATGTCGAAATGGATCTCGTGCTTGCCCAATTCCTTCGGCAACTGCGTCCGGTTTGAGTCGAGATATGCGCAAGCCGTCGCGTTCACGGCCTCATTCGTGAGCAGATTCCCTGTCGAATCTATGAGGTCCGATATCTGCACATCGAGAAACGGGTCGAACGCGACGAACAGTCTCGCCTGGACAACCTCACGCGATATGACGTTGAGCTCAGTGGGCTTGAACCAGTTGAAGCCCTCGGCCTCATCCAGCGTCAAACAGCGGATGCTGCAATGCTCCGCTTTCGTGCGAGCGGTCTTGTAGAAACCCTTGGAGGAAACGATGACGCCCGAGTGGATGCCCGTGTCCTGACATTTCGTGTAGAACGCCTCTACCGCGTCAACCCCGACAGGGCGCGACCTGTCGCGGCATTCGAGGGCGACGACAAGTTCGTGATGGTCATGGGTTATCGTCAGCACGACATCATGCTCGCGCTGCTTCCCCACCCTGTCTGCGATGAACTTGGGTGACTCGATCTTGATATCTGTGCCTACCGCTCGTGCCGACTCAATAATCCGAATCAAGCATTGCAGGTCTTTGCCATCATTCGCCATGCCCGTTTCCCGATGGAATCGGAGGAATATATCATGAAAGCTCCTGTCGGGCTCCCAAGGCTTCTAGGTGGCGATTAGGGCTTATTACGCCTCGATCTCAGCGTAATGCAGGAGTACAAATAGGGGGAATACTCTCCTACCCTGGAGAGCGGATGCCCAACGAGAGGGCGGCTATGACAGTTCGCCAGATCGAATGCGAAACGGGTACCTTGAGTGAGCGCAGCACGAAGCGGAGTAGGTCGAGCAGTGGGGAGCTACGTCCCCCCTTGGCTGCACCGCGCATGCATCAATCAGGGAGGCCAGCTTGGACGATGCGAACGCCCATCATCTAGTCGAGGGACCTTGACAGCGTCGCTCATCGGTTCGAGGCAAGGTCGGGATTGAGTTCGCCGATCTGGGCGAGCGGGATCTCAAGAACATCGACCACCCGGTACGGGCCTATGCGCGCTTGGCGGCTTTCCTAGCGTCTCTGACTTTCTTCAAGTCAATGTCTCCCGTTGATCATGAAGGCAGGTTGTCACCACGAAAACGCCCATCCGCAAGTACACCAACAGAAACTAGGAACGGTACTCGGCGATGCGGTTGGCGGGGAGGAGGCGGCGGTAGTGCGGTTTGAGCTAAGTCCGCCTGCATCGCCTGCACATCCATTTTTTGCGGTGCAACTATAAAGCACATGTAGCGACATAATCACCGTTTTGGTAGAGTGCGTTCAATGGCCACCTCCGGCTGGAGGTCATTATGTCAGACAAGGTAGTCCAAATTCAGGGCGATGCTGAGAGTGATCAAGCATTCGTAAGCTCAAGGGCAAATGCGAGCGAGCCACCGCCAGGACGCGGTGCGGAGGCTAAGGAGAACTCGCCAGAGGGCTCCACGAAGAGCTACGTGATTTCCGATCCACAGTTTATGCGGCAACTGGCAAATCTGCGGGACCTCTGTGAATTTATACGGCGCGAAGGAATAAGGATCGATGCGGATAAGGCCAAGTTACTCGTCTTCGGTGAGGTCGGACGTTTGCGGCAAGCGTCGGGCGCCGAAAAAGGTCGTGAAGCAACAGATGAAGAATGGACGTTTGTCGAAACCCGAACTCAAGAGCTGCATGGCCTTCTGGATGAGGGCTGTAGACGTGGATTTTACATTCGTAAGAGCGAATGGCTTTTGATTTGGGTGCCTTTCCTTCTAATATCTGCAGCCGCAGGCTCGCTGATTGCAGCTTTTTCCCAACCAACGTGGGTATCCTACTGTTACATTGTGTGGCTCATGGTCCTTGGGGCATTAGGGTCAGTGGCATACGTTACAATGAACGCCTTGGCACTCCAGAATGACATAACGTTCGATTTGGGAAACAAGAAACTGCTCATCATTCGGCTGTTCCTTGGCGCGATCTTTGGACTTATCCTAGCTCTCCCATTTGGCTTTAAGCAGTTCGCTGAGTTCGCCAAACAATTTGAGTTAGACGAGACTGGTATGGCAACCTCCGACACGACGACAGTTGCTGCCGGAGCTGCGATGTTGCTGATGCCGTTCGTCTTTGGCTTTAGCACAACCGTCGTACTCACCATTATAAACCGGCTTGTTGACGCAGTCGGAGTCGTATTTGGGAAACCTCCACCCGTTCGACCAACGTAGTGGCATTTGATAGGGCGGGGTTCCGATATAGCGTTGGGGCATGAAATGAGCGGCGTATTGGCCCGCAAGCAAGCTTGGGCAGCGGTGCATCAGCCCCCGAGGTGGCTGTTCAGTTCGATTAAGGGATGCGGGTAAAGACCCGAGTTGAACTGTGAGCACATTGTAGAGTTTGCGTCACGGCAGTCGAGATGATGTTGATTTTGTTCGGGAAGGGAGAGCAATCTTCGTTCCCACCGAGAATTCCCTGGTTGGCAGCATCGGAACGACAGATCACTGGGCCGTAGCCTTGCAGCGCTGCGGCTCGACCCAGTAACTTTTCGAATTAACGATACCCACTCTACCGCACCGACGATGGCGAGCACAAACTAAGCTACCGCAGAGGGGCGCTACTCACTTCGGTCCCGTTGTTGTGATGAAAAAATTGAGTCTGACCGTTGTCCCACTCGATCTGCACGCCCGACCAATCGGTAGCGATGACCGTGCCCTGATCCGTTGCGCTGTCATGCCAAGCCACGCGGTGGCCGACTTTCAGTCGTTTGGATTGGTCGGGCGTCATGACGGGATACTACCTCGTGAAAGTCGGCTAGTTCTACCGCGAAGAACACTTTTTGTGATTGAGCGCGATGTTGCGGGCAATCGCTCCAAAGAAAAAGGGATATCCTAAGATAGGAATATCGGTGGGCGTCGCGTATGGCGTCAGCCAGCCGTAACCGGCGCGCCCTATAGCGGGCCGCTATATCCGTCCGTTCGGAGAATCAGCACAGGGGGCCGCATCTAGGATCACCGTCGCCTTGTTGCGGTGTCGCCGGTCGTTCTTGCGCCTCGCCTCAATCCGCCTCATGCTGCGAAAGCTCTGTCAAAAACATCATGATTCCGGACAGACTCTGAGCACTTAGTTGGCTCGCCGAACTGGCGAGCTTTGAGGTATTCAAGCTGATGGGTCGGCATTTCGCTACCTATTACTTTCCAATTAGTTAGTTGCCACGACGGCGAGCGGTTGCTAACAGCTCCGCTTCAGAAACTACGGAGTTCTATAAGATGAAGACCAAAGCCAAGAAGAATCCAGCGCGCCGGGAATGGACTGCTGCTGATTTGAGAGACCTCAAGAAGCACTCGAAGGCAAGAACGCCTGTCGTGAAAATCTCCAAACAGATGAAGCGCACGATAGGTGCTCTGCGACAGAAAGCCCTACATCTAGGTATCGGCTTGGGCCATCAGCGCTAAGGCGCAAGATCGACCCTGGCAAGTGCCTGAATCACGAAGGGCGCGTTCCGTAATGAATTGAAATTGTGTCCTGCGCATGCGTGTCAAACGCCATCCGGAACTGCGCCAACGCGAGCGGCTCGCGTAATGAACGTGCGACGGCCCGGGTGCAAGAAGCAGCCTTCAAAGCCGAGCGCGGGCTTTCGGCCTCTCGGGCGCTATTCTTGCGGCAACCCTGGCCGTTTCTAGCCCCACCCGTGCGTTCAATCCGCGAGGGCGCGAGAGTCCCGCGTTGGGTAGACCTTTCCTGCACGCATGCAAATAACGGTCCGCGACCTTCTCAGCGCGCCTAACATCGACCTGTAGTAGACCCGGGTGAGGTGCCATAGAATTCGCTATGCGGTGCTAGGCGCGTTTGGGACTTGTTACGGGCTCGGAGCGCAGTTCAAACTTCAAGCCGTCGCTATTTACAAAAAAGAGAGGGTTTAACTGGTCTGAGGTAAAGACCGCTGCCGTGAGGGGGCCTCCGAAGCAGGCCCCGGTATCGAGGTTGACGCGATTGGCTTGAACCTCGGGAGCACGCGTTGTCGTCGGCGTGTGGCCATGTACTACAAGAGCGCCGTGCCAAAGCTCCGAAGACAAGAACGGCTCACGTATCCATAACATGTCATCTCTGGATTGAGCATCGAGCGGAACGCCGGGCTTTATTCCGGCATGAACGAAGAACCTATTGTCGTCGAGAACATGAAGAGGCAGCGTTCTTAGCCACGCGAGGTGCTCCGCCGGGAGATCGGAGGGGTCATCTATGCCGTAAGCATCCAAGGTCTCCTCGCCGCCGTTCTCCCACCACTGAACAAGATCAGCGTCGGAGCGATCCCGATCCGCGGCGAGGCAAAGCATGTGGTCGTGATTGCCCAGTAAGCAGCGGACTCGTGATGGCCTTCTGGCCTGCTCTCGAATCAGGTAAGCAATGACCTCGTCGGATGCGGGCCCTCTATCGACATAGTCGCCCAGAAACAGGAAGTCGTGCTGGGTGTCGCCTGCGCTCTTGCGACAAAACGCGAGCAAAGACCTAAGCTCCTCGAAACATCCGTGGATGTCTCCGATTGCAAAAGTAATGTGGTCACCCATAACATCCGCCCCGTTGTAGCCATTCGCTGCGCACCTCGCCGGTGAGCCCGTCAACCACTTCCATGGTGTGGCCGGAATAGTCGACGAACAGCTTCTCACCGGCGACATGAACCTGGCGCAGGGTTGGCTTTGCGCTGTAATCAGTCCTCCAGCGTTTTCGCTTTGAGCCTTAGGCGCCCGCTAACAACCTAAGCGGTGTGGGTGCGTCGCGACGTTCGTACTAAGCCTTCGAGGTTCATGCGATCGGCGGCCTTCAGCACTTGGAAGCCAATTTCAAAGTTCTCCGACGCGCAACAGGTCGTTGACCTTGTCTGGAGGAGCATCAATGGCAACACAGGTCGTAACAACACTCAAAGTCCTGAACTGTTTTAGCAGCAAAACCGGACACTCAAGACCTTACATCTGGCCGGCATTGTTGTTTTTTGACTCCCAAGGCGTGGGCATTGGGAGTCCGGGACCCGGGGCTGTGCAGGTGGTTCTGAAGGAGGATATGCGGCCTGGCGACACTGCCGACATTCCCAATTCGGTAGGGGTAATAGGCGCCCAAATCAACGAGGGTTTCCAGGGAGCGGCTGTTATCGTTCTACTCTTTCAGAAAGAGGAGACACGAGTAAACGCTATGCGAGCTGGGTTCGAGGCTTTCTTCGGGGAACTTAAGCCAGCGATCCTTGACAATAACAATCTCGCTGACCTGGCGACGGGCGACGACGCTACGAGGCAAGCCGCCATCGACAGGATCAAGGCTCTCGTAGAGGCACCAATTACGAACGCTATCCACGACCACATGGGAACGGCCGACAAGTTGTTGAGGCCGCATGATAGCCTGATCGGCAGTGGCTTCCAGTTCTTGGATCTCAGGTCCCAGTTCTTTAGTGTGCTGATCAGCACTGGCGGCGCAGGCCCACCGGATGAATACAGAGTCGAGGGGGTCTTTGATACAGGCTCCTGGGCGGCGAGGCCGGTCGTATCCTGGGCTCCCAACCGTCTCGATATCTTTGGCCTCGGCGTCGACAATGACATGTTCCACAAGTGGTGGGACGGCACGAGCTGGCCAGCCGATTGGGAATGGCTCGGCGGCATCTTCAACAGTCCCCCCGCCGCGGTGTCCTGGGGTTTCGGCCGCCTCGACATCTTTGGCCTCGGTGTCGACAATACCATGTTCCACAAGTGGTGGGACCCCACCTGGAGGGCACCAGACGGCACGAACTGGGGACCCTCACTAACCGATTGGCAATCGCTCGGCGACACCGTCGGCTTCAAAAGTCCCCCCGCGGCGGTGTCCTGGGGGCCCAACCGCCTCGACGTCTTCGGCGTCGGCATCGGTAGCGTCGACACCTCCCAAACGATTACCATGTTCCACAAGTGGTGGGACGGCACGAACTGGGGACCCTCACCAGCCGATTGGGAATGGCTCGGCGGCATCTTCAACAGTCCCCCCGCCGCGGTGTCCTGGGGTTTCGGCCGCCTCGACATCTTTGGCCTCGGTGTCGACAATACCACGTTCCACAAGTGGTGGGACCCCACCTGGACGGCACCAGACGGCACGAACTGGGGACCCTCACTAACCGATTGGCAATCGCTCGGCGACACCAAATTCAACAGTCCCCCCGCGGCGGTGTCCTGGGGTCCCAACCGCCTCGACGTCTTTGGTCTCGACCAGGATAACATCGTGCGTCACAACTGGTCATGGGACGGCACGAACTGGGGTGGTTGGGAACCGCTTGGCGACAGCATCAACAGGCTAAACCGGCTCTAAGGCGTGAGTTTTGCTCGAAGCACAAGCTAACCGGGCGGCACGCGGAGTTCGTGGAAATCGACCCTGCGAGGCTGGCGTGCCAACAAAAAGACGCCGCCAGCCTCTGCTTTGTCGGCGAGTGGCTGCACGCGACAATGGCCGCATCGGACTAACGGCGACCGGTCACGCCGTACCAGCTCCTGCGGGAGTGAGCGGCTGGTCGGGTGTGACTTAAGGGGGCAACGGTATACCCCGGGCCGGCAACCACTTCTCAACGCATCGATCGTAACTTTGCGTTCTAGTTCTCTCTGGCGTTCTTGTTCCGCCGCTCTCTGGCGTTCTTGTTCGCGTAGTATTTTTCTCTGGTATTCTAGGTCCGCCGCTGTGTCCTCGCAAGGATAGCGAATGCGTCCTTGCCGATGGACATCCCGGCGAATGGGAGAGCTCGCTCGTCGCCGTCCATTCGGCAGAAGTCCAACCTTAGTGGGCGATGCTCGATCCTGTGCCACTGCGAACGGAACGAGAGACGAGCTGTGAGTTAGTCGGCAGAATCACCTGAAACAGCGCCCCGCCTTTGTCACCGGACGAGGCCAACAGTCGTCCTCCGTGACGCTCGATAATCATCCGGCAGATGGCCAATCCCAACCCCATTCCCCGAGGCTTGGTCGTAACGAAGGCATCGAATATGCTATCAAGCTTTTTGGGATCGATTCCGGGGCCCGTATCCATTACCGATATAACAGTTCCGTCGTTGTTTCGGCTCTCGGTGCTTAGCCGCAGCTCTCGAATGCCAGCTCTGGCCCCATCCATCGCTTCGATCGCATTGCGGATCAGGTTGAGAAGAACCTCCTGCAACTGACCGCGGTGGCCCATGACAGACGGTGGCTCGCGCTCCAGCTCGGTTCGAGTCGTAACTTGATGATCTGTCAGTTCGCTCTGCAGGATATCCAGGACACCCAAGATCATTTCGTTCACGTTGATCGGCACCCGTGTCTGGTCGGCCGCCCTGAACAAATCTCGAATATTATCGAATATCTGACTGGCACGATGCCCGTCGCCGACGATCTTCTTGAGTGCCGACCGCGCCTTTTCAACATCGGGCGGAGTATGCCCGAGAAATCGGAGCGCGGTACTGCCTCTCATCACGATCGTTGCTAGAGGTTGCTTCACCTCGTGCGAAATCGATGCCACCACGGCCTCGATGTTCATCAACTTGTTCTCGCGTTCGCGTCGAAGCATATGGTTTGTTCGAGCCAAATGCATGTACAATCCAGTCGTCTCTGCAAGCAAGATCAGCAGAACGATCGTTGAAGTTGCCAGCGACAAGATCCGACTCACATAGAAGCCCAGGCTGAAGCGGACGACGGTAAGAGCCAGTTCACCGATCAACGCACACGCAACGACCATGAGCCACAGGTCGAGAACCGAGCGTCGGCGCATCCACAGGACTGCCAGCGCAATCATACAAATCGAAAGATCGAATGTCGGTATGTAAGTTCCCAATAACGTCAGATCCGACGCGCTCAGGAAGAGGCGCGGCAGCAGCGGATCTGCTGCAATAACGAACCAGACAAGTCCAAACACCAGCCCGATAGTGATCGCTATACACCAGGCGATTGCAGACCGGATCGTGCCTTGCACGGTTGCCTCGCGTTCCTTAAGCGCGGCGTATGTCAATAAAGTCGCCGGAAAAGCGAGGTGCCAAAGAATGTAAAGCCAGGCGGTCGTCTGAAGACCGGCGCCAAGGAGGCCCGTCGGAGAGAATGCGCCGGGGAAAGTTAGCGCATGCGGAACAACGATCAGCGCCGTAAAGAGATAGCCCCCCGCAAGTACCAACAATGCGCGTGATCGCGAAATCGAAAATTGGGCAAAAAGCAGAATTGCGGTAACGAGATCGGTCACCAATATCGTGGCATTCAGAAACGGGATGAATGCGGCGAGTCGGGGCAGCGGCGTGGCTGCGAATGGAGCTACAATCGCGACTGCCACGAGTATAACCGCCGCCACTGCAAGCGCTAGCTTGATCTGCCTCCGCGTGGGCGCGAGCTTGATCAGTCCAACGCCGGCGCCGTCCCATGCATCAATCGAGGCCAGCGTTCCTTCTTCACCCGCTTCGTTCGCACTTGCGGCCATTTTAGGATCGGCGCGCCCTGTCATTTCGACGATTTCGGCTGCTGGCCCGCAAGCGAGAGGCGCACCAGATCCGGCAACCCCTTGGCCCCGGTTTTTTCCATGATATGGGCGCGGTGAAATTCCACGGTGCGCGGGCTGATGTGCATCCGCGCGGCGATCTCCTTATTCGACCGGCCAGTGACCAGATGATCGAACACCTCCTGCTCCCGTGGAGTCAGCTTCAGCAAACGCTGGTGAGCGAGGTCGGCGTCTTCGACTACCTTGCCGGAGCTATTGCGCAAAGCCTCATCGATGGCTGACAGGAGAGCATCCGCTTCAAACGGCTTCTCAAGAAAGTCCATGGCGCCCGCCTTCATGGCCCTGACCGCCATCGACACGTCACCGTGGCCGGTGATCAACATGAGCGGCAGCGACGAACCGCTGGTCCGAAGCCGCTGCAGCAATGTCAGGCCATCGATGCCGGGCATGCGCACGTCGCTGACAATACAACCGGGTTCGAGGGCCGCGTCTCGCGCCAGGAGCTCCTCGGCCCTGGAATAGGCGCGGACAGCATAGCCGGCATCCTCAAGCAGCTCCACGAGGGAGTCCCGCATTGGCTGATCGTCTTCCACGACATGGATGACGCTGCTTGTAGTCAAAGATATCTCCTCCAGAATAAAGTTTAGCGACCCGGCTGAGAGCTAGGCTTGATCCGGATCAATCCGCGAAATCTGGACGACGCCGTGAACGGTCGATCGGCTTCAGCGGATGGATGAGGATAGTCCGCCTCTTCAAACCACTACCGGGATGCCGAAAGCCGTAGAATTACTAGCTCGCAAAGCCCCGAGTTACCTCGGGGGGCTCCTTCGCATTAGCTTGGCCCACATCGGTTTGCGCTTCTCGGGTCGGCCCCCCAAAATCCCACCAGACCTGAGGAGACGGAGCCCCGACTGCCCCAACAGTTGGGGCTATTTTTAAGCGGAGGCTAGCGCAAGATGCCAACCACGAGGCGTTCCATATACCGCAAGGATGTCATCTACCTGGACCGCCAGCTCGCCTTGGAAGATGAACCCACAAAGCGTCAAACACTCGCGCGTCGTCTGAAGCACGAGATTGACGAACTAGAAGCAGCGGAGAGGAAGACCATAACCCCGCGTCAAGCTTATAGCGCCAACTATTGGAAAGCGAGGGCTGCGCGTTTGAGGCAGGCAAGCGGGCTGTATCGGAGCGGAACAATACACGATCATCTTATGCAGATCGCCAATGGGTACGACAGTCTCGCCGAACGCGCCCGCACGATTCAACAGAACGCCGAAAACGCCCTCAGTCAACACATAAGCCGTATCGAGATTGCACCACTTGACGAGAGTCAATCAAGCCCTGACATTTTTCCTGAAAAATTCCTTTTCATTCTAGCAGCTAGGAGTCGAGCCATGCGGTGCGTAGTTACCCTGAAGGACAGCGGTGCGATGGAGCGAGCGATGCAGGCGCTGGCCAATTACAGATATAAGGCGCGTGGCGAACCTGTGGCTCCCGAGGGACACCCGAAAGACTGGAGAAGCTGGCTTCTCGAGATCAATTCGGGAGAGTTGGCGTCGATTTGCGAACACATCGACGATGGGGACATCGTTGCGGTCAAGCCGGTGGATGACCGATTAAGGTCTGAACTGCATTGAAAGCAGATTAGCTGGCAGCGTTCTAAACTGCTGCAGTTGCAGCGTTCCATCAGCATCGCGATCGAGAAAAGACCTTTTTAGGCTGGTGCAAAGACATGGCTTGACCGACGAGGGCAACGAGTGCGGATCTATTATTTTGATATCAGGGATGGTGTCCCCCTTCGCGACAGGCAAGGGCTTGAGTTCGCAACTATCGCCGAGGCGATCAGGCATTAGCAAAGACCTGGCGCAAAGAATCCGCAGCGATCAACGAGCAGGCGCCGGTGACAGATATATTGCTGTGATCGATGAATCCGGCACGGAGCTTCATAGAGAGCCGGTCCATTACCCTACGGCGTAGCTTATTTTTGGAAAGCGCTTCGCTGCGGGTGCCGAGCGCGGTGAAAGTCAGTCAGACAGTGAGGCAAAGTGATGAGATGCGCGGTGACGTCCCTGGACTACTACGATGCTGAAGCGAAGGCCGCCATCAAAACGGCGGCTTCAGCAACCAGTGACGCTGACCGAATGAAATGGATACGCATAGCCCTCGCCTGGCACGACCTCGCCCGCGATCAGCCGTACGCCCGGCCAGAGTTGCGCCCCAAGCTCGATGCCGGTTATTCCATCTCGAAGCTGCCGAGGGCGCAACACGACATACCAAAATAGCACGCTGCACCATTTCCTGTTGCGAACTGACGCACTGTTTGGCGCATTCGAAACGTTCCGCGTCTACCGGCAATTCTGGTTCGTCTGCTCGCGCCTCAAGTCGCATGCGATCGGAGAAGGCCAAGCGTGCGTTAGCGCATGCTTGTGCCAGAAACCGGCGTTCGTCGTTGTCCAATCGACTGTCGACAGACCGAAGTCGGCGCTTTCACATACGAGACGTCAGACAACAAAAGGCCTCGCGCGCGGCCTTGGTTTGGGTTCAAGGGACAGCAATCCGACAGTCAACAATGGCGTTCGCTGTGTTTCGGCGTGAGGTCTCAGCCATGATCGGCATGGGGGCCCATCACCTGAATTCAATGATATCAAGGGCCTGAAGGGGTCCCGATGACGCCGATGAGGTCAATTTTCAATCAGCATTCACAACCAGCCCAAGCTCCTGCTCGGGAAGGGTCGATCGGGTCGAGGCGAAGCACTGTTGTAAAACTCTCAACGGCTGCCCGGCCGTCACCACGCATGATCGAAACCCAACCTCTGAATTGCCAAGCGAAACCAAGACTTGGATTGAGGACTACCGCGCGGTCTACCAACTCTTTTGCCAAATCGTATTGCTTTCCAAGGAACGCCAGAACATGAGCTGCTCTTGCCATCGCATAGGCGTCCTCTTGTGCCAATTTGGCGGCCATCGTGGCCAGTCGAATAGCCTCCGCGCGGAAATCGGGTGAGAGGGAAGACCCTCGGAGGTATTGACAAGTTAGGCATTCAGCCGCCATCGCATATGCGGCTGCATAGTTGGGATCGAGCGCGACCACTTTGGTGAAAACGTCGTACGCTTGATCGAAGCGACGATCATACCTCCGCAACGCCATGCCTTGGAGATACAGGTCGTAGACATGGGCGTGCGCCGTTGGCTTCCTTTTAACCCTCTCGATTTCGGCCTGCTCCAGTCGGTTGGACATTGAGTTGACAATCCTCATCGTCAAGGTGTCTTGAAGGGCAAATGTGTCGCTCAATTCTCCATCGAGCTTCTCTGCCCATAAATGCGCATTTTGAGTAGCGTCAATCAACTGAGGGGTTATTCGCACACTGCCGCCAGCGCGACGCACGCTACCTTCGAGAACATACCGAACCCCAAGCTCGTGGCCAACTTGCTTGATGTCAGCGGATTTCCCTTTGTAAGTGAAACTGGAATTTCGCGCGATGACGAACAGGGACTTGAAGCGCGAGAGCGCGGTGATGATGTCTTCCACTACGCCATCATTAAAATACTCCTGTTCGGGATCGCCGGACATGTTCTGGAACGGCAGGACCGCGATGGAAGGCTTATCGGGCAACGGAGGCGGGCTCTCAGCGCGATCCCTGCGGTACGACAACTGGAAAATCGTATTCTTGGAGCAAAGGGCTAGAGGAACTCTTGCCATCTGATCCACGGTAATCCCGTCGACGCCGGCGGAGCGCTTACCTTTGTTGGTAGAGACGCGCCGCCAAGCGTGTCGGATCATGCGGTCGTCAGTAAGCCAACCCCATAGATCCCGCCACGTTTAAATCGCATCACAGCCAATTTAGCAAACCTTATGAGCTGGCATTTGGCCGCCTCCGGACCGGACGCGCATTGCTGTTCGAGGGAGCTCGGCGCTGCCAGCAGTCCCATTATCGTCGGATCAGTACCGTGACTGCAAACGGCACGAGGAAGGACGTTGCCAGTGCATTCAGACTCATCGCGATCGCCGAGAATGCGCCGGCGATCTCGTCGACCTGGAGTGCGCGCGCGGTGCCGATGCCGTGCGCCGCGATGCCGACGGCAAAGCCGCGCGCCCGGTAGTCGGTTATGCCGGTCGAGTTCATCAATGGTGTGACGATGATCGCGCCCATGACTCCGGTCAGGATCGCTGCAATCGCCGTTAGTGACGGATCCCCATGCAGTGATGCGCTGATCCCCATGGCGACGCCGACCGAAACTGATTTGGGTGCGAGTGACAGTATCACGCCGCGCGGCAATTTCGTAGCCTCAGCAAGCAGCACGATCGACACGACCGCAGAGACCGAGCCCGCAGCAAGCGCAATCAGCATGGGCAAGATGGCGGCGAGGGCATGCGTGCGGTTCTCATAGAGCGGGACCGCGAGCGCGACGGTCGCCGGTCCGAGCAGGAAATGAACGAACTGCGCGCCTGCGAAATACGTCGCGTAAGGGGTATCGGTGGCAAGCAGGAACGCGCCAATGATCCACATCGCGTGGAGGACGGGATTGGCGAGTGGATGACGGTGTGTCGCGAGGGACACCGCGTCCGTGATCGCGTAGACCAGCAAGGTGAAAGTCAGCCAAAGCAGGGGCGATCGCGAGAGATAGACCCACAGCGAAAAAGCATTGTCCTTCATGACCAGTCCCACAGCCTCGACGGCTGGCTGACAAGCCAGAAGGTGAGTACGGTCGCGAACAAGGTCACGACGACGGATATTGCAAGAACGGAGAAGATGGCAAGGCCGTGAGCAGCGATAAGGTCGAGCCTCTGCACAACGCCCACGCCGGCCGGTACAAACAGAAGCGAGAGGTGTGCAACAAGCTTCTTGCTGGCGCCCTCTATGCCTCCATCCCGTAGCGGGCCCCGGGCGATGACACCGAAATGGTCGCGGGCGAGCAGGATGATCAGCAGAAAAAGGAGCCCGATCACAGGGCCCGGCAGCGGTAAGCCGAGGATGCGAGCGAGAACGTCGCCGGTCAATTGGCAGAGAAGGATCAGGCTGAAACTCGCGAGCATGGATGTCGTTGGCCCAAATTCAGAAACCGGCGATTGGAGAGAGCACTCCCTCGTATGATGACGGAGGCGGCGGCGTGATGGGAAGGCTCGTATGGAGCTAGTCCGGACGTGCGAATGTCTTCAGCTTGTCGTGATGAAAGTGCCCAACGGCAATGATCGATTGGGTGGTCGACAGACATAAGGTACAGATTCCGGGCACGACGACAAAGTTCATCGCTTTCACTGCATCTCTCCCGCAACTCGAGCAAAGCCTCGTTCCTTTACGAGGGCAGCATGTCGGCCTTTGAGGGACAAAGCTTGAGTGGAATTGCTCCGATTTGTTCGATCTGGCTAGAACCGGGCATCCGATGTCACGGCGTCATCGACGCTGGCCGGATCTCTCGGTCGCGAGCGTCACGGATCTTGGCCGCTCAATCCTTCGCAATGCACTGGCAAAGTGAACTGGAAGACGGCGCCACGGGGTTCATTGGGCGTGGCCCACAATCGACCGCCATGTGCCTCTATGATGGATCGGGAAATCGACAGTCCAATCCCCAAACCACCTGACTTCGTCGAATGGAAAGGCTCAAAGATGCGGTCGAGATGCGCGGGCGGCAGTCCCGGTCCCGAATCCGTAATCGCAACGAGCACGACATCGCGGTCAATCCTGGCCGTACGGATCAGGAGCTCTCGCTCTCCTTGGGTCAGCTCACACATCGCCTCAATCGCGTTGAGTATCAGGTTGACCGCGACTTGCTGCAATTCGACACGATCTCCAACGACATTGGGCAGGTCCTCTGCGAAATCGGTTCGTACCAGGACGGCGTTCCTTGCTGCTTCAGTCCGGGTGAGTTCGACCACTTCACTGATGACGCGATTGATCGCCAGGACGTCTTGCTTTGGCGGGGCCTTCTTGATGAGATCTCGAATTCGCCCAATGACCTCGCTTGCCCGAATAGCGTTTTGCTCGATGCGGGCGAGCGCCCCTCGCACGTGCTCTAACTCCGGAGGTCGGCGATCCAGCCAGCGCAAGGCAGCCTGCGCGCTGGCGACCACCGCCGTATTCGGCTGGTTGACTTCATGGGTGATCGATGCCGTCAGCTGCCCAAGCGCGGCAACCCGGGTTGCGTGCTCCAGCTCCATCTGCGTCTCGCGATAACGCTGTTCGATCTGGCGTGCCTCAGCCTCAGCGTGCTTGCGCGCACTTAGGTCCAGAACGAAGGTGACACCTTGGTTTCGTTGTTCATCGAATGCGGCCGAGCCGACCAGCACTGGCACACGGCCACCATCCTTGCGGAAATACTCCTTCTCGAATGGTTGCACAGCCCCAGTCGTTGTCATTTCCGCCTGGGCCCGCGTGCTACGGTCGTGCCACTCCGGCGGGGTCAGCTCGATATAGCGCAATCGGCCTGCATCAAGATCTTCGCGGTTGTATCCCACCATCCTGAGGAAGGCCTGATTGGCGTCGACGATGACGCACTCCTCATTAAAGATGTGCATCCCGATGATATTGGCGTCGACGAGGCGACGGATCCTCGATTCGCGTTCCTGGAGTTCCCTGTAGAGGCGGGCATTGTCGAGCGAGGTCGCGGCCTCGGAGGCAAGAAATTTCAGGACGGCGACGCGAGCAGGCGTAAATGCCCGCGGGGTGAGATTGTTCTCAAGATACAACAGGGCTATCAACTTGCCCTGCTTCACGAGCGGAAGGGTTAGAACCGATCGTGCGGGCTTGCGGCGGACATATGAGTCCCCGGCAAATGCGCCCCGCGCCGAAGCATCGTCGAGGATGACGCTCTCCTGCATGCGGGCGGCATATAGAACAACCGACTCTGGCGTTTCCGCGCCGGAAATCGGCTGGTCGCGAAGATCGATGGCGATCGAGGCGCCGCGTGTCGTCGCTTCGGCCTGTATCCGCAGCTCCGAGCCTTTCGGCAGAATGAGCAGGCCACGCTCTGCGCCGGCATGCTCGATGGCTGTGCGCAGCAGCGTGTCGATGAGCTTCTCCTGAACGATCTCACCCGAAATTGCCTCCGATACTTTGAGTACCGTTACGAGGTCCAACTGCTCAACAGCGGCCCCGATCGTACGGGTGGGATCGAGTATCAGGTCTTGCTCACGCAGGCGCGGATGCAGGTTGTCGAGCTGCCGCACCTTGGCCTCCGCCCCCCATCGCAGGTAGCAGTCGCGGGCGTGAGCGACATAGGAGAGGACGACCGTTCGAATGCCACGCGCCTCGTAGAAGCGGGCCGCGCACTCGGCTGCGATGGCTTCGATCTGAACGAATCCGGCTTCCCGGGCTGATCGGATCGTCTCCTCGTACAGCTGTTCCGCCTCGAGTTCGCGGCCTTCGATACGAGCGATCTCCGCTGCGAGCAGTGCGCGTCGCGCGGCGAAGTTCGCGGGACAGCGAGCGGACCATATCGCGAGTTTGCGGTGCTGTTCGCGGACGCCGTCGACGTGTTTGCCACGATCTTCAGGTCCGGATGCGTGATAGGCGGCGGCATGGGCAAGCCCGGTGTAAAATCGGTATTCGGTGAACTCCGAATAGGCTCGGACGCACCACGAGAGCTTCTCTGCCTTTTCAGCAAGAGCAAGCGCAACCTCATGACGTCCGGCAAGCAGGTTAAGCTGGATTTGCGCGGAGCAATAAAAGAACGTGCCTAGCGGCTCCTTAACGTCCGAGGGGGGAGGCCCGAGGGCGGCTGGCACTTCGAAGCTGTGCTCCTTGTCCCGTCCCATCAGGCCAAGCGCCAGATTTTTTTGCAAGGTCAGGAACTCCGCGGATAGCCATATGCCCGAGGCTTCCGCGAACGCCAGTGCCTGCTCGGCATGCAAGCAGACATCCGTGAGCGGGTCGCCGCAGAAGAGACCCACTGACAACAATCCCCGATGCGAGTACGCAGCAAAGGCGAGGTCACCGGCCGCCAGGCAAATTGCAAGACTGCGCTCCAAGAATGGCAGTCCGGACCGAATCGGACGAACCCACGGGGTTACATGAAGCCCGAAGACCAATAGCGCCCGCCCGCTCAGTCCTAATTGCGGCTGCTTGTCAGCGAGAGCCGCCCCAAATCGTGATAGCCGAAATCCAAGTTCGGTATCAGCCGGATTGCTGGCGAGAACGCCGAACGTGGTGGTCAGTGGATAGCAGGATTCAGGCGAGATACCGTGCTCGATTGTGAGACACGTGGCAGCCAACAGCATAACATCGGACAGGTTACGGTCGGTCAGAAAGGCTGGTGTGACCAGGTCGGCTAAAACTCGCATGGTTGCACGATGATAGGGGTCGGTCATCGGCGGCAATGCATGCAGTTCATCGTCCGACAAATCTTGTGCCAGACTTCGCAGGCGTTGCCGGTCCTTGTCGACTTGACTGCGGCTGGGGCGAGCGGGCCAGTCGATCCCGACCTGGCGTAAGAACGCGAGACAGACGTCAACAGCGTCCTCAAGCCTGCCTGTGGCGGTGTACAGCTGCGCGCGAAGCCTTATGACATCCGCGTTGGACGGAATGTCCGAGCAACTCTGTGACAACACCAGCAGGTCTGCTTCCGCCTTATTCAGACGACCGACCAGGAATTCGCACTCGGCGTGCAGCAAGGCCATGGCGAAGGCGGTCGGGCTGCAGCGCGGATGCGCGTCCTTACCGAGAAGCTCGCGGCCAATCTCAAGATAGGCTATGGCGGCGTGGTAGGCGGTCACGTTCCGCGCGCGGCGGCCAGCAGCGAAATTGACCGTAATGATCTGTTCCCGTTCAGCCTCGCAACTCAGAGCAGTGGCGCCGCGGTTCAGCTGGTTGGCTACAAGGTAGAGCCTCTCGCTTGTCTCGTCCGGTGCCAGGTGTGCTGCGAGTGCCATGCCGATGCGAAAATGCAGAGCAGCCCGCTTATCTTCGTTCGGCTGGAGTCCATAAGCGGCTTCCTGCACGCGGTCGTGTGTGAAGGCGTAGGACCCGTCGAGAAGCCGGACCAATTCAAGGCGAGTCGCTTCCAACAGATGTGCGTGAAGCGCTTGCTCGGATGTCCCGTGTATGAGGCAGAGCGTCGTTATATCGGAACTGCTACCCAAGCAGGCCAGTTCCAGCATGGCGTGCTGTGTCTCGTCGCGCAGGCCGCCTAGCTTGCCGACCATAAGCTCCGCGATGTTTTCGGTATAGCCTTTGGCATGGATGCGCCCGATGTCCCAGCGCCACTGAATTGTGTCATGATCGAATGTCAGCAGTCCTTCGTCAGATAGCGCGTGCAGAAATTGGATGAGAAAAAACGGATTGCCGCCCGTCTTCTCATGCATCAGCTGCGCCAGGGGCGCGGCACGCGCACGATCGGAGTGAAGTGCATCGACGGTCAGCTGCTCCACGTCGTTGCGGGCGAGAGGTGCCAGGTTGATCTCTTGCAACCGGGTACTGGAATCGCGAATTGCCGCCAGTTTTTGCATCAGTGGATGCTTGGCATCGACCTCGTTGTGACGATAGGCGCCGATCAGCAGCAGATGCCGCAGATCGGACTTGGTCAACATAGTCTCGATGAGATCCAAGGTGGCGACGTCCAACCATTGCAAGTCGTCAAGGAAAAGAGCGAGAGGGTGATTTGGCTTGGCGAAGACGCCAATAAAGCGGAGAACGATGAGGTGAAAGCGGCGCTGTGCGTCTTGCGCCGAAACTTCGGGGACCGGCGGCTGGTCGCCGATGACCAGCTGCAGCTCGGGAACGAGATCGACCATGAGCCGGCCGAGCGGGTCCAGCGCTTCGCGGAGGGCGTCGCGCCAGGGTGCCAGGTCGGCCTCGCGCTGCGCGAGAAGGCCTCGGATGAGGCTCTGAAAGGCCTGAGCCAGTGTTGCGTAGGGCATCTCCCGGTTAAGCTGATCAAGTTTTCCAGATGCGAACAGGGCACTCGCCGGGACCAATGCCTTATGCAGTTCGTGGACCAGGGCGGACTTGCCGATACCGGAATGTCCGGACACCAAGACCAGCTCCGGCGTACCGCTCCGGACGACACGGCCGAACGAGGCGAGCAGGCTTTCGATCTCGCGCTCTCTCCCATACAGTTTCTCCGGAATCAGGAGACGGTCCGGAGTGTCGAGTTGACCAAGCACGAAATCGTCGATCCGCCCTCGGGCTTCCCAGCTGGCGAGGCAGTGCTGGAGGTCGTACTTGAGGCCGGCAGAGGTCTGATAGCGCTCCTCTGCTGTCTTGGCGAGAAGCTTCATGATGATCGCTGACACGGCACCAGGTACGCCGGCCATTCGGTCGGCCGGGGGTACCGCGCGCCGCGCGATGTGGGAGTGCACCCATTCCATCGGATCGGCCGCGGTGAACGGCAGGGCACCCGACAGCATCTGATAGAACGTGACGCCGAGTGCGTACAAGTCGCTGCGGGAATCGATCGAGCGGTTCATACGCCCGGTTTGTTCGGGCGCCATATAGGCGAGGGTTCCGGCGATGGTCTCCGGCGGGTCGAGCGCCTGCTGCTCGCGTGAAAGACGCGAAGCGATACCGAATCCTGTGAACCTGACCTCGCCCACGGCACTTACCAGAATATTTGCCGGTTTCAGATCCTTGTGGATGAGGCCGCGGCGGTGGAGGCGGGTGAGAGCCGCAGCGACTGAAATCGCCAACCTTAGGAAACGATCCAAGTCTACTGGCGCATCGAGCAGCCGATCGAGCGGCTGGCTATTGGGGTCCTCGAGCAACAACAAAGTTCGACCGCGCTCGCGGATCAGCCCCAACGGCCGCACGGCCCAAGCCTCCTCCAACTCATCTCTCAACGAGTATTCGTGAGCAAGCTGGTCGAGGCTGGCCGGCGTCGGATGCTCCGCGGCGAGGCTAACGACCAGAACGCTGCGGAGCTTGCCCTCGGTGCTTAGTCGTCGTTCGCGGCAGAAGATGCGCTCGCCGTCCTGCCAGAGGACTTCGATGCCGTCATCTCCCTTGATGGGATTCCGCGAGGACACGATGATCTGCCGTGTTCCAGAGCCGAGCCGGCCGCCTATTCAAGAAAACATGCTGGGTGTCCAACCGTACTCCCCTGAAAAATCAGTTACAACAATTGCTATGAGCGTGCTTGCATGCGTGCGGCGCTCGTCGGCTAATCCGGCCGAAGCGCAGTGTCGGCACGCACCTTCGAGACTTGTTCGGAGGCGATGGGGGCCGTTGTCCCGCCCCAACGGCTTCGGATGTAGGTGAGAACGGAAGCGACCGCGTCGTCGTCAAGTTGTCGGCTGTAAGCGGGCATTCCAGGCGCCGTAGGCTCGGCATGGGTCCCCACACTTCGGGCACCTCTCAAGATGATTCGGATCGAAGTTGTCGGGTCGTCTGATCTGACCATCGAGGAATCGGCGATAGACGGAAAGAGTTCCGCGACGCCCTTGCCGTCCAAGCCATGACACGCCGAGCATTGGTCTCGATAGATGGCCCCGCCAGCCGCACTGGCTGGATTGTCGGGGGCAACCGGAGCAGCCGCATAGGTGGCCCCGACAGCGGCCGTCGTTGGAGTCTTCCCTTCAGGCGGAGCCGCTCCGCCGCTTTTGCCGGGCAATGACTTCAGATAGATTGCGATGGCATTGAGGTCGGGATCGCTCATATGAGCGGTCGACAGAGTGACGACCTCGCCCATTGGCCCGGTGGCTGCGGTGATGCGATTGTGACCCGATCTCAGATAGTAGATCAGATCATCCTTCGACCAAGCACCCAACCCAAGGCGGGCATCGTTTGTGATGTCGGGGGCCGACCACCCCTGAAGATAGCTGCCCCGCAGATATTGATCGGCCTTGTCGCCGCCGAGAAAGGTCTTGGGCGTGTGACATGCGCCGCAATGACCTGGGCCGTTGACAAGGAAGGCTCCTCGATTCCATTCGGCTGATTTGTCCGAATCCGGGTGATATTCGCCTTGCTCGAAGTACAGTGCATCCCACACCCGCATGGCCGTGCGGATGTTGAAAGGGAATGGCAAGGTATCTGCGATGACCGCATTGTGGACAGGCGCCACCGTGTTCAGATAGGCACGGATCGCCAGGACATCCTCGCGGGACATCTTCGTGTAGGCGTTAAACGGCATTGCGGGGTAGAGACGCGAACCGTCACGTCGTATGCCGTTCCGGATTGCCGCATCGAACTGCTCGTCGCTCCAAATGCCGATGCCCGTCTCGGGATCAGGCGTTATGTTCGGCGCGACGATACTGCCAAAGGGCGTCTCGATCGGGCGGCCGCCCGCGAATGGCTGGTTGCTGCCGGGTACCGTGTGGCAGCTTGCGCAGTCGGAAACTATCGTCAGATATCGGCCGCGCTCGATCTGCGTGAACTCCTGGGGATCAGCATCGCCCGCGAGACAGGCGGCGTTGGAGAAGAGGAGGACGGCTATGGCGAGAAAATCACGATATCGCCTACGCATCGACAAGTCCCCCCGGGCTCTTCAGATATTTGGTTCGGATCGCGGCGGCAGCCCAATAGGCAAGAGCTCCGACTGTAAGGGTCGGGTTGTAGCCGGCGTTCTGCGGAAATGCGCTGGCGCCGAGGACGAACAGGTTCGACACGTCCCAGCTTTGGAGGTAGCGATTGATGACACTGGTGGTGGGATCGCTACCCATCACGGCTCCGCCGTTGAGATGCGTCGTCTGATAGGCCGTGATGTCGTAAGGCCCTTTGCGGTATTGCACGTCGAGCTTGTCCGCGCCCATGGCCTTGATGATTTCCGCGAACTTGTCGGTCAGAAACTTGTTCTGCTTGATCTCGTTCTCTTTGAGATCCATCGTGATGCGCATCAGCGGACGGCCAAAGCGGTCGGTGTAAGTCGGGTCCAGGTCGAGATAGATGTCCTTGTAAGCGTAGAAACTTCCATGCACGCCCGTGCCCGGTTTGACCGTCGACAGGTAGTTCTCCTTTACGGCGCTTTTCCAGGCCGCACCCCATTTCGGCGTTCCTGGCGGAACAAGAGTGCTTTCGATCGGACGTGCGCCCGTCTGCACTTGTCCCATATAGCCGCCGCCGACGAACCCGTGCGGGCCATGATCGAAATTATCGCCATTGAACTCATCAATGCACATCCCGATCGCACCCGAGGCGATGAATGGGTTGAAGTTGAACTTCTTCGAATCGAAGAAGCCGTTCACCGTCGAGATCGTCTGGTGAGTGTAGTTGCGTCCGACTGTCCCTGTCCCCTCGACGGGATCGTATGGACGGCCGATCTTGGAGTGCAGCAGAAGCTGGACATTGAACAGCGTATATGCAGACAGGATCACGAGGTCAGCGGGCTGCTCCCATTCTTCGCCGCTGGTATCGACGAATGAGACGCCGGTCGCCCTCTTGCCGGACTTGTCGAGGTTGATCCGGATGACTTCCGAATTGTCCCGTGCGGTGAAATTGGGCTTTCGCACCACATAAGGCAATATCGTGGTCTGCGGACTGGCCTTTGAATAATTGCTGCAGCCGAACCACTCGCAGAAGCCACAATAGGTGCATGGTCCCATCTTGAGCCCGAGCGGGTTCGTGTAAGCTTGGGACAGATTGCCAGAGGGTTGCGGAAACGGCTTATATCCAAGCTCGCGCGCAGCCTTTCCGAATAGAGTGTGGCTGAACGGTTGTACTTGCGCCGGGGTTGGATATGGCCGCGAGCGCGGTCCTTCGAACGGATTGCCGCCTTCCATAATTTTGCCGCGCAGGTTACCTGCGGTGCCCGACGTTCCGCACAAATGTTCGAAGCGATCGTAGAACGGCTCGAGTTCGTCGTAGGTAATTCCCCAGTCCTGGATGGTCATGTCCTCGGGAAGAAAGGAGGCGCCATATCTTTCCGTCAGATGTGTCTTGAGCACGAAATCGGTCGGCAGGAAACGCCACATCTCGGCGTTCCAATGCACACCGCCACCGCCGACGCCATTCGGCGGCATGAACGCGCCCCAACTGCGGATCGGAAGAGCGGTTTGGTTCATCCTGTTTCGGAATGTGAACGTCAATTGCTCGGGCCGCAGGAAGAGCTCGTGCCGAACACGGTAGCGCAATTCGTCTTGCATGTAGGTCGGAGGAAAATCCGTCGGCGCATCGCGCCAAGGTCCGCGCTCGATGGCGATTACTTCGAGACCTTCATCGGTCAGTTCGTTGGCCATGATGGAGCCGGTCCAGCCGAGTCCGATGATGACGACGTCTTTCCTGGGAAGCCTTCTGGTCATGATCTACCTTTGTGTCCGCGTCCACTCGGCACGCCCTGTCAGGCTGACTGGCGGTAGTGGAAATTTCTCGTTATGTCGGCTGACCCAATCCAGATAGTTGTAGCGGGAGCCGGGGTAGCCGATCATCTTCCACGCGACCATCTCCCGGTTGCCGCCGTAGATTGGGTCTGCGAAAAATCCCATCTTCAGGTCCTTCATGAGTTGTTCGAAGAAGGCCTTCCCGTCGACGCCATCAAGCTGGAATTCTCCCTTCTCGAGACGGATCAGGACGCGGTCTTGGTCGAAGTCGGAAAGCTCAAAGAACGCCTTGCCGCCGAGTTGCGCCTTGCAACTCTTGTCGAGCGCGGCGAGACCCTCGCGGTATTGCTGAGCGGGCCCCCTCTCGGACTGGGGGCCTTGGTTCCTGGCGCCTTTCAGGAATGGCGGCCTGACGTAAAGTCCCTCCTGGTTCCCATAGGGGCCGGCGAGCTGTCGATCGATGAATACGGCGCATCCGGACTCTCTGCCGCCAGGCGTGTCGGGATCGCGTGGGATGATGCGATCAGCGAGCGCCTCGACTGCCCTGCCTTCGTCGCCCGTGAAGAAGTGCCAGGGTCCAGGTGCCGTTGCGGATGGAGGAGTGCCGGCGTTGGGCGTCCACGGAAGATGGTCGAAGATCACCGACGCGCCCGAACGTGAGGCGCCGAGAGCGAAGTATGCAGCGCCGGCCAACAACTCGCGTCGACAGATCTGAAAACTGTTATTGTTCTTTTTCATGGGGCTCCTTCGCAACCTCGCAAGATGTCCACCTGCCAGGGATCACTTGCCGCAGTTTATGCTCCGCTTACCTATCCGAGGCGGCGATGAACCATCGCTGCATTTCCAGATATTCGGAGATGTCATCGAGCTGGTTACAGAACGGAGCAAAAATCGTGCGCGGGCTCTAAGCCGCGCCTTGGGTCGGCGGAGATTTCTCCCTGCCCTGTAACCAGACTGCATGAATGCGCGAAATAGTCATATCGGACGGCGCCGATCTCTCCGTGGGGTGATCCGCGAGCAGACCGTGCGCCTTCCCGGCCCAATTCAGGCAACAACGGAGCCCCAAGGTATGCCCGCTCTTCCTCTGATCGTCTTTGACGTCAACGAAACGCTTCTCGATCTTCGGACGATGGAGCCGACGTTCAAACGAGTTTTCGGTGACAAGATTGACATGCGCCTCTGGTTTGCCAATCTCGTCATGTACTCGCTGGCGTTAACTGCGGCGCGCTCCTACGCGCCATTTACCGATATTGGCGCTGCCGTCATGAAGATGCTGGCTGACACTCAGGGAATCGAACTCGATGAATCGGACACCAAGGAACTCAAGGATAAGTTTTCGACGATGCCGCCCTATCCTGAAGTGCCGACCGCGCTCCGGAAGCTGCGCGATGCAGGATTCCGGCTATTTACCCTGACAAACAACCTAGTCGAGGTACAAGCCCGGCAGCTTGAGCAGGGTGGCATTGCAGGCTTTTTCGAAAGATGTTTTAGCGTTGACAGCGTTAAGGCTTACAAGCCCTCGCCGCAAACCTATGCCCACGTTGAGAAGGAACTTCGAGTCGGCCCCTCCCAGCTTTGCCTGATCGCCTGCCATACCTGGGACACCCTCGGCGCCGTGGCGGCCGGCTGGGAGGCCGCGCTGATCAAACGCGTCGGCAATGATGTGCTGAGAGTTGGCCCTCAGCCGCAGATCGTCGGGGATGATCTGACGGATGTCGCCGACCAGCTTATCGCTCGTCACAAGGGCTGAATCAGCCAAACCGGCGGCCGACGGAGGGGCCTGGCATGGACACTATCACAGGCAGCTCAACGGTAGCTTAAGGACAAGTTGGCAAGAACTCCCGCCTGAGCGACGCTCCACGAAGCATCCGGCCAGTCTCGCGGCGAGGATGCATGTTGACCCGGCGACGGCTTAATGGACTTCCAATGGATGCGAAGCTGCTCGGTCGCGGGGTCGGGTCAAGGTAGGGCCGTTGCGGCGGAGGTGTAATCGGCGCGATCTTTGGGCGTCTCGAAGATATGCCGGATGTGTTACCGATAACCTCCGCCAGAACGCTTGCTATCTCACCGCGCCACGTTGAACCATTTCTGACATTGGCATTGGTTCAGTGCTGCTCGCCCGCAGAATATCCTGCTTGAGCAGGTAAACCGATGCGGCAAGTAGCACAACATCCTTCATCAAGAAGAGAAACGGTAAGGTCGCGGCCGGAAAGCCACCGGCCGGCTCGGCCCAGGCGTCGGGGAAGAATGGGATGATCGTTACCGTCGCCACATAGGTGGCGCATGAGCCGAGTGCGCCGAGGACGCCGAGTTTCTTGTGCCAGAATCCCAGGAAGAGAAGAAGGCCGAATAGCCATTCTGAACTGCCAAGGAAAAAGGCCTCTCCGCGTACACCAAGCAACGGATAGAGCCAGAAGATCAATGGTCCGTTGCGAATGAATGGAACGATGGCGTGCGCCTCATAATCGAACCATTTCTGGCAGCCGAACACGAAGAAGACGATCACCATTGTCGCACGCATAAGATGATAGTCGAAGTCCCCGCGGATGATCTCAAGCTTTGACAACCTTGCGATGAGTTGGTCCATGATAAATTCTCCACAGCGCTGCGGCACTTGATCACCAAAGCGGCTCGCTGGCTTTGTGGGCGTGTAAGCCGCTGATCACAGTTTGCACGAATGGAGCAATACCAACTCGTCCCAACGGGGGCCCTGCGCTTGTTATCGCAAGTGTTTCAATCTTGCTCCGTAAAATGCAGGGCTGTCGAATTATGAGGATCGATGCCGTGCCGGCATTCGGAAATGGGCGGTCCGAGCGCGGAAGTTCGCGCTATTCGTCCGCCGGGCCGGTTGAACAGGCCCGACCCATACCAAGGTATGGGCTGAGGTATCACAATCGAGAGCTTGTTGGCACGGCTTGGTCAGAAGCAATCTGTCACGACGAGCAGCACTTTCGGTACGCGTTCGGGAGATTGCCCATGCCTATTCGCTTGCGGTTGCGTAACGCCAGACCCCTCGTTCCGGTGCTCTCGATCTTGCGTCGATCATCTGCGGGTCGCGACTTCCTGCCCGTTCGTTCTTGATGAGCTGCAGCGGCCCGCGGGATAAGCCCGGTGACAATTCCCTTTATCGGTGTCGTCGATGATGATGAGGCGCTGTGCTCATCCTTGGTGGATCTGATGCGGTCCGTCGGCTATCGCTCCGAGGCGTTTACTTCGGCGGAGACCTTGCTGGGATGCAATGATCTGCTCAATTTCGACTGCATCGTTGCCGACGTTCATATGCCTGGAATGGGCGGACTTAGCCTTATCGGAGAACTGAGGCACCGGAGCGTCACGACGCCCGTCGTGCTGATCACGGCTTTGCCTCACGCGCATCTGGACGAGCAGGCGACAGCGCTGGGTGCGTTTTGCCTGCTCAGAAAGCCGTTCGAAACGAGTTATTTTCTTGCCAGCGTCGAGAGGAGCCTGCGCAAATGAAACGCGTCCGAGACGAGCAGGACAAGGATGTCGTCGCTTCGGATCTTGAACTGCTCGACGCGAACCAGGAGTCGTCAAATCCCGGACTTGAAGGAAATTCGCGCCAGGGAGCGCCCAAGGTCGGGCAATGGGCCAAATGGGACAGACGATCACAGCGATGGCGCTGCTTGATGATCGCGGCGCGAGCGGGAGACAGTCAGGCGTACGAACAACTGCTGCGGGAGTTGGATGTGTGGTTGCGGCGCTACTATGCGCGCCGGCTTCCTTATCCTGCAGCCGACGATGCCAGGCAGGAGGCGCTGCTCGCCATTCACGCCAAGCGCCACACCTATGCGTCGTCAAGATCCTTCGGGGCGTGGGTCGTGGCCATTGCCCGCTACAAATGGGTGGACCGGGTGCGGGAGGCGTCTCGATATTCCGCGCTATCGCTCGATGAAGAAATAGCAGTAGAAGACCACGAGGGAGCTGCGATCAGTGCCGCCGCCCTCGATTGTCTGCTGGGCCGATTGAACCCGGCGCAGGCGAAGGTCATTCGCCTGGTAAAGCTCAAAGGGTTCAGCATCGCGCATGCGTCCGGCGCAACCGGCCAATCTGCCTCGCTTGTCAAGATCAATATCCATCGCGGGCTGAAGAAACTCGCCGCGCTGGTGTCCTGACGAAAATAGAAAATCTTCTCTCCGATAGTCGCAAGGCACCACCGCGTGCCATCAGAGCGGTGGTCGTTCTCAATTTATCAAAATAACCGCAACCGCAACAAAACGGAAGCAGCAGTCCGCAACGAAATCGCAGACAATCGGCAGGCCTTCGCGGCGACGGACTCTTGCGGCGAGGACCTTGATGAGATTGTTTCGAGCACGAGCATGCACCTTTTCCCACGAGTAGCTGTCTTCTGCGTCTTCTCCATCCTGCCCTTGGATGTCGTGGCGGAGCCCGTCTCGGACATGTCGCAGCCCAAGAGTGCGATCGCGGTCGAGAATGTTCATGTGCAGCCTCGGGGGAGAGGCGCTTCACCGAATTCCGAGGATGAGGATGCCGTGCAGACGCGGATTACCATTTTCAATGAGAAGCAGCGGCTTCTGGACGCCGAATTCGACAGGAAGCTGAGGATCTGCCGTGGCTGTTGACCGAGGTCTCCAGCGCACTGCGGCAAGTGAAGATATGGACCGGCATGAAGACATGGGGCGCGCGAGCGAGCTCTCGCAGTGGCCATCGGAGGGCGATACCTCGCTTGAGCTCCTCAAGCCGCAATTGGTCTTGACGCTCCACATGATCTTCCATGAGCTGGCGACGAATGCCTGCAAGCACGGCGGTCCGCAGGTGAGAAAGCCTGCTGATCGCCACAGGGAGCTGCCGGGTATGCCACTCGATATGGACTTCGCGCCGGCTGGTCTGGTTTGCCGTTTTCTGGTGGAAATAGAGCCGCCTCGGATGCTCCGCGAGACGGTCAGATAAAGGTCCGGATGCGTTGGAGAGCGATTAACGATTGGGCTGCTCCGGCCGTCGCGCGGTGAATGGACGCGCGACGGAACAGCGTGTGTGCTTCAGCGGGAGGTCGTCTTTAGGGCCGTTCGAAGGAACTCGAAGACCTCCTGAGGCGCGGTAGCGATCGGCGCGTGATCGACGTCCATGCGCTGAATGTCCGCATTCATGCGCGACGCCATGAACTCCTGTGTCTTTGGGTTTATCATGCGGTCCTGCTTCGCAAGCAGGTACCAGGATGCACGGCTCTTCCAGAGCGGCTTTGGCGCTTTCTCCTGGATGCAGGCCACATGGATCGGCCGTTGCACCGTGGCGAACAGCGCATTGTCCTCGCTCGACGCACGTTGCGCGAATGCCGATGAAAACCCGGAGTCCGGCATCCAGATGAAGCCGTGAGCGTCCGGCGCGAGCTGCGGGGCTTGCGGATGACGTGGTTCGCGATAGAAGACGTCTGCGACAGTCTCTCCTTCGTCCGGTGCCAGAGCCGCGACGAAGGCGAGGCTCTTGACGCGGTCGTTCGTGGTCGCCCCGATCACCGCACCTGCATAAGCGTGCGCCGCCAGCACGATCGGACCGTCGATCCGCTCCAGCGCCCGATCGAGAGCGCGAACGTCTTCCGAGAGGGTGGTCAGGGGAATTGGTGCTGCGAGGGTTCGGATGCCATCGGCCTGCAGGAGGCGGATAACCTTCTGCCAGCTCGATCCATCGGCCCAAGCTCCGTGAACCATTACGATCGTTGGCGTTGTATTCGTTGCGCTCATGGCAGTAACCTCTTCCAGTTTTGACAGCTCTTTCGATTGGCTCCTTTGATCGATTGCATCCGGCTTCTGGCCTGAGAGGGACCGGGAGGCTCAAGCGGATTATCGCCATTCCGTAATGGGAGATCGCAGCGCCACGAGAGGCGGCGAAAACGAACAATCCGCTCATCTGAACTCCCGGCGATAGACCGTGGGCGTCCAGCCTGTTGTCTTCCGGAATGCGCTGCTGAACGAGCTCGTCTGCGCATAGCCCAGGGTGAGTGCGATGTCAGTGACAGACCTCGTTCGGTCTGCGAGGAGCAACTTTGCCACCTCCATCCGCCGTTGCACCTGATATTGATGTGCCGGGAGTCCAAACGATTGTTTGAATGCCCGGCAGAAGTGATGCAAACTCAATCGGGCAAGTTCTGCAAGCTTCAGGAGGCAGATCTGCTCGTCCAGATGCTCTTCGATGTAGTCGACGACGGCACGCTTTTGCCAGCTCGCAAGACCCCCGCGACTGATGATCGGATCGGCGGCGACGTCCCGATTTTTGCGAGATAGCTCGTGAGCAAGCACGTCAGAGAGGGCCCCAAGGTAGGGCAGGCACCTGGCCTGGCTGCTCTCGATCGTGTTTCGCAACTTGACGGCTGTCTCCCAGACGAGAGGGTCCTCGAAATATAGTCTCGGCAGCAAGCCGTTTTGTCCGGCGTCCATTCTTTGCAGCGCTGCCGGAGCCAGATAGAGGAACGTCAATCGAGTGGATGCTCCGGTCTCGTGCCATTCCCGATAGGCGCATCCAGCGGGTACGAACGTGAGCTTGTGCGCGAAGCTGCGAAGTCTTGACGGCTCTAAGCGGTCGACTGATGTCTCGCCGTCTTTGCGCAGACCTTCATTGTACAACACCAGGAGATGTGCGGGCCCCTGGAAACGAAACTCGACCCTGCTGCCAATGGGAACACGGACGGTTTCTGAAAACCACCAGTGCCAACCGGTGCCGAGCCGCCTGACTGGTTCAGCCGGAGTTATCCTGACAATCGGATAAGGTGCGATGCCGTCGATCGGTTTCGGCTCATCCCGATCGGCGGTCGCTTTTCCTTGCGTCATGAAGTCGGAAGAGGACAGCAGGCGATCTCTCGGGATTGCTCCGCCTTGGTTCAAAGTCTGCGCGCATGTTGCCATCGATATCATCCTGTGCTCCTCCGCCCCGGAGTCTATCGAGTGGTCCCAGCAGAGTTGTTCGATCCACCGGATACCGAATGGCAGCGGAATGCGTGCTCCACCATGCGGTTGGCGACGCATGCCAGCAATCTCTCGGTTGTGATAGCTTGGCCCATACCTTGGTATGGGACATCCATCCAGAGGAGCTCCTGAGCCAGCGGCTTCGAAACTCCTAAAACTGGGTGAGGCCGGGCCTCACGTCTTGAGGTGGAGAGCCTCGCTCATGCGCGTGAGCATCGCCACCGATTTGGCTTCCAATTTGCGCATGAGGCTGCCGCGATGCATCTTGACCGTGACTTCGCTGATCGACAACTCGTTTGCGATTTGCTTGTTCATCAGCCCGGAGACGACGAGCGCCATGACCTGCCTTTCGCGAGCGGTCAGCAGCGCATATTTTTCGCGCAGGAGGGTTATCTGGACGATCTCCCGTCGGCGATCCCGATCCATTCGGACAGCGACTGCAACGGCATCGAGCAAATCCTGGTCGCGTATCGGCTTGGTCAGGAAATCGACCGCGCCCAGCTTCATTCCCCGCACACTCATGGGAATGTCGCCAAAGGCAGTCATCAAAATCACGGGTAACCCGAAATTGATGCCGGCAAGATATTCCTGCAGTTCCAGCCCGCTCGTTCCCGGTAATCTGACGTCAAGCACGAGGCAAGCGGGCGCATCGGGCAGCTCTACTTTGAGAAAATCCCGAGCGGATCCGTACAGAGCTACCTGATAGTCCATGGATTGGAGAAGGTCTCCAAGGGACTCGCGAACCGCCTTGTCGTCATCGACAATGTGAACGAAGGAGGAGGACGACATTCTCAGCTGACTCCCGACTTCTGGATCGATCGATGCAGCGGAAGGACGAAGACGAACGTCGTACCATGCGTCATGTTTTCCTCGACCCATAGACGTCCTCCATGGACAGTGACGATCTTGCGGCAGATCGAAAGACCGAGGCCGAGACCGTTTCCTTTCGTTGTAAAGAGCGCGTCAAACAGCCGATCTCTGTCGGCGGGATTGATGCCGATTCCGGTATCTGCAATCGTAATCGAGACGCCATCATCCGCGGGCGTTGATGAGACGGTCAGAATACGGCTTCTTTCCTCTACGAAAGCCATCGCCTCGACGGCATTGCGCACGAGGTTGAGGACGACCTGTTGAAGCTGGACCCGGTCCGCTTCGATCATCGGCAACGACCTGTCGAAGTTGGTGCGAAGCGCTACGTTGGCGCGTTCAAAGTCTCTTCTCGCCAACTGAAGAACCTCTTCGATGGCTTCGTTGATGTCGCACTTGGCAAATCTCATGGGAGCGTCACGGATCAACGATCTCAGGCCTGCGATCACGACATTTGCCCTGTGACCCTGTTCGATCACGCGCGTGGCGGATCTGCGGGCCTCGTCCGGCTCGGTGGGACTCCGCGCGAGCCACCGCAAACAGGCCTCCGCGCTCATGATCATTCCGGTCAAAGGCTGATTGATCTCGTGAATGATGGAGCCTGCGAGTTCGCCGATCGATGCGAGGCGCATGGCCCGCGCCAGTTCAGTCCTCGCGTCGGCAAGCGCTTGTTCGGCGGCCTTGCGTTCAGTGATATCGGTGATGATGCCTTCCAACTCAACGTCGCCGCTAGGGCCGACATCGAATTGCCCGGCGGCGGCCACGTTCAAGATCGTCCCATCACGATGGACAACCCTGTACTCATGGCTGAGCGGAGACTTGCCCACGATTGCCCTGGCAAGCGCCTGCTCCAGGATGGTATAGTCGTCAGGATGTATGCGGCTCTTGAACACATCGTACGGGACCGGGTTGATCTCGAGATCGATGTCAAAGATGCGATAGCATTCGCGCGACGCTCGCGAGAGCCGGGTCCGCGTGTTCCACCGATAGCTGCCCATGCGGCCGATTTCCTGGCCTCTGACCATCCACATGTTGGTCTCGCGCAGCGCTTCGAAAAGCCGTGCCGATTCGAAGGAGGCGGCGGCCTGCGAGGCCATCATCGACAACACCCAGACGCACTTCTGCGTGAAGATCCGCTCGCCTTGCGCTGACTCCAGATAGAGAACTCCAATGGTCCACCCTTGATGAACCAGGGGCAGGCAGAGCTGAGTTATGTCTGCCGGCACGGCCTCCGTGAGGCCGATCAGTGCCGAGGCATTCGAAGACGCACGGCGCAAGACCGTCTCCTGCCTTTTCAAGACGCGCTCCTCGAGATCCGGCGGCAATTGGAATTCGCTGGCGGCGGGCTGGGAGATGAAGAATTTGGCTATCTCACGAGGGAAACTTGCGTCGGCCTTGGCGAGAAGCTCGCCGCCCTCGCTCAAAAGAATTCCGCCTCTATCGGCCTGACAATAGCGGAGCGCCTCCTTCAGGAGAGCGCTGGCCAGCCCCTGATAACCAATCTCTTTCGAGATTATCTGAAACGCATTGGCGAGTTGCTCGAGCTCGTACGTTTCATTCTCAAGTCTCATGGCGAGACTTCTCTTACAAGATGGCGGGCGCGTTGCGACCCGGCCGTAGATGCTCACAATTGACGAATTCTGCTTGAAAAGATCAAGCCGCGAATGGCGACCAACTGTCAAGTAAGTCTGACCGAGCCGCAGCGAGCCGCGAAGGCGTCTTCGGATTAAGCTACGCGAGTTCCAACGGCGTATAACGCCTTTCCTGCTGAGTGACAAGCTGCGAGGTTTTGAGGCTCGCGGGCGAAACTCTTCCGCTGTCAACCGCAAGCCGCAGGGGCGCGAGCTGGAACCACAGCTGTTCATTGCTTCGTCATAACAGGGTTGCCATCCCGCCATGGAGCCTTCTCCCGACCACATGGCGCGGCCCGTCCTCCAGCAGCTCTTTTTGTTTCCGTAGGTGTAACCGCGTGGTGGCGAACCGCGAATAGAAGAGGGCTGCGTGCGAGCGCGCGACAACAAGGTCTCTTAATCGGGAAGGGCCGCTATGACGACGATCCACTACAATAAGGCGAACGTGGGCGGGTTGAATGTTTTCTACCGCGAGGCGGGTGCTGCTGATGCGCCGGCGCTGCTGTTGCTCCACGGCTTTCCGAGCGCAGGCCATATGTTTCGCAACCTGATCCCGATGTTGGCAGATCGGTTCCGCATCATTGCGCCGGATCTCCCTGGCTTTGGCCGGTCCGACATGCCGCCGCGCGACAGGTTTACCTATACTTTCGGCGGATTGGCCGAGGCAATGGAGCGATTCACGGAAGTCATCGGCTTGGCTCGCTTTGCGCTCTACGTCTTCGACTATGGTGCGCCGACCGGCTTTCGAATGGCTGTTCGCCATCCCGAGAGGGTCACGGCAATCATCTCGCAGAACGGAAACGCCTACGAGGAGGGCCTGAGCGATGGCTGGAATCCGATTCGCGCTTATTGGCAGGCTCCCACAGAAGCCAATCGCGCCGCGCTGAGAGCGTTCCTCTCACCGGAGACCACCATCTGGCAATACACCCACGGCGTTCCTGATCCTTCGTTGGTGTCTCCTGACGGATATTCCCTCGACAACTTCTATCTGGCGCGCCCCGGGGCCGATGAGGTGCAGCTTGATCTCTTTGGCGACTACAAGAGCAATGTTGCCATGTACCCGGAATTCCGGGCCTACTTTCGGAAATACAAGCCGCCTTTCCTCGCCGCTTGGGGCAAGAATGATCCGTTCTTCCTGCCGCCAGGCGCGGAGGCTTTCAAACGCGACATTCCCGGTGCGCAAGTCCGCTTCTTTGACACCGGTCATTTCGCACTTGAGACCCATTGTGACGAGATCGCGATGGCGATCCGGGATTTTCTTCCGCGATCCCGGTGAGCGCCGCAGGTCCCTCCTACGTCGCCGCAAGGAAGCCAAGACAGAAAAAGAGACGGAGTCCTGTCCATGCCTGCACTTCCTCTGATTGTCTTTGACGTCAATGAAACGCTTCTAGACCTCCGAACGATGGAACCCACTTTTGAGCGCATCTTTGGTGACAAGCGGGATATGCGCCTGTGGTTCGCGAACTTCATCATGTATTCGGCGGCGCTGACCGTCGCCGGCTGCTATGTGCCCTTCACGGACATCGGGGCAGCGGTGATGAAGATGCTCGCCGACACGCAAGGGATCAAGATCAGCGATGCGGACAAGCGAGAGCTGACGGAGAAGTTCTCGACGATGCCGCCTTACCCTGAAGTTCCGGGAACGCTGCGTAAGCTGCGCCAGGCGGGGTTCAGACTGTTCACCCTCACGGACAACCTGATCGAGGTGCAAACCCGGCAGCTGGAACACGGCGGCATCGTCGATCTTTTCGAAAGACGCTTCAGCGCGGATGGTGTCAAACATCACAAGCCGTCGCGCCAGGCCTATGGTTATGTCGAGAAAGAGCTCGGCGTTGGTCCCTCACAGCTTTGCCTGATCGCATGCCACACTTGGGACACGCTGGGTGCCGTGGCAGCCGGCTGGGAGGCTGCATTGATCAAACGTGTCGGCAATGATGTCCTCGGCGTCGGCCCCCAACCGCAAATCGTTGGTGAAGACCTGAACGACGTAGCCGATCAGCTTATCGCGCGCCACAAGCCACGCGGTTGACGGTGTCAATAATCTCCAGCAATCTCTCGGAGCCTTGCGCTCTCGTTGTTGCTCCGGGGAAGCAACGACGAGATGAAATGATCTTGCCCTCGCTTCAAGCGGATAGGAACTTGATCAGAAGATCCGTTGTGTCGGCGGGGTTTTCCTCAGGAAAGAAGTGCCCTCCTTGGACGGCCTGCCCGCGCACATCATTGGCCCACTTCCGCCAGATCCCCAGTGCGCCGCCATACTGCTCGTACAACGTATCCAGTGGTCCGCCGGAAGCCCACAGATGCAGCATTGGACACGTGATACGCCGATTTTGCGTCTGATCCGCCTTGTCGTGCTCGATATCAAGAGTTGCGGCAGCGCGGTACTCCTCGCAGATGGCATGCACCCGAGCCGGATCGCGATAGGTCTCGGTGTATTCCGCTCTGACCTCGGGGCTGAACGAGCCTTGACCGAAGGCGTTGTCGAACACCGCGCCCGGTGCCCCTGCGAGATATTTTTCCGGAAGTGGCGCCTTCTGCGAAAGGAGGCTCCATGGCCAGTATGTCATCGCGAACCTTGCATCGGCGTGACCCCAGGCTTCCGAGATCGGTAGAACATCAAACACCGCGAGACGCTGCACCTTCGCTGGATGATCGAGCGCCAGGCGGTACGACACGCGACCACCGCGATCGTGTCCGACCAGATCGAATTTGGAGAATCCCAGCTTGTCCATTACGGCGACAAGCTCGTTCGCCATTGCCCGTTTCGTGTAGGGGTAATGATCCTGCGTGGTGGCGGGCACTCCGCTGCGGCCGTAGCCCCGAAGATCGACGCAAATCACGGTGTGGGTTCGGGCGAGATGTGGAGCCACATGACGCCACATCAGGCTGGTCCGCGGAAACCCGTGAACCATGAGTAGCGGGGATCCGCTGCCGTAGCGCCTGACGAAAATTGTGTTGTCATCGGTTTTGACCTCCGCCGCTTCGAAGTGATCGGAAGCGGTCGAGGTCGCCTTGTCGACGGATTGACCGGCAACTCGCTGCGGTAGAAGCGCCGACGACAGAGCAGCGCCCGAAGCTGCGGTCAACGCTTGGACGAAGGTGCGGCGTTCGATCCTTATTTCTTCTTTCATTATCTGATTCCCTTCGAGGTTAGCGCGGCGTTCTTGGCAAACGCTCCTCAATGATTCTGTGAGGAGAATGTTAGCATCTTCGAGGAAATGCGCTTTCGCTGGATTGGCGTATCTGGATCGTTCGTGCTGGTGCATTCATGTACAGCTTGGGCGTCGACAACGCCGCCCATTGAGCAGGTCGGAATTGATGGCGGGAATAATACTTCGCCTGTAACCGATTTGGCCGTGTCTCCGAATAACGAGCATGGACACCATTGTGACCCATGACACTCTGGATACGCGTAATCGGGCGCCGACGGGTGCGTAACGACTGTTACGAACGCATTTGCACTCGTTGGTCGAAATCAATTTCCGATTGATGCAAGGAAACGATCCAAATGAAAAACTGTTGCAATATCTCTGAAATGAAATCGCGGGCCCCACGCCATGTGGGAGCAAATGTGCTGCGCCCTGTTTTGGCCCTTGCGCTATTGATCGCTATGGATGCGTCGGCTGACGCTGTGTCGCGTCAACACGTCTTCATTCGTCGTAACATTGCGTCAAGTTTTGCCGCCGCTCCCGATCGGTTCGGCGAACCGCTACGACCGCCGACACGCCACGAAGGCAGTCCTGGCTACAATGATCCCTCCCGGTTTGGCGGCGGAGAGGCGTTACCGGTCCGTTGAGAGCCACGCAATTGGCGCAAGCGGGCGGCCTCTTTGAACGTGCTCAGGCGAATGCAGGTCTTTCGGAAACCCATGTTCAGAGAGGCCAAACTCCTTGGCGAGTTTTACGATGGGGTGGACCAGACGAGGTTCGTAAAGTTCTTGGCGGGTGAATTCCTTGGTGTTGCTCATGGCTGAATTCGGTTGTTATTGTTGGTCATTGGCCGGTTTATGTCATAACCCAGTTTATGTCATAACATCGCATACGCGAATTTGCATATTCTCCTCAATTTCGGAGTTGCGGACGCCCCCTTTCGCCACCCTACGGAAGTCGCCAACCCACTGTCGGCACTCCGGGGTGAAAGTTGAGGCAATTGGTCAAGCGGCCAATTTCCGCAGACGACTCCTAGACGTTGCCCGCGCGTCGCTCCTGCATGGATATGTACGCCGCGCATCAGGCGGATGGAGGTAGGACATGCTCAAGCAGGATGCGTGGCAGGATCAGCCCAAAGGTCATCGCAAGCATGACGAGAAGCGCCGTGGTACCATTTGCAGCGATGTTCATCAGCAGAGTTGCTGGCGCTCGCGGCCCCATCGAGACCAGTTCAACCATCGCGCTTGCCATCTGGAAAAGAAAGAAGCCCGGTATCATCGAAACTACTGCGGAGAAGGCGAGCGCAGCGAAGGGCAGATGCAGGCGGTCGACCACCGGTGTGACAACGATACTGACTAGGATACATGCAACGAGGGCTCCGGTCGCGACGTTCGCATCCGCGAGCGAGATCACAGCCCAGCGTACCGCATGCCCAAGCATACCGGCTGCGATCGGGAACGGCAGCATGCGCCACGGAATGGAGAAAAGGGAGCCGAAGGCGGCAACCGCAAACGCCGCCGCAATCACATCAGCCACGAACGGTACTGGCGCGGACCTCCCTGCGGTGGGGAGTGCTGCGCCGCCCGCTGTGAAGCCCAATAGCAGGCCGAAGCAAATCATAAGCACGATGATCCCTGCATAGGTCAGGCGAGCGATGCCAAGCGTGATCCGCGTGCGTGCAAGATCGATCGCGCCATTGAGAAGATGCGGACCAGGGACCAGCACCATGCAGGGACAAAATGCGACGAGAGCGGTTGCGATCGGCTGACGCAAGCTGATGGCGGCGTTCGAAGCCACGATGCCGGCGATGAGGGCAGCGCAAAGCGGCTGGATGAAAGGGTTGCTGCTGAAGCCTGATACCCAGCGTCGGACGAGCGCGCCGAGGGCGGCACTCAGTGCGATGAGTGTCAGGCTTGTAATATCGAGCGCGCCGAAGATTGCTCCGAGCGACGCAGCGGCGATGGCTGCAAATGACATGTAATGCAGCATGGAGAAGGGTGGCAACTGACCGGCCGACAACAGTGCCGGCCGTGCTTCGTCGACGTGTAGCGTGCCGTCGCACAACTGGTCCACAATGGTCGTGATGGCCAACACCCGGTTCATGTCGATGCCGAGTGGCTTGGTCGCAACGATCTCGGACAAAGATGTGCCTTCGAGCTCGATCGTAACCTTGTCCCAATCCGGCAACACCCTCACGGGTAATCCGAGGGCGCGCCCCAGGCGTTCGGCGGTGGCCACCGTCCGCTCCGTGGTCTGCCCGTGAGCGAATAGCAGCGTGGCCGACAGCGCGATGATTTCAACTGCAGCTTCTCGCGTTAGAGCCTCGATATCAGGCCGGGATTGTCGAAGTGCGCTTGCCATTGCAAATCAGCCTCGATATTTGAGAAGCCGGCCCGCGCCGCCCATGCCTGCGGCGCGCTATCCTCTACTAATTTCCGGCGCTCTGTCCGCCATCGACGTGTAGGATCTCGCCGGTGGTGAAGGCTGCTCCTTCGAGGTAGAGCACCGCATCAACAATTTCGCTCACTTCGCCCATCCGTCCGATTGGGTGTAGCCCAGCCAAGAATTCATACATTTCCGGCGCATGCATGGGCGTTTTGGTGGCGCCCGGTGCCACGGCGTTGACGCGGATTCCCCGGCTTGCATATTCAACCGCGAGCGATTTCGTTGCCGCGTTTAAGCCGCCCTTCGTCAGGGCCGCTAAAACCGACGGCGCACGGCTGTTTGCGTTCTCGTCGAGACTGCTCGTGATCTGCAAGACGTGCCCGGATCCTCGCTTCAGCATTTCCGCGACAGCGCGTTGAGTGATATGGAAAAAGCCGTTGAGATTAATGGCCAACATGTTGGCATAATCTTTGACCGTATATTCAGTGAATGGCTTTCCGATGAAGATGCCGGCATTGTTGACGAGGGTGTCCACCCGGCCGAAGCGCTCGATCGCCTGCGATACTATGCGTGCTGCGGTGTTTAGATCGCCGATGTCGCCGGCCACCGCCAGGATATCCGGATCAGACGACGGTCTGATCGAGCGGGAATTTGCGACGACGCAATAATTGCGATCACGATATGCCCTGACCAGGGCTTCGCCGATACCCTGGGACGCGCCGGTGATGATAGCGACTTTCTGCTCTGCACCCATGATGGGTCTCCATGTTGTCGATTGAAGCGGCGGGCCGCAGCCGCCGCGCTTGCTTCGTTACTGTGCGGTCCAGCCGCCATCGACCGAGATTGCCGTGCCCGTGATCTGGTCTGCCGCAGCCGAACATAGGAACGCCACGGTGCCGCCTAGTTGCGAGGGAGAGACAAAATCCAACGATGGCTGCTTCTCGGCCAAAATCTCCTCGGCCGCTTGCTTCTGGCTGATCTGCTTCTGCGCAGCGATGTCGCTGATTTGCTTTTCGACCAGGGGCGTTCGTACCCAGCCCGGACAGACGGCATTGCAAGTGACGCCGCTGCCAGCCGTCTCCAGGCCGACCACCTTGGTAAGACCGACCAGCCCGTGCTTGGCTGCGACGTAGGCGGCTTTGTATCTTGACGCGACAAGGCCGTGCGTCGATGCAATATTGACGATCCGTCCCCAACGCTGCGTTTTCATCTGGGGCACCGCCGCGGCAATGCCGTGAAATGCAGCGGACAGATTGATGTCGAGAATTGCATTCCACTTGGCAGCAGGAAACTCCTCCACCGGCGCGGTGAACTGGATGCCAGCATTGTTCACCAGGATGTCGAGATGTCCGAACTTCTCGACCGCTCTGGGGATCATGCCGCGTACGGCCTCGTCCTTTGACATGTCGGCGCTGTCGTAAATGACGCGCACGCCATATTCTCGTTCGATGCCGCTGCGGATCGCCTCGATATCGCCGGCGTCACCGAGGCCATTCAGCACCAGGTTGGCGCCGAGTTTGGCCAACTCCTTCGCGATGCCCAGACCGATGCCGCTGGTCGATCCGGTGACGATTGCTACTTTTCCCTTCAACATAGGAAATTCCTTTGGATGTTCGAGAAATGCAACTCACGCAAAATCAAGGAGCCGTTGCCGCCTTTGCTTTGACCGGCGGCACCGCGCGGAACGAGATCGCAAGCCTGTTCCACGCGTTGATGGTTCCGATCAGAACGGTCAGGTTTGCGGCCTCCGCCTCGGAGAAGTGCTTCCGGAGTTCCTCATAGGCAGCGTCGGGCGCATGCGTTTCGGCGATCAGCGTCACCGCCTCGGTCCACGCGAGCGCCGCACGTTCGCGATCGGTGTAGACGGGCGACTCGCGCCAGGCGTTCAGGAGATAGAGCCGCGGCTCGGTCTCGCCATGCTTGCGCGCATCCTGCGTGTTGATGCAGAAGGCGCAGCCGTTGATCTGCGAGGCGCGGGTCCTGACAAGCTCGATCAGCGACAGTTCGAGGTCGGACGACTGGATCTGGGTCTCAACGGCGGTGAGCGCTTTGATGCTCTCGGGTGCGGCCTGGAGGAAATTCATGCGGGGCTTCATGGTCGTTCTCCTTTACGGGTTGAGTGGCAGGTGCTTAGTGGGCGCCGCCGGCGTCGAGATGGTCCGGCTTGGTGAGCATCAGCGCGGCGAGCAGAGCGACGATCTGCGAGACGCCGAGCAGGTAGAAGGTGTCGCTGAAGCCGAGGATGAAGGCCTGCTTCTGGATGATCTTGCCAATCGCGATGTAGGCGTGGTGAGCTGCATCGACGCGGTCAATCACGCCATGGCTCATGAAATATTGGGTGAGCTGGTTGAGGCGAGTGCGGGTAGCCTGCTCGAACATCGATACCGATTGCATCAGGACATTGGAATGGTACTGCTCGCGCTTGGTGAGCAGCGTTTGAAGCGCGGCGATGCCGATCGCGCCTCCAAGGTTGCGCATCATGTTGAACAAGGCGGACGCGGACCCGGCATTCTGGGCTTCGATTCCGGCGGTGGCGACCGCCGAGAGCGGCGCAAAGACGAGGGCTTGACCAAACGCGCGAATGACGTTTGGCCAGAATAGCTGATCGGCCGCGTAGTCGTTGGTCATGTAGATGTTCAGAAAGTTGGAACCGCCAAAGAGCACAAAGCCGACGCCGATGACGAGGCGCGGATCGAACCGTTGCATCAGGCGAGGCACCAGCGGGATGAGCGCGAGCTGCGGCAGGCCGGTCCATGCCAGCACCATTCCGATCTGCTCGGAGTTGTAGCCCTGGATACGAGACAGGTAGACCGGAAGGATATAGACGGAGCCATACAGCGATACGCCGAGCAAAAAGTTGGCGAGCACGCCGAAGCCGAAATTCCGACGGAACAGAATTCGTAAGTTGAGCAGCGGTTTCTTCGCGGTGAGTTCGATGGCAAGGAACAGCGTCAACGCGACGATGGCGACAATGGCCAGCCGAACGATGAAGGGCGATCCGAACCAGTCGTCCTTGTTGCCTTCTTCCAGCACGGTCTGAAGCGCGGCGAGCCCGATCGCCATCGTGGCGATGCCTGCCCAGTCGCTTTCGCGCAGTAGCCGCAGCTGCATGGGCGTCGCTTCCAGCGACGCGAAGAGCATGGCGATCATGATCGCGCCCGGGACGATGTTGACGTAGAAGACGTATTCCCAACCGAAATTGTCGGTGAGATAACCTCCGACGGTCGGACCAATGGCGGGCGCGAACGTCGCGGAAATCGCGAACATCGCCAGCCCGATCGGCTGCTTGGGCTTCGGCAGCAGCGTAATGATCAGGGTGAACGCCATGGGAATCAGCACGCCGCCGGTAAACCCCTGTACGGCGCGAAGCACGATCATTTGCGGCAGGTTCTGGGAGAGCGCACAGGCCGCCGAAAACACCAGGAACAGGAAGGCATTGGTGAGCAGATAGATGCGGACCGAGAACACCTGAGCGAGCCAGCCGCTCAACGGAATCACCACGATTTCCGCGATCAGATAGGAGGTCGAGATCCATCCGCCGTCATCGATGCCCGCGCCGATCCCGCCCTGAATGTTGGCGAGCGAGGCGTTGACGATCTGGATATTGAGGACCGCCATGAAGGCGCCCAGCGTGGCGCCGATCACCGCGAGCCAGGTTTTTGCGGGGACGGCGGGAGCCGCGGATGGTAACTGACCTTCACCAGCGGATGCGGCGTCGATCGTGATTTGTAGCGTCGTCATGGCTCTGCTCACGTGCGAAGGAGGAGGGTTTCGTCAGCTGCGGGGCTTGCCGCCACGCGAGGCAAGCCTCTGCTTCGCGTCACGCTCCGCGACAACGGCGGACTTGGTGTTGACGGTCGGCTCCGCCGACATACCAGGGCGTAAGAGGCCGTTCAGGCTCTGGTCGTCGAGCACGATCTTCACCGGGACGCGCTGCACGATCTTGGTGAAGTTGCCTGTGGCATTGTCGGGCGGCAGCAGCGCGAACTCCAGGCCGCTCGCCGGCGACAGGCTGTCGACATGGCCCTTCAGCCGGATAGAATGGAAGCTGTCGACGCGCAGCTCAACCGGCTGGCCATTGCGCACATGGGTGAGTTGGGTCTCCTTGAAGTTCGCGACCACATAGACCGCATCCAGCGGCACCACTGCCATGAGCTGTGTGCCGGCTTGGACATATTGCCCGACGCGGAGCGTGCGGGCGCCGATCGTGCCGTCGACGGGAGCGGTGATCTGCGTGTAGGACAGGTTCAGCGCCGCTTGCTGCTCGAGTGCGTGGGCATGATCGAGCTGGGCGAGCGCCTGGGCGCGTTGGGTCGAAAGGACCTCGATCTTCTTGCCGGCGGCGATCAATCCAGCCTTGCCCTGCTGCAGCTGCGCGGTTTGTGAGCGCAATGCTGCGTCCGTCTGCTGAGCGCGTTGAACGGTGCCTGCACCCGACTTCATGAGGTCGTCGTAACGGGCCCGTTCCTGCTGGGCGAACTTCAGAGTGGCCTCGGCTGCATCGACCTCGGCTGCTTGCTGCTGGATCAGTGGCTGCTGCAATTCGATCTGCGCGTTCAGATTGTTGACCGCAGCCTTGGATGCCGCGACATCCGCCTGGGCTTGCTTCAAGGCGGTCTTGAAATCGCGGTCATCGATGCGCGCCAGGATCTGGCCGGCCTTTACCGGTTCGTTATCTGCGACCAGCACTTCGGCAATGTAGCCGGAAACTTTCGGCGCGATGATCGTGGAATCGGCTTTGACGTAGGCGTCGTCAGTCGTTTCCAGGTAGCGGCCTGTGGTGACGTAATAGTGGCCGAAAGCTGTAGCTCCGGCGACACCGATGGTCGCGGCGAACGCGAGCGCTGCGCGCCGGATCGCCTGACGCGACGGACGAAGGCTGGTCTTGACTTCTCGCTCCGGAGCATAGGACAGAGTTGACATGGCTTTTCTCCGAAATTTACGGACGGCGTTGAACTTCAATCCCGGCGATGGACGTCATGCGTGACGATGCCGAGCTCGGGAGGCGGTGGATCCAGGCGACGCGGTTCGGCCAGCGTGCGGCGGATGTCCTCCAGGCCGCTTTGCCAATGCGCGCGCATCGCGCTCAGTCCGAACTCGTAGTCCTTCGAGTGGCCCTCATAGATTTTGGACTGGTAGATGAGGTGGATGATGTTATGGGAGCTGTGGCGAGCCAAATCGGCGATGGCCCCCATTTCCGGATCCCGTTTTGCGCTTTCCGGCAGCTTTTCAATCGTTCGCTGCAACGCGCGGCGCATCTCCTGCATTCTCAACGCCTGATTGGTAATGGCGCGCGTCCGACTCGAATACTGAATGTCCTTTTGGCGGCTCGACACCTCCATCATGTCGTGTGGAACACGACCCTGCGCCGACCAGAGATCAACTTGAAACGTCAGCGTCTCGCATGGCTCGGCGGACAGCACTCGGGAGAGAGGCGTATTCCAGGCGACGCCGCCGTCCCAGTAGTGCTCACCTTCGATCTCGATTGCGGGAAATGCCGGCGGCAACGCACCCGACGCCATGAAATGCTTCGGTCCCAGGAGGCGTTCGGCAGTGTCAAAATAGATGAGATTGCCGCTCCGTACGTTGACCGCGCCGACGCTGACGCGAACCTCGCCGGAGTTCAGCCGGTCAAAGTCGACGAAGCGTTCGAGCGTCGTCGCGAGCGGTGAGGTATCGTAGAAGCTCGTTGCTGCTTCACCTGAAAAGGGTGACCAAAACGGGGATGGAAAGCGCGGCTTGAAGAAGCCGGGCTGCCCCTGAAACAAAGCCCTCATCGCGGCGATGGCGTTGTTCGCCGAACGGGTATCGACGGCAAAGGGCAGGGCATCGGGCAGTCCTTCACCGGCAGGCCATCCCATCGGACAGGCACAGATGGTCTCCCAAAACTGCCGCAGCCGTTCGACCCGTTCGCTTTCAGGCGAACCGGCGATGATGGCGGCGTTCAGCGCCCCGATCGAAATGCCGGCGAGCCAGTTCGGCCGGATGCCGGCCTCGTGCAGGCCCTCATAAACTCCGGCCTGATAGGCGCCGAGAGCTCCGCCGCCTTGCAGCACGAGTGCGACCACGTCGTATGGCAGCGTCTTCGTATTCTGCGAGGCGGAAGCTGTCTGCTTTTGCTCGGACATCACATTCAACATTGCGAAAACTCCTTGCATTGTGGCTGAATCCAATCAGCCGGCGGCTGCTTCGATCGGGATTCCGGATTGCGATTCGCGCCGTCGTGCCGACGCGGGCGATAGATAATCGTGAACGACGGTGCCGAGACCGAGAGTGAGGTCGGCGATCATGTGCTTGGCGGAGAGCACCTGAAGGACCGGCAGCTCGGCGACGGGAGCAAGCGCATGCGAGTACAGGTCCAGCGCGGCGGGCCCGGTCCAAGCACCTTTCACTGTGACGTCTTCCAGATGGAACCGCACCAACTCGCAGATGCGCGGCGTGCCGTCGACATTCGGAATGATCTTGAGCAGGAAGTTTGGGGCTGCGAGCTTCCTCGCTTCGGCTACGGTGTCGAGGGCGCGGTGCTTGTAGCCCATAGTGCCTGTCGCGATGCGGACCGAGCCGTAGTTCAGGGTGCCGACCAGCGTATCGATCTCGACAGCGAGCTTCGGTTGAGCAAGCTTCTTTGGAAAGCCCCATAGCTCACGACCGCCCGCGATGGGAGGATGGTCATTGAGAAACATCTGATGGGTAAAGCTGCCTGCCTGGCCCTGATACGACACCGGGATGACCTGACCGCTTTCGGTGTAGTCGCCAAAGCCGGTCGAATCCGGCATGCGGATGAACTCATAGTTCACCACGGGTTCGGTCACCGTGAGCGGCTCCGGTACGATCCGGCGCAGCGCCTCGGGATCGGTGCGGTACTGGATGATGAAGTATTCGCGATTGACGAAGCGGTAGGGGCCGGGAGGGAAGGCCGGGTTGGCGAGCGGCATCGCGAATGCCGTTGTACGTACGGTGTCGTGTTTCATCGGATGAAATCCTGGTTGGTCTCAGGTGAGCGGGCCGCGCTCTGCGCGAGATGCGCGGCCCGACGGGTTGAAATCCCTACAGTTCGCCGACGTGCTCCGGATCGGCTGAGGCCAGCGCGGCGGCGCGCTCGGGGCGTGGCGGATAGATCCACACGGTATTGATCTGTTGCTTGGTCTTCTTCGCCTCGTCCCCGACCAGTTTCAGCCTCCGCTCCCAACCAAGCGTGAAGATTGCGCCGGCTTCTCCGAGGTCGAGACAGGTGGCGTATGCTTCCTGGTGATACGGCCGGGTCGGAACGGCCAGGAGCTCGGCGGCGGCATTGTTGCCGGCAAAAGCGCCCATGCGCGTCGCGTGCTGGCACGACATCAGCGCGTAGTTGCCGGCATCGTCGCAGGGCGCGCGAGCGGCATCGCCGGTAGCAAAGACACCGGGCACACCGGGCACGCGCAAGTCGCGGTCCACCAGCAGCCGGCCGAGATTGTCGCGCTCGGCAGGGATCTGCGCGGTCAACGGCGCGGCGCGAATGCCTGCCGCCCAGATCACGGTCTCGGCCTCGATGCGCTCGCCGTCCGAAAGCGTGACACCGGATGCATCGAGCGATGCGACGCCGGCACCGATCCGCGTCTCGATACCGAGCTTCTTCAAGGCGTCCTCGATGACGGGACGGGAATCTGAGCCCATGTCGGGCGCGATTGTCTTGTTGCGGTCGACGATGACGACACGCGGCTTGGCATCCTTGCCGAGAATTGCGCGAAGGCGAGCGGGCATCTCGGTTGCCGCTTCGATGCCGGTGAAGCCGCCACCGGCGACGACGACCGTGTCGCGTCCGTTCATGGCTGGCCGGTCGGCAAGGCCATGCAGGTGTTTGTCGAGCGCAACCGCATCATCGAGCTGGTCGACGCTGAAGCCGTGTTCGGAAAGGCCAGGAACGTTCGGGCGGAATAGCCGGCTGCCGGTCGCGACAACCAGCCGATCGTAAGAGAGCTGCTTCTTCGTGCCGTCCGCAGTGACGATTCGCACTGCGCGCGACTTGGTGTCGACCGTCTCGGCGCTGCCTTGCACATAGACAACGTCGATGGCTTTGAGGACCTCCGTCAGAGGTGCCGTCAGGGTTTCGGGCTTCGATTCATAGAGCCGCGGACGAACCACCAGTGTCGGCTCGGGTGCGACCAGCGCGATCTCGAGCTCCTTGGGCGTAGCGCCCCTGATGTCGCGCAGGCGGGCGGCGGAAAGTGCGGCATACATGCCGGCGAAGCCGGCGCCAATGATGACAAGTCGCATCTGATCTACTCCTCTGGGTTGACTTCTCGGGCACGCGCGCGTCACCACTGCCGATCCCGCGCGCAGGAGAGCTTGCTGCGATCAGCGACGACGCGAAGAGTTGGAGCGAAGATTTGTCAGGGCGCTTATGGAGCGCTGCAGTCCGGCCTTAGCGTCGTTGAGCGCTCGCAGGCTGTGTAGCAACCTCGTGACGCCATCGGCTGGCCGAGCTGAAGGGCGATTGGCTCACTCGTGCGCAACGGCCAGCCATCGTGGAAGGCGAAGGCTTCATCCCTGGTCACGATCAACGTCGCAGCCATTGGCGGAATTTCCACTTCCTCGCCCGTTGCCGACGTGAAGCGGACGCTCAGTGACAGTCCGTAGACCAGCGCTGTCGCGATCGCCTTCCGCGGCGGGACGATTGCAAGGAGGGCGACACAGTGCTTCCAGACCATTGTTTGTCTCCTTCCATTGTCGGTGATCGATGCCGTAGTTCTACTGGATTGGACCTGTTGTTGCGCCAGAGCGATTGAGGTGGTTGCAGAGAGATTGCTGTCAACGCATGCGCCTGCGCCAATCGCTCGGGGTATCGCCCGTCAGCTTCTTGAATGCCGCGGTGAACGCGGTTTGCGACGCGTAACCAAGCTTCTTTGCCACCGAATCGATAGACGTATCCGTCTCCCTGAGCATGTTCATGGCGTGCTCGAGCCGCTGCTGGCGCAACCAGGCATGAGGCGAAAGGCCAGTGCTTTCCTTGAAAGCGCGGCAGAAGTGGAAGCGAGACAGGCCGGCGTCCGCAGCGAGAGCCGCCAGAGAAACGTCAGCATCGCTGTTCGAACGCAATCGCTCGATCGCGCGGCGTAGCGCATGGGGAGCCAGCCCGCCCGCGATCGGCTCGGAGGCGGTTGGTACGCCCGAATGGTCAGCCAGGATGCGCGTCGCCAAGAGATCCGTCAGCCGCTGCCTGAACAGGGCGTCCAGGGCGGCATTGCCTTCCAACGCATCAGCTGCACTCATCAGCAATCCGGATGTGATGGGGTCGGGATAGCCGGTCCGCTCCAGAAGATCTCCGGGAGCGGGAGCGTCGGCTTCGCGGGCAACGCGTTCGAGCGTTGCGTGCGGAAGATACAGCTGGACGACATCGACGGGTCCGGGAATATCCCATCTGGCGCTTGAACCCGCCGGAATGATGGTCACAACTCCGGACCGCGCCGTTCCAACCGCTAACGATTTCCCGGTGCGCCGCTCCAGGCGCTGAACGCCCGTGGGGTACGCCATGATGACGTGGTCGGTCATGGGCTCGACGACGTCGTGCAGAGCCCCGTGTTTCCAATGGGCGATGCCGCCATTGGAAGAGTCCGAGGCAATCTGGAGCGGGGCGGTCTTGAGAATGCGCGCCATCTCCACATCGGCTGGTCGTCGCTCCGCGGCCGGCGGGTCGCTGGGGCGCGCGCTTGGTGCGGCAAGCAGAGCCTTCAAAGGATCGTACGGGATCGACTTGTTCATGGAGCTGTCCTCGCGTTCAGCAGGCACTTGGCTGTCTACGGCGAGTGTTGCTAACGCATGCGCCGCCGCCAATCGCTCGGCGTTTCGCCACTCAATCGCCTGAACGCCGCGGCGAAAGCCGTTTGCGAAGCATAGCCAAGCTCCGCTGCCACCATGGCGATCGATGTGTCGGTGTCGCGGAGCATGTTCATAGCCTGCTCGAGCCGGTGTTGGCGCAGCCAGGCGTGAGGTGAAAGTCCGGTGCTTTCCCGGAAGGCGCGGCAGAAGTGGGAGCGCGACAGGCCGGCATCGGAGGCCAGGGCATCGAGGGAGACGTCCGGATCGCTGTCCGAGCGCAAGCGTTCGATGGCGCGGGCCAGGACTTTCGGCGACAGCCCACCGATGGTCGGCTGGAACGTGGTTGGCGAGCTGGTGTGCGCAGCCAGCAGGCGCATGGCCAGGAGGTCTATCAGCTGATGCCTGAACAGCGTATCCAGGGCACCGTGGCCCTCCAGTGCACCGGCCGCGCTCAAGAGCAATCGGGACGTAATGGGATCCGGATGCGCCGTTCGCTCCAGGAGATCGGTCGGTGTGCCCGTCGTGGCTTCGTCGGCTACGCGCCTCAGCGTTGCATGAGGAAGATAGAGCTGAACGACATCAACCGGTTTCGGAATATCCCATCGGGAGCTTGATCCTTCCGGGATGATGATCACAACCCCCCGACGAAAGGTGCCTTTCGCGACTGATTGTCCCGACCGCCGCTCCATGCCTTGCACCGAGCCGTTATAGGCCATGATCACGTGGTGGCTCATGGGCTGGACGACATCGTGCAATGGGTCATGTTGCCAGTGGGCGATCCCGGCACCGGAGGAGTCCGATGCCATACGGAGCGGTGTGGTGTGGAGGACGCGCGCCATCTCTGCGTCGGCGGACCGCTGGTCGCTCGTCTCGGACAAGGTCGCGGGATTTTCATGCGCAGAATCGTGCGTGATCGGTTCACTCATCGGAGGTGCTCGCTTCAGGGGGCCTTGCACTCGCGTCGCCGGGCGGGACTTGCGGGCCGTGTGAAGCCACTGCTTCTTTTTTGCCGTATCGAGACCGCTAGGCGCTGCGAACTCTGGCCCGCGTTCTAGGCTCGTAGAACTACGGGGTCTTTCCCGAAGCGGCGGTTCTTTGTCTGATTCTGCCCAAAGCTTCCGACGTGACTTTTCGTGATTGGCCAAGGGGCGAATCCCAGTCACATTGATGCGAGGCTAAAGTCGCGACCAATGTTTGAGAGTATTGAAATCACTGCAGAAAATCGCTTTGTGACAACGCGAGCAGCCGATTGTCAAAATCGCCGTTGATGCCATCGCGAACCTAGACCTCCGCACTGCGATACCGGATAATCAGCGCCGACTTTGAGGCGGCGGCAGGATGATGAACTACCGGTCAAAACTCCGCGGATCGACCGATCGAAATGGCACAGGCGAGCACCTTCGGGCGAAGGGTAGGGCAGTACTTGCATCTGAAGGATGCGCCGCCCTCGCTGATCACGCGTTCACTGCGCGGCGTCGACCTTGCGGTTGCCGAAACCAAGACTGACAACCCGGTGCCGGGTCTTTCCGGTTCGCTGGCCGACAATGCCTATCTCGTCAGCCTGAAACTTCAGGACTATCCGGATTGCGAACTCTGGGCGCATGGCAAGTGTGTCACGAAGGCTCACGTCAGAACCGGCACAACTTGGCTGTACGACCTCAGGACCGATCCGCGCTATGTCGTCGACAAGCCGTCCCATTCGCTCCATTTCTATCTTCCGCGTTCGGCCCTTGACGGAATCGCTGAAGAAGCCCGCGCCCCGCGTATTGGGGACCTCGCGTGCCAGTTCGGCTCGGGCCATGAGGACGGCGTCATGCGCCATATCGGTGGCTCGCTTTTGCAAGCGCTGCGCCAGCCGGCCGAGGCCAACCAGCTCTTCGTCGATCACATGATGCTCGCGTTCACTGCACACATCGCTCAGACTTATGGTGGGCTGCAGTGCATTGCCGAATCGGCCCGAGGCGGTCTTGCCTCCTGGCAGGTGAAGCGAGCCTGCGAGAAGCTAGACTCCGATCTCGGCGGGACGCTTTCATTGCAGCACATAGCGGCCGAGTTTGGCCTGTCGGTCAGCCATTTTTCACGTGCGTTTCGCATCTCCACTGGCTTGCCGCCGCATCAGTGGTTGCTTCGCCAGCGCGTGAAGGCGGCCAAGCAATTGATGAGTGTGCGCGACCTGCCGTTGTCGGAGATTGCGATATCGGCAGGATTTGCGAACCAAAGCCACTTCACGAAAGTGTTTTCGGCCCAGGTCGGCGTCAGCCCCGCAGCATGGCGCCGCGAAGCGCTTGGTTTCGGGGACAGCAGGACATGATCGTCCGATCGGTGGTACTACCCGATAGTTGGAGGGATCCCGCGAGCAGCGACCAAGTGTCTGGTCGAACATTACGCTTGGTGCGGATCCAATGACGCTGGCAAGCCTACACGGACAGAGCCTCGGGCAGGTGTTCCACTTGAAGAAGGCGCCGGCTCTGATCACGCGTTCGCTGCGCAGCGCTGAACTGGCCGTGACCGAGACGCGGGACGACAATCCTGCGCGGATGCTTTCGGGCGCGTTTCCCTCCGAGGACGCCTATTTCGTCAGCCTCAAGCTTCGCGACTATCCGGACTGCGAATGCTGGGAGCGCGGACGATGCGTCATCAAGACCGACATCCGCGCCGGCGCGACCTACCTGTATGACCTGAAGCGCGACCCGCGTTACGTGATCGACAAGCCGTTCCACTCCCTCTTTTTCTATCTGCCGCGCTCGGCACTGGACGATGTTGCCAAGCAGGGCGGCGCCCAGCGCATCGGCGAACTCGCTTATGAACCTGGCGTTGGCCACGACGACGGGGTCGTCCATCATCTCGGTGCGTCGCTGCTCGAGGCGCTGCATCGGTCGGAGGAGGCCAACCAGCTCTTCATCGATCATATGATGCTTGCACTCACGGTACATGTCGCCCAGACCTATGGCGGAATGAGGCCTACCGCCCAAACCAGCCGCAGCGGTCTAGCTCCATGGCAGGTGAAGCGAGCTTGCGAAAAACTCGACTCCGATCTCGGCGGGACACTTTCATTACAACAGATCGCGGCCGAGTTTGATCTCTCGGTCAGCCATTTTTCACGCGCGTTTCGAATCTCGACCGGCCTGCCGCCGCACCAGTGGCTGCTTCGTCAGCGCGTGAAGGCGGCGAAACAATTGATGACCGTGCGCGACCTGCCGCTGTCCGAAATCGCGATATCGGCCGGATTTGCCAACCAAAGCCACTTGACGAAGGTCTTTTCAGCGCTGGTCGGCGTCAGCCCGGCAGCCTGGCGGCGCGAAGCACTGGGCGCCAGGGATAGCGGGACGTGATCGTCTGATCAGCGGCGCTGCGCCAGTGAGACGGCGTACGCGGCGCGTCGCGCCGCAAAGATCTCGTCCGGCGGATAGCCAATGCCCTCGGCAAGATTCGCCGGATTGAAGACAGACGCATCGCACGTCTCGTTCGCTTCAATCGCGGTGATCACGATTGTTCCGAGCCGCACCGCCTCCCGGCTGTCCTCATCCGGCCATCGGATCGTGACATCCAGAATAGGGTCATCGGGGCGGCCGAGCAGCGCCATCAGGCTGAAGCGGATATCGCCGGCCGCGATTCGGCTTTCGAGATCATCATGCAAGACGCCGGTGGACCCGGCCCTGGTTCGGTCCTTAGTCGGCGCATCGTCCCTTGCGACGGGAGCGACCTTAAATTTGATGAACTGCGTCTCGCCGCTCGCATTCGTCGCGGGAAAGGCGTGGACGGCCCAGTAGGTCGTGCCGGCAAAGCTCGGGGGCAGCGGATGCGCAGCGATATAGCGCGCCTGATGCAGCGTTTCGGGGTTGGCAGCAGAGAACGCCTCGAGTGCTTCCAGGTCGAGCCTTCCGTCCGGTCCTGGAATGCGCGCCGTGAGGAACGGCAGCACCTGGCCGAGGGTCCTCGCGTAATGAACGGGAGCGCTTTGCGTGAGGATGTCCGAGCGATGGTGAGCTTCCCCGAGCCTGAAGCTGAAGCCGCGCAGCGCGAGGTTGCCGGCATCTGATATGCGGGGATTGCCGGCGTTCTCCGAGAAGCGTGCCAACACGCGGGATGGTTTCGTGAAACTCCGGGACTTGGTAATCTCGTCTGCTCGATCCGACGGAATGTAGGTGCCCCGGACGCATCGGCCCTTGGCGAAGCTGGCGCGCGCCTTTGGCGAAGCACCAGTGATCGCTTTCATGGCGCGCACGATCAACGTGGGAGTGGCGGATGTGACCCGGATCATGGCGATATGTCCTGCGTTCCGTTAAAGCGGCCATGCGCGGCAGCTTCTCGGGCGCCGAAACACCGTCGGCTGGACGGGCTTCGACCCCCGGCCCCTGCAGAAGATCGGAACGCCATCCCTGGTCATGATTGAAACCATGGGATTGTGCATGTGGGCCGGCACCGGAATCCTCGTTGCCTGATCCGCCGTCGAAGTGAGGCGAACCGTAGCCGAGAGGGCGCACATGAAGGTGGCTGTCAGGACCCTGGGCCGGGATGCAAGTGTCGCAGATTGGCCGACGAATCTCTTCCAGGCCATCATTGTCTCCCGTCCATTCTTGGGTCGATACAGTGATGGTAGTGAGCGTGCGTGGCGGATGCCCCAGAGCGATTGACCCCATTGCAGAGCGATTGCTGCCACTTGGCGGATTGCGAATGGCCGCTGATCTGGCGCGAGCAGGCGGGCGGCGATCAGGGCTTCTTGGTGGTCGGTTGGCCGAGCGCGGGGGCAGCGGCCGCCGTCGCCGCCTGTTCCTCGACCTCCTTCTGGCCGAAGGGGTGGCCGATGAGCGCAAGACTCTTGCCGCCGCCATGAGGACGGCTTCGGGCTCGTGAGGGCTTACAAACAGCCGCCGCCCGCGGGGGAATCCAGAAGCGTTAAGCTCAAACAGCTGTCCCCAGGCGAGTTCCAGATTCGGTGCGGATCGGCGCGGGGGTCCGACGCCGATCGGCTCCGGGGTCAATCTTCCGACACTCGCAGATCAAGACTTTAGCCTTGAGGCGCGTTCAATCCAGGGGTCAAATTTCGATCAGCATTTACACTGCAGCAAAGTGGTCGCTCATCCGCTTACCTTGTCGGCGAGGGGGAGGGTCATCGGCAGCGCGTCGAGACCGAGCGCCTTTGCCGTAGGTCAGCCATTTCCGGTCCAACCCCTTGCAGCCGACGCTCGAACCAGTCGGTTTTCGTCGATATGGGTCCAATAATCGACAACATTCCATCGCCTCGTCCGCGCGCGATCGCGCAAAGCTCACTCGTGACCGATTTGAGCGCCTTTCTCGGCCACCGAACGTTTCATCAGCAGCACCACCGGGATCAGTACCAGCGTCACCACGGCCAACAGAAAGAACACATCGAAATAGGCAAGTGATGCTGCCTGCTGTTGCCGCGAATTCTCGAGCGCCTGCCAGGCCAGCTGTTGGGCGGCGATCGGGTCGCCGGTCTGCTGCAGGAACACACCACGGGCCTGATCGAGGAAGGAAGCAACATTCGCGTTGAAGGCATCTAGGGTTTCGCCAAGTCGCAAGGTGTGAAACTGGTCTCGGCGCTCCTGAATGGTCTGCGCCATCGACGTCCCGACACTGCCTCCCTCGTTGCGCAGCAGACTGAGCAGGCCGACAGCCGCTCCTCGCAACAGCGGAGGTGTATAGAGGTAAGCCGCGACATTCGCAGGTGCAAAGCACATCGAGAGGCCAAGGACCAGCATCACCCGGGGCCAGACGATTTGGCCCGGGCTGACATCCAGGTTCATTTGCGACATCCAGTAGTTTCCGATCGCCATGATCAGCAGGCCGGCAGCAAGCAACCATCGGGCATCGGTCCCCTTGCCAAGGGCCCGGCCGACAAACGGCATGACGAGCACCGCAAAGAAACCAGCCGGTGACATCACCAATCCTGCGCTGAGCGCATCATAACCGAACAGGGATTGAAGCAGAGCCGGCAACGATGTGCTCGCGGCATAGAGGACGGCGAAAGCGCAGAAGATGATGAGGCAGCACGCAGCGAAGTTTCGCTCCCGCAGGGGGCGGAAATTGACGACGGGGCTCGGGTGGCGCAACTCCCAGAAGATCAGCGCGATCAAGCCCGCAACGAAAAGAATGGCCAGCGTCTGCACACGCCAGAACGGATCGCTCAGCCAATCCCACTCCTGCCCCTTGCTGAGCATCACTTCCCAGGAAACCATGACTATCACCAGGAGCGACAGGCCGAACGAGTCGAAATGAAGCGGCTGCCTCTTCAACTCCGCACGCTGCCTTGTGAGATAGTCCGGATCCCGTAGTAGGACATGGCAGGCAGCCAGCGCGAGCAGACCAACAGGGACGTTGATGTAGAACACCCAGCGCCACGAATAGCTGTCGGTGATCCAGCCGCCGAGAGTCGGACCGACCACCGGCGCCAACAGGGCGGCGAGACCGAATAACGTCATCGCGATGCCCTGTTTCTCCACCGGAAAGGCGTCGAGCAGCACGCCCTGGCTCGAAGGCTGCAGGCCGCCCCCGGCGAGGCCTTGCAACACGCGAAAGGCGATCAGTTGACCGAGGCTGGTGGCCATTCCGCACAATCCGGAAGCGAGGGTAAAGATGCCTATCGACAGCACGAAATAGTTGCGGCGGCCGAGATGCGCCGACAGCCAACCGGTGATCGGCAGGATGATGGCGTTGGCGGCGAGATAGCTGGTGATGACCCATTCGCCATCGTCGACGGTGGCCGACAGGCCGCCGGCGATGTATCGCAGCGCAACCACCGTGATGGTAGTGTCGAGCACCTCCATGAAGGTCGGCACCACGACGATCGCGGCCACCACCCAGGGGTTGACCGCCCGCTCGGCTCTCGCGGGCGAAAGGACCGTGTCTGTCATTTGACAACGCCCGGCGCGCTGACGGTCGCAGCGGCGGTCGACGATGGCTGAATGCTGCTTTGCAGGAATTTTCCGGCATCGGGTCCGGTGGGCGGCTCGTTCACATGCACGTAGGGAACCACCGAGGTGCCGATGAACAGAGGATTCTTGTCCGGGTCGTATCCTTCAAGCTCGATCCGGACCGGCAGCCGCTGCACAATCTTGACGAAATTGCCCGTGGCATTCTGCGGCGGCAGCAACGCGAGCGTCGATCCGGTCCCCATGGTGAAGCCCGCGATCCGGCCTTTGAACACCTGCTTGTCGCCATACATGTCGACATAGAGATCGGCGGCCTGACCGATGCGCAAATCGTGCAGCTGCGTTTCCTTGAAATTGGCATCGACCCAAACCTCGCTGAGCGAGCGGACTGCCATCAGGTTCTGCCCAACCTGGACGTCATTGCCGGGATTGACATTGCGGCGCGTGACCACGCCGTCGATCTCGGCGACGATGTCGCAGTAACGAAGATCGAGCTCAGCCAAAGCAAGATCGCGTTTGGCGGCTTCGAGCTTGGCCTCGGCCTGCTTGACGGCCGGTGCTTGCGCCGCCAGCCGAGCGAACGTACGGTCGATGTCGCCCTGGGGATCGGCCTTCTCGAACTCGTCGACCATCTGTTTCGGCGACTGGTTGTAGGAGTGCAGAACGCCGAGTTCGGCCGCGGTCTGAATCAACGCCGCCTGCGCTTGCAGAACCGATGAAAACGTCTGGTCGAGATCGGGCGGGACCTGGTCGAGATCCGCGCTGTCTCCGGGCTTCTCCTGCAGGCCCAAAGAGACGCGGATCTGGTTCACATCCGCCAATGCCTGGATGACACCGGCCTGGGCGATCGACAACGATGCCTGGCGCTGGTCATAAAGCTCACGGCTCGCCGTATCAGTTTCGACCAGCTTCGACGTCCGCTCGAATTCCTGCTGCGCCAGCGTCAGTGTGGCCTTCGCCTTCTTGAGCGCGGCGACCCGGGCATGCAGCAGGGCGATCTGGTTGTCGACATTCTCGATCGCCTGTTGCAATTGCCATCGCCGGCTCCTGGCCAACGCTTCGATGCCGCGCACCCTGGCCCTGGTCGCGGCGAGATCCGCCTGCGCCGTTTCGGAGGCCGCCCTCTTCACGGCGACAGCGTCCTGAAACGGCTCCTTGTCGAGTTCGACGAGAAGATCGCCCTTGCGCACTCGGTTGTCGTCATCGACCAGAACGCGGGCAACCTGTCCGCGGACACGGGGCGCGACGAACGTCACGTGACCGTTCACGAAAGCATCATCGGTCGAAACGGTGTTGAGCGTTTGCCTGATCCAGGGAATGCCAAACACCGCGGCCGCGATAACCACAGCACCGAGCACACCGATCAGCAATTTTCGCCTCCACGTGAACCGTTGATTCGCTAGTGGCAGCGTCGACGGGGGATCTGTCGGCCGCAATTCGGCGTTGCGATCGACCGCGGCATCCGCCCTGGCTATCGCAGGTGCGTCGGCTAAACTTGACTCGCCGCTATGCTCGGTTGTCTCGGCGGGCATGGACAGCGCTCCTGACGATTGTCTATCAATGCAATCGAGCCGCAAATGGTCGTCTCATGGCCGGTGGCTCAATTGCCTTCACCGGCAAAGTCGAAGATGGCGACCTCGTCGCCGTTTCCGGCGCGCCTGAGCACCTCGGGATGGCGCAACGAGCGCACGGTATCGTGGTAGCCCGAACGCCAATGTTCCGCCATCGACAGCCGGGAGAACTCATAGTCCTTCGAGTCGCCTTCGTAGCCCCTCGGGCGATAGATGAGATGCACGAGGTTATAGGCGTGGCGTTGTGCGATCGACGCCAGGAACTTGGCTTCCTCGCTTTGCTTGAACTCGTCCGGGAGCTGGTCCAGGAGCGTGGCGACCGAGCATTCCACCTTGTGAAGCCGCTTGATGAAATTCGTGAAGGCGCGTGTGCGGCTTGAGTATTGGATCTCCTTCTGCCGGGTCACGACTTCCGCGAGGTTGCGCGGGAAGTCGCCGCGCGCGGTCCAGAGATCGACCTGAAACACGAGCGCGTCAGGCAGCCGCTCGCCCGTAACGCGCGTGTTCGTCACGAGCCACTGAAGCGGCGTGTTTGAGACGAGGCCGCCGTCCCAATAATGCTCGCCCTCGATCTCGATGGCGGGGAAGCCGGGCGGCAGCGCGCCGCTGGCCATCACATGCTCAGGTCCGATTATCTGCGTCCCAGTGTCGAAATAGGTCAGGTTGCCGCTGCGCACATTGACGGCGCCGAGGCTGAGACGCGTGTCCTTCCCGGAATTCAGGCGGTCGAAGTCGACGAAGCGCTCGAGCGTGGCTTTGAGCGGCCGCGTGTCATAATAGCTCGTTGCCTCGATGGTGCCGGGCGGATGAAACCATGGATTGAGGAACCGCGGACTGAAGAAGCCAGGCGCTCCGGCGTAGGCAACCATAGCGGCGCTCACCTGATTGACCTGTGTGCGCGCAGCCTCGCCTCGAAGGAGGCCGCTTACGTCGGCGTCGAAGCCCATGGCAGGGGTGGTGATTTCCTCCCAGAACTCCCGCAGCCTGTCGGCGCGTCGCTCGGGCGCATTGCCAGCGATGATCGCAGCGTTGATGGCGCCGATCGAGATGCCGACGATCCAGTCGGGATGGAGGCTGGTTTCGGCCAGCGCCTCATAGACGCCCGCTTGATAGGCGCCGAGCGCCCCCCCCCTTGCAGCAGCAGCGCGACGCGATCGAATTGGAGCCGCGCGCGCAGGTTCTGGCCCTGGCCCATGCTCGCTGCTCCCGAGTTTGGGACGAGCGGTCTTCCCGCGCGCGGCGTGTCGGGTATGAGCTGATCGCGCAGCGCTATTTCCGAGATCGGGCTATTGGCCATGGCGCTGCTCTCCTGGTTGGAGGACTCGATCCCAAAGACGCGTCATTTTCGGCTTCGCCGGCATCGCGCGCTGTCATCTCTGCTCCGTTTGCCCGGCGTCAGGCTGCTGCCCGTGAGCGGAGGAACCATTCGTCGAAGCCGATGCGGCCGAGACGCGCCTCGCCCAACGGCACGAGCGAATGCTGCCCGACCCGGCCGCCCCAATATGGCGCCTCAGGGTCGCTCACCACCTCACGCGGATCGCCAACTGCCTTCAGATAGCGGGCTATAAATTCGTTGAATGGCGCCCGTTCCGGGCCGGCGATCTCGACGATGCCGTTTCGCGGCGTCCCAAGCGCCACGTCGGCAACGTTGGCAGCGACGTCATCGGACGCGATGGGCTGGAACAGGATCGGCGCAAGCCTTACTCTGTTTCCATCCACACTTGAATCGGCGATGCCGCCGAGGAATTCCATGAACTGGGTCGAGCGGACGATGGTGTAGGGGATGCCCGAGGCCTTGATCAGTCTCTCCTGGGCAACCTTCGCGCGGAAATAGCCATTATCCGTCCGATCGATTGCAACGATGGAAAGCGCGACATGATGTGGGACGCGCGCTGCGGCCTCCGCCGCGAGCAGGTTCCGACCAGAACTCTCGAAGAACTCCAGCACCGCCTTGTCTTCAAATGAGGGCGAATTGGCGAGGTCGATCACGACCTGGGCGCCGGCCAAGGCCTCCTTCAGTCCCTCTCCGGTAAGGGTGTTGACGCCAGTTTTTGGCGAAGCGGCGATGACCTCTTGGCCGCCCTGGCGCAGAATGCCGACGGTCTTCGAGCCGATCAGGCCGGTGCCCCCGATGACGACGATCTTCATGGCTTGCTTCATGGCTTGACCCTCCCTTGTTGACGACGGGCGATCTTCAAATGGCTTCGAATGCAAAGGAGGAAAACATCTAGGCGCTCTACGCACACGCAAAATCAACAGGACGAACGCGGAAGCGTCCCTGCTGGACGCGCCGGTCGTTCTGCTGCTCACAACGTTGAGCACGTCGAGCGCGAAACGCGGATGTCGGGCACTTGTTCCGGGATGCCGGAAACTTTACGGTGCGGGATTCAGCCGGGGTTATGCCCGCTAATGGGATGGTCCGGGAGCGCCGGGAGACCTGCAGAAGGTAGGCGTCTTACGGTCGAGGATAGTCGATGGTCCTTTTCTGCTGCGGCTTGCCGTTGGCCGTGATCCCCGCCTCATAAGCATGCATGAATTGCTGGAGCAATTTGCGCGCCCCCGTTGACGAACTCGCCATCGGCGTCGAATAGCGTATCGCCGGCGCGTTCAGGACGACCAGATACGTGCCGCAGCTTCTCCTATCCACCCGCGATATTTGCACGCGCCTTTCAATGAGGATCAAGATACCAAATCGCTGACGCTATCATAATCTTCTTTCGTCGTGGGCACCGTCCGGGCCGACGAGGACCTCCGCTTAGCGCCGAGATCGCCCGCAACACGACCACGAGCGAACAAACATCCTCTAAGGGGCGCGAATTTTCCCATTTTCTCAATACCCCGCCGACGAACGCCGGGATTATGCAATGCTCAGGGATTCACTCCGGCAAACCTTTTCGAGATGCGATGCTTCAAGTAATCCGGTGCTAGGCTTGGCGCAGGTGCTTGATTCCCGTTTCAAGCCGTCGTGATCTTCGCGCAGAAATCTTGCCTGACAGTGCAACCCTGGCACCTCCGGCCGGATTGTTCTTGACCACCGCAATCCGAGGAGCGCGATCATGGCAATCCACCAGATTGGTGAGCAACCGGGCGTCCAACCTCGCTTGAGGGCCCCAACGCCGGTTTCTCCTACCTGCAGAATAGAGTGAAACTCTCTGCACGATTGGGAAATTCGGTTCGGCGGGACTACAGCCGATCAAGCGCCTTCAATCCCCGCTCTCCCAATTCGGGCTGACCGAATTTTCGATGTGGGTGGCGGACGGATATCGTCCCACAACTACCGCATGCGCTACGTTTGGATTGCCATCTTGAACGTTTGTTTGCTGGCATGGACGTTTTTTATCTATGGAGCCTTGCGCGTGGCGATCGAGTTTTTGGGGCGGAGTTGATCGCCGCTTGTTCCGGCCGCTGAGAACAAAAGCGCGCGAATCAGCCAACTACTGTTTTCCATCGTGTGCTGGTGGAACGCGCTGCCGATCCGTATCCTCGTTCAGCAACGCTTGGCCCGGTGCAGATCTAAGAGCACGGGGTTGTAACGATAAAACCGGTCGACCAGTTGAATGATAAGAATTCCGCGAGCCTGGAGACGGATTCGCGAACTGATAAGCAAATACGCAAAATCTTATCAGTCCAAGAGATCGCCGCAGGAGCCTACTCGCTCGCACCGCGCGGCATGCTTTTTTGGTCATGCCGCTGCATGGTTGCGCGGCAGGGGGACCTGATAGGGCTCGCCGCGCCGCTAAGCGCTAGTTGGATGCAACTGCCTGCTTTGTGTCGTGGCCCGCGCGATCCAGATCGGCAATCAACTGCTCTTCACGTTCGATGTGGCGTTCGCCGTCTCTCACTGCCTTCTCGGCAATTGTCAGATGGTCCAATTCCATCTTCCGGTCCATGAGGTCCAACTCCGCAGGTTTATTTCCTCTGGTACCCGCCTTGGCTGGGTCCAAATCTTTGATCTGCCGCAAAAGCGGCACCTGGAACCTATATAGTGACAACGCCGAAATCCGACGACAAAGGCCGGAAAGCAGGGAGTGGACGCTATGCCAATTGAGAATCCCAATGTCAAAGGCATCTGGACCACGATTGAAGTAGATGAGGAGGGTACTGAAACAGTCCTGATCGTGGAAACTGATCTTGAACTGAATGCTGCTCATCCCGCTTTTGATGCTACCAAGGTAGATGCCTTGATTGCCGCCGCAACGAAGAGTTTCGGGGCGAGCGGCGGCACGTTCGATCGCATCCTGTTAGTTCCAACCACGAACACCGTGCTTAAGACGAGCGGTAAGCCCACAAAGAAGGCCAAGAAAAAGACGGCAAAAAAGAAGGCTGCCAAGAAAGCGCGGTGACGCTTCAGCCCATCCGGAGAAATTTACACGGGGCTTACGGGAGGAGTGCTAGCGACCGATTTCGGGCCTCGCTACAGGGCGGGGGGCGCGGACGCCCTCCTCGCGCACGGGAGCAAGCCCGACGATCGGTTGCGGCGGCCCACCGCACGAGTGCTGTACGAGCATGCTTGCGATCGGAGCAATCTCAAGTCTTGAAGTAGTCTGGACGTCGAATGGTCCAGGTCTCGCCCCAGAGCTGCGAACCGCCTGCGACATGCATGGTCTCCCCGGTCACATAGTCCGCTGCTGCACCGCCGAGATAGGCGCAGGCTTCTGCAACCTCCCAAGCCTGGCCGGCGCGCATCATCGGATTGGAGCGGGCGTAGGTGTTGCGCTGTTCAGGCCTGTAGACACGCCAACCAGGCGTTTCGATCGCGCCGGGGGCGATGCAATTTATCCTGATGTTCAAGGGCGCCCATTCGACCGCCAGGTTCTGGCTCAGCGCGATGACGCCGGCCCGCGCGGCCACCGTATGCGCGACGCCATAGAGGCCGTGTTGCGTTACTACGACGATATTGACGATGGCGCCCGGCCGCGACAGGTCTCGCCAGCGCCGGGCTGCCGCCTGCATCATGCGCCAGGTACCGTTGAGATTGGTGTTGACGACCGTATTCCAGCCTCTTTCCGAGAAATCGATTGCGGCCTGAGGAAACTGCCCGCCGGCGCTGTTGACCAGCAGATCGAGCGTCGCCTTTTCCTCGTCCAGCCACTCGAACAGGGAGGACACGGAATCGGGTTCGCGAATGTCCGCGGTATGTGATGTTACGTCGATGCCGCGGGCTCTCATTGCGGAGACCGCCCCTTCGAGTTTCCCCGGATCGCGGCCCGCCAGGATGACGCGCGCGCCGAGGCGGCCAAGTAGCCAGGCGCAGGCCCGGCCAATCCCGCCGGCGCCGCCGGAAATCAGCACCGTTTGGCCGCTGAAGCTGTTGGCCGCGTAGATCGTCTTGTGCTCGGCAAGCGCGGAATCGTCGAGCTCGTGGGTCTCTTCCGTCATGGCCTACCGCCGCCCCAACAATTCGCCGGCGATAATGATCTTGCGCACCTCGGTGGTGCCGGCGCCAATCTCGAGGAGCTTGATGGACCGGTACAGCCGGTTCATCTCTGATTCCCAGATGTAGCCCGAACCGCCGAACACCTGCAGGGCCCGGTCTAGCACGTCGTGGCAGGCGTTGGCTGCATACATCACCGACGCGGCGGTCAACACGTGGATGTTGCCGCGTCCGCCACCGCCGATCTCGAGCGGCGAGGCTGCAGCCAGCGTGCGATAAGTGAAGGCACGCATCGTTTCTACCGCGACATACATATCCGCGATCAGCGACTGAACCATCTGGAACGTGCCGATCGGCTTGCCGAACTGTTTGCGCGTCTTCGCGTACTCGATTGCGATGTCGAGCGCCCGCTCGGCAATGCCCAGCGAAACCGGAGCGACCATCGCGCGTTCGAGATCAAGTCCGCTCATAACCACCGCCACGCCCTTGTTCTCTTCGCCGACCAGATTGTCCTTGGGGACACGGCAATCCTCGAACACCAGTTCGGCGGTCGGGCTGCCGCGGAAACCCATCTTCACGAGCTTCTGGGCGACCTTGAAACCCGGGAACTCCTTCTCGACGATGAAGGCCGAGATGCCGTGAGCACCTCGGTCGCGGTTTGTCTTGGCATAGACCAGGAGAATGTCGGCGATGGGACCATTGGTGATGTAGAGCTTGCTGCCGTTAAGGACGTAGAAGTCGCCGTCCCGCCGCGCGCTGGCACGCATCGATCCCAGCGCGTCGGAGCCGGCGCCGGGCTCGGTCAAACCAAGCGCGCCTGTTTTCCGTCCCGAGCAGAGCCCCGGCAGGTATTTGCGGCGCTGCGCCTCGTTGCCATTGCGATAGATGTTGTTGGCGCAGAGGTTGTCATGCGCGACATAGCTCAGGGCGAGCGCATGATTCCAACGCGAGATGGCTTGCGTCACGAGACCGGCAGATACCAGATCGAGTCCACTGCCGCCATATTGCTCCGGGATGGTGATGCCGAAGTAGCCGGCATCACCGATCTTCGGAAAGGCATCTTCGGGCCACCACTCATCGCGGTCCATGCGTTCCGAGAAGCCATGCAATTCCTTCCGGGCAAATCGGTCGGCCTGATCCAGGATTGCGATCTGATCGTCAGTCAGTTCAAATTGGGGTCGGGCGCAGTTTGCGAGTTCGCTCTTGGTCATGACGTCTCCTATGATCCGATTGCTCTGCTCTGCAAAAAAGGCGGCCTGATCGAGGATAGGCTCAGCACCAAACCAAGCGACCGTGCATCAGTGAACTCCCGCCGCAGCCGCTGCCGGTTCGACGACGGCAACCACAGCATTGCGCTGGACCGTATCGCCGGGACCGATATGGACGGAGGCAACGACACCGTTCACCTTGCTTGCAATCCGCAGTTCCATCTTCATTGATTCCATGACAACCGCAGTATCGCCCGCTTGGATGGCATCGCCAGGCCGGACGTTCACTTTCAGCACGAGGCCGGTCATCGGGGCTCGCAACTCGCCATGCGTCTCGGCAGTTGCGCTGATGTAGCTGAGATAGGGGATCGCGATCATGGTGTGAGCACCGCGAGGATCGTGCACGAAAATGGCGTTGTCGTTCTGCCAGATACGCACCGTTTCGCAACGCGAGTCGATGTTGGCGAGGAATTGTTCGTTCGAGATCGCCGAAAGCTTGACCGCGATTCTGGCGTCGTTCACGCCGATCAGCATCGAGCCGTCCGGTCTCACGGGCGCGAAGCGGATTTCCGCATTCCGTCCGGCGCTTTCGAGGTGCAGGATCGGAATGGGGGACATCCCGTCAGCTTGGGCTCCCATCTGCCAGCCAGTCATCGCAAAGGATCGCCACGGGTTATCGGGAGCAGATTGGCGCGGGCGCATCATCCAGAAACAAGCACCAAGCGCGAGCGCCTGCGGATCGACCCCATCGCCGCGTTCGACGAGCGTGTCGATCTGTTCATCGATCAGGCGCGTATGGAACGTCGCCTTGCGCGTCGCGGGCAGGTCGATCAAGCGGCCGAGGAATTCGCGGTTGGTCGTCACGCCGAAGATCGATGTTTCGTCGAGCGCGCGGCGAAGCCGGTCGAGCGCCTGATCGCGGTTTTCTGCATGCGTAATCAGTTTGGCGAGCATCGAATCGTAGTATGGCGTAACGATCGAACCGCTTTCGATCCCGGTCTCGACCCGGACATCGTCGCGCGGAAAGCTTACGCGGGCGACTTCGCCACTGGATGGCAGGAACGCGTGATTCGGATCCTCGGCGCAGAGGCGCGCCTCGACCGCATGGCCGCAGCAGGAAATGTCCTCCTGCGCAAACGAAAGGCCTTCGCCTGCGGCGAGGCGGAGCATGGTCTCGACAATGTCGATGCCTGTGACCATCTCGGTCACGGGATGCTCGACCTGGAGCCGCGGATTGACCTCCAGGAAATAATAGTCGCCGCCACTGACGATGAACTCGACCGTGCCGACGCAGCGATAGCTGAGGCGACGGCCGAGCCGGACGGCGTCCCCGAGAATCCGCTCGCGCAAGTCGCCAGGCAGGTTGGCGGCGGGGGCTTCCTCGATCAGCTTCTGGTGCCGGCGCTGGAGCGAACACTCGCGTTCGTAGAGATGAACGACGTTGCCGCTCCCGTCTCCGGCGATCTGCACCTCGATGTGCCGGCCGCGTTGCACCAGCTTTTCGACGATCAGGCGTGCATCGCCGAACGCGGCCTTGGCCTCGCGCATCGCGGATTCGATATCCTCCTGCACGCTCTCGACCGACGAGATCGCCCGCATGCCCTTGCCGCCCCCGCCGGCCGCGGCCTTCAGCATGACCGGCAGCCCGATGTGGCGCACGGCCCGTTCGATCTCCGCCGGGCTTTCGCTCGACACCTCACTGCCGGGCACGGTGGAAACACCGGCCGCGACGGCTTCTCTCTTTGCGGATGCCTTGTCGCCGAGACGCTGGATCGTTTCCGGGGTCGGCCCGATGAACACCAGACCGGCGGCTTCGACCGCGCGGGCGAACGACGCATTCTCGGCCAGAAATCCAAAGCCCGGATGAACGGCTTCGGCGCCGAGGGCCTTCGCTGCAGCAATGACTGCGTCGATCCGCAGATAGCTCTCGGCGGCCGCGGCGCCACCGATCTCGATGGACTCGCCGATCGTCTTGACGTGGAGCGCGTCGGCATCGGCGGTAGAATGAACGCCTGCAACCGCAACGCCGAGCCGGCGGCAGGTGCGGGCGATCCGGCAGGCGATCTCGCCACGATTGGCGATCAGTATTTTCTTGAACATGATTTGGCCTTCACCTCTACATCCGCAACACGCCGAAATCGGTGTGTTGTTGCGGCAGCCTCCCGGCGAGGTCGAGCAGCAGCGCCATCACGCTGCGGGTTTCGAGTGGATCAATCACCATGTCGCACCAGGTATTGCGCGCGAAATTATAAGCATTGGCGAACTCCTCGAAGGTACGCCGTGTTGGAGCCATGTAGGCTTCGCGCTCGGCATCGGTCCAACTCGTGCCTTCTCGCTTGTGAACCTCGTCCCTGACCATGGCGAGCGTGGTCGCGGCCTGGTCGGGGCCCATGATTGCCGAACGGGCATTCGGCCACATCATCATCGCGTTCGGCTTGAATGCGCGCCCGCACATAGCGAGATATCCTGCGCCGTAGGCGTTGCCGATGATCAGCGTGTATTTCGGCACGTTGGCGCTTGCCATCGCCGTGATCATCTTTGCTCCGTCCTTGGTGATACCGCCTTCCTCGGCCTCGCGACCAACCATGAATCCGGTGACGTCGGCCATGAACAGGAGCGGAATGTTGCGCTTGCAGCAGAGGTCGATGAAGTGCGTGGCCTTCAGCGCGCTCTCGGAGAACAGCACCCCGTTGTTGCAGAGGATGCCAATTTCGAAGCCCATGATCCGGGCGAACCCGGTGAGCAAGGTGTCGCCGTAGAGCGGCTTGAACTCGTGAAACTCGCTGCCGTCGACCAGGCGGGCGACGATCTCACGGTTGTTGGTTGGGATGCGTGGATCTGCGCTGATGAGGCCGTAGATTTCGCTTGCGTCGAACAAGGGTTCGCGGACAGAGGCGACGGTCCACCGTTGAACGGGAATCTCGCCGAGATTGGCCACGATCTCCCGGGCGATGGCGATGGCGTGCGCGTCGTTCTCGGCCAGATGATCGGTCACGCCGCTGAGGCGGCTATGCATCTCGCCGCCACCCAGCGCCTCGATGCCGACCTCTTCCCGGGTCGCTGCATAGACGAGCTGCGGACCGCCGAGGAACATCGCGCCCTGGTTCCGGATGATGACGGTCTCATCGCAAAGTGCCGGGATATAAGCGCCGCCGGCGGTGGAAGGGCCGTGCACGATCGCGATTTGGGGGATGCCTTCGCTCGACATCCTGACCTGGTTGTAGAAGATCGAGCCGAATTGGCCGTCGTCAGGAAAGATGTTCGGCTGGTCGGGCAGATTGGCGCCGCCCGACTGTACCATGGTCACGCAGGGGAGGTGGTGCTGCCACGCAAAGCGCTGGGCGCGGACATGCTTCCTGCAGGTGATGCCGTAATAGGTCCCACCCTTCACGGTCGGTTCATTGACGATGATCATGCAGGGGCGTCCGGACACGACGCCAACGCCCGTGATGATGCTGCCGCCCGGCGGCACGCCCTCATAAAGTCCCTCGCCGGCCAGCTGACAGAACTCGAGGAACGGCGATCCCGGATCGATCAGCGCCGTGATCCGCTCCCGCGGCAGCAACTGGCCACGCTCCTTGTGAAGCTTGCGCGCCCGCTCGGGCCCGCCGATCGCGGCGGCGGCGCGCCGCAGCCGGAGGTCGGCGATACGCTCGGCGTAAACCTGCCGGTTGCCCTCGTATTCCGCCCCTGACGTGACCGCTTCCGACTTCATGACTGCCATTGCGACCGTTCCTGACAACTTTGCGGCGGGCCCATCGCTCTCGACGCGACCGATGATGACACCGCTCCTGCCCACAAAAATCTAACAAACGTTAGATTTTTCGGCGCGCCTTGGCAAGGACAGCCCATGAGCTCCCTAGGCCTTTTTGAAGCGAGGCAAGGTGAAATCTTCGGAGACCTTGTCGAAGGTGAGCTCGACGTCCATGTCGAACGTGACGTCCTCCGGTCTGCCGCCGATGAACGTGCTGATCATGCGCGGCCCTTCGGTGAGTTCGACCAGCAGGACCGCGTAGGGAACGTCTGCCTTGAAGGCCGGCCCGGGTGCACGGTGAACCACGCTGAACGAGTGGACTTTGCCCCGGCCGCTCGCTGGCCTATGTTCGAGCTCGTCGTTGCCGCAGTTGCGGCACGTGGTTTGCTGATAATACTGCACGTGTCCGCATCGACGGCAGTGCTGCAGCAGGAGCTTGCCATCCTGCAGACCGCGCCAGAATGCGACTGTGTCGGCGTCCGGTGTGGGCAAAGGTTTTCGGGCTGCATCCTCGGGCGACATCATAACGTATCCTTCGTCCCGAGAACGGTCGTGGCGTTGGTTGCAAAGCCTGCGCCAAGGCTGTGCACCAGCCCGAGACGCGCGTTCTGGACCTGACGGCCTCGGCATTCTCCCCGCAGCTGTGCGATGACCTCATGAAAGTGGAACAGCGAGCCCGGCATCCCCGGATGCGCAAAGGACAAGAGGCCGCCATGCGTGTTGGAGGGAATGGTGCCACCGTAGGTTGTCTGCCCGTCGGCGACGAACGGGCCGCCCTCTCCCTTGCGACAGAAGCCGAGATCTTCGAGCATCATGATGACAGTCCCGGTAAAACAATCGTAGATCCCGGCGACGTGCATCTCGGCAGGCCCGTAACCGGCCATCGCGTATGCTCTCCGACCGGATTCGACCGCGCCGGTCGCGGTGAGGGACGGCATCAGGAAGATATGCTCATGGGTGTAGCACTCGCCACATCCAAGAATATAGACCGGCTTCTGGATACCGAACCCTTCGGCGTAGTCGGCCGATGTCAGCAGGAACGCCGCGCCGCCATCGGATATCAAGGAGCAGTCGAGCTTGTGATAGGGCGTAGTGACCATCGGCGAGTTCAGCACGTCATCCACGGTAATGGGCGTCGTCTGTTGTGCGCCCGGTGTCCGCGACGCGTGTCGCCGGTGGACGACCGCCACCTCGGCCAGTTGCTGCGGGGTCGTGCCAAACTCCTTCATATGCCGGTGCGCCGTCATGGCGAACGTATTGGCGACGGGGATGCCAAAGGGCATCTCGTACTGCTGATCCCGGCTCTCGGTGAGCGAGCGGAGCGCAAGGTCCGGGGTGAGCCCCGTCATCAGGTTGTCGGCCGCTACGAGCAGCACCATCTTGGCGAGGCCGCCATGGATGGCGGCTGCGCCGATGCTGAACATGGTCGCGGCGGTGGCGCCGGACACCTGCAACGTATTGGAGAAAGTCGGCCGGATCCCGAAATACTCGCTGAAGGCGACGCTAAAGCGGTGAAATGGCGAAGCAAAGGCGTGGCTTGAGAGAACGCCGTCGACCTCACTTTTGGCGACACCGGCATCCGCAAGCGCATTCCGGGCAGCCTCGGCAGCCAGCGAGAGCGGACTGCGGCCCGGCACCTTGCCGACTGCCGACATCCCAATTCCTATGACGGCGACCTTTCCCCTCAGGCTTGCGGCAGTCATCTCTTGAGCCTGCCTTCCAGCTCGTGCCGCTGCACCTTGCCGCTGGTCGAGCGTGGAAACTCCGCAAACCCGATAAAGCGGAATTCGCGCGGCCGCTTGTAGCCTGCAAGCTCGCGACGGCAGAGATCGACGAGTTCGGCCTCGGTTGGCGGGCTGTCATCGCGGCACGCGACGAAAGCGACGGGCACCTCGCCCCATTTGGCATCCGCGGCACGCACGACTGCGACCTGCGTGATCCGTTTGTCGCTCAGGAGAACGCGTTCGATTTCGGCCGGATAGATATTTTCGCCGCCCGACTTGATCATGTATTTGGCCCGATCGATGAAATCGAGCGATCCGTCTTCGTTGCGCCGGAACACGTCCCCCATGTGAAACCAGCCGCCGCGGAAGTCGCGCGCATTGGTCTCGTCGGCTTGCCAATAGCCGGAGAACAGGGTCGGAGCCCGGATGGCCAATTCTCCGGGTTCGCCGGGCGCTACCTCGTTGTCGAATGGATCGACCAGCCTGATCTCGCAAAAAGCGTTCTGCCGTTTGGACAATCTTGTCGGGACTTCGCCGGGCGCGATCAGGGACCGCGTCGCCGGGGGCAGGCCCGTCTCGGTCGATCCGAAACTGTTGAGATAGGGCGCCTCGAGGAGCTCAGTCACCGCGGCGATGGCGTGCGGCGGGACGAGATCTGCCATCGCGCCGCAAACCCTGACACCCCTTGCCTTGACGTGCTGCATCTTCAGCCCGTCGACGAAGGCTTCCACCATACCCGGGATCAGCACCAGCCAGCCGATGTCATGCCGGGACACGGCGGTCAGCAGCGGCTCGAGCTGGAATCCGTCCACCACCACCACGGTGCCGCCGCGCAGCAGCGTGGCAAGCGCGTGATCGGTTGACGCCATATGGAACAGGGGCGCCCACGCGATAAAGCTGTCGTGCGGAGCAATGCCGAGCTCCGACGTAAAGACCAACGCGCGCATGACCATGGCGCGATGGGAAATGACAGCGCCCTTCGGCAGTCCGGTGGTGCCGCTCGTGTAGAGGATGACGAGGCCATCTTCCGGCTGCGTCTCGATCGGAAGCGCGTGGTTGGTTTGCCGCGCAAGCTCGGCCTCATATGGCGAGCCGATTTCCAGCATTGGTATGACCACAGGGGGAAGACTCGCCGCCAGGTCCGGTTCGACGATCAACAGCTTCGGAGAGACAAGCTCGATGCAATAAGCGAGCTCGCGGCCGGATAGTCGCCAGTTTAGACATGCGGTGATGACACCGAGATTGGCGGCGGCTAGTTCGACCTCAAGATACTCCGGGCGGTTTCGGGACAGGATCCCGACACGGTCGCCTCGCTGCAGTCCGCGGGCGGCGAGCAGGGCGGTCAGGCGACGAACGCGGTCGAGCAGTTCGCCGTAGGTGATAGCCCGCCCGCGATATTCGATCGCGACCTTGGCGGCGTGAAGACCGGCGCAGCCGCCAAACAAGGCGCCTACCGTTCCGATACCGCCCGCGGCGCCAATTTGCGAATTTAGTCCAGGAGCCATGGCATTTTTCTCGGACGTGTCCTCGAGACGATCTTGTTCGCCGAGACGGCGCTTGCGCAGGCCGGCAACGAAATCTAACATCTGTTAGAAACAGCTTATACCGCCAAGACGGCGCCAGCAACGGGAACTCAACATGTCCGGACGATATGCCGCCTACACCCGACTGAAGCTCGATTATCCATCCGAGCGAATATTGCGGATCACCTTCGATCGGCCCGAGACCTACAACTCCGTCGATGCGGAGACGCATACGCAGCTCACCCGGATCTGGCGCGACATCGACGACGATCCCGAGATCAACGCCGTGATCGTGACGGGCGCAGGCAAGGCTTTCTCGGCCGGTGGCGATTTCGAGCTCGTCAGGGAAATCCTCGACAATCCGTCGGCGCGGATGGCGACTTGGAAGGAGGCGAAGGACCTCGTCTACAACGTCATCAATTGCAACAAGCCGATCATCTCGGCTATCAACGGCGTGGCCGTCGGCGCGGGTCTCGTCGTCGGTATTCTGGCGGATGTTTCGATCTGCGGAAAGTCCGCGCGGATCGTCGACGGACATACACGGCTGGGCGTCGCTGCGGGCGACGTCGCCTGCATCATCTGGCCGCTGCTTTGCGGGCTCGCGAAGGCCAAATACTACCTCCTCACCTGCAGGCCGCTATCGGGAGAGGAAGCCGAGCGGATCGGCCTGGTATCGCTTTGCGTGGAAGATGCCGAGCTCGAGAACACAGCACTCGAAACGGCCAAGGATCTCGCGAACGGCGCGCAGAGCGCGATCCGGTGGACCAAATATGCCTTGAACAACTGGCTGCGCGTCAACGGGCCGCTGTTCGACACCTCGACCGCGCTCGAAATGCTGGGCTTCGCCGGGAAGGAGGCGCGCGAGGGACTGGCGTCGCATCTGGAGAAGCGCAAGCCGTCATTTCCTCCGGATTGCCCGATCTAGATCGATCTAAACGCGCGGACCCGCTGCCGAAGATGGTCGATGGCTTCAGGGTTGGCGAGCGCCGACAGGTCGCCCGGGTCCTTGTCCTCGAACACCGCACGAAGCACGCGCCGCATGATTTTCATGTTGCGCGTCCTCGGCAAGTCATCGACCAGCAGAACCCCCTCCGGACGGTAGGAGGCGCCCATGCCTTGCACGAGAGCGCGGGACAGTTCTTCCGAAAGCGCATCGGGATCCCCTGTCTTTGTCATCGGCACGCAGGCGCACAGGATGGCCGATCCCTTCACAGGATGGGGGATGCTGAACACGGCCGCTTCGGCGACCTTGCCTGTCGCGGTCAGCACCCCCTCCAGCTCCGCCGGACCGACGCGCTTTCCCGAAATCTTTATGGTGTCGTCGGAGCGGCCAAGGATGTAATAGAGACCATCGTGCCCCCTCATCGCGAAATCGCCATGCACCCAGATTCCGGGGATCGTATTCCAATAGCTGTCGAGATAGCGCTGGTCAGCCTCCCAGAGGCTCTTGGTGAGACCGATGGACGCATGGCGAAGGACGAGCTCGCCGACTTCGCCGTCCCGCACGCGGTTTCCGGAGAGGTCGACGATGTCAGCGCCGACCCCGAGCGCAGGCCGGGAGAAGGAACAGGGGTTCATGGGGTGGTTCGGCGTGCCAGTGAAGATGCAGCCGCCGACTTCGGTGCCGCCGGAGATGTTGATGATCGGTATCTTCGACTTGCAGACGTGCTCGAAGAACCATCGCCACGGCGTCTCAGTCCAGGCCTCGCCGCCCGATGCGGTCATGCGCAGGCTCGAGAGATCGTAGTTCTCGACCTCGTCACCGTATCGCATCATCCCGCGCACGATGGTCGGTGACACACCGAGATAGCTGACCTTGTGCTCGGCGATCAGCCGCCAGAAGCGGCCGGTGTCAGGATAATCGGGCGTGCCCTCCGCGATCAACAAGCTGCCGCCAGCGAAGCTCGGAATACAGGCGCACATGGCGCCGACCATCCAGCCCATGTCGCTGAAGAAGAAAAAGAGGTCCGTTCGCTTGAAGTCACCGCAGATGATCATGTCGCGCGTGACCATGGACCCGATGAAGCTGATGTGCGTCCAAACGCAGCCCTTGGGCTCTCCCGTCGTTCCGGAGGTGTAAAGCAAGATGGCTGGATCCTCCGCTTTCATTTCGGTGGTCGCCATATCGGCGCAATCCAGGGCGATCTCGTTCCACCAATGGTCGCGTCCCACACGCATGGGCGTATCGATGTCTAGTCCGCCCCGGTCGACGACGACGACGTGCCGGACGCTGGGTGCGTTTTCGAGCGCTTCGTCGAGAACCGATTTCAGGGGCCCCGGGACGCCGCGGCGCCAGGTGCCGTTCGCGGTGACGACTGCTTTGGCGTCGCCATGGTTCAGTCGCGACTGGATCGGGCTCGGGCCGAAGCCAGAAAAAAGTGGCATCACGATCGCGCCAATCTTCAGGATCGCAAAGAACGCCATGAACGTTTCGGGCAGGTTCGGCATGTAGATTGCGACAACGTCTCCCTTGCCGATTCCGAGCTGGCGCAGGCCGCTGGCCAGCCGTCCGACGCCGGCGGCGAATTCGCGGTAGCTCAATTCGCGCCGTTCGCGCGTGTCCTCGCCCTCCCAGAGGAGAAAGGTCTTGTCCCAAATCGCGGTCCCGCGGTGCTTGTCGATGCAGTTGAGGACAATGTTCGTGGTTCCCCCAACGCACCAACGAGCCCAGGGCTGGCCGTACGAGAGATCCAGCATCGTATCGTAGTTCCGGTAGAAGCGTACGTCACAGAATCCGAACACTTCCCGCATGAGCCACGCCGGATCCGCCTCTGCCTTGGCTGCCAGCGTGTCGTAGTCCGGTTGCTCCGTGGCTTGGAGGAAGGCCGTCAGGTTGCTCCGTTGCACGAGCTCCGCGGGAGGCGTCCAGAGATACGCCATTGTGCTTCCTCCTTGCTTCAAGGGCGCGGCCGTATTCTTGTATTTGTTGGCCTATGATGTATTCTAACAGATGTTAGAAATCGAGGAAGCCGTATCGTGCCCGATAACGAGCAGGTCCGCTATGTGGCGGAGGACGGTATCGCGACCGTGACCATCGATCGACCTGAACGCGAGAATGCGCTCTCGGTCGAGGCGATGAACGGTCTGACGCACGCATGGGGCAGAGCCGAAGCCGATCCGTCGGTGCGGGTCGTCATCCTGACCTCATCGGACTGCGGCGTGTTTTGCGCGGGGCTTGACCTCAAGCAGGCGGCGGAAATCAGGGCGCGGGATGGGACGGACATCCTCAGGCTCATGCATGATCCAATGCAGAACGCCATGCGGAAGATGTCCAAGCCGATTATTGCAGCGATGACGGGTTCGCTGATGGCGGGTGGGATGATGCTCGCGATCAAATGCGACCTGCGCGTGGGGCTGCGTGGGACGCGTGCGGGAATCACCGAGGTGAAAATGGGCCGTGGCAGTCCGTGGGCGGTACCGCTTTTGTGGATGTTGCCCCAACCGCTCCTGATGGAGATGGTCCTGACCGGCGAGACCATGCCGATCGAGCGGCTCGCCGGGCACGGTTTCGCCAACTACCTGGAAGATACGCCCCAAGGGGTGCGGGATCGGGCGCGAGCCCTTGCCGGGAAAATCGTGGAAGGCGCCCCATTGTCCGTCAAGGCAGCGAGGGCGAGCGTGCTTGCCGCGATGGACATGGGTTACGCGAAGGGCATTGTTGAGGCGGAGAAGCTTCATGCCGAGGTCTATGCAAGTCTCGACGCCATCGAAGGACCAAAGGCATTCGCGGAAAAGCGCAAGCCGGTCTGGCAGGGCAGGTAGCGGGACATCAGGCCTTGCGAACGCCTTCGAAGATCAGCATCTCAGTGCGGCTTGCCAGTTCGAGCACAGCGTCCCTGCTCTCAAGCCTGAACCATTCGATGGTCCAGTTGAGCGCGCCAAGGACGAACATGCGTAACGGCACGACTTCGATATCGGCGCGAAGCTCCCCGGCCTGTCTGGCATTGAGGAAGAGCCGGTCCCAATATTCGGCGTAGGCTCGTCGCAATGGCCGGTGCGGCTCCTTCAGATGTTTCGGCAATTGGCCATAGATGCGGATGTTGGCCGACGTGAAATCGCTCGTTTCGAGCAGGGCGACGAGGTGGGCCTCGATCGCGAGCCCGATTTTGCGCCGCTGCGATACCTTGCCGGCGTGATCGACCGCGTTCTTCACGGTCTCGAAGACATGACGGAGGCCACGGTCCAGCACTTCTTCGAGAATCTCCTCCTTGGAATCGAAATGGTAGTAGATGCTGCCGGCTTTGATCTTCGCTCTTGCGGCGATCTGGCGCAGCGTCGTGGCGGAAAAGCCCTGGCGGCGAAACAATTGGGCTGCAGACTGCAGAATGAGATCTCGCGATCGCTCGGATTTCGGCGTGGCCTTGTCCGGCGCCGTCTTGCGCTTGCGGGCGGTTGACGAGGGTTTCGGTCGGCGCTTAGCCGATCGATCGCGGGACCGGTCACCGGAACGCTGGGATGACCTTGCCGCCTTCATGCTCGCCCGAATCTCCTCGTGAAACTATTGATATGCTGATTTCAAGTCGTCAACCGTCGACCTCGCAGCGCTAAGCAGATTTCTCCGGTTGTCGCAATATCCGCTCGAGGGCAAATATCGGCTCAAGGGGATGGTCCCCGCTACATGGCTGTCTGTAACGAAGCCGGCTGTTGCGCCTTCGTAACCAGGCGTGCTCGCTTCTTCGGTCGGGTTTGGGGGCTTCCGGACGAGGCGGTCAGGAGTGTCTCTGGACGCGGATAGCGCACGCCCTCGTCGTCGGAGGCACAGAGAGGCCATAGTGGATGCATCAGGTCTCTTGGGAAGCGGCGAACTGAAATCCGGCTAGATCGCCGCCAATTCGCCCTTGGCCCAGGCGTCTCGTAGCTTGTACTTCTGGATCTTCCCGGATCCCGTCAACGGGAACGCGTCCACGACGAACCAGTGCTTGGGCGTCTTGTTCGGCGCGAGTGAAGCACGCACGTAGGCTATCAGTTCCTCCTTGTCGATGATCGCGCCTGGGGCCGGACGGATGAACGCTGCGACCTCTTCACCCCACTTCTCGTGAGGGAGGCCAATGACCGCGACCTCGCCAACCTTGGGATGTCTGAATAGCAGATCCTCCAACTCTCTGGGATAGATGTTTTCTCCACCACGGATGATCATATCCTTTAGGCGCCCCTCTACCGTGCAGTATCCCCGTGCGTCCATCGCACAGAGATCTCCAGTGTGCAGCCATCCGTCGGCATCGATGGCGGCAGCAGTGGCCTCCGGCATCTCGAAATATCCAAGCATCACATGATAGCCGCGTGTGCAGAACTCGCCGATTGTGCCGACCGGCACGGTCTTGCCAGTGTTCACATCGACGATCCTGCTTTCCATATTGGGAAGGGGGAGCCCAATCGTATTGGCCTTGTCCTCGACGCTGTCGTTGGTTCGCGTTTGTGCAGCGACCGGAGAACATTCTGTTTGCCCGAACACGATGGTGAAGGCCGCTCCTAGTTTTTCCTCGAACCGCTTCACCAACGGGGCTGGCACTGTAGATCCGCCGGAGCAGATTGCCTTGATGGTGGATAGATCCCTGGTTGGGAAGGTCGGATGCTCCAGCATCGCGATCAGCATAGTCGGAACGCCAATCATCGCATTGCCACGATATGTTTCGAACATCTCCAGCACGAGTGCGGGATCGAAGGCTTCGATCAACACCTGCGTGGCCACTTTCGAGACCGATCCGATCACACAACAAACGCAGCCGCCGGTGTGAAACAGCGGCATGGTCGTGATGAAGACGTCTCGGGGATCGACCCCCATCCGGTCGGCCGTGTCAGCGCCGTTGTTAAGCAGTCCGCGATGTCGCAGCAGGGCGCCCTTTGGAAAGCCTGTCGTTCCAGACGTGTACTGGATCATGACGGGATCATTGGGACTGACGATCGGCAGTTTGACGTTTTGGTCGTCGCCTGCGGCGATGAAGGCATTCCAGTCGTCGAAGCAAATGATCTCGCGGAGCTCTGGGCAGTTTGGCGCCACCGCCTGCACGGTCTCGAGAATCGGATTACCGCGGAAGCCGCAGACCACAAAGACGCCGGCTGATCGCGACTGCTTCAGCACATACTCCAGTTCCTTGGCGCGAAAGGCCGGATTGACGGTGACAAGGATCAGACCAGCCATCCCGGCGCCGAACTCGAGCATCACCCATTCCGGAATGTTTTGGGCCCAAACCGCGATGCGCTCTCCCGGCCTGAAGCGGGTAAGCAGCGCTCGGGCGGTGCGTTGGGCTTCCCGATACAATTCCGCATAGGTCCATTGGCGCCGCAGCGCGGGATCCGCAACGCCTGCGATCAAGGCGAGGCTGTCGGGCGCAGCTTCGGCCGCCCTTCGCAACAGCTCACCAAACGTCATCTCCCGGACTTCAGGGGTAGTCGGTCCGGCAACATAGGATTCAGTAAGAACCATATTTTCCTCCGACCCGCCGGTGCATAGAACATAGCGCGGGGTCGTCGCGACAGCGCTCGCAAAGGCCGGTGCGATGGCGACGGTTCGGCGATGTATAGCATCCAGGCGCTATGGACTGCATCTCATGACAAGCTTGCGATTGTGTTTGTTATCCTGTCAAACTGGGAATGCGGCATCCTGAAGCACAGACGCCAGAACTTCGCCACCCAGACGCAGCATCCCCCCGCCGATCATGGCTGAGACCCCACGCCGAAACACATCAGATCGCGGCGGATCAAGGTTTTCTTGAATTCGGCGAGCGGAATTGGCGTGAATGGGCGCCGGTCATTGGCGACGACGCTCCCCTTTAGCATCGCGCTTCCAGCGAAGTAAGTAGAAGAGCGCGCCTAGGAGCATGAACGCCCACGCCGCCGCTCCCATCATTCTCAATGCGGTGCTTCGTCGCTGCATACTGCGATCCGACAAGTTCGGCGGGGACGTCGCAGGGCGGCGACGTCCCCTGATCCTGCGGGCGCTAATGTCGAGGGCGTAAAGCCCGCATGACTGAGGTTACCTTATGGCGGTTCATTCCGGACACAACGAGGGCCTCAAGTTAAGCTTGATGGCCGCCAGAGGGGTTAAATCTGGAACCGCGTGCGAGCCGCCGTGCTCGAACGCCTTTCGAGGGGACGGTAACTGCTATGGCTTCTTCGGCGAGATGACCGCGCACCCAGTGTCGATCGCGTTCTTGATCACTTCCTTGAGCGCGGAATTTTCCAGCAGTTCGTCCGCAGCGCTGAATGTGCTCACCGGATACCATCGTGCGCCCTCTCTGGGTTCGGGCAGTTTTTCGGCGCCGAGCGCATATGCAGTCCGCAGAGGCCCCTCGCCAAACGCTCCTCTCTCAATGAACTTCTGCAATCGAGCCATTGTGTCCCCCGGCTGCCGCCTCGTCAGCAATATGAGCGGTGGATAGGGGTCAGGGAAGCCGCGACGTAGCAGTTCATGACGGTGCCGACCAACTTCTTACCGGATTTGGCGGCTCGCTTTTGGCAGGCCGCCCAGGGGAGACTATTAGCGCGACGGGTCTGGTCTGACCACCGCCAGCTTACATGGAAGCGTAAGCTCGCCTGAAGGCAATTGCGCCCGTCAAGGATCGCGGCCGCGTCCGCACCGCATGGCCATCATTGCCGCTTTGCACGATCCATTGGCCGTTCTGCTGACCGACGATCTTGCCGACGTGGTGACGCCACACGACGATGGTACCCACCGACGGGCCGCCCGCGTTGCTGCCATAGTGAGCCCACGATCTGGCAAGGTTGTACTCAGGACCCGGATCGCTCCCAACCTGCGATCGCATGTACCAGCCGCACCACGCGGGTGGCCTGCCGGCGTAAGAGGTGCCCTTGCGAATAGTGGTGATGATAGTGGTGCCGAACATGAGTTCTTGCTTCGGCGTTCGACGCGAACGTGCAGAGCAAAATCATTCCAGCCACGATTTTACGCATACTTAGTCCTTCGTGCTGTTGAGGGAAGAGATCGCTCGATGCGATCAGGAGTGAGCCGCTTCTGACGGACGCGCACGCGTCAGCGGCTCTGCGCGGCGTCATGCCGCGTTTCTGGGTATTAGAAATTGGAAAGTAAGGATGCCGCGATTACCAGCCGTACGATCCGAGGGCCATCGGCCTAGTCTGGGTTCTAGCAGTCCGCATCGTTTCGGGCGTTAGACATCGCTTCGCAGCATCGATCTCCGCCTCGCTGGCGCCTTTGCTTCTTGCCCATGCCTCTGCCGCTGCCTGACTATATTTCGCAACGTAATACCGCACGACGGAGCAAGAGACGGAGCGTAGGAAGCCGGGCCGCTCGCTCGCATAGCCGCTTGATGAAAACCCTAACAGAACTGCTAAAATGAGAAGTCCCCGTCCCATCTACGCAAACTCCTTGTATTAATGAACGGTTTTGCCTTAATTGTCTCTTTTCGGATTTGCACAAGTGCGATGCGGTAGCAACCCACATCCGGTCTAGCACCTATGCAGATACGGGGTTGCTTGTGACAGATCAGCAGCGTCAGGCGCGAAATTCCGCTCCGCCGCGATCGCCGTTGCGCCAGACCAGATGGCACGTGAAGGAAGTTCGGAAGCCATCGAAAGACAGGGCGAAGTAATTCGGCAAGAGGACGAGGCCCTCCAAACGAAGACCGGCTCCGAGGGCCGACAAATCCCGAAGGTTACATGGCTGAACGGTGATCTGGCCAGGCAGCGCGAGTTGCACTCTCTCTGCCACGAGCTTGCGTTTGGCTCGCCGACGCTCGACGCCGCCCCATTCGTTGTCTTCTATGATCACGGTTGTTGGAGGCATTGATGTCGAAATTGCCCTGTTCTCAGGTCAATGCTCGTCGAAACCAGCGAGGTGTCTGTAAATCCACCGCCGGCCGTCATGTCGATGCCAAACGGTGCCCCACACGAGCCGGCGATCTATCGCACGTCTCAGCACGATGATCCGCCAGACGTGCCAGACGTGCGCCCATCCGGGTCGCAAGCTGTCATCAAGGTCATCGTCGGCGTCGCGGCACGCGCTCGATTGCATATTCAACCTATTACTTCGGAAGAAAGGAGCCGCCGCTCGGAGTATGTTCGCGCGGCAGCTCCTCCACAGCCCAGACCGAAACGCAATTTTCGGCGGCTCATCGTTCAAGAGGGCGGCGCCAAGTTGCAACCGAACTCAACTGTTAAGATTGATGGGCGCGATCTCGGTTAAATCTGGAACCGATAGAAGCGCGTCAAACGCGTCAGATCACGAAGAGGTACTGCTTGTCGTAGCGCTTGGCTGCAACGCTGGGTCCTAAATCGCCCCGACCGACAGTTCGACTGCTGGAGTTGCCTTCAGGGTAGTGCTTAAGGGGACCAGCCGAGCATCGTGCTCTGGGGTATTCGGCGAAGGCTGTTCGCCGGTACGAGGCAACGGTTCTCCGGATAAAGGCCACCCCCACCACTTGGCGTGTAAGATGCGCGGGCCATTTTAGTCTTAGTCGTGCGCTTCGACGCGGCGTCTTTAAGCTTCGGTTTGGTCTCCACAACACGGAAAGGCTCTCGCTCGGCGATGCCGGCCGGTAAGTGCGAGCCGCAGCGCGCGGTGGCTAAGTTACTGGGCGTCGACCAGAGCGCGATCTCCCGGCTGGCAGCGCGGGCGGCGGCTTAAGCACCAGACCACAACCCTAATCGGATAGGAGAGGCCGCTAGCCGTTTGCCGGGCTGGCGGCCTTCGTTGTCTGGGCCCAGCCAAAAGCTCACCAGCGACCGGCGCAGAAATTTCGCATCAGGTTTCGCATACTGGGGGTGACCGACAAAGAGGCTTTTTCAACAGCCTTGATGGCGCATTTCGCCCTTTAATCTTCGGCTTAACAAATCATTAACCATTCTCAATTCAGCCTTTCACGCGGGCCCGGGGGCTTTCGCCGATTCTGATCGGCACTGCGTAAAGGTGTTCATTATGGCATTACACCCGGAAGAGTTCGTCATCCTTGAAGACCATGGCCCGATGACGCTGTGTTCGGCCGTGGCAAGAGCAATGGTCCTGCCGCCGGAGCAGCGTTGTCACGCCTCCATCCTGCGGCAGGGCCAGCCGTGGCTGTTGAATTTCGACGAGATCAAGCATCTCGCGGCGCGCTGGGACAGTGGGCCTTATCCTCTAGAAGATTCCGACATGGCTGGCGGCGCGTTCCGCCTCAGACATGTTGGCTAGCGCCTTGGTGGTTGGTGCGACCACGATCGGCAGGCTGCGCGCGGCGGCCTGAAGCAAGCCAGCTCAATAGCAACCCTATTTCGGTAGCAGCCCCGCCCAGCATCGTCTCGGTGCTGGGCGTCCCTATGTGGCATTCCCCACCAGAGGCACCAGCGGCCCGCGCGTTGAAATTCGACCGATAATCATGATTTCAAGATCGCTGAATGGAGCGAACGTGCGCTCCATCGGCTCAGCTTGACAATGGACTCGGTGAGTCCATGTTGGAGACAGCGTTGGCGCGCTCGGACGTACAGCAGCCAACGCGATTTCCACGGACCAAGGCGCGATAGCGCACAAGCATCGAACAGATAGCGCTAGCCGTGCGCCGCGCCGGTTTCCAGGACCCACGGCAATGACCGACTACGTCCATGATTCAACTGCCGCCGAGCGCGAGCTGATCGCGACCGCCTTTCGCGGGGGCGATGTAGCGGTGCATGGGCGGGCTCTCCCCCTTTGGGCCTGTCCTGTCTGTTGAGACCTTAGCAAGAACCGGCCGCCAAACTTCATAGCCGAAAACTAGCAGCTTTTGATCTGGCACGTGAATAGTGCCACGTCCACGCGAATCAGTTATTTTGCAAGCTCTCGCTAGACTGGGCCCGTCGCCAATGACGGACCATTCCCTTGGCATGAAGCTAGGTACAGCGGTGACCAGCGCGCATCAGTTGGTTGCGTCGCGGGCCGATGGAGTGCATCATTGAAAAGGGGGTTGAAGTTAGGAGACTTCAACCATGGTGTTGCTCGACGAATACCTTGCGGCGCGCGAACTGGCGATAGAAATAGCCGTGCTCAGCGAGAGCAGTGGTCGTGAGATTGACGAGATTTTCGCTGCCATTCTGCAGCGCTGCGGCTCACCCGAGCTTGGCGGGTTGGCGGAAGAGATCGTGGCAGCTGCGCATATGGTACGGGCTCGTATCGTCGAGCTGCGGCGTGATTTTCTTGAGATCGCCGATAAGAAAGGCCGTCCGCACGATCAGGTGGACGAATGGCTGCGAAAGGCGATTGAGGTGCTGCTCAACGAGGAACGGTCGAGGCAGCCGACCAATCTCTACTGACAGCCTGTACTCCTTCGCCGCGTTCTTCCGTGGCACCGGCGCGACCGGCTGGCCATGGTTCAGCGCCTTCACCATAGCGATCCGTGCCATCATCACGATGCCGCGCTCCTCGGCGGGCCAGCAGGCATTCGATGGCAAGCTGCCAGTGAGCTTGCGCGCTCTCGGTCTTGGGCAGCGTCATGACGTGGTTCGCGGCATCGCGCAGCGTGAACAGCACGTTGCCGTTGGCAAGCATGATGGGGTCGTCGAATTGGAGGGACCAGAACATGGGTTGCGGGGTCGATGATGCGGCCGGTTTGTGAGCGAAGATATAGGCCTAGAAGCACAAAGTGCAGCCCGCGCGCCTTGTCAAAGCGGGATAATGACGGGGTTCTTGCTCTGCAAAAATAGTCCCCGCTGTCGGCACATGGGGTAGCACGGGGAGCGTCGAGCGGGGACGAGGTTCTGCTTCATTTTTTGCAGCTTTTCGGCTGCGGCGACATAAGGTCACAACCGACCGGGTTGATCTATGTCCTGAGGCGCATGGCGCGCCTGCCACGAGCGCGGAGGCATTGGAATACAGCCTACCGCTGGCCCACGGCCTGCGTCCTTTCTCGCCCAAACAAGAGTGGATTGCCGCGCTCGGTCGGCATTTCGCTCTCGCCTGACACCCTTCCTTTACCTGCGCACTGGTCGCAAGGAATGGGATGAGGTCTGTGCCCCATCTGAGCAGGCTTCCTCAGCAGTGAACGACCGCTGCCCTTACATGCGGGGCATATTCTTTCATCAGCCTCTGCTGGCGTCATCGAGCACACCTCCAAGGACCGCAGCTGAACCGTACACTTGTTCGTCCAAAACGAGCAAAAAAGGTTCAGCGAGAGACTGAACCGATCTAGGAGGCCGGAAGACAAGTGGCAGTCAGCCAATGCTAAGTGCCAAGGGGTAAGGCACATGAAGCGGGTCATGCCGTCTACGGCCGTGTCAAACACGCGCTTGGAAACCATCCTGTCCCTGCGGCAGAGGCTGGCTCTTCTCCAGCAGCTCGAACGCAAGTTAAAATAGCAGAGTGCTGTGCTCGACGCCTGTAGGGCCGAAGTAATCTCTACGGGGATCGGACGCTCGTCGGCTCTTGGTGTAAACGATGGCGCATCTCGACATCCGGATGGGCAGTTCGCCGCTAATCACGGTCTGGGTGTGTATATGGCTCAAGCAGCGTGACGGGCACGCGGTCGGGTGAGCGGTTGCCATGCCAGATGACGCAGGCCAGCGAGCGATCCTTGCTGTAGTTTACGATCCTGCCGATGCGGCCTTCCCAAGACCCGCTCCGTCGATGCTTCGAGCCGCCTCTCGCCATGTAAGCTTGCAGGCCTTTTTCGTTCAGTCGGATCAGATCAGTCACCGCTTCCCCCTTGCTTTTCGTCCGCGCTAAGGGGGACTTTAGGCACTTTGGTGGCAGCAGCACTGACCCCGGTAAAGTACGCTACTGCGAGTTCCGTGCTCAGCATGTGCGTGCAGTTTTGAACAGATCGGGGCGACGGCTCTCGCTAAAGAGCCGAAACGCTCTGGCAACTAAGAGGTAGGATCAGAGCATCGCCTTACTTCATCCCCCGTTGCGCCGCCCGCGACGGGGGTTTTCTTTCGTATGTGATACAGCCACAGCCGCGCGGTCTTCAGCCAAACAGCAGAGGGCTCCCGGTCTGACGCATCGCTCGTCGTTTGAAGGCCGGCCCTTACTAAGCTCAGCTCCGGCCGATTGCCTCGACGAAATGCAGCACTGAGGCCGAAACCTCGCCAAATTCAGCGTAGCGACGACGCAACTCGTCGGCGATATCGACCGTGACGTCGCGCGACCAGCCCTCGGCGACATTGAAGGCGATGATCCGAATCGGCCTGCTGTACTGGCCTTCCACGAGATCGCGGATCAGTGTCTCGCGGTCGGCACTTTCTACGTTGGTCTCGCGCCAGGAGCATCCGAGCCGGCCCATGTCGTCTAGCACGAGGTAGGTGTCTTGGTCAGCCGCGTAGGGCACGATTGATGGCGAGGTACCCATCGTACAAGTCTCCCTTTCGCCTCGCCACGGTAGGGCCGCCCGGCGGGGATTTCGAATCAACTGGCTCGTTTCAGCCCCGCCCCCGGATTCTTACGGGATGATTTCCACCGTGGGTCGCGGTCCAATGGTCGCCGCTGGCTACGGCCACCCCTCAAGGGTGCAAGGGCAATTGGAAATGGCCGGCTGGGGCCGCTCCGATTTCACACGTCGGGGCGGCCCCACCAACGCTTAACGGCCACAGATTACGGACCACCGCCTCGCATTGATGATTGATGCGAAATAGCTCGGGTCGCCGCGAGCCGGTGAAGGCGCGCTGCTCGGACTGAAGCTGGAAGCTAAGCGCGTGTCGGAGGCGGCAAATTTTTAAGCGCGAGCTGATGCGGCTGGCAACGCGCGGAACGCCAAACTCAAGAAAGAAGAGGCAGTTCGCGCTTGCGCCGCGACCGAACCTGCTACCTTAGATAGAACATGAGATATGGATCGGTCAGATTGACCTCAGGTTTGTCGTCGTCCCAATCTATAGCAGCTTCGGAGCCGATATCCGATGGCCGCCGAGCAGTGTCGTAGCCGCATGCTCGATCCCAAGGTCAAAGCACAATTCCCAGCAAAATTTCTGCATGAGAAATGGCTTCCCTGTGCCTGGCGCGCAAGCTGTTCGGGCAAACGGCACGGCCATGTAGAAACAAACCGGCCAAAAACCGTGGCGGCGACACCCTCCGGATCGCCGGTTCATGGGCGACCAGCACGGGGCGGTATATCGTGGTGAAGTTGAGTCTTTATTAGCGCATGTGGGTTGTCCGTCGGATTTGATCGCGCTCCTTGCGTGCTCGATTGGTGCGGTATTTTGTTGCCGCCGCACGAAAGGATGGGAAGCAAAACCCCGCCGGGGATCGACGGGGGCCTGCGGATCGAAACACATGTCCGAGACTGAGGATGCGGAAGACACGCCAGAGCCGCATTGAGATCATGTCTTCTTCGCAAGCCGGCGCAAGAGTTATTGTTTGCCGTCAGGCAAGGTGCGGAGCTTACCAACGAGACCAGCGACCCCGTGGCGCTCGCGCGATCTAACCGACAATGCGGGCGCTTTGATTGCAAGCCCATGGCGCACGCAGGTCTACAAGCCAGACCCGACCTTTCTGTCGTGGCGCTGCGGTGACAACGCTGGGGCCGCATTCGCTCAGGCTCATCCCCGCCCGCCTCTGGGCAAAGCCATCGGCGAGGCGATCCTCACAGCCGAGAGCGAATGGAGCTCAACACCCCGGCCGTTGTGTCCACCACCTGAAGGGCTTGTTGGGCTTTGGCGGTGGCCAGGGCTGACCTGCCGCATTGATCGGGCAGCTGCGCTATTCTCTTGCGTTGGCTCGCAAGAATATTGGTCGACTGATCGATCGCAAACTTGACAACGTCGCGGGTCGCGCCGCTGTCGCTGGCCTCCGTCAGTTCCTTCTCGATCGTAATGAGATACTCGTAGCTGGATAGCTCCTGAGAAATCTCGAGAAGGTTCTGGATGGTGGATTTGAGGCAATCTGCGTCGACAGCGGAGATGTCGCTCCTCTTGGAGGTCTGGACGAGGTCGCTCATCAAGTTCGCGAACATCGGCCTCAGGGTTTCGACCTTGTTCAGGTCAGCCTGGCTGAGCACGCCGGCCAGGCACATGTTCGCAATCAGCAGGCCCACGCTTGCCGTCACAAGTCGAATGGCCAGCCAGCGCAACATCTTGGTGCAAGCCCTCTGCCAATCCATGGGAGGCGCCTGATGTCCTCTATTCGACACTGCCGTTCAGCTCTGCTGAGCTTAGCTCCGCCCGGGACATCGCTCAACCGCATTCGCCGCAGCGCGAAACCTGGCGCATCGGCTAGCCTTGCGTCCATTGTGCCGAAAATATCTTCTGTGTATCATCGGCAAGTACTTGAGGGATATGCGCGAAGCCGCTACCGGCGGACTTTGTGCGAGGAGTTGGGATTGTCCAACGGCTCCGAACGCATTTTTCGAGCCAGCGCGTTGCAACGTGCCGCGTCGCCAGACGAACTTGACCATGTCGTTGCCATCACCAAGCCGACCGACTGGATACTGGCCGCGGTTCTTACGATGGCGCTCCTCGGAGCAATCATCTGGGGCATTTACGGCCGGGTTCCCTCCCGCGTTTCGGGCCAGGGCATCTTAGTCGGCAGTGGCCGCGTCGTCGACGCCGTGTCCGCCGCGGAAGGAAGGCTCGCCTCGCTTGGCGTCGCAGTTGGGGACCACGTCGAGCGCGGGCAGGTCGTCGCCCGGATCTCGCAAACCGACACTGAGCAGAAGTACCGGAACGCGGTCGAAGCCTACAAAGAGCGTCAGCGCGAGCACGAAGACATGGCGACGAGAGTCGCGGCGGAGCTCGCGGCAAAGGCGTCGAATTTTGAGAAGCTCGAAGTTGCCTTCAACAAGGTCATCGAGGCTACCGATCAGCGCGTGCGGTTCCTCAGCGTGGATGTACAGAACCTCGAGCAACTCATGGCCAAGGGCCTGACGACGCGGAAGGCGCTCGAGGACCGGCGTCTCGAATTGACGGAAGCCCAGCAGAGAAGAACAGATTCGCAGAACGAGATTCTCAAGCTTCACGCACAAAAAACCGATCTCGAGACCCAACGGCAGCATGAACTGCAGCAGGCCGAGTTCGCGGCGAACAATGCACGCCGTGAAATGCAGGCCCTTGCAGGTACGCTCGGCCGCAGCTCGGAGGTTCTCAGTCCAATATCAGGGCGCGTGGTGGAGACCGAAACCTCGATCGGTTCGGTCCTGGCCGTCGGCACACCGGTCGCCCTGATCGAGGACGAGGGCTCGAGCCTCGAGGCTGTCATCTATATCCCGGCGGACCAGGGAAAGAGCGTCAAGCCCGGCTTCCAAGTGCATATCGCGCCAAGCACCGTCAAACGCGAGGAGTTCGGCACCATGGTCGGTATCGTCACGAGCGTGTCGGAATTCCCGGTGACGCCACAGGGCATGAGCGCGGTGCTTCACAACGACCAGCTCGTGAAACTGTTTTCCAAGGACGGAGCGCCCTATGCCGTAATCGTGTCCCTGGAGCAGGATGCCTCAACCACAAGCGGATATCGATGGGCCGTCGGCAAGGGGCCCGAGCTTCATCTTACCAGCGGCACTTTGGCTCAGGCTGAAATTACAGCACGAAACCGCCGTCCGATCGACCTCGTCGTGCCGCTCCTCAGGAAGCTCACAGGGATAGATGGGTAATCCTCGGTAGAAGGATGTAACTCGGTAGGCTAGACGCATGAATTGGCGCCTCACTCGCAAGCGCATCAGAAGAGCGCCTACGATTCTGCAGATGGAAGCGGCGGAATGTGGCGCCGCCTGTCTCGGCATGGTGCTGGCGTATTACGGCGCGTGGGTGCCGCTTGAGCAACTTCGGATTGAATGCGGCGTATCCCGCGACGGCAGCAAGGCGAGCAATATCGTCAGGGCAGCGAAACGACTGGGGCTTTCCGCGAAGGGATTTCGGCAAGAGCTCTCCGCGCTCGGGTCGGCGACGACGCCCTGTATCATCCATTGGAATTTCAACCATTTCGTCGTTCTGGAAGGGATCAAGGGCAAGTTTGCGTACATCAATGACCCTGCCTTTGGCCGGCGGCGGATCGATATTGACGAGCTTGACCGGAGCTTCACCGGCGTGGTCCTCACGATGGAGCCGGCGGCCGGGTTTGCCCGACGCGGGACGAGGCCGGGAGGATTGAACCTGCTGCTTCGGGAGCTGCGCGGCTCCAGGGCTGCTGTCGGGCTCCTAGTTTTTCTCAGCCTGCTGATGGTCATCCCAGGTCTGGTCGCTGCAAGCTTTTCGAAGATATTCATAGACGACATTCTGGTGCAGCATTTGACCGGGTGGTTGCGCCCCCTCCTGATCGGCATGGCGGCCACGGCGGTGGTGCGCACCGCGTTGACACTGTTGCAGCAATCATTGCTGCTCCGGCTGCAGACGAAGCTCTCGGTCGTGATGATCAGCCGCTTTCTATGGCGGGTGATGGCCTTGCCCATCGAGTTTTTCGCTCAGCGCCACGCCGGTGACATAGCCGCAAGGGTCGGCGCAAATGAGCAGATTGCGAGGCTTCTGGCGGGCGGGATCGCCGCCAACGCTCTGAGCCTCACCTCGATCGGCTTTTTCGCGGCCGCAATGGCCGTCTACGACGTGCCGCTTGCTGCGCTGTGTATCGGGTTGTCGCTGCTGAACGTGCTGTGCCTGCAGATGTCAACCCGGCGCAGGGCGGAACTCAGCCGCGCATTATCGCTGGAGCGCGGAAAGCTCTGCGGGGCGGTCGTCAGCACGGTGAGGTCGATCGAGACGATCAAGGCCAGCGGCCTCGAAGACGAGGCATTTGGACAGTGCTCCGGCATCCAGGCGAAACTCCTGAATGCGGAGCGCGAGTTGGCATCCTCCTCGATTGTTCTCGACACGATCCCGACCCTGATCTCCGGATTGACGGCGACCACCATCCTGATCTTCGGGGGGCTGCGCGTGATTGAAGGGTCGCTGACGCTCGGGAGCCTCGTCGCGTTCCAGTCGCTCATGGCCAGCTTCTCCGAGCCGGTGGCGACGCTGGTCAATCAGGCCGGCAGCTTCCAGATGATCAAAGGGGCCCTGGATCGGCTCGGGGACGTCTACAACTATCCAGCCGGTGATGCCCCGAGAACCAGTCCGGCGGAGGCACCCGTTACGGCCAAGCTGGCCGGACGCATCGAACTCAGGAACATACACTTCGGCTATTCGCTGCTGGAGCCGCCGCTCATCTCCGACTTTTCGATCACGGTCAATCCGGGGTCGCGTGTAGCTCTGGTCGGCACCTCCGGCAGTGGAAAGTCGACCATCGGTCGATTGATCTGTGGCCTCTACAAGCCGTGGGGCGGGGAGATCCTCCTGGATGGGACCAGGCTCCAGGATATACCGCCCCAGGTCCTTGCGGCTTCCATCGCCTATGTCGATCAAGACATCTTCCTGTTTGAGGGAACGGTACGCGACAATCTCACGCTCTGGGACCCGACAACACCCGAGGTCGACCTCTCGATCGCTCTCACGGAAAGCGAGATCCGGAGCGAAATCGCAGCAAGGGTCGGCAATTATGACACTCATGTCAATGAGGGGGGAGTCAATTTCAGCGGCGGGCAGCGTCAACGCATCGAAATAGCCCGTGCGCTCGTTGGCCGTCCATCCATCATTGTTCTTGATGAAGCAACTGCTGCGCTCGATCCGATCACCGAAAAGACGATCGACGACAATCTGCGACGGCGGGGCTGCACCTGCATCATCATCGCGCACCGTCTCAGCACAATAAGGGATTGTGATGAAATCATCGTCTTGCAGCAAGGAAAGGTCGTGGAACGAGGAACGCACGAGGCCCTCCTAGCCTCGAACGGCGAATACGCACGACTGGTGTCGCAGGAGTGACCGAGTTGATGGAGGGCGTCGCGTCCATTGCCGCTCTCGCCTCAGTGGCCGAGCCTCCGATCGAGGAGGCTTTGGACAGCCGCCGGCCGCTGCTGCTTGATCATCACGGCTCTGTATTGCTGCTGCTCGCCGGTCACTCGGACATATTTGCGGTTGAAGTCAGGAACGGCAGATCTGGCCGCAGACATCATCTGTTTCGTGTCGAAAGCGGGGACATCATTCCAGATCTCCCGGCGCTCGTCTCCTCGTCGGCCGGCGAGTTGCGTTTCATCGCCGTCGGGACCGAAGGGGCAAGGGTGTCGTTGGTTCGCAGAAGCGACCTGACGTCGGCGGATGCTGTCGTGCGCTGGATCGAACGCCTGGCGCGCTTCGTATCCGGGTCCTCTCCGTCATGGCAATTGGCCGAGTTGCCCGACAGCGACGGCGAGTTGATCGGGGGCGAATGCCGGCGCGGGCCAATGCGGGGGCTTGTCTGGGCGAGCGTTCAGCGCGGTGGGTTCAAGCTGATGGGCCTCGGGACGCCTTACGCCGCCGCTGATCCTCCGCTGCCCATCACGGCAGCCCTATGGCTCCAAGCCGGCGAGGAAGGGTGTTCTCTCGCGCTCGCGAGCAAAGCTCCCGGCGATAGCGTGATTTGGCCGTCGCTCGACCGATTCCACCTCAGCTTCATCGCCTGTGTCCAGGACATTCTGGCCCGCCGGTCGCAAGCCGAGGTCGAGCGTCTGGACAATCTTACCAGGCTCGCAGCACTGCAGACGGCGGAATCTTTTGCCCGCCTTTCCTCCGTCATCGTCAGGCGTGCCGATTACGGAGCCCTCGACGCATCGCACGCACACAGATTGTACGGCGCCTGCCAGATCGTCGGAACTGCATTGGGCGCGCCGGTCGCCGCGAGTCGGCTTGAGGCCGGCCAGCAGGACCTGACCGCCCTGGCCGAGATCGCCCAGACTGCACGCTTGCGGCTGCGCCAGGTCCAGCTGCGGTCGGGCTGGTGGACATTGGATGCCGGACCCCTGGTCGGCTGGTACGGCGAGAAACGCGATCCGGTCGCGCTTGTTTACGAGCCGGGCCGCGGATACCTCATGATCGATCCGCTCACCAGGACAGGCCGGCCTGTCAATCGCGCAGTTGCAATGCAGATCGCGCCTGAAGCGGTCATGTTCTACCCGACGCTCGCTTCGCGGCCACTTGGCTTTCGCGATATTCTCCAGCTTTGCTTGCCTTGCGTGCGGGGAAATTTGCCGCGTATCTCACTGAGTATCGCCTTCATAGGACTGCTCTCGCTGGTGACGCCATTTGTCACGAATGTCCTCATTAGTTCGATCATACCGAGGTCTGAATTCGACCAGCTTGGCTTCTGTGCACTGGCGCTCGGGCTGACGGCGCTGTCGATGGCCGGCGTCCAGATAATGCAGGGGCTGGCCATGCTCCGCATGGAGGCGACCATCGATTTGAGATTGCAGTCTGCGGTGATCGACCGTCTGCTCAGGCTACCGACTTCCATGTTTCGGAGGTTTACCGCAGGAGACCTGGTCGACCGCTCGCTTGGAATTGATGCTGCCCGGCGCGCTCTGACCGGCCGTGCCTTGCGCGGAATGATAGCGGGACTCTTTTGCCTCTTCAGCCTCGGCTTGATGCTCTATTACGATCTCAAGCTCTCCTTGATCGCGATCGCCTTGACCGCCCTAAGAGCGATCGCGATCCTCTGCACAAATGCGCTTCGCTTATATTTTGAAGGCAAGCACTCCGATCAGCAGGGTAGAGTCGAAGGCTTCGTCCTCCAGCTGCTGACCGGGGTCGGCAAATTGCGGGTGTCGGCGGCGACAACCCGCGCGCTCGCGATCTGGTCCAGGCAGTTTGCGCGGCAGAAGCAATATTCGGTGTCATCCCAGGCCGTCGGTAATGCTCTGGGCGGCTTCGAGGCCGCATTTCCCACAATGGCGACGCTGATTGTGTTCGCTTATGCATCGTATTCCCAAAGCGGGTTGATGACCGATATCGGCACCTTCTTCGCCTTCTTCACCGCGTTCGGACAGACCCTGGGCTCTGTGGGCTCCTGGGCGGCCGGCGTCAGCGAGGCGCTCATGGGCATCCCGCCGCTTCGCCGGTTGCGGCCTCTCCTTGAATGCGCAACGGAAATCTCCGATAGCCGGAAGTCGCCGGGACAATTGTCCGGATCGATCGAGCTTGCTCGCGTATCTCTGCGCTATCTCGAAGGCGGCCCCTTGGTGCTGGACAATGTCTCGATGAAGATCGCCCCGGGAGAATATGTCGCTGTCGTGGGGCCGTCGGGAAGTGGCAAATCGTCGTTGTTTCGCCTTCTGCTCGGGTTTGAGCGCCCGGAATCGGGCGCTGTATTCTACGACGGGAAATCCGTCGAGAGCCTCGATCTCAGTTCTGTGCGGCGCCAGCTCGGGGTTGTACTGCAGAATGCGAGGCTCGCGAATGGAACCATCTATGAGAACATCTGCGGCGGAATTCGGCTGCCACTCGAACAAGTTTGGGAAGCTGCGCGTCTCGCGGGTATAGAAGATGACATCAAGTCCATGCCGATGGGGATGCTCACGCAGCTTTCCGAGGGAGTAAACACGCTGTCCGGCGGTCAACGCCAGCGCATTCTGATCGCGCGCGCGATCGCGCGGCGGCCGCGTATCCTCCTGTTCGACGAAGCCACGAGCTCGCTGGACAATCGATCACAGGCCATCGTCAGCGGCGCCCTGGAAAATCTGAACGTGACCAGGATCGTCATCGCTCATCGGCTGAGCACCATCAAAAGAGCTGATCGAATTATTGTGCTTGTGGACGGAAGGATTGTCCAGGCGGGTACCTTCAGCGAGCTCAGCGCCGCCGCCGGCGTGTTCGCATCATTGGCCAAACGACAGATGCTTTGATCGGCTGCGGCTTCAGGCCGTTGGAGCGAATTTGTCGTCATGAAGGTGCTGACGGTCCCCGCTGTTCCTCAGGTGACACGCTGTTTGTTACCCGCGTGACAGCGAAAGGCGGCGAACGCGGGCATTCTCCTGATCACCGATTTAAACGCAGCGAATGGTCGCTCCGGTCGGAAACACAGGAGACGTGAACTATGACTAACAACGCAGATGTCGAAATGTCGATGGATGAGCTGGAAGCAGTATCCGGTGGCTTCGGGCCGTCACTCTTGATCAACCTGGCTGCTGCCGCACTGGTTAAGGGCGCCGGGGTGGTCGGCGGAGCGGCAGGCTGGGTGGCTGGCGGCAGCAGCGACCCGATCCCGTGGAAGGATATTTGGGCGGCGTCCTGAACGCAAAGAACCACGTCCCATCTGAGAGACCACTGGCTTCGTGCGCCACTCTAACCCCGCATCACGCGGGGTTTTCTTTTTTTGGTGGATCGCAAAGAGGACATTCTCGTGCGCACCGATGACGATGACTGATAGCCGTCGCGATAGGATCGGCAAAGGAGAGACCGAAATGAATACGAAGGCACATGTCGTGGCGGTGCGCGGGCCGAAGCTGAGCGTCCCTGTCACCTCGGGAACAGCACAAATGCAAGAGAGCCGTCATGATGACTCCACATGGTTCTGTGACGAGTGGTTCGTCCCGGCCGCCTCAAGAAGGAGTCTTCACATGGGCAAGCTCATTCTGATCGCCGCAATTGCTCTGATGTCGACAACTCCGAGCTACGCTAATCTCAGCCTCGCCTCCAGCGGCGCCGCCCCGCCGCCCGTAGCCGCGCAGCCAGTGAAGCAGACAGAAGACCTGCCGGTCCATGCAGCGGTGAAGTCCCCGACTGTTGTGAGTCCGAAGCGCAAACGCGTTGCACACGCTTCAAAGCGCGCGTTCCCCACGCCCAGCGGCTCGTTCGTCCCTCTCCAGAGTGCCCATTGTGAGTAGGACCGTCCCGCGGCGCAATGGGGCGCCGCCCGGTGGGAAGCCAGTTATCTGGCGTCCCGTCGCAGTTTGCTCTATAGTTTGTAGCCTGAGCCACTTGCGCCAGATATTACCTCTGTGGAGGATACATTGGCTGGCAGGCATGAGTTGCCCGGGACACAACACCGGCTCATCCGTCGTTCGTTACTGCGGCTCATCGGCTTCGGTCTCGGGACGTTGTATGCCGGAGCTGACAGAGCCTTCGCGCGTGAGCTTGCCGGCTCCGTTGAGGAGATCAAGGGCGAGGCATTCGCGCAAGCCGAGAGCGAACAGCGCAAGCTCGAGCATGCCGCCCCACTTTTCATTGCTGATGAAGTGACCACGGGTGCGGCGTCGCGCCTTGCGCTTCACCTCGGCAAGGACACAATGGTGCGGCTCGGTGAACTGGCTCATCTTACGATCGATCGCGCCCTCGAAAACGCCGGGGGAGAATTGACCCTTGCCTCCGGGCCCCTGCTATTCGACAGGAAGGCTGGCGCCCAGCCCAAACCGCTGAATATCAGGACCTCATTCGCCCTGATCGCGGTCCGCGGCACACGCTTTTTCGCCGGTCCCAGCGCCGGCGTGTTCGGCGTGTTCGTCGAGCGCGGAAATGTTGCTGTCACGGCAGGGGGACGAGAGGTGGTGGTCGGAGACGGCCAAGGGACCAACATCGCGCATCCCGGCGATGAACCGACCCCACCCGCGTCCTGGAAACAGCCTCGCATTGACGCCGCATTCGCAAGTGTTCTTTGAAATTGGGCGGCCCTAATGGCCAGGATCGGTTCGATCATCTCGTTACTTGCGCAAACCGATCTCTTCAAGGGATTGGACGGCCCACATCTTGCCACCTGTGCTGCAGCATTTCACCAAGCCTCATTTGCCAAGGGCGAGACGCTATTCGTGCGCGGCGATGTTGGCAGCCGCCTCTACCTGATCGCGGAAGGACGCGTGCGCCTCGCCATCGTGACCGACGAGGGGCGCGAGCTGAGCTTTCGCCATGCGACTTCGGGAGATCTCGTCGGCGAGATCGCAGCTCTCGATGGGGGCCCACGCAGCGCTGATGCGCTGGCCCTGAGCCAAGTCGTGGCCTATGGCCTCGAAAGGAGCGCACTGACCGAGCTCTGTTCGGTGCATTCGGCCGTCATGACTGCGCTGGTCCGAAACCTCTGCCGGAGAATCCGGGATACCAGCAGCCAGCTCGAGGCGATTGCGTTGCATCCGATCGAAGTACGGCTGGCGCGCTTTCTGCTGGTCGTGCTCGGCGAGCGAAAGGCCGAACCGGGAAAGCGGATCCCGCTGACTCTCGGCTTCTCGCAGACAGAACTTGCGCAGCTCCTTGGGGCCAGTCGCCCGAAGGTCAATGCCGCGCTCGGCTGGCTTGAAGAAAAAGAGGCGATCAAGCGCACAATTGACCGCCTCTTCTGCGATCCCGTCAAGCTTGCCCAGATCGCGCAGGCCGAAGATGCCTAGGCTCGCCTTGCATAATCGTGCCGCGCTCGCTGCTAGTCTGGTGACGCTGCTGCTATTCAATCTGGGGATGTTCATCCTCCCGGAAGCATGGTCCGAGATTGTTTGCGAGAATGCCTTCGACATTGTCATGAGCGCCGATCAGCGGCTGTTCGGCGCGGTGCCGCGCAACACTAACGCGAGGGTTATGGTGGTTGACATCGATCGGCGCTCCCTCGAAGTAATTGGGCGGTGGCCCTGGTCGCGCGAGAAGATGGCCGATCTCGCCGACGCTATTGCCGCGGCAAAGCCTGCAGTTGTTGCCTTCGGCGTTCTTTTCTCGGAACCGGACGACAGTTCGCCGGCAGCGCTCGCGCGCCGTCTTGCCACAATGACGGATCGTACCGATCTCTTGGACCTTGCGAAGTCCCTGCCGGACGGCGACCGGCGAATGGCAACTGCTCTTGCATCGAGTCATGCCGTGCTCGGCTTCGTGCTCGATCCCGAACGGCCGGGATCGGTCAAAGCGACGCCCATCTTGGCCCGCGGACCACTGCCGCTGAGGAGCCTGTGGCGCGGCGCAGGCGCGCTTGGTCCGCCAGATGCCCTGGCCAACCCGGCCGACGGGCTGGGCGCACTGTCGCTTCCCGCGAACGCAGACGGCGTGATCCGCCGGGTGCCTCTCCTGCTTGGCGCAGGCGATAGCCTGCTGCCGGGACTGGCATTGGAGACCGTCAGGGTGCAACGACGCGCTTCCGGTTACACGGTGCAGGCTAATCCGTCCAGGATCAGTTTTGCCGATGTGACATTGCCGCTGCCCTCCGACGCACTGCTTCGACTTTTCCCGGTGGCAGCGGACCGGCGCGCCGAGCGAACTGTCTCGGCAGTTGATCTGCTCCGGAAAAATGGGGTCAAGGCGCTGCTCGCCGACGCCACGGTGATCGTCGGCGGGTCCGCTCCCGAGCTTGGCGGATTGCGCAAGACGGCAAATGACCCGCTCACGCCGGATGCACAGATCCAGGCCGATGCGGTGGTTCAGCTGCTGGCGGGGCGGGCCCCCGCCGCACTTGATTCGAGCGCTGTCGTCGGTCTGTCCGTCATCAACGGCGTTGGCCTCGCGATGCTCGTGGCCGGCGCCGAGCTCGCTCCGCTGGCGGGTGCCGCGGTGCTTAGCCTCGTACTCTCCTTACTGTGGGCCGGCGCCGCCAGCTTGTTGATGCTTGCCGATCGACTGTTCGATGCCCTTACTCCATCAGTAGCTGCGGTCGCCACATTTGCGGTCGCCTCGGTGTCTTCTTATGCCCTGACCCATCGGCGCGAGGCTTTGGTGCGGCGCCGTTTCGAGCAGCATCTCGCGCCGGCCGTAGTCAGCCGGATTGTCGAGAACCCCGATCTGGTCAAACTTTCCGGCGAGCGGCGCGAGGTGACGACGCTGTTTACGGACATTGAGGGCTTTACGTCGATGACGCATCGAGCCGGCCCCGAGCAGCTGGTCACGGTCCTGGATGAGTATTTTGAAGGCTGCGCCGCGATCATCATCGAGCATGGGGGCATGATCGACAAGATTGTCGGGGATGCCATGCACGCTCTGTTCAATGCGCCGCTCGATCTGCCGGATCACGCAAGACGTGCGGTTGCCTGCGCGAAGGCACTGGCACGATGGTCGGCGTCCTACCGCGAGGCGCCGCTGCCCGCAAAGCTTGGGTTCGGGCGGACGCGGATTGGCATCGAAACCGGGGAGGCCGTGGTCGGCGATGTCGGCATCCGGGCAACGCTGGATTATACCGCGCACGGAGACGCGGTGAACGCGGCGGCGCGCCTGGAGGCCGCGAACAAGGATCTGGGCTCGACGATCTGCATTGGGCCGGTGGCCGCATCGCGTTGTGATCCCGTTTCGCTGCGGCCGCTGGGACGGATCGCGTTGCGCGGCCGCGAGGAGGCCTATGACGTGTTCGAGCCATGGCCCGACGACGCGTCAAGCGATTGGCGTGAGCGATACCTCGCCGCCTTCGCCTTGATCGGGCAGGATGCCCGTCGGGCCGCGGCAATGTTCGAAGACCTGGCGGCGGAGCGAAACAACGATCCCGTGCCGCGAGTCGCCGCCGCGCGGTTGCGGGCTGCGACCGTCGGTGAAGGGGCGGACGCCTAGGCCTCCATCCAGCGCTCTTGCTCTGTTCCAGAGGATACAGCTCCATTGTTCCCGGCGTAACAGCGCGAGCTCGCAGAGGATGGCATTCTCCTGCGCATCGATCAAACGGAGCGATGGTCGTTCCGGTCGACCCAAAGGAGATTCTGAAATGAATACGAGAGCAAACATCGAAATCAGCGCACTTTCCGACAATGAGATGGACTGCGTGTGCGGCGGCGGCAGCACGATTTCTCTGAACACCAACAGCACAATTTCGGTGCCGCACATTACGCCCAGAGATCTGCTCACGCCACAGCAGATCGCCAGTCTGCTTTCGATCAGCGGGAGCTTCAACCCCCCCGTCCCGCACGGCTGAAGGCAGTCAAGGATGTTCCTGCCATATGGTAGTGGCGCGCTGCCAGGCCAGTCGGTCGTCAAGCACATGTTCGACCGACGTGTGCATCAGAAGAACGCCTGATGCACCAATATCGGCAAGGCGGTCGGCGCTGGCCGGCCGCCTTTTGCCGAAGCAGTGGCCCGCCACTGATGCCAGGAGTAAGTCAAATCCGGTGGGGTACCAGCCAGAGGAGGCTGCCAAGCTTTCTCAATCGCCCCTTCTCCGCCGCATCTCAATCCATATCTGTCGGATCCGCAATCGTGCGTACGTCCCGCAGACCTCATCCTGGCATATGCGGGAAGCTCCCCTCCGGGAGGGCTACGTGGACGGAACTGGATAGTCGATCTTAGGATTGATCGCCTGCATGATCACCGCCGGTTCGCGAATGTCCGTCGCGTGGGGGTCTTGCCTCGTCGTCTTCGGTTGGAAAAAGCTTGTCAATTGGCAAGACCGGCGACCAAAACGTTGCCAAGGGGTTTGGTCCACACCCTCTGCCTCAGCCAAGCTTGCCGGCGGCACGCCATCGGGATCTCATTCGTGGACCGCCTTTTTGGCGGTGCCCATGCTGCAGAAGCATCCGTGACAAGTCGCAGTGAATCAATCTGGCAACGTCGTGCTAGAGCTCATTGCAAGCAGCACGTCCCGTGATGTGTGGCCCAGGTCACATCTTCTCCTGCCCCACTCTGGTTGAGTCCTGAGGCGACGCGGGCGGCAGCCGATGAGCAGCACATGCCGCACCACAACGATCAGAGTTGCTGGATGCATGAGTTTCAAGGGCCGCGTCATGCATACAGTTCCAACCATATGCGGCCCTCCTTACAGGAGGAATACGATGAGTGACCTGACAGCAGAGCGAAACACCATCCGTGAACTGGCGGTCGACGAACTTGAAGTCGTCAGCGGCGGCGAAAACTGCACCTACGCCGGTCAAAGCTATAGCCCCGGATCGGTCATAAAGATGAGCGACGGGAACGACCACACTTGCAAGGCAGATGGAACGTGGAAATAAGATAATCCAATTTCCACTGGGGTTGTAGCGCTACAGCGCTACGACCCTTGTTCCGTTCGCATCACCCGGCTGGCGGGCCGCCTTCTTCTTCGAGGGCATCGCGGGGGATGCGCACGGTTTTTGGACTCGATGTCCCGGATTCTCTCTTGAAGCGCCTTCCAGACCAAGCACCGGCAAGGATCGGTCAGCCGGCAATCATCGAGGGCGCGGATCTTGTTCCCTTGAAGAATGAATCTTGCTCCCTTTGGCACGGCTGTCGCCGCGAGGGCCGCCGTATGTGACCGGCGTCACCGACTCGCCCGAGAACCCAATCCAACATGGCCGGGCCGGCTGAACGGCCGGTTCAGTCACAAGGAGATGTCCATGCCAAAATCTTTGCTATCCGACAAAACGGCGAGGCGGCCGAAAGAGCCATTTAATCCTGCTCTGGAGGCCCCCATTGCGTTGATGCCCGATCAGCTCGAGGCGGTCGTTGGCGGTCTGGCCAAAGTCGTGGGGCACGTGCGCGGCGGCGGCGATTCAGGCGCCACGACCGGCGCCGTGCCGCCGCAGCCAATGTTGTGATGCCACACGACGGGCTCGCCCAAAGGAAGGCGCCTGCCTGGCTTCGGAAGTAAATTGGAGGTCTTGATGTCGAACCCAGATTCCCGACCCCTCGATTGTCCGAGTGCTCAAGCGGGCGCCGCCGGCGCACGAGTCTACGGCGTGCGCACCGGCGCTGCAGACGCACCCCGCGTGGGTTATCTGACGGAGACGCTGCCTGTCACCGACAAGCTTCTGGCACTTTCAGGATCGGCAAAAGCAACTGAAGTCTTTCGCATCGCAGCGCCTTGCGCGACAACCGGTTGCAAGCATTTCAAGGAGAATGCATGCACGCTCGCCCAAAGAATCGTCGAAGGTCTCGCACCCGTCGTCAACGCCCTGCCAGCCTGCCAGATTCGTTCAACCTGCCGCTGGTTCAATCAGAAAGGCCGGAACGCTTGCCTCCGCTGCCCGCAAGTGATCACCGACAAGCCTAACGCGACGCCGGAAGAGAAGCGGATTGCAGACGATGATTAGGTCGGCAGGTGCTCATTATCTCGCTCCACCGCGAGCGCGCTTGGTGAGAACGACCGCGGTGGAACACGCAACGCTCAACCGGTTCAGGCGCACGTCCGCAGGTGAAGGTCTAGGGCCGGATTCCGTCGCGGGGCTCGATGCCATTCGCGCAGCGGCTCGCCGCGATCCATATCCGACAGTACTAACGAAGCCCCATTGACTAGCATTACAGTTGGTGCGCCGGGAGACCGGCAAGGAGTAGGTGGTGGAAGTCCACTACGATGAAGGAATAGCGATCCGCATCGGCCCCGAGCCGTGCGTAGGCATCCGTGAGGGTGTCGGCGAAGCGTCGGCAGGGGAGTGCATAGGCCAGCCATTGAGCCGCGAAAGAATGTTTTCCCGAGAGCCGACGCTGTCAACTGAGCGGAAGGCAACACGAAGGGGTGCGATATCGCGAGCGCCCAGTCGTTTCGGCGTGGTCGCAGACCCTGGCATGTGCAGAAGCTTCTTGTACGGGAACCGGGAGAGCTCTCTCGGTCGGCCAGATGCTCACTGAGCAGCCTGGTCCGCGGCGGGAAGGCGAGGAGCCGTAGCCGCTGATGCACGATCCAGAGAAGTCTGACTCCGGCATAGTAGCTGCGAAGCTGGCGAACAAAGCCGGGCGACCGGTGACGGAGCCGGCTGAGCCAAGGCCGGGGACCAAGGGGAACGAGGGCCAGCAAAGCACGCACCGGGCACAGTACCGGGCTCGCGTGACCCAAGCGCTGGACCGCGTACGGAAGGCCGCAAGGCTGAAGAAGAAGGAACGGTTCACCGCACTCCTCCACCATATCACTGTCGATACACTCCAGACGGCGTTCTATGCGCTTCGGCGCAAGGTGTGTTTCGGCATGGGGTCTCAACGTGGTCGGCATGGGGGTCCCATCATCCCAATTCAATGAAATCAACGGCCTGAATGGGTCCCATGACGCCGATGGGGGGTCATTTTTCGATCAGCATTCACAAGCCGGACACCATTGTTCCCTCCCAGCTCCAGTGCCACCGCTACCAATCGAGAATCGTCGGTCTCACGTACGGAGGCCGGCCCTTCTGAGAGCCGTTGACGATTTCCTGGGATAAGAGACGTCCATTGACTCGCTTTGCAACAAACTATTGTGGAATCCTCGCCGCATACATGCGCGAGACCTGTCCGATAAGTCGGCCAACCGAGCCGAAGCCTCCAACCTCCCAGCACAAGCGCGCCGCACAGCGGGCGAAGCAGGCACAAAAGTCTCATCCTTAGCCGGATCGGTGCAGCGCATCTCCGCCGTGGCACCATCGCTCGGTTTCTAGGCTTGGGGCAATCCCGCGATTTCAAGTCCATCGCCGAGGCGGGACATAAAACTTGGGGTAAATGGCCACGCACGCCGGGCCTGGGAAACCGTCAAACCGGGGTCCTTTCGAATGAGCTGTCGCCCCATCCGGCGAGCTTCTGCCCGCGTTCCCGTCAAGGCAACGGCCGCGACGGCAATTCTCTGGGCCCAATGAGATTCCGGGTACGCCTCCACCCCTCCCTTGATCCACTTTGCCGCCCGATCATATCGCTCGGCGGCAAAGTGGGCGCAGCCGATTCCGATGCAGGTGATATGGCGTAGCGGCTCGAACGGCATCAGATGAAGCGCGATTCTCAGTTCGCGAATAGCACCGTCGCTATCGCCGAAATAGGCCGACATCCAGCCGCGGCGGATCCATGCATATGCCAACCACGGATCAAGCGCGAGCGCCCGCTCAAGCCGCCGCTCGGCTTCTTCGAGCTGATGCAGCAACACGAGCGTGCCACTGCTTAGCGTCAGGGTCAGGGCATCATCCGGAGCGAGATCGTGCGCCTGTTGCGCCAGACGGAATGCTCGTTCACGATCCGCACCCGGGGTCGAACTGAAATTATGGGCCGTACGCTGCGCCCAACACCAGCCGGCAACCGCCTTTGGCAATCCATAGTCGGGAGCCAGCTCCTGGGGGCGGCACAGCTCTTCGAGCGCGGCATTGCATTGCTGGCGTTCGACGGCAAACGCGAAGGGCAGCGCGGCCAGCGTCAGGCGGATCGCCTCGTCGAAATCTTGGTCAAAGCGCTGCGGCACTGGATTTCTCGCGCGTTGCACGGTCGCCGACGGAAGCTCACCGAAAGCCTTGCGATACTCAGCCGCGAAACGTCCAAGCTGCGTGAAACCGGCGCTGAGGGCTACAGTGGTAACTGTCGCGTCCGCTCCCCGTCGAACGAATTCCTGCCGTGCCCGGACGAGCCGCATTTGGCGCACCCATCCAAGTGGCGTCGTACGCAGGAACGTCTTGAAATGTGTCTCCAGTGTTCGTGGGCGAACACCGGCAATCTGCGCAAGGATGTCGAGTCGGACTGGTTCCGAAAGATGGTCGCGAAGCCAGCCCACAGCGCGCGCCAAGTCGGCCGGCAACGGCCCGGAGAACTCTGTGGCGCCTGTGAGGTCGCGAACAGGATCATCGCCAGCGATCGGACCAAATCTCGACATCACAGATGCACCGAAGAGTCCAACCTTGCATTGCCCTGCAGGATAGTCCGTTTTTGGCGAAATTTGAAGATCGGAGCGGAAACTGAATAGCCGAGCTGCCGGCAGCGCGGCAAACTGCGCGCTCGCCCAAGTCCGGCGCGACGCTTACAAGAGCAAGAGGCGTGCAGATGTTCTTCCGCGCATCCGGTTCCAGACGCACATTTTGTCTATGGCTTGCCGCAATATTGTTGGCGGCACCGGCATGGTCACCCGCCTCGGCGCAGCAGTTTGACATCAAGCCGATAGCCGAGAAGAAAATCCCGCAATTGCCGCCCGGTCCCTTGTTCTGGCGCGTCGACACCTTCCCCACACTGGCCCAGGCGCAAGCCGCGGCGGGGCCGACTGCGCTCGCCGCAGAAGCCGCAGGCAAGGACTGGCTATTCACGCTCGGTCCAAAGGGCGCGTCATCGTCGGGCGGCACCGAGGTTGCCGAAATTGGACCCGT
>Ga0070741_10000823_pt1 | contig 103162 bp, 108 predicted proteins | sample Coa_R1_4_FD_66440 | JGI IMG/M metagenome (GOLD analysis project Ga0070741, IMG submission 66440) | Surface soil microbial communities from Centralia Pennsylvania, which are recovering from an underground coalmine fire - Coalmine... | ecosystem: Environmental > Terrestrial > Soil >... | reverse complement strand
CCGCCAACACACGGCCACGCTGCGGCTTCTCCTTCGCCGTATCGGGAAGGACGATCCCGCTCACCGTGACTTCCTCCTCCTCGAGGACCTCCACGATCAACCGATCGCCCAATGGCTGCAAGTTCATTCGCATCCTCCCTGGATGACTTTGTGACACTGACTGGCACTCTACGACCGAGAGTGCCAGCCGCACTGTAGCGACGGGATACGGGGTCTGCAAGAAATCTCAGTCGCGCCGACTGAGGTTGTCACAATGTGTAGCGTCTGTTGCGTGCGCCGGGAGTTCTCGTCGGGGGCGGTGCTCGTCCGGCGGCTCCGGGGCCGCTGGCAGCTCGCGGCGATCCGGCCCGCCGGGAAGCCGGAGGGCGTCTGGGCCCTGCCGAAGGGCCTGATCGGGCACGGCGAGCGCGCCGCGGAGACGGCTCTGCGGGAGGTCGAGGAGGAGACCGGCGTTCGGGGCCGGCTCGTCGAGAAGCTCGGCGACGTCCGCTACGTCTACACGTGGGCGGGCGAGCGGGTGTTCAAGGTCGTCAGCTTCCACCTGCTGCGGTACACCGGCGGGCGACTCGGCGCACTGCCGCCGGAGCACGCGCACGAGGTGGCCGAGGTTCGCTGGCTGCCGCTCGACGAAGCGCCCGGCTTGCTCGCCTACAAGGGCGAGCGCGAGATGGCGGAAAAGGCGCAAATCCGGCTCGCCGAGCCGTATGATGCCGCGGGTTGACCGCCATGTACGCCCTCAACTTCTACTCGCCGATCGTCGCCGACCAGCTGCGAAGTCACCGCAAGACGGCGACGATCCGGCTCGGGGACAAGTCCGGAAAGTACAAGAAGGGGATGATCGTCTCGGTCCTCTGCGGCGCCCGCTTCGGACCGCGCGAACGGATCTTCGACGCCGTGATCGACAAGATCGAGGTGAAGACGCTCGGCGAGCTCTCGCCACGGGAGATCGAGCACGACAACCCCGAGATCCGCCGCACCGAGGAGATGGCGACCTTCCTCGGCCAGCTGTACAACCGCGACGTCGACGTCGGCGACACGGTCACGGTCATCCGCTTCTCCGAGATCCGCTCCCCGAGCCCGTACGCGTAGCCCGGCGGCCCTGCCCGCCGGGCTGAACCTCGACCGGGCGGACGCGTCTCCAAGGGCGGGTGGCGCCTGACACCGGCCGTGGCTCGAGCGGGCGCGTCCAAGCGTCGAAGAAGACCACTGGATCGGGGCATACGTGGCGCCCCGAGACCTGGCACGATCGCCGCCGACGATGGACCCGGAGCCCCGCAACGTCGACAGCGTCGAGACCGTAGAGCTGATCTCGAGCACGAGCGACGACGCGCGCTGGGCCGGTGCGTACTTCGCCTACGGCGGACGTGGCGCCGAGGCGTCGGCGTGCGTGTACTTCGCGGTGCCGCCGGGGAAGCGGCTCGGCCGCCACACGGACACCGCCGAGGAGACCCAGCTCATCGTCGCCGGGAGCGGCGACTTCCTGCTCGACAGCGGTCCCAGGCCGGTTCGCGCCGGCGACGTCGTCGTCCTACCGACCGGGACGCCCCACGATCTCCGCAACACCGGGGACGAGGATCTCCGCGTCGTCGGCTTCTTCGCCGCGCCGCGGGTGGAACAGCACTGGACGGAGGAGGTCTGGGAGCCCGGCGGCCTTCGCGTCACCGGCACGCCCAACCGCTGAGCCGGCCCCGGGCCGGCGCGTCAGCCGCGACGGATCTGCACGCCGAACTGCTCGTTCGGGCGGAGCTGCCCACCGCACGCCTCGCAGTCGACGGCGAAGGCGGACGAGAAGCGCGAGCCGCACGCCTCGCAGCGGGCGAGGAGCTCGCCACCGCATTGCGGGCACCCGGCCGGCAGGTCGGCCTCCCACTCCTCGAAGTACCGCTGTGCGAACCCGCAGCCGAGGCAGACGGCGACCCAGTCGCCGAGCACCTTCCGGCGCTCCTCCCGCAGCCAGTCCGAGGCCTTGGCCACGGCGGCAGCGTAACCGTCAGGCTGCCGGCAGAGCGGTCGCCTCGATCTCGCGCGCGACGACGCGGGCGAAGACGGACACGATGTTCGGATCGAACTGGCCGCCCGCGTTCGCCGCGAGCTCGCTGAGCGCCTGGACGGGGCTCGAGGCCGGCTGGTGCGGCCGGTCGCAGGTCATCGCCTGGTAGGCGTCGCAGACGAAGACGATCCGCGCCGGGAGCGGGATCTCCTCGCCGCAGAGTCGGTCCGGGTAGCCGGCGCCGTCCCAGCGCTCGTGGGTGGCGCGGACCGCGCGCGCGATCTCGGCGGTCGCCGGCGTGGCGGCCAGGATCCGCTCGCCGATGACGGTGTGGGTCTGCATGTAGGCGCGCTCCTCGGAGGTGAGCGGGCCGCGCTTGTGGAGGATGCCGTCCGGGATCCCGAGCTTGCCGATGTCGTGCAGGAGGGCGGTCGTGCGGACGCTCTCGACGGTGTTCGGATCGAGCCCGAGCTCGTGCGCGACGGCGAGTGCGAGGCGGCAGACGTCGTCGCCGTGCTCCGCGAGCCCCTGGTCGCGTTCCTGGAGCGCGACGAGGAGCGCGTCCCGCGGCCCGGCGAGCCGGGCAGGACGCGTCGCCTTCTGCTCGTACATCCGCCGGTCGGCGAGGCGCAGCGCCTCGGTGACGTCGTCCGCCTCCGCGGGGAAGAGCGCGACCCCGTACGACGACGAGACGACGAAGCCGCCGCTGCGCTCGGTCAGGCTCTCGCTCGCGCGCGCGACCAGGGCGTACGCCTCCTGCTCGTTCGCCGCGGCCGCGACGAGGCAGAACTCGTCGCCGCCGAGGCGGTAGACGTGTCCGTCCCCTGAGACGCTCTTCTGGAGCCGTTTCGCGAGCCGTGTTAGGAACGCGTCTCCCGCCTGGTGCCCGAAGGTGTCGTTGTAGCCCTTGAAGCCGTCGAGGTCGAAGATCGCGAGGACGTGAGGCCGCGCCGGATCCGCCTCGAGGGCGAGCAGCTGCTGCGCGTGGCCGAGGAGCGCGCGGCGGTTCCCGAGCCCGGTGAGCAGGTCGGTGTCCGCCTCGCTGCGACTCCGGCGGAGGAGACGCTGGTTCTCCCAGAACCCGATCACGAGCCGGACGAGCGCGAGGGTGATGACGACCGCGGCGAGCGCGACCGGAACGATCCCGAAGTGGCGGAAGTGGTCGTAGACGAGGACGCCGAGCGCCGCCAGCGCGACGCCGACGGGCACGATCATCGTGATCCACCCTTCGATCGCGTCGTGCGGCTCGGTTTCCCGCCGCGGCGTGAGCGCGGCGGCGCCGAGGAGGGCGAGCGCGACGAGCCAGCCGAGGTCGAGGACCGTGTGCGTGACGTAGCTGCCGGCCGCGAGCTGGTAGGCGTAGATCGAGTCGGTGACGCCGAAGAGGAGAAGGGCGGCCGTGATCACGGTCACGTCGGCGCTGAGGCGGAAGCCGCCGAAGGCGACGACGCCGAGCGCGAACGCCAGCAGCAGGGCGTCGGCGACGGGATGGGCGAGATCGATCGCCATCGCGACCGAGGTTCCGCGCGTCGATCCGAGGACGACGGGCAGCACCGTCGACTCCGTGAGCGCGGCCAGCATCACCGTGACGATCGCGCCGTCGAGGAAGAACGAGGCGGTGAGCCGGACCACTCGCGAGCGGAAGAGCAGGAGGAGCGCGAGGCACGCCGGCGGGTAGAAGAGCAGGTAGCCGGCGTCCGTGACCGTCGGGGCGGGATGCGTTCCCGGCGCCAGGTGGCGCAACGCGAGCGACGCGTAGGCATCGCCGGCGCCCCAGGCGGCAATCGCGGTGGCGAACAGCAGCCACACCCAGCGGTCCCGCCGCTCCTGGAACGCGCGCAGCAGGCAGAGGACGGCGCTCGCGAAGATCGCGCCGTCGTAGACGTCGTCCAGGAGAAGCGGCTTCAGGCCGCGCGAGCCGAACGGGACGAAGGTCCTGGCCGCGACGAGGACGCAGCCGAGCCCGACGAGGACGAGCAGGCTGCGGTTGACGGCCGAGCCGACCCGTGCCCCCGCCGCGGGACGCGGCTCAGGCTCCGGAAGGACGGTGACGTTGTCGGCCTCCTCCGGTGGACGCGGAGCAGGCGGGCGGAAATTCGGTAACCCGTTCATCTGGAGAGAACGTCAACGATCCCTGGACATGCCGTGGTGATCGGCCTGTTTGCAGGCGGCTTGAGCGCGAGCCCCTGGAAAAGGGGAGGCTCGAAGAGTCCGCCAGCGCGGCGGTCCCGAGTCGTTACAGTTCCCCGAGGTTTGGCGATCGCGCGCGAAGCGGAACCGGTCGGCTCGCTCACGGAGGTGAAGGAGGCGGGCCTCGACCGCGAGGACCTGCTCGGCATGTACCGCGCGATGCTGACGACGCGCGGGATCGAGGAGCGCGGACACATCCTCTACAAGCAGGGGAAGATCCCCGGCTCGTTCTACACCGGCCGCGGGAACGAGGCCGCAGCCGTCGGCATTGCGACCGCGATGGGACCCGAGGACGTCGGCACCGCGCTGCACCGTGACATGGGCGTCCACATCGTCCGCGGCCTCGAGCCGTGGCGGATCTTCGCCAACTACATGGGCCGGGCCGACGGCCCGACACGCGGCCGCGACGGCAACGTCCATCTCGGCGAGTCGCGCCTCGGGCTGATCGCGATGGTCAGCCATCTGCCGGCGATGCTCCCGGTGGCCGTGGGCTGCGCGCTCGCGTTCCGGATCCGGGAGGAACGCCGGGTCGCGCTGACCTGGTTCGGGGAGGGCGCCTCCTCCAGGGGCGACACGCACGAGGGGATGAACTTCGCCGGCGTCAGACGGCTCCCGGTGGTGTTCATCTGCGACAACAACCAGTGGGCGTACTCGACGCCGAGCTACCTCGAGTACGCGACCGAGCACGTCGCCGACCGGGCGCAGGCGTACGGCTTCGAGGGCGTCGTCGTCGACGGCACCGACGTCCTCGCGGTCTACCGCGAGGCGAAGCGCGCGATCGAGAAGGCGCGCGACGGCGGCGGCCCGACGCTGATCGAGTGCCTGACGCTGCGGATGGAGGGCCACGCCGTCCACGACGACGCGTTCTACGTGCCGCGCGAGCTCTTCGAGGAGTGGGCGAAGCGCGACCCGATCGAGCGCTTCCGTTCGTGGCTGCGCGAGAACGGAACGCTGACGGATGAGGTCGAGGGCGAGATCGGCGCCGAGGTGAAGAAGCTCCTGAACGACGCTGTCCGGCGGGCGGAGGAGTCGCCCCTGCCCGACCCGTCGGAGCTCCTCGAGGGCGTCTACGCGAGCCCGGAGGACCTCGACACGCCTCACCACAGGTAACCGGAGATGAACGTCCTGCCAGCGAACTTGCTCTCGTCAGACAGTCTCGATCGCGTGCCCGGCTCCAGCCTGGCACGCACGCGGTGACGTGGCCGAGAAGACGTATCTGCAGGCGATCTCGGACGCGCTCCGGCAGGAGATGCGCCGCGACAAGCGCGTGTTCGTGATCGGCGAGGACGTCGGCGTCTACGGCGGTGCCTTCAAGGTCACTCAGGGCTTCCAGGAGGAGTTCGGGACCTGGCGCGTCATCGACGCGCCGCTCGCGGAGACGGCGATCGTCGGCGCGTGCACCGGCGCGGCGCTGATGGGCATGCGGCCGGTCGCCGAGATGCAGTTCGCCGACTTCGTCTCCTGCGCATGGGACCACCTCGTCACGGTCGCCGCGAAGCAGCGCTATCGCGCGGGCACGGCCGTGCCGATCGTCGTCCGCCTGCCGTCCGGCGGCGGTTTCTCCGGCGGGCCGTTCCACTCGCAGAACCCGGAGAGCTCGTTCGCCCACATCCCGGGGCTGAAGTGCGTCTGTCCGGCGACGCCGGAGGACGCGAAGGGCCTCCTGATCAGTGCGATCGAGGATCCGAATCCGGTGCTCTACTTCGAGCACAAGCATCTCTACCGGCGGCTGAAGGCCGACGTGCCGGACGAGCGCTACGCGACCCCGATCGGCGAGGCGCGCATTCACCGGGAGGGCGACGACGCGACCGTCGTGACGTGGGGCGCGATGGTGCACACGGCGGCCAACGCTGCCGAGCAGCTGTCCGGCGAGGGCGCGTCGGTCGAGATCGTCGACCTCCGCTCGGTGCAGCCGTGGGACAAGAAGGCCGTGCTGGCGAGCGTACGGAAGACGTCGAAGCTGCTCGTTCTCCACGAGGACACCCACACGGGCGGCTTCGGCGCAGAGATCGCCGCGACAGTCGCTGAGGAGGCGTTCGAGGATCTCGATGCGCCGGTGAAGCGGATCGCCGCCCCGGACACGCCCGTGCCGTTCTCGCCGCCGCTCGAGAAGGCGTTCATCCCGCAGGTCGAAGACGTGGTCGCCGGCCTGCGCGACCTCCTGGAGTACTGATGGCCACCGGAACAAGCGTCGACGTCGTCATGCCGCAGATGGGCGTGTCCGTTTCCGAGGGGACGGTCACGAAGTGGCTCAAGCGCGAGGGCGAGCAGATCGCCGCGGACGAGCCGCTCCTCGAGATCTCGACCGACAAGGTCGACACGGAGGTGCCGAGCCCCGGCGAGGGCGTCGTCGCCCAGATCCTCGTCCAGGAAGGGCAGACCGTCGAGGTCGGGACGCGACTTGCCGTCATCTCCGCGGACGCTGATGGTGCGCCTGCGGACGCGCCGGAGCCGGAGCCTCCCGTTCCGGCGACGCAGGCGGCTGCGGACGAGGCAGCGGCCGTCTCGAGCGCGGAGGTCGCGGTCACGCCGACGCAGGCGGAGCCCGAGGAGGAGGCCGAGCACGAGCCGGAGCTCGCTGCCGACGGCCACGCCGCCGAGCGGACGTTCGTCTCGCCGGTCGTCGCGCGGATCGCCGCGGAGCACGGCGTCGACCCCTCTTCGGTGGAGGGCACCGGCCGCGGCGGCCGCGTGACGAAGAAGGACATCCTCGAGTTCATCGAGCGCGGCGGCGCGAAGGAGGCCGCCGCGGCTCCGGCCCCGCCGCCCGCTCCGGCCGAGGCCCCTGTCGTGCGTCCGGCGGCTCCCGCCCCGCCGCCGGCTCCTCCGGCTCCGGCTCCCGCTGCGCTGCAGCCTGCGGCGGCCGGGCCCGGCGAGCAGGTCGAGCCGCTGAGCGCGATGCGCCGCGGGATCGCGGAGCACATGCGGCGCTCGCTCGACACCTCGGCGCACGTGACGAGCGCGATCGAGGTCGACATGTCGAAGGTCGTCGCGATCCGCGAGCAGCTCAAGCGCGAGTACCAGGCGTCGTACGGCGTCAACCCGACGTACCTCGCATTCGTCGCGCGGGCGACGGTCGAGACCCTCCGCGACTACCCGTACGTGAACGGCGAGCTGCGCGGCGAGAGCATCGTCACGCGCGGCTACGTCAACCTCGGCATCGCGGTGGAGCTGGCCGAGGGCAAGGGTCTGATCGTCCCCGTGGTCCGGAACGCCGAAGGGCTGAACCTGCTGGGCCTGGCGCGGGCGATCGCCGACATCGCCGCGCGCGCGCGCGACAAGAAGCTCCTGCCGGACGACGTCCAGGGCGGGACGTTCACGATCACCAACCCGGGCGGCTACGGCACCTTCCACGGGACGCCGGTCATCAGCCAGCCGCAGGCCGCGATCCTCGGGACCTATGCCGTCGTCAAGCGTGCCTGGGTCGTCCAGGACGAGCTCGGCGGCGACGTCATCGCGATCCGGCCGATCATGAACCTGACGCTGACGTACGACCACCGGCTCGTCGACGGTGCGCTCGCCGGCCGCTTCCTGCGTGACCTGCGCGAGCGCCTGCAGACCTGGGGCGAAGCCGACTACTGACGTGCAGAGCGTCGTCCCGATGCTGGCCTACGAGGACGGCGCGGCGGCGATCGAGTGGCTCGAGCGGGCGTTCGGCTTCCGGGAGCGGCGCGAGTCTCGCGTGGTCGACGGGGAGGGGCGTGTCGGGCATGCCGAGCTCGACGTCGGGGACGGGTCGATGGTCTTTCTCGCGTCGCCGAGCCCCGCGTACGAGGGGCCGTGGCGGCATGCTGCTCGCTGCGAGCCCGCCCGTCGCTGGCTCGACAACCCGTTCGTGGTGGACGGCGTGTTCGTGCGCGTCGCGTCGGTGGACGAGCACTGCGCGCGGGCTCGGGGCGAAGGCGCCCGCGTGCTGCGCGAGCCGGAGGACGTGGCGCCGGTTGGTCTCCGCGTGTGCACGATCGAGGACCTCGAGGGCCACCGCTGGATGTTCGCGACGCAACTCTGACGGGGCTTGCACGTTCTCGTCTCGCGGGCGGCGCTCGCGCGGATCCGGCGCGGCGGCGGGCGGCTCTATCTGTGGCAGCACGACGTCGGCTCGGGCTTCGCCACCGAGCGGCTGGGCACGGAGCCGCCGTGGGAACGGGTCGACTTCGACTCCTTCGACGTCGCGGGCGTCGAGATCCGGATCGACCGCTCGATCGAGCTGCCGCGCGAGCTGCGGATCCAGGCGCGCTGGTGGCCGTTCGGAGGCGTAAAGGCGTACTTCGATGGCGTGCGCTTCGGCTGGCGCGGCATCCGTGCCGCCGGGATCACAGGCGTGGGCGGGTGACGTCGTGGTGAGACGTGGCCAGACGGTGGGGTGGTGCCTGGCACCGGCCATGGCTCGCTTCGACGGCTAGGCTGGATGGCGTGAGTCGGGGGGCGTACCTGCTCAACCTCGGAGAGACGCCGTACGCGGAGGCGTGGAACCTGCAGCGATCGCTGGCGGCAGCCGTCTCGCAGGGCGCGATCCCGGACACCGTCGTCCTCCTGGAGCACCCGCCGGTCGTGACGGTCGGGCGGCGCACCGACGAGGCCGAGCTCCACGTCCCGGCTGGGGCGGAGGTCGACGTCGTCGAGACGGACCGGGGTGGGAAGTCGACCTTTCACGGGCCGGGTCAGCTGGTCTGCTACCCGATCCTCGACCTGAACCGGCACGGTCGCGACGTGAAGCGCTACGTGCGCGACCTCGAGGAGGCGATCATCAGGACGCTCGCGGCCCACGGGCTCGAGGCGACGCGGATCGACGGCCTGACCGGCGTCTGGCTCGAGCGGCCGCCGCGGAAGATCGCCTCGATCGGCGTCCACGTGTCGCGCTGGGTGACGACGCACGGCTACGCGCTGAACGTCGACCTCGACCCGGCCCCGTTCACGCAGTGGATCACCGCGTGCGGGCTCGAGGACGCCGCCTTCACGACGATGGCGCGCGAGCTCGGCCGCTCGATCCGCGTCGACGACGTCCGGGCGGCCGCGACGGGCGCCCTCGAGGAGGTCTTCGGCCTCGCGTTCGAGGAGCTTCCGGCCGGCGGCGACGCCGGGCTCTGGGAGCAGCCCGTCCACGAGAAGCTGGCGGTCGCCCGATGATGCTCCTCGCTGCCGCCGTCGCGGCCGCCGCGACGATCACGCCGTTCAAGAGCATCGACCTCCTGAAGGCGTTCCGCGTGCAGCTCCCGAAGATCCACCGCACGACGACCGTGCCCGTCCTGCTGCCGCGCGTGCTGCCTCTCGCCGGGCCCGAGCGTTTCCGCGTCTACCCGACGGGCGGTGCCACGCGCACGGGCTGGGACCTGGAGCTCTCGGCGGCGCCGAACTGCGGCTTTGCGACGGCCTGCTTCGTCGCGTCGTTCGAGGGGAAGCGAGGCGGCCGCCTGCCGCTGCGGTCGAACCTGCGGCTCGCGAACGGCGATCCGGCGGTCTTCCACGACATCAGCTGCGGTGCCTCGTGTGCGCCCGCGTCGCTCTGGTTCGTCCACAAGGGCGTGCTGTACACGTGGCAGTTCAAGGATCCGCCGCCGCACGGGACGCGCTTGATCATGGCGCGACTCGCGGCCGAGGCGATCGCCGCCGGTCCGCGGTAGCCACCGCCCCGGCGCTGCGTAGACTGACCTCGATGGAGGGCTCGCTGCCCGTCGCCGACCGGCCGCGCCGGCCGGAGTGGATGAAGGTTCGCGCCCCGAGCGCGACCTCCCGCTACTTCGAGGTGCGCTCGCTGATCCACGGCCAGCGGCTGCACACGATCTGCGAGGAGGCGCGCTGTCCGAACATCTCCGAGTGCTGGGGCCGGGGGACGGCGACGTTCCAGATCCTCGGCGACACCTGCACTCGCGCCTGCCGCTACTGCTATGTCAACTCGGGCCGGCCCGAGCATCCGCCGGACCCGCTCGAGCCGCTTCGTCTCGCGCAGACGGCTGCGCAGATGGGGCTGAGTCACGTCGTCGTGACGTCGGTCGACCGCGACGACCTCGACGATCGGGGTGCGGCCCACTACGCCGCGACGATCCGGGCGCTCAAGCGTCGGCTGCCCGAAGCGTCGATCGAGGTGCTGACGCCAGACTTCCTCGGCTGTGAGGAGGAGGCGCTCCGGACGGTGCTCGGCGAGCGCCCCGGGGTCTTCAACCACAACATCGAGACGGTCCGCCGGCTGCACCCGCGGATGCGCGGCGCGAAGGCGAGCTACGAGAGGGCGCTCTGGTTGCTGGCGCGCGCGAAGGAGCTCGCGGATTACCCGGTACTGACGAAGTCCGGGATCATCGTCGGGCTCGGCGAGACGAACGACGAGGTCGTCGACACGATGCGCGACCTCCGTGCGCACGGTGTCGACGTCGTCACGATCGGCCAGTACCTCCAGCCGTCGGCGAAGCACGCGAAGATCGATCGGTGGGTGCACCCCGACGAGTTCCGCTGGTTCCGCGAGCAGGGGGAGGCCCTCGGCTTCGGCTCGGTGTTCTCGGGGCCGCTCGTGCGCTCGTCGTACCGCGCCGACGAGCAGCGCCATGCGGCCGAGACCGGTCGGGGCGCCGTCGCCTACTGAGCCTCGCGCCGCTCCGCCCCTTCTAGTTCACGCGTCAGTACTCGGGAGTCCCCACCTCCCGCCCCATAGCGAGAGCGTAGCCGCGAACAACGCGCGGAGTGTGACGCCTTCGTGCCGAAAGCGTGTCGATCTGCCCACAGCCGCCGCCCCGCCGCGGACGCGGCAGCGAGGCCCGGGCTCGCCGGTCGTCAGCCGCGCGGGGCGGGCCGCTGCGACTTCGCCGGCTGCCGGAACGACCGTACGACGAAGAGCACGAGATACGCGCCGAGGGCGACCACGGGAATCCACTGGCGGGTGAGCAGGAAGCCCGCCGCGAGAGCCGCCAGGAAGCATCCGACTCGCGTCCAGCGAGTGGTCCCGCTCACGATGCCGACCCCACGCGCCGGTCGAGCCAGTCGAGGATGACGCCGAGGGCGTCGCGGCTGTTCCGCTCGACGATCATCAGGTGGCCGTTGCCCTCGACGCCGTGCTCCTCGAGGCGCACGTGCTCGACGTCGCAGCCCGCCTGCCGGAGGAACGCGACCGTGGCGGCGTCACCGTGGCCGAGGAAGGACGCCGGCGCGGTGACGACGGCGATCGGCATCCGGCCGAGGTTCGCGAGCTTCCGAGCGGGCTCGGCCTGCAGCGTCACGCCTTCACGCGTCTCCCGCGCCAGGCCGGACGCGTCCGAAACGGGCGGGTCGAAGGTCAGCGGCGCGGCCGCGATGCCGTAGTCGAGCGACACGCCGAAGTCGGGGTTCTGCAGGAAGGGCGGGCTCATCACCTCGATCGCGACGACCGCCTTCACGAGCCCGGGCCGTGCGTCGGCCGCGAGCCAGCCGGCGGGGCCGCCGGCGGAGTGCGAGATGAGGATCGCGGGCCCGACGCGGTCGAGGAGCTCGGCCAGGCGGGCCTGCTCGAGCGCGTGGGCGGCCGGGAAGTCGCGCCGCATCGGCCCTGACGACGCGACGAACTGGTCGAGCGCCGGGTCGCCGACCTCGCCGGTCCCGAGCCATTGCGTATGGAGCTCGCGCGTCGGATGCGGAAACGATCCCGACCCGCACGACATGAACAGCCCCATCGCCAGCTCGTAGGTGAACGGTCCCGTCATCGGGCCGAGCACGTCCGGGTGGTAGGACGCGCGTCCGTGGCCGGGCCGGTCGACGACGTAGACGGTGTAGCCCTCGTCGACGAGGTACTGCGCCCAGCCGGGGCGGCCGTCCGGCGTGCCCAGCCAGTCGAGGCCCTGGCCGCCGCCGCCGTGGATCAGCACGATCGGGTGCGGCCGGGACTGCCCGGCGGGCGCCTCCCATTCCACGTACATCGGCCCGCCGGCCGTCGTGCCGCCGCCCGGGACCTCGACGCGTTCGACTCCGACCCAGAAGAACCCGCGGCGCGTCGTCCGCGGCTCGATGCTCGTCACGTGGTCGGCCACGGCTCCGGCGACTCTACTTCGAAGAGGAGCGACGCGTCGACCTGGGCGAGCGACGTGCAGCCGGCGAGCGCCAGCGCGAGCTCCAGCTCGTCTCTCAGCAGCTGAACGGCGCGGCGGGCGCCGGCGTCGCCGCCCGCTCCGACGCCGTACACGAGCGCCCGGCCGACCATGCAGGCGCGGGCGCCGAGCGCCAGCGCCTTGAGGATGTCCGTGCCGCGCCGGATCCCACCGTCCATCAGCACCTCGGCGTCGTCTCCGACGGCGTCGACGACCGGCGGCAGCGCGCGGATCGACGACGGCGCGTGGTCGAGCTGCCGGCCGCCGTGGTTCGAGACGACGATCGCCGCTGCGCCGAGCTCGACCGCCGTCCGTGCGTCGTCCGGTCGGAGGATGCCCTTCACGACGAGCGGCCCCTGCCACGCGTCCCGCATCCACTCGAGGTCAGACCACGTCACCGAGGGATCGAACTGGCGGTTGACGAGGCGGGCCATCTCGCCCGGGTCCACGTCCGGGACACGTCCCACGAGGTTCTTGAAGACGAAGCGCTGCTCGCGGACGAACGCCGCCGACCAGGCCGGCCGGGCGAGCCCGTCGAGGAGCGATCGGAGCGTGAGCCGGGGCGGGACCGTGAAGCCGCTCCGGAGGTCCCGCTCGCGCGAGCCTGCGAGCGGGAGGTCGACCGTCAGGACAAGCGCGAGGCACCCCGCGGCCCGGGCTGCCTCGAGCAGCGCCCGGGCGAGCCCTCGGTCGCGCGGCACGTAGAGCTGGAACCACGTCGGCCCGGGCGACTCCGTCGCGAGCTCCTCGACCGAGTACGAGGCGACCGTCGAGAGCGTCGTGATCGTGCCGGCCCCGTGAAGCGCACGCGCGACCGCCGCCTCGCCGCGGTAGTGGCTGAGTCCGGTCATCCCCGTGGGGGCGCCGATGAACGGCACCGAGATCCGCTGACCGAGGAGCGTCGTCGACATGTCGATCTCGGCCACGTCGACGAGGACGCGCGGGTAGAGCGTCAGCCGGCCGAGATCCTCGAGGTTGCGCCGTGCCGTGACCTCGTCCTGCGCGGCCCCGTCGACGTAGTCGAAGACCGCGCGGGGAACGCGCCGGCGGGCGAGGGCGCGCAGCTCCGCGATGTTCCGGCAGCGCGCGACGCGGGCCTCGTCGCCGAGCAGCTGCCGTGCCGTTGCGGGGAGCGCGCGGAGATCCTCCTCGAGCTGTCGCTTGACCAGGCGCAGGAGCTCGTTCACGCGCGCCGAGTGTGGCAGACCGGCGGCGCCGGCGGTGTTCCTGCCACGATGTAGCCCTTGGTCGAGCGGCCCGATCTGCAGTCGCTGTACCGCGCGATGGCCCGGGTTCGGGCGCTCGACGAGGGCGCCATGCTGTTGCAGCGGCAGGCCGTGCTCGTCGGCTTCGCACCGTGCGCCGGCCAGGAGGCGGCGCAGGTCGGGAGCGCCGCCGCGCTCGATCCGGCGCGCGACTTCGCCTTCCCGACCTACCGCGACGTGGGCGTCGCCGTCACGCTCGGGGTCGACCCGGCGGCGATGCTCGCGCACCATCGCGGCTTCGCCGACGGCGGCGGCTTCGACGGCCTCGCGGCGAGGGTCGCGCCGATCAACTCGGTCGTCGGCGGAACCGCCCTGCACGCGGCCGGGTTCGCGATGGGCGCGAAGCTGGACGGAACCGGCGGCTGCGCGATCGCCTACTTCGGCGAGGGCGGCTCCTCGCAGGGAGAGGTGCACGAGGCGATGAACTTCGCGTCCGTCTTCGAGCTGCCCGTCGTCTTCTTCTGCCAGAACAACCAGTGGGCGATCTCGGTGCCGGCGTCGAGGCAGGTCGGCGGCGGGTCGGTCGCCGCCCGGGCGGCCGGGTACGGTCTCGCAGGCGCTCAGGTCGACGGGAACGACGTGGTAGCGGTGTACGAGGCGACGGCGGCCGCCATCGAGCGCGGGCGTTCGGGCGGCGGCGCGACGGTGATCGAGGCGCTGACCTACAGGCTCGGCCCGCACGCGACCTCGGACGATCCCTCGCGCTACCGGAGCGGCGAGGAGGAGGCCGCGTGGCGCGAGCGCGAGCCGCTCGTCCTCGCCCGTCGGCGGCTGCTCGAGACGGGCGAGGCGGACCAGGCCTGGTTCGGAGAAGTCGACCGAGAGGTCGAGGCCGAGGTCGAGCTCGTCCGGGCGCGCGTCGCCGAGCTCGTCCCGCCCCCCTTCGAGGACCAGCTCGCCCTCGTGTTCGAGCGCCCGCCCGCGTCGGCGCTCGCGGCGGCGCGCGCGTGGCTCGACCGGAACCGGCTCGTGGAGGAGTCGTGATCGTCACCGTCGACCGCATCGAGCCCGCGCGCCGGGGCGAGCTCCTCACGCTCCTGGCGACCGCCTGGTGGGCAGCCCACCGCAGCGCGGCCTCGCTCGACCGGATGCTCGACCACTCGGACGCGGTCGTCGGCCTCGTCGACACTTCGAGCGATCGCCTCGTCGGCTTCGCGCGAGCGATCACCGACCGCACGTTTCTCGCAGTGGTCATGGACGTAGTCGTCGACCCCACGTACCGGGGCCAGGGGCTCGGCGAGCGGCTGGTCGACGACCTGCTCGCCCGGCCCGAGCTCTCGGGCGTCGACAGCGTCGAGCTCGTCTGCCAGCCGGAGCTCGTCCCCTTCTACCGGCGCCTCGGATTCACGGACGACGTCGGCCGGTCGCTGCTGATGCGCAGGACGGAGAACACACTGCTGGCTCCGAGGGCGTAGATGGCTGCGACCGGGCTCTCGATGCAGGCGGCGCTGCGAGAGGCGCTGCGGGCGGCGCTGGCCGAGGACGAGCGCGTGCTCGTGTTCGGCGAGGACGTCGGCCGTCTCGGCGGCGTCTTCCGCGTCACGGACGGGCTCCAGGCCGAGTTCGGCGAACGGCGGGTGTTCGACACGCCGCTCGCGGAGGCAGGCATCGTCGGCCTAGCCGTCGGGCTCTGCATCGCGGGCTGGCGCCCGGTCGTCGAGCTCCAGTTCGACGGGTTCAGCTATCCGGCCTTCAACCAGCTCGCGGCGCACGTTTCGCGCTTCCGGACGCGCTGGCGCGGTCGCTGCCATCTGCCGCTGACGATCCGGATCCCGAGCTACGGCGGGATCAGCGGCCCGGAGCTCCACAGCGAGAGCGTCGAGACGTTCTACGGGCACCTTCCGGGCCTGAAGGTCGTCTCGCCGTCGGCTGCGAGCGATGCCCACGCGCTCCTGCTCGAGGCGATCCGAGACCCCGATCCCGTCGTCTTCCTCGAGCCGAAGAGCCGCTACTGGAGCCGTGAGCCGTTCGAGCCGGCGCGCGACGGCGCCGAGTATGCGGCGCGCGTCGTCCGCGCGGGGCGGCACGCGACGCTGATCGCGTGGGGCGCGTCGATCGCTGCCTGCCTGCAGGCGGCCGAGTGGGCCCGGGAGGACGACGTCGAGCTCGAGGTCGTCGACCTGCGCTGGCTGAAGCCGCTCGACGCCGAGACGATCGCCGCCTCCGTGCGGCGGACCGGGCGCGCGGTGGTCGTCCACGAGGCGCCGCAGACGCTCGGGCTCGGCGCGGAGATCTCGGCGCTCCTGATGGAGCGCTGCTTCCGCGACCTGAAGGCGCCCGTCGAGCGGGTGACCGGTCCGGACATGCCGTATCCGTGCTCCGCGCTCGAGGGCGAGTACCTCCCGAGCGCGGATCGCATCCTGCTCGCCGTCCAGCGGACGTTCGAGTCTTGAGGCACGTCTTCGTTCTGCCCGACCTGGGCGAAGGGCTCGTGGACGCCCTCGTCGTCGCGTGGCGGGTGGCCGAGGGGGACGAGGTCGCTCGCGACGCGCCGCTCGCCGAGGTCGAGACCGAGAAGGCCAACGTCGAGGTTCCGTCGCCGGTCGCCGGCCGCGTGGTCGAGCTCCACGCCGCGCCCGGCGAGCGGGTCGAGGTCGGGCGGCCGCTCGTCACGTTCGAGGTCGGCGAGGCGGATCGGCCCGGCATCGTCGGCGCGGTACCGCGGGAGGGGTCACGGGCGCGGCGCGTTCGACTGCGGCCGCCCGCCGGGGAGGAGTCGTCGAGCGAGCTCACTGCCGGAACCGACGTCCGGATCCACGTCGCCCTCTCCTCGCGGCGCGAGGCGATGCCCGTCCTGCTCGTCCACGGGTTCGACTCGAGCCACGCGGACTGGTCGAACTCCGGCTGGACGCTCGCGCTCGAGCGGGCCGGCCGGGCCTGGCTTGCGCCCGACCTCCGCGGGCACGGGCGCAGCGACAAGCCGCACGACCCCGAGGCGTACCGCTCGAGCGTGCTCGTGGGCGATCTCGTCGGCGCGCTGGACGCGGCGGGCGTCGCGGAGGCGGACGTCGTCGGCTACTCGCTCGGCGGCGAGCTGGCGCTCGAGCTCGCGACGCGGCACCCGGAACGGGTGCGCCGGCTCGTCGCCGGCGGGATCGGCGAGCGCCGACCGCTGACCGCGGAGGACACGGAGCGGGTCTACCGGTACGCCGTGGAAGGTGGCCCGAGGCCGGACGGCCCGGCCTACGGGATGTGGGCCCGGGCAGGCGGCCGGCCGGGAAGCGACCGCGTCGCGCTCGCCGCCTGCCTCGCGGGCGTCTCGGGCTCGCCGCCCCTCGACGGGCTCGAACGCTTCACCGGCCCGGCGCTGCTCTTCGCGGGAACGGCCGACGACGTCGCCGCCGGGCTCGAGGCGCTGGCCGCCCGGCTGCCGGACGCAGAGGTCCTCCGGCTCTCCGGGCGCAACCATGCAACCGCGCTCTCGGCGCCCGAGGCGCGCGAGCGGGCGACCCGCTTCCTCGACGCTCAGGGCTGAGGGCAGGTCGTCGCCGCCCGCTTGCCGGCGAAGCGGTCCGCGAGCCAGCGCTCCACCTGCGGTGCGGCCTCGTGCCCGCCCTCCAGGTGCCCGACGCCGGGCAACGTGCGGAAGTCCACGCGGTCGCCCTCGTCGCAGAGCCTTCCGACGAACGCCGCTTGCACCCCGGGCGGGATGATCCTGTCCGCGCCGCCCTGCGTCACGAGCACCGGCACGGGAATCCGCGCCGCGCCGGGCGTGTTCTGCGCGACGATCGACTTCCACGGCTCGACCTGCCACGGCGGCTGGCGCAGGAAGCTCAACTTCAGAAGCAGCGCGCTCGGCACGGCGGCGAGGATCTGCGCCTGGTCGTAGAGGCAGGAGCGGGCGATCTTCCGAACGAGCGGCCGGGCCGAGCGCGAGAGGATCTCCGAGAGCGGCGCCGAGTACACCTTCGACCACGAGTCGAGCGCCATCGAGACGAGCACCTTCCCGATCAGCGTCGTGACGTTGATCTTGAAGAGCTCGACGAGGTTCGATGCCGGGGCGCCGGCGGCGACCGCGACGAGCTTCAGCTCCCGCGCGTACGTGCGCGCGAGCTGGCCGGTGAAGAGCGACGCCTGGCCGCCCTGCGAATGCCCCCAGACCGCGAACCTCGGGCCCAGGCCCGTCAGCCGGCGGGCGGCGCGCACGGCGTCGAGCGTGTCCCTCGCCTCCGACTCGCCGACGAGGTACGGGTGCGGGCCGGCGGTGCCGAGGCCCTGGTAGTCGGGCGCGGCGATCGCGAAGCCCGCGGCGAGGAGCGCGGCGCCGCCCTCGAAGAAGAGCGGGTTGACCGAGGGCTTCGCAAGCGAGGGAGCGCAGTTCGGCGCCACGCCGACCGTGCCGTGCGCGTATGCGACGATGCCCTTCGGCGGCACGATCCCGCGCGGCACGAGCACGAGCCCGCTGACGGCTGTCGGCCTCTTGTCGAAGCCGGTCGACTTGTAGAGGACGCGATAGGTCGTCGCGCCCGCGTGGTACCCGTCGAGTTCCTCCGAGCGGACGATCGTGCCCGGAGGACCGGGCGGAAGCGGCGCCGGCGCCGCGTAGAACGGCCCGGGACGGGCCGGCGACGAGCCGTGGACGACCGCGCTCGCCGCGACGCCAGCGAGCGCGAGGACGAGGCCCGCTGCGGCGCCCGCGAGCCTGAGCGGGCGCGGCCAGCGAAGCTCGCGGCCGCGCCGCACGGCGAGCACGATCTGACCGACGCCGAAGACGAAGATCGCAAGTCCGAAGACGATCGCGAGCACGAGCACGGTCGCCTCCGGCCACGCGAGCGCCAGGACGCCGACGATCCCGCTCGTCAGCCCGCCGAGCGCCAGGACGAGCCGCTCCTCGCCGGCATGGGCGACAGCCGAGCCGAGCCGCGCGATGCCGCCGGCGATCAGCGCTGCCCCGACGACGGCCGCGAGCGGCTCGAGCGAGATCCCGCGCCAGGCCGCGGCGAGCACCCCTCCCGCGAGCCAGACGAGGCCGGCCGCCCGAGCGAGCCACGGGCTCCGCGACCCGGTTGCCCAGGCCAGCTCCCCGGCTCCGGCGACGATCAGCCCGGCCGCGACGAGCCAGTCGAGCACGGAAAGCGAGCGGAACGGGTCGGCCGTCAGGACGCCGCCGACGCAGACGCACGCGACGCCGATCGGCAGGCCGACCCACCACGGCACGATTCCCGCGACCCACTGCCGCCACCTGGTCAGCGCACACCCTCCTCGTCCGTCCGCCGGACGCCGCCGCCGGATGGTATGACACCGGCGCGATGAGGATCCGGGCCGCAGTGCTGGAGCAGTTCGGGGAGCCGCTCGCCGTCCAGGAGCTCGAGCTCGAGGAGCCGAAGGCCGGCGAGGTGCTCGTCCGGCTCGTCGCCTGCGGGATCTGCCACACGGACCTGTACACGGCGTCCGGCGCCGATCCGTCGGGCTACGCGCCGACCGTTCTCGGCCACGAGGGCGCAGGCGTCGTCGAGCGCGTGGGGGAGGGCGTCGACTCCGTCCGCCCCGGCGACCACGTCGTGACGCTCTTCTCGCCCCAGTGCCGCGAGTGCGTCCACTGCCGGAGCCCGCGCACGAACCTCTGCCTCGCGATCCGCGACCAGCAGAACAAGGGCTTCCTGCCCGACGGGACGACCCGGCTGGCGCGCGACGGCGAGCGGATCCGCCACTTCATGGGCACCTCGACCTTCGCCGAATACACGGTGATGCCGGAGATCGCGCTCGCAAAGATCGATCCGGAGGCGCCGCTCGAGCACGCGTGCCTGTTCGCCTGCGGCCTCTCGACGGGGCTCGGCGCCGCCATGAACACGGCGAGGGTGGAGCCGGGCTCGACGTGCGTCGTCTTCGGCGCGGGCATGGTCGGCCTCGGCGCCGTCGCCGGTTGCCGGCTGCAGGGCGCGGAGCGGGTCGTCGCCGTCGACCTCTCCGAGCGGCGCCTCGAGCTCGCGCGCGGGCAGGGCGCAACCGACACGCTTCCCGGCGGCCCCGAGGCGGTCGAGCGGATCCTCGAGCTGACGGACGGCTTCGGCGCCGACTACACGTTCGAGGCGACCGGGCTGGTGTCGGTGATGCGCCAGGCGGTCGAGTCGGCACGCATGGGCTGGGGCCTTTGCACCGTCTGCGGCGTCGCGGGTAAGGGCGAGGTGCTCGAGGTCGTCCCGCGCTACCTGATCACGGGCCGCCGCGTCTGCGGCTCCTCGTTCGGCGGCGTCAAGGGCCGCGATCAGGTGCCCGAGCTCGTCGGCCGTTCGCTCGCAGGCGAGATCGACGTCGCGCCGTTCGTGTCGCACCGGCTGACCCTCGACGAGGTCAACCGCGGCTTCGCGCTGATGGAGGCGCAGGACGGCATCCGCAGCGTGATTTCCTTTTCGTGACGCGCTAGAGTCAGAGGCCGCCGGCCGCCGCTCGGGAGGCGACGGACCGGGTCTGTCAACCAAGGGAGGGGCTTCTCGTGAGGAGATCCACAATCGCCGGCGGCGCGGTGCTCGCGCTCGCCGTCGGTGCGTTCGCGTTCGCGCCGATCGCGGGCGGGAGCACGGCGGCGGTGCGGGTCGTCGCCGACCATCTGAACAACCCGCGCGGGCTCGAGATCGGGCCCGACGGCTCGCTCTACATCGCGGAGGCGGGCGCGGCGGGTCCGAAGTGCTTCAAGACGCCGGAGGGTCAGCAGTGCGGCGGCTTCTCGAGCGCGATCCTGCGCGTCGCCGGCGGCAACGTCGAGCGCTACGCCACCGGCTTCCTCTCCGGCGGCGGCCGCGACGGGTCGTTCTCGGTCGGCATGGACGACATCGCCGTCTCGCCGGGCGGGACCGTGTACGGCATCGTGACCTCGGTCGGCCCGAAGCCGGAGACCTTCGGTCCCCAGATCGCGGCGCAGTCCGGGATGCTGTTCCGGGTCGACCGGGGCGGCAAGACGCCGGTGGCCGACATCTCGTCGTACGAGTGGAAGCACAACCCGGCGAACGACAACCTCGACTCCGACCCGTACTCGGTGGCGTGGAGCCCGGTCGGGCTCGCGGTCGCCGACGCGGCCGGCAACGACCTGCTCGCCGTCGACGGCAGCGGCAACGTGTCGACGCTCGCGACCTTCAGAGGCCAGATCTTCGGCGGTCATGCGGCGCAGTCCGTGCCGACGACCGTTGTCTGGCACGACGGCGCCTTCTACGTCGGCGAGCTCGGCGGCGGTGGCACGCCGGTCGGCAAGTCGCGGATCTGGAAGGTCGTGCCCGGGCAGGGCGCGATCGTGCTCGCGACCGGCTTCACGGCGATCACGGGTCTCGCGTTCGGGCCTGACGGGAGCATGTACGTGTCCGAGCTGGCCAAGGGCGGGCTCGGCGCCGCGGAGAGCGGCAAGCTCGACGGCGCGCTGATCCGCGTCTGGCCGAGCGGCCGGCGCAGCGAGGTTGCGGCCGGTCAGCTGACGGCGCCTGCGGGCGTCGCGGTCGCGAGCGACGGGACGGTCTACGTCTCCGTCAACAGCGTGTTCGCGCGCCGCGGCCAGGTCGTCGCGATCAACCAGTAGCCGATTCGAACCCGATGCTCGGGAAGGCCGGAAGATGGCCTTCCCGAGTGTCACCCGGATGGGCTACTCGCGGCTCAAGTCCCTCGTTCGAGATGACGAAAAAGGGGGGTGTCGAGCGACCAGCTTCGGACTCATGGTGAGCGTGTGGCACGTCTCCGTTCGAGCGAAGCTGGTGAGAGCCTGACCGAGGTCGTCCTCGGGACCGTCATCTTCCTGGTGCTCGCCGGCGCGCTCGCCGGAATGCTCACCGGCGCGATCAGCGCCCACAGGAACGCGCGCGGCCGGACGGCGGCCGAGCAGGCCGCCGAGGACCAGATCGAGTCGATTCGCCGGCTGCCGTACAAGTGCATCGGGACGACGAACGGCAACCCGGCGCCTGACTCCTCGTGCACGAGCTCGCAGATCCCGACCACCACGAAGACGCTTTCGGGAACCGTGATCGGCGTGCCGGCGACGCTGACGACGAAGATCACCTACGTCGACGACGCGGCGCCGACGAGCTACCGGTCGAAGGCGGACTACAAGAAGATCGTCGTCACCGTCGCCAGGCAGAACGACGGCAAGGTCCTGACGACGCAGACGACGTTCGTGCGCCCGACGTCCGTCCCGTGCAAGGTCAACAACTCGATCATCAGCGCCCAGGTCATCGACATGGGCAACAACACGCCCGTGCCCGACATGGGCGTGGCGCTCGCGACCGGGCCGAGCGCGCCCACGGGCGACACGACCGACACGAGCGGCACCGTGACGTTCACCTGCCTCACGTCGAACCCGACCAGCGGCTCGACGGCCTACTACGACATCAACCTGACGCCGCCGTCGGGCTACACGGAGCTCAAGGACGACGTCTCGCCGAACTCGGCGTCGCACGTCCAGCTCTCGCCGAGCCAGGAGTTCGACACCGTCCTGCGCATCTACAGGGCGCCGACGATCGTCATCGACTTCAAGAACTCCAACGGCACCGAGTACACGGGTACGACGGCGACGTACACGATCGGCTCGTCGCGCGGCAGCGTGACGGCGACGTATCCGGGCAGCCCCGTCACGCTCACCTCGATCGCCGGCGAGCCGATCGTGCCCGGCCTCCAGTACACCGCGACGACCGCCGGCGGGTTCCTGTCGACTCAGGTGCAGCAGTACGTGCCGCCGAACTATCCGACCGACATGACCTCGACCTTCGTCATGTCGAGTCGCGGGAACGGGTCGATCCAGGCGACCGTCACCTGGGGCGGCCTGCCTGTCTCCGGCGCGACGGTCACCGTCACCGGCGGCCCGCTCTCCGTCAACCAGACCCTGACGACGAACTCGAGCGGCGTCGCGACCTTCCCGTCGCTGACCTCCGGCTCCGGCTACACGGTCACCGCGACCTACAGCGGCCAGACCGCGACGGCGACGAGCCAGACCGTCACCAACAACCAGACCCTTGCCGTGCCGCTCTCGTTCGCGACCGGCAGCTTCGCGGCCACCGCGACGTGGGGCACGGGCGCGGCGGTTCCCGGGGCGAAGATCACGGTGACCGGCGGCCCGATGAGCGTCAACCTCGGGCCGTACACCGCCGACTCGTCCGGCAAGTACACCGTCACGAACCTCCCGGCGGGATCGGGCTACACCATCGTCGGGCTCGACTCGAGCACGAGCCTCGGCCGCACGCTGACGAACCAGACCGCCGTCGCGAACTCGACCACGTCGATCTCGCTTCAGTTCCCGGTCGGGACGATCACGGCGACCGTCACGTGGGGCGGTACGGCGATCTCCGGTGCGACGGTCTCGGTCACCGGCGGCCCGACGACGATCGCATCGCAGACGACGAACACGAGCGGCGTCGCCACGTTCACGAACGTGCCGACGGTCTCCGGCTACACGATCACGGCGACCTACAGCGGCCAGACCGCGAGCGTCACGGGCCAGACGGTGACGAACGGCGGGACGCTCAGCGTGCCGCTCAGCTTCCCCGGCGGGACGGTCGCCGTCACCGTGACCTGGGCCGGCGCTGCGAATCCCGGCGCCACCGTCACCCTGACCGGCGGCCCCGTCACGATCGCGTCGCAGACGACGAACTCGAGCGGCCTCGCCACGTTCACCAACGTCCCGGCGACCTCGGGCTACACGGTCACCGCCACCGAGAACGGCCAGAGCGCGAGCGTGTCGAGCCAGACCGTCGTCGCGAACCAGACGACGAACATCTCGCTGGCGATGCCGACCGGCTCCGTCGCCGCCACCGTGACGTGGAACGGCGCCGCGCTCACGAAGTCCACGAGCGTCACGCTCTCGGGCGGCCCGATGGGGATCTCCACGACCGCCACGACGAACACGAGCGGGCAGGTCACCTTCACGAACGTGCCGGCGGTCGGCGTCGGCTACACGGGCTACACGCTCACGGCCAGCAACATCACGAGCTCGAGCTTCACCGTCGCCGCGAGCCCGACGGTCACGAGCAAGACCGTCGACCTGCCGAACGAGACGCTCACCGTCACCGTGAAGAACACCTCGAACGTGCTCCAGGGCGGCGCCACCGTGAACGTCACCGGCGGACCGCTGAACGGCTTCTCGCTCTCGGCCACGACCTCGTCGAGCACCTACTCGCCGACCGTCTCGGGCACGAGCGGCCTCGTCAACTACTGGCGGCTCGGCGAGACGGCGACGCCGAGCGCGTTCTCGTCCGACACGTTCACGGGCTCGTCCGGAACGACGCTCGCGAGCCACACGGGCGAGGTCGGCGGCACCTGGACGCAGTACACGGGTGCCGGCACGACGCCGGCGCTTCTCACCGACGCGAACCGGGTCCGGAAGAGCGCGACGACCGGGTACGCGGCCTACTACAGCTCGGGCGTGCCCGCGTCGGCCGACTACACCGTCCAGGCCGACGTCGTCGTCAAGTCGATCCTCAGCCAGGACTCGGCGGGCGTGATCGGCCGCGCGAGCACGGCGGCGCAGACGTACTACGTCGCCCGCTACAACACGAGCCAGACGCGCTGGGAGCTCGCGAAGGTCGTCTCCGGGACGACGACGGTGCTCGGTTCCTCCTCCCAGACGCTCACGGTCGGCGCGACGTACACGGTCCGCCTCGAGATGCTCGGCTCCGCGCTGCGCGTCTACGTCAACGGCGCCTCGGTGATCACCGCCTCCGACAGCTCGATCACGGCCGCCGGCCGCGCGGGGATCCAACTCGGCTACTCGGGCGCGGGCAGCAGCCCGAGCAACACGACGGGCCTCCACCTGGACAACTTCGTCGGCAACTCGACTGCGCAGGCGGCCGACAGCAAGGGGACGAACACCGGCACGTACGTCAACGGCGTCAACCAGATCGCGTCGGGCGCGATCGCCGGCGACTCGAACGACGCCGCGACCTTCGACGGCTCGAACGACTACATCAACGTCGCCCGGCAGATCTCGGACGACTTCTCGATCGAGTTCTGGTTCGCCTCGTCGCAGGGCCTGAACACGAACAGCCAGTGGTGGGGCAACGCCGGCCTCGTCGACGGCGAGGTGGGCGGGAGCACGAACGACTTCGGCGTCTCGCTGCGCTCGGACGGGAAGATCACCGCCGGGACCGGGAACCCCGACACGACGATCATCTCGCCGTCGTCGTACAACAACAACGCCTGGCACTACGTCGTCTTCACGCGCCAGAAGTCGACGGGCGCGCTGAAGCTGTACGTCGACGGGTCGCTCGTGGCCACGGGCACGAGCACGAACGTGGGCTCGCTGACCGCCCCGAGCTTCCTCAACATCGGCCGGATCCAGACCGGCACCTACTACTACTCGGGCTACATGGACGAGATCGCGCTCTACAACGTGGTGCTCGGCTCGTCGACGGTCACGTCGCACTACAACGCCGGCCTCGGCGCGGGCGTCGGCGTCGTCACGTTCACCGTTCCGTCCGGCACCTCGTACACGGCGACGGCGACCTCCGGCACGAAGACCGGGACGTGGACCGGCAACGTCACGAGCTCGACCTCGGCGACGGTGACCGTCCAGTGACCGTCGCGCTCAGGGCCCGGCTCGGCCGCGAGGACGGGTTCACCCTCATCGAGATGGTCTCGTCGCTGTTCGGCGTCGTGCTGCTGATGGCCGGCTTCTCGCTCGTCTACACGACGGTCATCCGGCAGACGACGCAGGTGCAGGAGTCCAGCCTGCTCCAGACGGAGGCGCGGTCCGCGATCGACCGGCTCGTGGGCGAGCTGCGGCAGGCGTACGTCGGCGACGGCACCGTGCCGATCACCTCGATGAGCGCCACGGCGATCACGTTCACGACCCCGGACCGGCAGACGCCGTTCCACCTCCTCAAGGTCTCGTACCAGCTCGCCGGCGCCAGCTTCCAGCGAGCGTTCGCGACGAGCACGAACACGAGCTCGACGGGGCCGCCGTGGACGATGGGCTCGACGAGCTCGTGGGCGACGGTCGTCGGCTCGGTGCAGAACGCCACCACCGTGTTCACCTACTTCGACTCCTCCGGCGCGGCCACGACCGACCCGAACCAGGTCTCGACCGTGACCGTCCGGCTCAGGGTCGCCACGGCTGCCGCGACGAGCCGGTCGTACACGTACACGGCGAGCGCGACCCTGCGCGCCAACTGGAGCGGCACGTGATCGCCGTCGCGAACGTCCTCGGGCGGCTGCGCCGGGACGAGCGCGGCGTCTCGATGCTCGTTGTCGTCTTCCTCACGAGCGTGCTCTCGGTCGTCTCGATCTCGCTGTTCCAGATCGTCGACCAGGGATCGTCGCAGAGCGCCGTCGCGGTGCAGCGGCAGGAGGCGTACTCCGCGGCCGAGGCCGGCATCGAGGCGTACCTCGACAAGCTCGTCCAGAACCCCGTCTTCTACTCGCAGGATCTCGCGCCGGGCGAGGCGAGCCGCCAGTCCGGCGGGACGACGGTCGCCGGCAGCGCGACTGCGAACGTCACGTGGTCGCTCGGCCAGTCCTGGACGTACCCGAACGGAAAGGACGTCTGGCGCACGCTCGGCAACGGGTACGAGTACGACCTGCAGGTGACGCCGCCGACCTCGACCCAGACGCAGACGACCGTCCTCGCGACCGGCCGCAAGACCGGCACGACGACGAATACGCGGATCATCCAGGTGATGGTCAGGCCGTCGCTCGTCACCGACTTCCAGATGCTCGCCGACGCCGACATCCAGTACGGCTCGGCAGCGACGACGAACGGTCTCATCTACGCCGGCACCGACTCGAGCGGCGTCTCACACGGCGTCGGCCACCAGGGCACCGCCTCGAAGAACATCTACGCAGAAGGCTGCATCGGCACGACGGTCAGCTTCAGCACGCACACGTGCAGCGGGAGCGGCCCCAACCTCACGAACGGGGCGAAGCTCTACCCGAGCTCGACGATCCGCACCGTGATCAAGACGCCGATCAACTTCGACGACTTCCTGACCTCGCTCACGGACATCCAGCGCGCCTCGCAGACCGGCACCGGCGCGAACTACCTCAACAACACGGGCATCCTGGCGTGGAAGCTCGTGTTCCAGTCCGGCGGCACGTACACCGTCCAGCAGTGCACCGGCACGGGCGATCCGGCGGCGACGGCTCCCACCTGCGGGTCGGTGGTCGCGACCAACACCGTCCCGACCAACGGCGCGATCTACTCGCCGCAGACGGTGATCGTGTCCGGAACGGTCAAGGGCCGCGTCACGGTCGCGTCGAACAACGACATCGTCGTCGCCGACAACCTCCTGACGAACGACGGCCACTGCACCAACCAGAGCATCACGGCAACGGACGCGATCGGCCTGGTCGCGGCGCAAAACGTCCATGTGGCGCACTGGGTGCCGACGAACCTGACGTGGTGCGCCGCGACGCTCGCGCAGGGCGGCGAGTGGGCCTCCGTCAACGACGACTCGAGCCACGGGACGATGACGTTCATCGGCTCGACCGCGACGAGGCAGGGCGGGCACATGAGCCTGTTCACGACCCGCGTCTACAACTACGACGCTGGCCTGACGTACCTCCCGCCGCCGTGGTTCCCCTCGGTCGGGCAGGCGTACACGATCACGCTCTTCCGCGAGCTCGCCGCACCGTAGAGAATGTCCGCGTGCGCATCGCGTACGCGGTCGACGTGCACGACCGGTTCCGGGCCGTCCCGGAGATGCTCGCGCGGATCGGCGACGTCGACCTGCTCGTCATCGGGGGCGACATCACGACCGGCGGGAGTCCCGACAACGCCGCGCGGGCGATCGAGGGCTGGCGGGGGCTCGTGCCGCGGCTCCTCGCGGTCTCGGGGAACATGGACTCGCCGGCGATCGACGCGCGGCTCGACGAGCTCGGCGTCGCGCTCGACTCGCGCGGCGTCGCGTTCGGCGACGTCGGCGTGTTCGGCGTCTCGGCGGCGCCGGTGTCGCCGCTCCTCACGCCGTACGAGCTCGAGGAGGACGAGCTCGCGCGGCGCATCGAGCGCGGCTGGGAAGCCGTCGCGGACTGCCGGACGACGATCTTCTGCCCGCACGCGCCGCCGGCCCGGACGAGCTGCGACCGGCTGCGCGACGGCCGGCACGTCGGCAGCGAGGCGGTGCGCGCCTTCATCGACCGGGCCCAGCCGACGTTCGCGCTGTGCGGCCACATCCACGAGGCGCGCGGCTCGGATCGGGTCGGCCGGACGCAGGTCGTCAATCCCGGACCGGTCGCGTCGGGCCACCACGCCGTCATCGAGATCGACGACGGCACCATCTCCTTGACGGTCGACGGGGATCGGGCCTGACGGACGAGGCGCGGCTCGAGCGGGTCGACGCCGGGCTCGCACCGGTCACCGACGGCTGGTTCGTCGTCCCCGTCCGCGAGGCGGTCTGGCTCGAGCACGACACGTTCGGAGGACGCTGCGTCTTCGAAGGCCACCCGCGCGCGCTCGACGGCGGGCGCGTGTTCGCGGAGCTCGGCGTGACGCTGCAGGTGCTCGCGCCCGGGCAGCCCTCCACCCTCCACCATGCGGAGGAGGCGCAGGAGGACTTCCTCGTCCTCGCAGGCGAGTGCCTCCTCCTCGTCGAGGGCCAGGAGCGGCGCCTCGCAGCCTGGGACTTCTTCCACTCGCCGCCGGGCACCGAGCACGGCTTCGTCGGAGCCGGCGACGGGCCGTGCGCGATCCTGGCGGTCGGCCGTCGAATCGCGGGGCGTGGGATCGTCTACCCGCGTTCCATGCTTGCGCTCGGCCACGGGGCGGGCGTCGAGTCCGGGACCCGCTCGCCACAGGAGGCCTACACGCCGTTCGGCCACTGGCGGCCGGGCCGTGCCGCCTGGGGCTGAGGCGAGCGTCCTTGCACGCGGCCGCGGGCATGTCCAGAATGAGCCGCGTGGCGACCCGGGAGACGATGCGGCTCGCGCGCGACGGCGGCCCGGCCGCGCGGACCCGGCCCGAGCGGCCGATGTTCCCGGGCGGCATGGAGGTCGGCGACGAGGAGCTCGCCGCCGTCGAGCGCGTCATCCGAGGGCAGAACCTGTTCCGCTACTACGGCGTCGGCGACGGCCCGGGCGAGACTGCCGCACTCGAGCGCGAGTTCGCGGCCTTCATGGGTGTCCGCCACGCGCTCGCGGTCAACGCCGGCTCGTCGGCGCTCATCTGCGCACTGATCGGCGCCGGCCTCGAGCCCGGCGACGAGGTGATCGTCCCCGCGTACACGTGGAACGCAACGCCGAACGCCGTGCTCCTCTCGGGCGGCGTCCCGGTGCTCGCCGAGGTCGACGAGTCGCTGACGCTCGATCCGGCGGACGTCGAGCGGAAGCTGACGCCGCGAACGCGCGCGATCCTCGCCGTCCACATGCGCGGTGCGCCCGCGGACATGGACAGGCTGACCTCGCTCGCGCGCGAGCGCGACCTCGTCCTGGTCGAGGACGTCTGCCAGGCCGCCGGGGCCTCGTTCCGCGGCCGCCGGCTCGGGACGTTCGGCGACGGCGGCGGCTTCAGCCTCCAGTTCAACAAGATCATCACGACCGGCGAGGGCGGGATGCTGATCACCGACGACGCGGAGCTCTACCGGCGTGCGATCGAGGTGCACGACTGCGCCGGCCCGGCCCGTCGCGGCGAAGGCCCGCCCAGCTTCCCGGGCTGGAACTTCCGCGCGACGGAGCTCCTCTCTGCGGTCGCGCGCGTGCAGCTCGGCCGGCTCGACGGGCTGCTCGAGCGGATGCGGGCGCACCACGCGCGGCTCTCCGAGCACGTGACCTCGCTGCCGGGCCTGACCCTCCGCCGGCCGAACGACGAAGGCGGCGACGCCGGCATCGCGCTGATCGCCTTCACCGAGACGGCCGCGCTCGCCGCCGACGCGGTCGACGCCCTGAAGGCGGAGGGCGTCGAGGCGATGCAGATCTACTCGCCGACGTTCCTCGACCTCCACGTCTACCGCTACTGGAAGCCGGTGCTCGACCGGCTCGCCGCGGCGGGCTACCCGGCGCCCGAGTGTCCGCGGACGCTCGACCTGCTGGAGCGAACGATCCACGTCGACGTGCCGCCGCAATGGGACGAACAGGACCTCGAGGAGGTCGAGCTGGCCCTCACGAAGGTCGCGGAGCAGGTCCTGGCTTGACGATCCGCGTGGGCGTCGTCGGCGCCGGGCTCGTGGCGCAGGCGATGCACCTCCACTACCTCGCGGCGCTGCGCGACCGCTTCGAGCTGCGGGCGCTCGCCGAGCCGAGCCGCACCGTCCGCGAGGCGCTCGGCGCGCGCTACGGGATCGGCGGGCTGCACGCGGACTACCGCGGGCTCCTCGACGCGGGCGGTCTCGACGCCGTCGTCGTCTGCTCGCCGGCCGGGACGCACGCGGAGGTCGTCCTTGCCGCGCTCGACGCCGGCCTGCACGTCCTCGTCGAGAAGCCCATGTGCATCACGCTCGCCGACGCGGACGCGATCGTCGCCGCCCGGGACCGCACGTCCCGCGTCGTCCAGGTCGGGACGATGAAGCGGTTCGACCCGGCCTACGAGCGGATGCTCGACGAGCTGCCGGAGTCGGCGGCAAGCCTCCGTTACGTCAGCGTCGTCGTCAACGACCCGGAGTTCGAGCCGTACTTCGCGCCCGGCGAGATCGTGCGCGGGACGGACGTGCCCGCCGACGTCATCGACGCGACGCGGCGGGCGGAGGCCGAGCAGGTCGAGGCCGCGGTCGGGAACGGCTCGCCGGACGTCGTGCGTGCCTTCTCGGAGTCGTTCCTCGGCTCACTCGTCCACGACGTCAACGTCGTCCACGGCCTGCTCGAGCGGATGGGCGAGCCGCTACCGGTCGAGGTCGTCGCCGGCGACTGGTGGAACGAGGGCCGTGCGGTCGTCGGCGCCGTCCGGCTCGCGAACGGGGCGCGCTGGGACAGCGCCTGGATCCAGCTGCTCGACACGCACTCGTACCGCGAGACCGTCCAGCTCTTCTTCGCCGAGTCCGTGCGGACGCTGGCGTTCCCGTCGCCGTGGCTGAAGCAGCACCCGACCCTCTACGAGCGGAGCGAGCGTGACGCCGGGGGCAACCTCACGCACCGGTTCGAGCGCTACGAGGAGAGCTTCGCCCGCGAGCTCGTGCACTTCCACCGCTGCGTCGCCGAGGGAGAGCCCTGCCGGACCCCGCCCGAGCAGGCGAGAGTCGACATCGACGTGCTGACGCGGATGTTCCTCGCCGCCCGTTGACGCGGGCTGCGATCGCCGGCACGGGCTACGCGGCGCGCGTCCACGCGTGGGCGCTGCAGGCGCTCGGGGTCGAGGTGGCGGCCGTCTGCGGGCGAACGCAGGCCGGGGCGGAGGCCTGCGCCGCCGAGCTTGGCGGCAACGCGTACGACGACCTCGCCGAGCTGCTCGAGCGGGAGCGCGTCGACTGCCTCCACGTCTGCACGCCGAACGCCTCGCACTGCGGGCAGGCGCTCGCCGCGCTCGAGAGCGGCGTCCCGGTCGTCTGCGAGAAGCCTTTGGCCGTGTCGACGGAGGAGAGCGCGCGTCTGCTCGAGGCCGTCCGGGACCTCACCGTGATGACGTGTTACCACGTGAGGGGGTACCCGCTCGTCGAGCACGCGCGCGCCGAGGTCGCCGCAGGAGCGATCGGTGAAGTGACGGCCGTCCACGGCCGGTACCTCTGCGACGACCTCGTCCTCCCGGGCGCCGCCGAGGGCTGGCGCGTCGATCCGGCGCGTTCCGGGCCGTCCTACGTCGTGGCCGACCTCGGGACCCACTGGCTCGACGCGGCGGAGCACGTCGCGGGGGTCCGCGTCGCCGAGGTCCTCGCCGACTTTCGCGGCGAGCCGCTCGAGCATTCGGCCGTCCTCCTTCTCCGCTTCGAGAACGGCGCGACCGGATCGGTCGTCTTGTCGGCGGCGGCCGCCGGCCGGAAGAACCAACTCCAGCTCGAGGTCGAGGGCAGTCGCGGCGGTTTCTCGTGGGACCAGGAGACGCCGGACGTCCTCCTCGAGCGCGTTGCCGGCGAGCCGACCCGGCTCGTCGTCAAGGACCCGGCCGCGAACGCAGCCTCGGCGCGGCCGTACGCCCGCTATCCGGCGGGCCACGGCGAGGGCTACGGCGACGCGTTCCGCAACCTCCTCCGCGAGGCCTACAGCGCGATCGAGGGTCTGCCCCACGCGCCGTTCCCCACCTTCGAGGCTGGCCACCGCGGCGTCGCCCTCGTCGAGGCGGCCGTCGAGAGCGCCCACGCCGGCTCCTGGGTCGCCGTCGGCCGCTGACCGCCGCGGCCCCGTCTCACGGTCCGAATCGGCGGGGTCCGCGGCGGACGATCGGGGCCTGGCCCCACCCAGCGGCCCGGACGGCCATGCTTCACAGCGAACTCACAGCCGACCCACAGCGACGTTCGCGCTCGGCACCGCAGCGGCCGTCCGTCTCGGGCATGTCTCGGGGCCTGGCCCCGGCGGGTGCCTGAAACGGACGAGCGGCGTCGTCTCGTTCGGTCGTGTCTCAGGCGGTCACAACGAGCGTCGCCGCACGGCTGGGCCGGCCGAACGAGTCGAACGCCCACACGGCGAGGCACGACGGGCCGGAGGTGGGCGTCTCGTACTCGGCCTGCATCGCGCCCGGCGGGACTCGCCAGCGGTAGTGCGGGAGCGAGCCGGGGTCGGTCGGGCACGTCGTCCCTGGCGTCAGCGACACCGCGTACGCCTCGGGGCCCCGGCCGCGCAGGAAGTCCGGGACGCGGATGCTCGCCGGGCGGCGGAACGACACCCGGAGCTGGCCCTCGACGCCCGACCAGGCGACCGCCAGCTTCCCCGGCGCGCGGATCGGCGCGTAGAGGTCGCAGTCCGGCTGGGCCGGAAGCTGCGCCGCCGCGCCGCCGTAGATCGCGATCGCGCCGGCGACGTCGTCCGGCTCGAGCAGCCGGCAGTGCCATTGCCAGGACGGCGCCTGCGGGCAGAGCGACGGGCCCTGCAGGTAGCCGTCGGGATTCATCGCGGCGCACCCGCGCGTCTCGTGGCCGAGCCCGAGCACGTGGCCGAGCTCGTGGACGAGCAGCTCCGCGGCGGCGTAGCGGTTGCAGAACGGCGAGCGGTCGTCGAGCCGCGAGACGTCGACGTAGGCGGACGGCGCGTAGCCCACGCTCGCCCACGCCTTGCTCGTGCACGCGCTGCCGGGATGCCTCACCACGACCTGCGCCTCCGAGGCCGGCGCCGGCACGAAGCGAACCTGCGCGCCGCTTCGGTTCCAGGCGTTGACGGCCTGGGTGAGCGCCCACTGCTGGTCGGGTGCCGCGTTGTAGTAGCGGATCACGCCGCCCGGCCAGGCCTGTCCCTCGAGGACGTACGCCTGACCGGCCGACGGGAGGGCGAGCAGCGCGAGCGCGGCGAGCGCGAGGAGGCGAACGGTTCGCGCGAGCATTGCCTCCGGCATCGGCGGCCGCCGCCGAAGAGGTAATCGCTCGGCCGGGGAGACTCTTTAGCGCGCGCGCACGAGCCGCCGTGCCTGCCGCACCGCGCCCGGGAGCAGGAACGCGATCGCGATCAGCGCGAGCGAGGCCGCGAGGAGCAGCGTCGCGAGCGCGTTCACCTCCGGCGTGATCCCGAACTTCACCTGCGTGTAGATGTAGAGCGGCAGCGTGTTCGAGCCGCCGATCAGGAACAGCGTGATGATGAACTCGTCGAGCGAGAGCGTGAACGCGAACAGCGCGCCGGCGAAGACGGCCGGCGCGATCAGCGGCAGCACGACGTGGCGCAGCCGGCGGAACGTGTCCGCGCCGAGGTCGCTCGCGGCCCGCTCGAGCGACGTGTCGAAGCCCTGCAGGCGTGCGGCGACGATCAGGAGCACGAACGGCGTCGTGTAGACGCTCTGCCCGACGATCGCCGTCCACACCGAGAGCTGGAGGTGGAAGACGTTCGTCATGAAGACGAGCAGGCTGACCCCGATCAGGAGCCCGGGGATCATGATCGGCAGCGTCAGGCCGACGCGGATCCCGCTCCGGAAGGGGAGGCGCGAGCGGACGAGCGGGAATGCCGCCGCGGTGCCGACGACGGTGCTGATCAGCGTGACGAAGCCGGCGACGCGGAGGGTCGTCGTCAGCGCGTCCCTGATCTGGTAGTCGCCGAAGACCTGGCCGTACCAGTGCGTCGTCCAGCCGGTGAAGGGGAACGTGCCGAGGGTGTTCGCGTTGAAGCTGAAGGCCACGAGCAGCGCGATCGGCGCGAACAGGAAGACGTAGACGAGCACGGCCCAGCCCGAGAGGAGCCCGCGGACGAGGCCGGCGCGCGGCGAGACGATCTCGAGGTCACGGCGCATAGGCGTCCCTCACCTCGAGCGACCGCCGGAAGACGATCAGCAGCACGACGATCAGCGCGGCGATGATCAGAGCGGCGGCCGCGCCGCGCGTGTACTGACCGCCCATGAAGAAGTTCGCGATCAGGTTCCCGATCATCACGCCCTGCGCGCCGCCGACGAGCTGCGGCGTCAGGTACTCGCCGAGGATCGGAATGAAGACGAAGATCACGCTCGTCGTGATTCCGGGCCGGATCTGCGGCAGGAGAATCCTGCGGACGGCCGTGAACGGCGTCGCGCCGAGGTCCATCGCCGCCTTGAACTGGTTCCAGTCGAAGCGCTCGAGCGACGCGTAGAGCGTGAGCGCCGCGAACGGGAAGTAGAGGTAGGCGAGGACGAGGATCACCGCCGGCCGGTCGTAGAGGAAGAACGACACCGGCTGGCTCGTCAGGCCCGTCCAGTGCAGGAACCGGTTGATCGCCCCTTCCGGGCCTAGGATGTTCAGCCACGAGTAGACGCGCAGCAGGTAGCTCGTCCAGAACGGGAGGATCACGAGCACGAGCAGCAGCTTCTGCATCCGCTTCGAGACGTAGCGGGCGAGCCAGTACGCGAACGGGAAGGCGATCGCGATCGTCAGCGCGGTCGCGGAGACAGAGACCCAGATCGTCGCCCAGAGCGTCCGCGCATACGTCGCGACGGAGAAGAAGTAGCGGTAGTTCCCGACCGTCCAGTGGTGGACGACGTTGTAGTCGACCGTCTCCCAGAAGCTGTAACAGACGATCAACCCGAGCGGCACGGCGAAGAAGACCCCGAACAGCCCGAGCGCCGGCAGGAAGCCGAGGTACTGGCCGACTCCGCCAACGCGTGCGCGGCGAGGCTCGGCCGCGGGCGGCGCCTGGGCCTGCGCCTCGGTCGTCACTTCGGCCTCCGGATCGAGACGACCTTGCCGACGATGGCGGCCCGCGGGACGGAGCCCCATTGGCGGGAGTCACAGGACATCACGCGGTTGTCCCCGAGGACGAAGTAGCCGGCGCCGACGCGCCACTTGCCCGACAGACGGTCTCGCTCGTCGGCCAGGACGTAGGGCTCGGCCAGCCGGTGGCCGTTTGCGTAGATCCGGCCTTGCCGCTCCTCGACGACCTCCCCGGGCACGCCGACGACGCGCTTGATGAAGACGCCGCGCGCTGCGCATCTCTTCACCGCGAGCGGCGGCGCGCGAAACACGAGGATGTCGCCACGCTTCGCCGGGCCGGCAAATGTCTTGCCCACGATGACGTCTGCGATATCCGCCCGGCAGCCGAACCTGGGCTTGGCGCAATGGAGCGTCGGCTCCATGCTGGGTGCGACCACCGTGAGCGTGAACTCCAGCCGAGGCTTGGCCGGCACGCTCGCGACCGTCGCGAAGGACGCGAGAAGGACGAGGACAAGAACGACGCTCCTTCCCCCGACCCGTGCTGTTCGTCCGCTGGCGAAACGCATCGAGCCGGGGGAAGGAGCCCAGGCGCCTGGCTTCAGGCGCCGAACACCTCGTTGAACGCGTCGACGTAGGCCTGCTCGTCGCCGGCCGGGCCCTTGATCGTCATCTTCAGGGCCCGCTCCGGCTGGTTGTAGAACTGTCGCCGGGCGCGGTCGCCGTGGCCCTGGTTCACCAGGATCTTGTACGACTGCTCGTTGAACAGCGGGCGGCCGTTCGTCAGGAAGTTCTTCGCGATCCACGGGGCCTGCTGCATCGCGTTCTCGAACTTGAAGAACGAGTCGTGGTTCTTCGACGCCTTCACGATCTGCTCGGAGTCGATGAACCCGATGGTGCCCTCCTTCGGATACGCCTGCAGGACCGTCGGGCCGCCGGCGTCCTTCACGCGGTCGTCCGTGCCGAGGTTCGTGATCCCGATCCACGCCGACCCGTCGGCGAGGGCCCGGATGACCTCGTTGTTCTGCGACGCGAGCTTGAGCACGTTCGGCTTCAGTCCCTTCAGCCACTCCTTCGCCCGCGAGATCTCCGCCTTCGTCATCGCGTACGGCTTCTTGGCGCCGGTCGCCCGTGCCGCGATCGCCATCATGTCCGTCGGGATGTTCTCGAGCGAGATCTTCCCCTTGTACTTCTTGTCGAGGAGCGCGTGCCACGAGTCCGGCTTGACCTTGACGAACTTCGGGTTGTAGTAGATCTGGACGGTCGACCACGAGAACGGGTAGCCCATGTAGTTCGACCCGTCCTTCCAGAACGGGAACGACCGCGCGATCGAGTAGAGCTGCTTCGAGACGGGCAGCTCCGAGAGGTCGAACGAGACCGTCAGGCCGCTGTGGTTGTACTTCGGGACCCAGAGCGCGTCGCCCGAGACGATGTCGAACTGGCCGCCCGTCTGCTTGATCTTCAGGTACGCGTCTGCGTTGTCGCTGAACAGCGTCGGCCGGCCCTGGATGCCCGTCAGCTTGTTGACGGCCGCGAGCTGGTCGTTCGCGTAGTGATCCGACCAGGTGAGCAGGTTCAGCGTCGTCTTGCGGGCGCGCCTGGTCGCGCCGAGCGCCGGCCCCGCGATCGTGAGCCCGAGCGCGCCCGCCCCGCCCGCCTTGAGCAGGTCGGCGCGGTTCAGCCTTCCCTCCATGAGAGACACCTCAGTCACCCTCCTCTTCCGTGGATTCCTGGGCCAGCAGGACTGCGTCGTCACCCTCCCACCACACTGCCACCTCCTTTTCCGGGGTCAGGTCGCGAGCGGCGACGCGGTCGCGGCCGAACTGCGAGACCGTGAGCGGTGCCGGGACGGCATCGCAGCTGACCGCGATGCGCGTCTGGCTCCCGAGAAACGACGTCTGGACGACGCGCCCGCGCAGCGCCTCGGCCGGCGCATGGTCGGGCGGGCCGAGGTGGATCGACTCCGGCCGGACCATCAGCGTCGCGCGGCCGGTCGGGCTCCCGCCGTTCGCCGAGCACGGCACCCGCGTGCCGTCCGGCAGCTTCACCGTGCCGGCGCCGGCGTCGACCTCGAGGAAGTTCGACTCGCCGATGAAGTCCGCGACGAAGCGCGAGCGCGGCCGGAAGTAGATCTCGTCCGGCGCGCCGACCTGCTCGATCCGGCCGTGGTTGAGGACGGCGATGCGCGTCGCCATCGACATCGCCTCCTCCTGGTCGTGCGTCACGTAGACGAAGGTCGTGCCGACGTCTCGGTGGATCTGCGAGAGCTCGATCTGGAGCCGCTTCCGGAGCTTCAGGTCGAGCGCGCCGAGCGGCTCGTCGAGCAGGAGCACGGCCGGCCGGTTGACGAGCGCCCGCGCGACGGCGACACGCTGCTGCTGGCCGCCCGAGAGCTGCGTCGGCAAGCGGTCGCCGAACGCCTCGAGCCCGACGAGCGCGAGCGCCTCCTCGATCCTTCCGCCGGACTCCTGCTTCGGGACGCGCGCCATCTTCAGGCCGAAGCCGACGTTCTCCCGAACGGTCATGTGCGGGAAGAGCGCGTACGACTGGAAGACGGTGTTGACGTTCCGCCGGTGCGGCGGCTGGCGATCGACGCGCTCGCCGCGGATCCGGATCTCGCCCGACGACGGGCCGATGAAGCCGCCGATCAGGTTCAGCGTCGTCGTCTTCCCGCAGCCGGACGGCCCGAGCAGGCAGAAGAACTCGCCCTCGTCGATCTCGAGGTCGATCGGCTCGAGCGCGAGCTGGCTGCCGTAGCGCTTCGAGACGCCGGTCAGCGCGATCGCGGGGGCGGTCACGTGGCCTCCTCGCAGCCGCACGAGCGCCGGCGGACGAGCGTCACCGGGATCCGGAGCTCGCGCCTTTCCGCGCCCGGATCGCGGATCGCCTCGACGAGCAGCGTGGCCGCCGCGCTGCCCACCTCGGCCGGGTCGTAGCCGACGGCCGTCAGGGGCGGCTCGAGGAGGCCGCCGAAGTACGGGTCGTCGAAGCTCGCGAGCGCGAGGTCGTCCGGGAGCGAGAGCCCGCGTTCGCGGCAGGCCGCGAGGCACCCGAGGGCGAGCTCGGCGCTCGAGGCGAGCACCGCCGTCGGCGGGTGGGCGCCGTCGAGCAGCTCGAGGGTCGCGCGCCGGCCGTCCTCCTGCGTCCAGCGGCAGATCCGGACGAGGCCGGCAGCGAGGCCCCGTGTCCCGGTGGCGTCGCGGAATGCGGTCAGGCGCTCCCGGCCGCTCGTCTCCGCCTGCGAGCCGGCGAGCAGCGCGATCCGGCGGTGGCCGTGGCCGGCGAGGTGGTCGACGAGCGTCTCGATCCCTTCGTCGTTCGCGAGCCCGACCGCTCCGGCGCCCGTGTCCGGGACGAGGCTGTCGAAGAAGACGCACGGCGTTCCTCGATCGACGACCTCGGCGAACTCGGCCGTCGAGAGCCCCGTCGTCGCGACGAGCAGGCCGTCGACCCGGTGGGCGAGCAGGGTCTTGAGGGCGGCGACCTCGCCGTCCGGCGTCTGCTCGGAGTCCATCAGCATCACGCGGTAGCCGGCCTCCTCGAGCGCCTGTTGCGCGCCCTTCAGGCAGGTGGCGTAGAACGGGCTCGCGACGTCTGGGACGACGAAGCCGACCGTGAACGTCGTGCGCATACGCAGGGAGCGGGCGAGCGCGGAGGGCTGGAACTGGAGCGCGGCGGCCGCCTGGAGGACGGCCTCGCGCGTCTGCTGCGCGAGCTCGCCGCGGCCGTTCAGCGCGCGGGAGGCCGTGGACGCCGACACGCCGGCGTAGTCGGCCACGTCTGCCAGCGTCACGCGCCGCTCTCGCCCCGGTCGCTCGCTCACCAATCGATTGCGCAAGCGATTGCGAGGCTGACATAGTCGGATCGATGCTGTCAAGGGGGGAGCTGCGACTGGGCGTCGCCGGGCTCGGCGGGATGGGGCTCGTGCACGTGGCGAACGCGGTGTCGTCGCAGGGCGTGCGGCTCGCGGCTGTTGCCTCGGCGCGGGCCGGCCGGGCCGAGGAGGTCGCGTCGTCGCTCGGGGTGCGCGCCTGTCGCTACGAGGAGCTCTTCGAGGCGGCGGACGTGGATGCCGTCGTGCTCGCGGCCCGGTCGGTCGATCATGCGCCGTTGGGGTGCGCGGTGCTGGAGGCGGGCAAGCATTTGTTCCTCGAGAAGCCGGGCGCGACGTCGCTCGCCGAGCACGACACGTTGCGGGTCGCGGCCGCGGCCCGGCCGGAGCTCGTCGTGCAGGTGGGCTACCACCGGCGGTACGACGCGTCGTTCGTCGAGGCGCGTCGTCGTGTTGCGGAGGGCGCGATCGGCGAGCCCCTCGTCGTCCTCGCGACGAGCCGCGACACGGAATGGCCCGAGGGCGAGCTCCCGGCCGACACGGGCGGGTTCCTCCTGGACATGGCCGTTCACGACTACGACGCGGCGTGCTGGTTCCTCGGCCAGGAGCCGGTCGAGGTGCACGCGCTCCGGCAGGCTCTCGTCTACCCGGAGCTGGAGACGCTCGGCGATCTCGACAACGGTGTCGTGACGGCGCGCTTCGACGGCGGCGGCCTCGCGACGACGCACGTCTCGCGCACGTGTGCCTTCGGCCACGACATCCGCTGCGAGGTCGTCGGCACGGAAGGGTCGATCCTCGTCGGGAACGCCGCGAGCCGCGCCGGCGTGACCGTGGTGGGCCGGGCGGCCCGCGCGGAGTTCCCGCACGACTTCCGCGAGCGGTTCGCGGACGCCTACCGTGCGGAGCTGGCTGCCTTCGCCGCCGCGTGTCTTGGTGAAGGGGAGGCCGGGCCGGGGCTGGACGACGACCGCCGGGCAGTCGCGATCGGCGTGGCCGCTCGCGCGAGCGCCGTCGCCGGCCGGCCGCTCGCCGTCGGGCACGACTGGCCCTGGCCGTCGTGAATCCTTGTAACACTGTGTTACTTGGGATGGTGAGGCGGTTGCCCGCAGCGACCGCGCCCGCTGGGCTGCGGCGTGCGCCTCAGAGGCTTGCGCGCTCGTGGAGCCAGCGGCGGTTGCGGGCCTGCGCGTCGACTGCGTCCGCCGGGTTCTCGTCAGGCGCCGGTATCCGGTCCTGCTCGACTACGAGCCAGCCGTCGTAGCCGACCGAGCGAAGCTCGGCGAAGAACGAATCCAGGTCGACGTCCCCTGCGCCGAGCTCGCAGAAGACGCCCCGGCGCCAGGCCTCCTCCATCCCCACCCGATCCGCGACGACGCCGTCGAGGACGACACGCCGGTAGTCCTTCACGTGGACGTAGGCGACCCGCTCGCGCCAGTCGCGCAACCCGTGCACGGGGTCGCCGCCGCCCAGAGCGAGGTGGCCGGTGTCCAGCAACAGCGGGACGTCCGTGAGCGAGAGCAGCCGCTCGATCTCCCACGGGGCCTCGACGAACGTCGCCGTGTGGTGGTGGAAGACCGGCTCGAAGCCGCGCGACCGCGCCAGCTCCGCGGCGCGCGCGACGCCGTCGGCGAGCCTGCGCCAACCCGCGTCGTCGAGCCCGACCGACCGATCCGACGCCGCCCGTCCCGGCTGCGCGCGCCGCGCTGGCGAGCCGGCATCGGCGAGGACCGGCCGCGCTCCCTCGGCGCCCGCCGCCGCGAACGCGTCGAGCGTCCCCTCCATCCCTGCCCGATCCTCGTCCCAGCGCTCCGGCTCGGTGAACCGGACGGGGACGTAGCCGCCGGTGAGCTCGAGCCCGTGCTCCTCGAGGCGGGTGCGAAGCTGCGAGCCCGAGCCGAGGTAGCCGGGCGGGCCGAGCTCGATCCCCTCGTAGCCGGCCTCCGCGACCGCGCGGAGCACGTCGAGACCGTCGGGCACGTTCGGGAGCACCCCGACCGTGATCTCGAAGGCGCCGTAGCTGCACGGCGCGTTGCCGACGCGGATCATCGGACGAGCGGCACGCGCGGATCGGGATCCATGCCCGACCACGCCTCGCGCACCCAGTGGAGCGCCGGATCGTCCGCCGCCGCCATCGACCGCCGGTCGCCCGCCAGCGCGTTCAGGTAGTAGAGGTCGTACCCGTGCGCCGCCGCGGTCGTGTGGTAGCCGAACGGCACGAGGAGCAGGTCGCCGTCCCGCACGGTCTCGGTCAGGTCGAGCCCGTGCCGCGGGCTGTAGAGCCGCTGCACCGCGAAGGCCTCGGGCGTGCGCGTCCGGAAGTAGTACGTCTCCTCGAGCACGACCTCGCCCGGCGGGTCGTCCTCGTCGTGCTTGTGCGGCGGGTAGCTCGACCAGTTGCCGGCCGGCGTGAAGACCTCGACGACGAGCAGCCGCTCGGCCGGGAACTCCGGCTTCACGATGTGGTTGATCTGACGCGTCGCGTTGCCGGCGCCGCGGACCTCGATCTCGACGTCCTCGGGCCGGACCAGCACCGGCTCGCGCCGCCGCTCGCACAGTGCGCCCGAGATCGCCACCTCGGCGTCGCCCTCGACCGAGTACGCCGTGTCTCGGGGCAGGTAGAGCGCCCACGGCATCCCGTCGAAGACGCTCGCGCGGCCGCCGAGCTCCCACGTCTGACCGTCCGCCTCGACGCGGCAGCGGCCCGACAGCGGTACGAGCGCGATCTCGCCGGCGCCCGTGCTCGACGCGAAGGAGCCCTTCCGCACGCCGAAGTAGAGGTAGCTCCAGCCGGCCGACTCGGGCGTCACCTGCTCCCACTCGCCGGCCTTCAGCAGGTAGTCCGTCATGCGGCCATCGCCTCCTCGATCTGAGCCAACGTCGGCATCGCCTCCGAGCACGCGAGCTGTGACGCGACCAGCGCGCCCGCCACCGTGCCGCGCCGGACGGCCTCGACGAGCGGACGACCCTTCAGCAGGGCGTGGCCGACGGCGGCCGCGAACGCGTCGCCGGCGCCGAGGCCGTTCACGACCTCGACCGGAAAGCCGGGGACGTCCGTCGCGCGACCGTCCTCGTACACCGTCGCCCCGCGCTCGCCCCGCTTCAGGACGAGCGTCGGCACGTCCGAGAGCTGCGCCGCCGCGACCTCCTCCTCGTTGCCGATGACGATCTCCGCCGCGGCGGCCGCCTCGGCAGCGAGCGGCGGATACTCGGCGGCGTCCGCCCACAGCGTCGGCCGCCAGTCGAGGTCGAAGATCGTCGTCCCGCGGTGCGAGCGCAGCGTCTCGAGCGTCGTCTCGCGGCTCGGCGACTGGGCAAGGCCCGTGCCGGTCGCGTAGAGCAGGGGCGCCGCGGCGACCTCCTCCCGGTCGAAATCCCCGAGGGAGAGCTGCCAGTCCGGCACGGTCGGCTTCCGGTAGAAGGTGATCGGAAACCGGTCCGGCGGCCAGGCCTCGCAGAACGTCGGCGGCGTCGGCCACACGGGGTCGACCGCGAGGAAGCGCACGTCGACGCCCTGCGCGGCCAGCCAGTCCCGGACGAACTCGCCATGGCCCTCGGCGCCCACGCGCGAGAGGATCGCCACCTTCACGCCCAGCCGGCCGAGTCCCGTCGAGACGTTGCCCGCGAAACCGCCGACGAAGCGCGTGTACGTCCGCACCTCCCGGAGCGGCGTGTTCAGCTGGTTCGGGTACAGGTCGACGCCGACCCGGCCCATCACGGCCGCCTCGATCACAGGTACGTGCGCTCCGCCTGTCGAGTCTCCTCGTACGCCGCCCGGGCGGCCTGCACCGACTCGAGCGAGGACACCTCCGAGACGGCCACGTCCCACCAGCTCTCGTACGACGGGACGCCCTCGTAGCGATCGACCTCGACCGCGAGCACGACCGTCCGCGACTCGGCCTTCGCCGCGTCGAGGCCGGCCCGCAGGTCGTCCGCCGTCCGGCAGCGGATCACGCGCGCACCGAGCGACTCCGCGTTCGCGGCGAGGTCGACGGGCAGGACCGGCGGGGGCTCCGGGTCGCTGTCGACGCCGATCGAGCCGTTTCGCCGGTAGCGGTACTGCGTCCCGAACCCGTCGGTTCCGAGCGAGCGCGAGAGGCCGCCGATCGAGTTGAAGCCGTGGTTGTCGACCAGCACGATCGTCAGCTTCAGCCCTTCCTGGAGCGACGTGACGATCTCGCTCGAGAGCATCAGGTACGAGCCGTCGCCGACCATGACGTAGATCTCGCGCTCCGGCGCGGCGAGCTTGATCCCGAGCCCGCCGGCGATCTCGTAACCCATGCACGAGTAGCCGTACTCGACGTGGTACCCCTTCGGGTCGCGCGTCCGCCAGAGCTTGTGCAGGTCGCCCGGCATCGAGCCGGCCGCGCAGACGACGACGTCGGCGGGCGCCGAGGCGTCGTTCACCGCGCCGATCACCTCGCTCTGCGCGGGCAGCGGGCCGTGGCCGAGCGAGTAGAGCCGCCCGACCTCTGCGTCCCACTCGCGGTTCAGACGGGCGGCCTGCTCGCGATACGCCGGCTCGACCGCCCACCCTGCGAGCCGCGACGCGAGCGCCTCGAGCGTTGCCCGCGCGTCGCCGACGAGCTGCACGCCGCCGTGCTTCGCCGCGTCGAACGAGGCGACGTTGACGTTGACGAACCGCACCGCCGGACTGCGGAAGGCGGTCTTCGAGGCCGTCGTGAAGTCCGACCAGCGCGTGCCGAGGCCGATGACGAGATCGGCGTCCGCCGCGACGCGGTTCGCCGCGAACGTCCCGGTCACCCCGAGCGCGCCGAGCGACGACGGATGATCGAACGTCAGCGAGCCCTTGCCGGCCTGCGTCTCGCCGACCGGCACGCCGGTCTGCTCGCAGAACGCACGCAGCGCCTCCGTCGCCTCTGCGTAGACGACGCCGCCGCCGGCGACGATCAGGGGCCGCCGGCTGGCGCGGATCAGCTCGACGGCCGTAGTCAGGGACGCCTCGTCGGGCGCGGAACGCGCGACGTGCCAGACGCGCCGCTCGAAGAACGAGGCCGGGTAGTCGTACGCCTCGGCCTGGACGTCCTGCGGGAACGCGAGCGTCACCGCGCCCGTCTCGGCCTGGTCGACGAGCACGCGCATCGCCGAGAGCGCCGCCGGGATCACCTGCTCGGGCCGCCAGATCCGGTCGAAGTAGCGCGAGACGGGCCGGAAGCAGTCGTTCACGGAGACGTCGCCCGCGCCGGGGACCTCCAGCTGCTGCAGGACGGGGTCGGGGCGCCGGGAAGCGAACACGTCGCCGGGCACGAGCAGCACCGGCAGCCGGTTGACCGTCGCGAGCGCGGCGCCGGTGACCATGTTCGTCGCGCCGGGCCCGATCGAGGTCGTGCAGACCAGTGCGCCGAGCCGGTTCAGCTGCCGTGCGTAGCCGACGGCGGTGTGCACCATCGCCTGCTCGTTGCGCGCCTGGTAGTAGGTCAGGAGCTCCGGGTTCTCGTAGAGCGCCTCGCCGATCCCTGCGACGTTGCCGTGGCCGAAGATCCCGAAGCAGCCGCCGAAGAAGCGGCGCTCGACGCCGTCGCGCTCGACGTGCTGCGCGGCGAGGAAGCGCACGAGCGCCTGCGCCGCAGTCAGCCGGACCGTCGTCATCGCGCGACCTCCACCGTCAGCTCCTCCAGCTCGTGCTGCAGCTCCTGAAGCTCCCGCCCACCGGCCATCAGCTTGACAAGTTCCTGCGGATCGAGCTCGGCCTTCGTGTAGCTGCCGAGGCTCTGGCCGCGGTTGAGGATCACGAAGCGGTCGCCGACGGGGTACGCGTGGTGCGGGTTGTGCGTGATGAAGATCACGGCGACGCCGCGCTCGCGCGCCTGCAGCACGTAGCGCAGGACGACGCCCGCCTGCTTGACTCCGAGCGCGGAGGTCGGCTCGTCGAGGATCAGCACGCGAGCGCCGAAGTGGACTGCGCGGGCGATCGCGACGGACTGGCGTTCGCCGCCGGAGAGCGTCCCGACCGGCTGATCCGGGTCGCGGATGTCGATGCCCATCTGGCGGAGCTCGGCGCGGACGATCGCCCGCGCCCGCGCGACGTCGAACCGCCGCACCGGCCCGAAGCCCTTCGTCGGCTCCGCCCCGAGGAAGAAGTTCCGCCAGATCGACATCAGCGGGACCATCGCGAGATCCTGGTAGACGGTCGCGATGCCGCGGCCGCGCGCGTCGCGCGGCGAGGCGAATCGCACCTCCTCGCCGTCGACGAGCAGACGCCCCCCGTCCGGCTGATGGACGCCCGAGAGGATCTTGATGAAGCTCGACTTGCCGGCGCCGTTGTCGCCGAGGATGCACGTCACCTCGCCGGCGTCCACGTGCGCCGAGACGTCCTTCAGCGCGATGACGCTGCCGAAGTACTTGCAGAGGCCGTCGGCCTCGAGCAGGTGCGGGCCGGCAGGCGGCGAGCTCACCGCATCCTCGCCTTCTGCGCCCGCGCGCGGATCGCGGTGTTCAGGAGCACCGCGAGCATGAGGATCGCGCCGAGATACGTGTACGTCCAGTTCGTGTCCCAGGCGGAGAAGACGATCCCGAGCGAGCCCATGCCCAGGATCGCCGCGCCGAACGTCGTCCCGACGACCGACCCGTACCCGCCGGTGAGGAGGCAGCCGCCGACCACGGCCGAGATGATGAAGTAGAACTCGCGGCCGATCCCCTCGGCCGCCTGCGTCGAGCGCAGCTCGAGCGCCTCGATCACGCCGAGCAGCGCCGCCGTCGTCGACGTCATCACGAACAGCGCGATCTTCGTCAGCGAGACGGGCACGCCGACGTTGCGCGCAGCGACGCGATCGCCGCCGACGGCGAAGATCCAGTTCCCGAACCGGGTCCGGGCGAGCACCCAGGCGCCGATCGCGGTCAGCCCGAGCCACCAGAGCACCTTCACCTTGAAGTCCCACGGCGACCAGAACGTCGTCGAGAAGACCCTGTAGGCGCTCGAGAAGCCCGAGATCCCGTCCAGGCCCTCGATCGCCGTCGTCCCGGTGGCGCGCAGCGTCAGCGCCGCGTTCAGGCCCTGGAGGACGAAGAACGTTCCGAGCGTGACGATGAAGCTCGGCAGCTTCGTCTTCACGACGACGGCGCCGTTCAGCAGCCCGACGAGGACGCCGAAGAGCAGCACCAGGAGGATCGCCGGCCAGATGTTCATGCCGACGTGCGTGCCGAGGTAGCCGAGCAGGAGCCCCGTGCTGCCGATCATCACGCCGGCCGAGAGGTCGAACTCGCCGCCGATCATCAGCAGCGCGACCGGGACGGCGACGATGCCGTACTGCGCGGCCTGGTCGGTCCACTGCGACGCGTCCGCCCAGCTGACCCAGCGGTTCCCGTTCTTCGACGCGAAGTAGGTGAAGGTCAGGAAGACGGCGACGGCGCCGAGCATCGCGCCGACGTCGGGCCGCTGGACGAGCCGCGCGACGAGGCCGACGCGCGCGACCCGCTCGTCGTGGCTGCTCGGGGTCGTCGCGGCCGTCACCGGAACGAGGCGGGCCGGGCGGGAGGAGGAGCGCCCGGCCCGCACGCGCTTCCTCTAGCGCGTTCCCTTCGAGGCGAGGGCGGCGACCTTCGCCGCGTTCGCCTTGTTCACGAAGCCGGGGCCGGTCAGGATCGGCTGTCCACCGCCCACCGTGTTCAGGTTGGTGACGAAGAGGACGGCGAAGACGACCGGCAGGTAGCCCTGGAGGTACTGCTGCTGGTCGATCGCGAACAGCATCTTCCCCGACTCGATGTTCTTGATCACGTCCCCGCTGAGGTCGAAGGTGCCGATCTTCGCTCCCTTCGGCGCGGCCGCGATGCACGGCACGGTGACGTCCGGGTCGAGCCCGAGCATCGCGTCCGTGTCGCGGTGCGACGCGAAGTACGCCTTCACCTTGGCGACGGTGCCCGGGATGTCGCTCTTCGCGTTCGGGAGCAGGAGCGTCGACGTCTTGCCCTTGAACGTCTTCTTGACGCCGGCAGCACGCTGCGTGAGCCCGACGTTCGCGGCCTCGTGGATGATCACGACCACCGACTTGGCGCCGGCGGCGTTGAACTGCTTGCCCGCGCCCTCGCCGGCGATCTCCTCCGTCTGGCCGACGTGCGTCATGTACGTCGGCAGGTTCGCGACGGAGCCCGGCGAGCCGTCGAAGGCACCGAGGCCGGAGTTGACGGTGATGACCTCGATCCCCTTCTTCGACGCGTTCACGAGCGAGCCCTTGAGCGCGCTCGGGTCGGGCACCGACGTCGCGATGACGTTCACCTTCGCGGCGATCGCCGCGTTGAGGCCGGCGACCTGCTTCGCGACGTCGTTGTTCGCGTACACCTGCGTGACGCTGAGGCCGCGCGACGAGAGGTCCTTCTTCGCCTGGTCGACGCCGTGCTTGAAGACCGACCAGAACGCGCCGGTGTCGCCGTGCGTGACGACCGCGACCTTCGTCGTCGTCCCGGCGCGGGCGCGCGTCCCGCGCGCGAACGCCGCGGCCGGCGCGCCGAGCATCGTCGCCCCCGCGGCGACGAGCCCGCCGGCCGCGAGGATCTCACGCCGACTGAGTCCGCGCGCCTCTTCGATCAGCTCCAACTCGTCCATCTCCGCCCTCCTTCAGTCGTTGGCCAGCACCGTACAACGCCTCGGAGCCCCCGACGCAACGAGGGGCGGCGCTGCTGAGCCGTGCCCGGCGGCGCGCCGCCCCGTCGCCCGTCGCGCGCACACGTGCTCGCATCGGCGCTTCGTGCGCCCGTTCATCGCATCCAGCCGGGACGACGCATCAGCGGGTCCTCACCGCGTTGAACGCACTCGCACCGTCCTCGATCGGTCCGCCCACCCGGACCGGCCGGCCCTCCTCGTGCGACCTGCCGCACGCGTCGGCCAGCACGAGCGCTGCAACGCCGTCCTCGCCCGTCACCGCCGGCTCCTCGTCCTCCCGGATCGCGTGCGCGAAGCGCTCGAGCTCGAGCCGGTAGGCGTGCGGGTAGCGCTCGAGGAAGTCCGCCACCCAGTCGACCTCGAGCCGGCCGGCCGTGAGCCACTCGCAGTTGACGCGGCGGTGGCTCGCGATCCGCACCGTCGCCCTGGAGCCGACGACCTCCGTCGAGCACTCGTAGCCGTAACCCGCGACACGGCTGTTGTCGATCACGCCGAGGGCGCCGCTCGCGAACCGCAGCGTCACGACGGCGTTGTCGACGTCGCCCGCCTCCCCGAACCCCGGATCCGAGAGCGCCGCGCCGAACGCGGCGACCTCCTCGACCTCGCCGACGAGCCAGCGCGCCGTGTCGAGGTCGTGGATCGTCACGTCGGCGAAGAATCCGCCCGAGCCGCGGATGTACTCGAACGGCGGCGGGGCCATGTCCCGGAGCGACGTGCGGAAGAGGTAGACGTCGCCGAGCTGGCCGTCGCGGATCCGCGCCGCCGCCGCCGACCAGTCGGGATCGAAGCGCCGGTGGAAGCCGACCTGCAGCTTGACGCAGGCCGCTCGCGCCGCCGCGACCGCCTGCACGGCCTCGCCGACGTCGAGCGAGATCGGCTTCTCGCAGAGCACGTGCTTCCCTGCGGCCGCCGCCTGCTCGAGCATCGTGGCGTGGAGCGGCGTGGGCGTCGCGATGACCACCGCGTCGAGCTCGTCGTCGTCGAGCAGGTCGTCGAACTCCTGCGACCACCGCGTATCGAGCTCCTCCGCAGTCGCTCGCGCGAGCGCCTCGTCGGCGTCGACGACCCGGACGAGCTCGACCCCGCGGGTCGTCGCAGCGTTTTGGGCATGGAGGCGACCCATCCGCCCGAGGCCTGCCACGCCGAGACGCACCCGCTTCATGGAAGCGGTTACTGTAAGCGCTTACACAAATGCCGTCAAGGAACTCCCGGCGGCGGCGCCGTCGAGCTGCGCACGACGAGCGCCGGCTCGAGGAGATAGCGGAGCTTCCGCACGCGCCGGCCGGCGATCAGCGCGACCAGGATCTGGGTCGCGCGCTGCGCGATCTCGACCGCCGGCTGGCGTACGGTCGTCAACGGCGGGGCCGTGCGGGCGGACAGGCGGAGGTCGTCGAAGCCGACGACCGACACGTCGTCCGGAACCGTCAGTCCCGCCTCGCGGAGGGCCGCGAGCGCACCGATCGCGGAGAGGTCGTTCGCGGCGAAGACCCCGGTGAACCGCGCGCCCGACTCGAGCAGCGCGTGCGTCGCGTCGTAGCCGCCGTCCTCGCTGAAGTGTCCGGCCCGGACGAGGCCGGGATCGAACGGAACCTTCGCCGCTCCGAGCGCCGCGTGGTAGCCGGCGAGGCGTTCGCCGCTGATCCCGAGCTCGGGCGCGCCGGTCAGGTGCGCGATCCGGACATGGCCGAGCCCGACGAGGTGGTCGACCGCGAGCCGCGCGCCGCGGTGGTTGTCGACCTGGACGAGCGGCACCGACTGCGAGCGCACGTCGCGGTCGAGGCAGACGATCGGGAAGCCGTCCTCGACGAACTCGGCGATGCGCTCCGGCGGCAGCACGAGCCCGTCGACGAGGGCGCCGTCGACCTGCTTCGCGCGCAGCAGGCTCAGGTACTCCGCCTCGCGCTCGGCGTCGCCGCCGGTCGTGCAGAGCAGCATCGTGTGCCCGCTCGCGAGCGCGATCTGCTGAATGCCGCTGACGAGCGATGCGTAGAACGGGTTCGTGATGTCCGGGAGCAGGAACGCGATCGTCTGCGTCGATTTCGTGACGAGGCTTCGCGCGATCGTGTTCGGCCGGTAGTCGAGCCGCTCGACCGCCTGCTCGATCGCCTCGCGCGTCGCCGGTGCGATCCGGCCGGTGCCGTTGAGCGCGCGCGAGACGGTCGCCGTCGAGACGCCCGCCTCCCTGGCAACGTCGTAGATCGTCGGCCGCCGCCTCGTCGCCACGCTCGTTCGCAGCTTATTGCTCGCTGGAGGTTTGCCCCTGCCTGAGCGGGGCAGGCGCCCTCTGAGCCGAAGGAGGTGTGGCCGTGCTGGACCGCAAGTGGTGGACGCTGATCACGGTCTGCGTCGGGATCTTCATGCTCCTGCTCGACATCACCGTCGTGAACATCGCCCTGCCGAACCTCGTTCACGATCTCCACGCGTCGTTCAGCGACCTGCAGTGGGTGATCGACGCCTACGCGCTCTCGCTCGCCGCGCTGCTCCTGATCGCCGGCTCGCTCGGCGATCTCGGCGGCCACCGGCTCGTCTTCGTCTGCGGCCTCGCCGTCTTCTGCGCGAGCTCGCTCGCGTGCGGCCTCGCGCAGGACCCGCTCGCCCTGATCGTCTCACGGGCGGTCCAGGGCGTCGGCGGCGCCGCGATGTTCGCGACCTCGCTCGCGCTGCTCGCGCAGGAGTTTCAGGGTCGCGACCGCGGCGTGGCGCTCGGCGCGTGGGGCGCGACCGCCGGGGCGGCCGTCGCCGTCGGCCCGCTCGTCGGCGGCGCGCTCACCTCGGGCGTGAGCTGGCGCTGGATCTTCCTCGTCAACGTCCCGATCGGCGCGCTCGCGTTCGCGGCGGCGCTGCTCCGGATCCGGGAGACGGAGCGGAAGCCGGGCATTCGGCTCGACTGGCTCGGCTTCGCCACGCTTGCAACTGCGCTTGCCGGAATCGTCTACGGGCTGATCCGCGGCAACCAGGACGGCTGGACGAGCGGCCCGATCCTCTCGTCGCTCGCGGCCGGCGCCGCGCTGCTCGCGGTCTTCCTCGTCGTGGAGAGCCGCGTCCGCCAGCCGATGCTCGACCTCGGGCTCTTCCGGAGCCGGCCGCTCGTCGGCGCCTCGCTCGGCGCGCTGACGATCTCGGTCACGCTGATCTCGCTCTTCCTCTACCTCACGCTCTACCTGCAGGACGTCCTCGGGTACTCGGCGTTCCAGACCGGGGTGCGGTTCCTGCCGCTCACGCTCGTGATGCTCGTCGCCGCGCCGATCTCCGGCCGCGCGTCCGCGCACGTTCCCCACGGCGTGCTGATCGCCGGTGGCCTCGGCCTCGTCTCCGTCGGGGTCGGGCTGATGACGCGCGTCTCGCCGGATTCCCGTTGGACAGCGCTGCTTCCGGGCTTCCTCGTCGCGGGACTCGGCTCCGGCCTGACGAATCCGGCGCTCGCCTCCGCGGCGGTCGCGACGGTCAGCCGCGAGCGGGCCGGCATCGGGTCCGGGATCAACAACACGTTTCGACAGGTCGGTATCTCGATCGGGATCGCCGCGCTCGGCGCGATCTTCCAGAGCCGCGTCGGCGGTTCCGGCGCCGGTGCGACCGGCAAGGTCCCGCGTGCCGCGTTCGTCAGCGGCTTCGACCGGATCGTCTGGGTCGCCGCGATCGTCGCCGCGATCGGCGCCGTCGTCACCGGGGCGCTGATGCTCGTGCGGCCCGCGCCTGCTCCGGCTCGTCGCCGCGCGCGCGAGCGCTGGCGCGGCGGCCAGCACGCGCACGGCTAGCAGAGACCGTGAGGCGTGGCAATGCCACGCCCTCCCTCACCGCCGCGACCTGTGGGCTTCGCCCGTCGCGTCCGGCGCGCCGTCAGACGTCCCACTCCCCCGCGACGAGCCGCGGCACGACGCCCTCGAGCAGGCGCAGGGTCAGACCCCACAGCACGTGGCCGTCGCCGAGCGGGATGCAGTCGACGATGCGAGGCTCCGGCCAGCGCGGCGTCACGACGGGCTGCTCCCGGCGGGCGGCCGGATCGGCGAGCTCGCGGGCGAGCGGCGTCACGACCGCGGCGATCTCCCCGTGCGCGAGCCGCCAGCGCCGCTCGCCGCGGACGCGTGCGAGGAACGGCGAGACGCGGAAGCCGGTCGTCCGCGAATCGAGCACGTCCAGCTCGGCGACGACGTCCACGTCCGCGCGCGCGAGCCCGATCTCCTCCTCGGCCTCTCGCAGCGCGGTCTCGAGCAGCGACGCGTCGCCGGGCTCCGGCTTTCCGCCCGGCAGCCCGACCTGGTCGCCGTGCGCGCCGAAGCTGCCGCGGACGACGAGGACGATCCGCAGCTCCCCGTCGTCGTCCCGGAAGACGGGCACGAGCACTGCGGCGGGCGTCGGCGACACCCGAGCCAGGCTACCGCGCACGCTCGCGGCGGCTCCGCCGCCGGGACCAACCTTCGTAACACAGTGTTACAAGCGATTGTCCGGTTGCCCGCGGCGCCCGTCCGGTTGCTTGTAACACAGTGTCACGAGGGGTTCGAACGGGTACGCTGGCGGGCGAGCGCGGCCGGGGCCGCGTCCAGTCCGCGGAAAGGGCCGAGCCCACCTCGTTCCGGCACCACCCGAGAAGCGACCTTCTTTCCCGCCCGGAGCAGCGGACGACGGGCACGACGGGAAGGAGGCTGCAATGAACGACCTCAACCTCGAGCAGCTGCGCAAGCGGGCGAAGGAGCGCGTCCGCGAGCGTCGCGCCGCCGGCGAGACGATCCGGCTCGCAGACGCGCAGTTCGAGCTCGCGAGGGAGCTCGGCTTCGCGAGCTGGACGAAGCTGAAGGAGTACGTCGAACGCCTCGGCGCGGAGCAGGCGTTCAGCACCGACGTCGACTACTACGAAGGCCGGGCGGCCGGGATCGCGACCGTCAACGGCGTCGGGATCGCCGAGGCGCGGCGCGATCTCGCCCGACGGCACGGCTTTCCGAGCTGGGGCCGCCTGCTCCGCCACGTCGTGGCGCTGCGGGACGGCGCCGAGCCGCCGAGCCCGTTTGTTCTCGCGTACCGCGCGCTCGAGGGGCGAGATCTCGGGCGGCTCCGCGAGTTGCTCGATCTCCACCCGGAGCTGGTCCACACGCGCGGCACGAACGGCAACGACCTGCTCGGGATGGCGGGCGGGCTCGAGGCGACGCGACTTCTACTCGAGCGCGGCGCCGATCCGAATCGCGGCAACGACTACGGCTGGACGAAGCTCCACCAGGCCGGTTACGGGAACGACCTCGGGCTTGCCCGGCTCCTGCTCGAGGCCGGCGCGCGCACCGACCTCTTCGCGCGCGGCGACGGCGGGACTCCCCTCGTGGCCGCGCTCTTCTGGGGACATCGGGACGTGGCGCCGCTCCTCGGCGTCGAGCCGCGGAACCTCCGGGTGGCCGCCGGCCTCGGCCGGCTCGACCTGATCCGTGAGCTTGCGGGCACGCCCGAGGCCGGCGCCCACCGCGGCTTCTACCGCCCGCACGGCGGCTTCCCCGCGTGGGAGCCGTCCGACGACCCGCAGGAGATCCTGGACGAGGCGCTCGTCTGGGCCGCGAAGAGCGACCGCGCGGGGGCGCTGCCGCTCCTCGTCGAGCTCGGCGCGCGCGTCGAGGCCGACCCGTACCGCGGGACAGCGCTGACCTGGGCGGCCGCGAACGGCAGGGTTGCGTCGATCCGCGTCCTGCTCGAGCTCGGCGCCGACCCGAACCAGCTCGGCACGTTCGGCGGCCCGACGCACGGCGAGGGCGTGACGGCGCTCCACCTCGCCGCCCAGAGCGGGCGAGGTGAGGCGGCGCGGGTGCTCCTCGAGGCGGGAGCCGACCCGCGGATCCGGGACGCCCTGCACGGCGGGAGCGCGTCCGGCTGGGCGCAGTTCGGCGGCCATCGCGAGCTCGCCGGATTCCTTCGCGAGCCGTGAGGGTTCGCCGGCGTAGCCGCCAGAGGCCGAGTCCCGCGACGGCGACGACCGCGACGGCCAGAGCCACGGCCAGCGTCCCTCACGGGAAGCCGGCATCGGACGGCGACGTCGGCGGCTGCTCCACGCGGAACGAGCGCGCGTCGATACCAGCAACGGCATACCGTGCGTGACCAGGAGGAGACCGTCGCCGGCCCGCGGCCGCAGCACCTGCGTCAGGCCGCGGCCCGCGAGCGCGTCGAGGTCGACGCACCACGCGCTCGGGGTGCGCGTGACCGGCGAGCCGCGCATCGCCTCGCCGCGCTCGCGCGGGCCGGCGATCGGCCGCGGCAGCATCCTTCCCATGCGCAGGTCGTACGCGCGCACCTGGTAGCGCGTCGGATCCGTCCGCGAGACGTACTGGATCGGGTAGAGCAGCGAGCTCCGCGGCGACTGGGCGTCGAGGACGGTGAGCGGCGTGACCCTCGCGCGGGAAGCCCGTCCGCGGGCGATCAGGACAAGTGTTCGCCCGTCGGCCCGCTCCCCAGGCCGATCGTGAGGTACCGCGCGTCGCCCGCCCGGGACGCGAGTCCCTGGTGGCCGGCGCCGACACCGAGCTTCGCGATGTCCGAACCGCTCGCGTGCGTCGCTCGAACGACAGGCAACCACCCCGAGGAGGCTTTCATGCGCTTCGCAGTCATCGTCCGTCCCAAGCACCAGCTCCGGCCCGAGGAGATGCCCATGGTCCACCAGGCGTTCAGCGCCTGGCGCGAGCAGTACCGGGACCGGATGGACGTCTTCGAGTTCTTCCTGGGCGGGGGCGGCTTCGGCATCGTCGACGTCGACGACGCCGAGGAGCTGAACCGCATGCTGCTCCGGAATCCGGTCGTCTTCATAGGCGAGACCGAGGTGCTCCCGATCCTCGACGGCGACGTCGCGCTCCGGCAGTGGGGCGAGGCGATCCAGGAGATGCTGCAGGTCGGCGCGCCGGCCTGACCGACGGCAGAACGGCGGAAGCCCCGCGCGGGCGGGGCTTCCGAGCCGCTTCCGATCGGTCTACGCCGCGGCCTCGAGCCCGCAGCTGAGCTCGAGCGACTGGACGCTGGCGCGGCGGCGTCGCGGGATCAGGAACGCCGCGAGCGACGCGACCGCGACGAGCGCCGCGCCGACGTAGACGGCGACCGTCGTCCCGTGCACGAACGTGTCGGGCGTCCTGTAGCCGCCGTAGTGGGCGAAGATGGACGCGAGCACCGCGACCCCGAAGACGCCGCCGAGCTCACGGATTGCGTTGTTCGCGCCCGACGCCTGACCCTCCTGCTCCGGCCGGACGGCCGAGAGGACGACGTTTGCAACCGGGGCGAAGAACAGGCCCATACCCGCCCCGGAGAGGACGAAGCCGCCGACGAGCGAGCTGTACGCCACCGTCGGCGAGGTGACCGAAGCGAGCCAGGCGAGCCCGGCGGCCTGGAGCGCGAGCCCAACGGCCATGATCCGCCCGCCGCCGATCCGGTCGGAGAGCGCGCCTGCGATCGGCGCGACGAAGACCGGCATCGCCGTCCACGGCAGGATGTGGAGACCCGCCTGGAACGGCTGGAAGTGCTGTATGGAGATGAAGAACTGGCTCAGCAGGAAGATCGACCCGAACATCCCGAAGAACATCAGCAGCGAGGCGATGTTGGCGAGCGTGAAGGTGCGGTTGCGGAAGAAGCGCATCGGCAGCATCGGCTCCTCGGTGCGGAGCTCCCACGCGACGAACAGCGCGAGGAGGATCGCTCCGGCGGCGAGCACACCCACGATCACCGGGCTGCCCCAACCGACCGAGTTGCCGCGGACGAGGCCCCAGACGACGCCGAGCAGGCCCGTGCTCGCCAGGCCGAGGCCGGGCAGGTCGAGCCGCTTCGCCGGGCCACGCGTCTCCCGGAGTCGCCGCGCGGCCAGCGGGACGACGAGGAGCCCGATCGGGACGTTCAGCCAGAAGATCCACTGCCACGCGATGCCCTGGACGACGGCACCGCCGACGAGCGGGCCGAGCGCGACGGCGAGACCGCCGATCGCGCCCCACGCGCCGAGCGCGACGCCGCGCCGCTCCGGCCTCACGGCGGCCGAGAGGATCGTGAGGGTCAACGGCGTGACGATCGCGCCGCCGACGCCCTGAACCGCGCGGGCGACGATCAGCGCGTCGATCGACGGTGCAAGCGCCGCGGCGACCGAGCCGAGCGTGAAGATGCTCATGCCGAGGGTGAACAGCCGCCGCCGGCCGAAGCGGTCGCCTAGGGCTGCGCCGGTGAGGAGCAGCACGGCGAAGGTCAGCGTGTACGCGTTGACCGTCCACTCGAGTCCGGCGAGCGATGCGTGCAGGTCGTGCCGGATGACGGGCAGCGCCGTCGTCACGACGAGGTTGTCCAGCGTCGCCATGAAGAGGGCGAGGGACGTGATCACGAACGTCCACATGCCGCCGTCGTTGCTGTGCTCCTTCACCTCGTTCCTCCTTGTGACTAGTGAGTGATCACTCAACTTCGAGTGAAAAAAAGAGACGGCCGGCTTCATCCGAAGATCGCTTCCTGGAGCCGCGTGGCCCACGGCTCCGAGCTGTCGAACAGGTTCATCGCGGCGATCACGTTCAGCAGCATTCCCTTTGCGAAGAACTGCATCAGCCGCTCCGGCTCGACGCCGGAGGCGCGCTGGACGAACTCGACCAGGTCTCCGTAGCCGGCACGGACGACCTTGCAGATGTCCGCGTCGTCGCACGCCGCATACGCCTGGAGCTGCCCGCGCAGGCGGTCGCGGTCGGCGATCATCCGGACGTAGGCCTTGCCCATCGCCTCGAGCGCCTCCTCGCCGGTCTTGCCCTCGGCGGCCGCCCGGAAGAGCTCGAGGGTCTCGCGGAAGCACCGCCTGCTCGACACGATGAAGAGCTCCTTCTTCGTGCCGAAGAGCCGGAAGAGGTACGGCTGGGAGATTCCCGCCTGACGCGCGATCCGGTCGGTCGAGGCGCCTTCGTAGCCGTGCCGCGCGAACTCCTCCTGCGCCGCCCGGAGGACGGCCTCGCGCCGCTCGTCGGCCGTCTGTCGCGTCGTCGCCGTTTGGGTCATGGGTTGTAAGTTATCACTCACTCACAACACTGTCAAGCGCTTTTGCGACGCGGTCCAGGTCGGCGTCCGTGAGGCGCGAGTGGAACGGGAGCGCCAGCGCCCGCTCGAAGGCCGCGTCCGCGCCAGGGAACGGGCCCTGGTCGCGGTAGGCGGCGAGCCGGTGGACGGCGTAGGTCCCGATCTGCGTCTGGATGCCGGCTTCGGCGAGGCGCGCCATCACCACGTCGCGGCGGTCGACCTGGATCACGTACGCCTGCCAGCCGTGGCGGTCGCCGTCGTCCGCGCGCGGGAGCACGACCGGGAGGCCGGCGAGACGCTTCGCGTAACCGGCGGCGAGCTCCTCGCGACGGGCGAGCAGCTGCTCGAGGCGGCGTGCCTGGGGGATCCCGACGGCGCAGAGGATGTCCGACAGGCGGTAGTTGAAGCCGGCGAGAGGCATGTCCGAGCCGTTCCAGCCGTGGTGCCGGAGCTGCCGGACGCGCGTGGCGAGGCCAGCGTCGGAGGTCGTCACGGCCCCGCCCTCGCCCGTCGTGACGATCTTCCGTGGGTGGAATGAGAGGCAGCCGACCAGCCCGAACGATCCGCAGGCCCGGCCGCCGCGGCGCGCGCCCAGCGCTCCGGCGGCATCCTCGAGCAGAGGCACGTCGGGAAGCTCCTCCAGCCGCGCGGGGCGGCCGAAGAGGTGGACGGCGAGGATCGCCCTCGTCCGCGGCGTCGGTTCGATCATCGCAGGGTCGACGTTCATCGTCACCGGGTCGACGTCGACGAGCACGGGCCGCGCGCCGACGAGTGCGACGACGTTCGCCGTCGCCGGGAACGTGTACGCCGGTACGAGCACGTCGTCGCCGGGCCCGATCCCGAGCGCGAGCAGCGCCAGATGGAGCGCGGCCGTTCCGGACGAGACGGCGATGGCGTCCGCCGTCTCGCACGCGCGCGCGAGCTCAGCCTCGAACTCGGCCACCTTCGGGCCCATCGTCAGCTGCCCGGTCTCGAGCACCTCGGCGACGGCGGCGGTCTCCTCGGGGCCGACGTCCGGCCAGGCGAGCCGGATCACGCGAGCGCCGGCTTCCGTTCCCTGTACCACGCGATCGTCCGTGCGAGGCCGTCGTCGAGCTCGATCTGCGGCTCGAAGCCGAGCAGCTCGCGCGCCTTGTCGATGTTCGGGATCCGCAGCTCGACGTCGGTGTAGTGGAGCGGGCGGAAGACGAGCTCGCCCGGGCAGCCTGTCAGCCGCTTGATCCGCTGCGCGAGGTCGAAGATCGTGACCGTCGACCGCGGGTTTCCGATGTTGAAGCTCTGGCCGACCGCCTCCGGGCGCTCGAGCGCGAGCATGATCCCCTGGACCATGTCCGTGACGTAGCACCAGGCGCGGATCTGCGAGCCGTCGCCGTGGATCGTGAGATCGCGGCCGGCGAGGGCGCCCTCGATGAAGGCGCGGATGGCGCCGCCGCCGATCTGGCCGGGCCCGTAGACGTTGAACGGCCGCACGGACACCGCCGGCAGACCGAGCTCGTCGTGGTACGCGTGCGCCATGTGCTCGCCGGCGAGCTTCGAGACGGCGTACGTCCAGCGAGCCTCGCCGACGGAGCCGGTCGTCGTCACGTGCGTCTCGTCCACCTTGTACGCGTACGTGCCGAAGACCTCGCTCGTCGAGAACTCGACGAATCGCTCGAGCGAGTCGGGCGTCCCGAGGGCGGCCTCGAGGGCGTTGAACGTGCCGATGAGGTTGACGCGCATCGTCCGGACGGGGCTCTCGAGGACGGTGTCGACGCCGGCGATCGCGGCGAGGTGGACGATGTGCGTCGCGCCACGAGCCAGCTCCTTGACGAGGTCGGCGTCGAGAACGTCGCCCTGGTGGAAGGTCAGGTTCGGATGGCCCTCGAGCTCGGTGCCGCCGAGCGCGTCGCGGTGGAGGTTGTCGAGGACGACGATCTCGTTGTCGTCGATCAGCCGGCGCGCGAGGGTCGTCCCGATGAAGCCGGCGCCGCCGGTCAGGAAGAACCGCTTGCCGCGCAGCGCCACTCGCTCGAGTCTAGTCGCGCTCCTCCAGCGCCTGTGCGAGGAGGAGGGGGAAGAGCGCGGCGGCGAGGACCCCCAGCGGCGTCACGATGCGGGCGGCGGAGGAGTCGAGGTAGAAGTGGATCTCGGGCCGGCCGATCCAGTAGATCGCGAGGTAGCCGAGATACGCGAGGACGACGGTGCCGAGGCAGAAGGCAGCGGGTCGGCGGTCGGTGCGCGCGACGACGAGGAGCGTTGCAACGGCGAGCGCGAGCGGGATCGCGAGCAGGAGCGCGCCGGGGTCGAGCGCGTAGCCGGGAAGCGACCGGAAGGCCGTCCAGAGCCTGCCGGCCCGGTCGCCGAGGTAGGCTGGGTCGAAGGCGTCCCGGAACCGGTAGTCGGCGTCGGCGATCTGGACGTTGCTCGCGGCGAGCCACAGCTTCCAGGCGGCGAGGGCGGCGACCGGTGCCGTCGCGACCGCCGCGACGCGGAGCCACCGGCGGGTGAGCGCGGCGAGCATGAGGGCGATCGCCACCGTGAAGAGGAAGCCCTCGTTCTTGGTCAGCGCGGCGGCGGCGAGGAAGAGGCCGGTGAGCCCGGCGTGCCGGTCGTCGGCGCTCGTGCACCAGAGGACGGAGCAGACGGCGGCGAGGCCGACGAGCTCCGTCAGCGGCTCGTCGCCGAGCGAGGAGCCGACGAGGTGCTCGAACGACGGCATGAAGGAGAGCATCGCGAGCGAGGGCCACAGGATCGCGGGGCGGACGTGCGGCGCGAGCAGCCCGGCGATCGCGAGCACGAAGCCCAGCGCGACGACCCAGTGCTGGATCGGCAGGAGCAGCGGGTCGACGCGGTCCATGAACCGGAACGTGACGGCCTCCAGCGCGGGCGCGAGCGGCGGGTAGTCCGCGTGCGGGTAGCTCGTGAAGCCGCCGACGTGCGTGTCGAGCCCGCCGAAGTAGACGATCGTCTTCGCCTTCGGCAACCAGAACGCCCAGACGTCGGGATCGAGTGGACCGGACGCGAGCGCCCGCCGGCAGAGCTCGACGAGTGCGAGGACGATGCCGAGGAGGCCGCCGGCTGTCGCGACGCGGCCGGGGAGGGCCCGCTCGTGGAGCGGCACCCGCTGGGCGGCGGCGGGCGGAACGCGGAGAGCGAGGACGAGGCCGGAGCCGGCGAGAAGTCCCAAGAGGACGAGCACGACCGGCACCGTCGGGTCGAGGCCCGCGATCAGCGCGAGCGAGGCCGCGATTCCGGTCGAGGCGAAGCCGGCGAGGAGCGCGAGGCCTGCGAGTCGGGCGGCGGCGGCGATGCCGCGGACGAGTCCCAGTCCGACCAGGATCGCCTCGCCGGCGACGAGGAGTCCGGCGTCGAGCCCGAGGAGCCCGAGCGCGGCGTGGGTCAGTGCCTCACCTCGGCGAGCTGCGTGCCGGGGCCGAGCGGGAGGATGCGGGCGTAGCGGAGGCCGAGGCCGGCGAGGTCGCCGCCGTACGAGAAGACCCAGGTCGCCCGCTGCGGGTCGATCGTCTGCCGGCGCGGGAGGAACCAGTAGCCGGCGAAGACGGGCACCTTGGCGAGGGCGGTCGGGCTCGCGCCGACCCCGTTCGTTCCGGTCGCGACGAGGTAGACGGCGGTTTCCGGCATGGCCCGCGCGGCATCGACGAAGCTGTCGGTGTCGAGGTCGAAGGAGCGGCCCGGCAGGAGGGCGCGCTGCGCGCGCGTGAGGCCGTGGACGGCGTCGACCTGTCGCTGCGCGTCGCGGAAGACGCCGGGAAGCCTCCACGCGGAGACTCCGACCGCGGCCGCGACGAGCGCGAGCGCCGGCAACCGGATCCGGAGCGCGCGCATGGCGAGCCACGTTAGCGCGCCCGCCTGCGCTCAGAGCCCCGGCGGGCTGCCGCCTGTCCTGCAGGGGCCTGACTAGACTCGGGAGACGATGGAGGACGCGCTCGAACAGGCCAGGCAGGTGGTGGCGCGGTGGGACGCCGAGCTCCGCCGCGAGCTCCCACCCGGCGCGGAGATCTTCGACGCGCACGTCCATCTCGGAAACGACATCGACGGCATGGCCGGCCGGCGCGAGGAGCTGCTGCGGATCATGGACGCGTACGGCGTCCGGCGCGCCTTCATGTTCTGCATGGACGAGCCCGACCGGCACCCCGCGTTCCGGGCGCCGAACGACCGCACGCTCGAGCACGCCGAACGCTCCGGGGGCCGCTTCATCCCGTTCGTCCGGCTCGACCTCTCGGAGACCCCGATCGAGGAGGCGGAGCGCTGCATCGACCGCGGCGCCCGCGGGATCAAGCTCCACCCGCGCGCGCAGCGCTTCCTCCTGAACGACGAGCGGCTGGCGCCCGTCTTCGCGCTCGCGGCCGAACGTCGCGTCCCGATCCTGATCCACGGCGGCCGCGGCTTGCCGCCGATCGCCGACCACCTGGCCAGGCTCGTCGAGGATCATCCCGACGCGCAGCTGATCATCGCGCACGCGGGGATCGCAGATATGGCCGGCCTCGCCAGGGTCTTCGCCGGCAAGGCCGGCGTCTTCTTCGACACCTCCGCGTGGAGCCCGATCGATCTGCTCGACTTCTACCGCCAGATCTCGCCCGAGCAGGTCCTGTACGCGTCGGACTACCCGTACGGGCAGCAGCCGGCGTCGCTCCTGATCGCGCTCCGGACCGCCAGGGCCTCCGGGCTCGACGAACGGCAGATCGTGGAGCTCCTCGCCGGCAACGCGAACCGGATCGCAAACGGGGAGCCGCCGGCCGAGCCGACCCGACCGCGGGGCGGCGACACGTTCGAGCTGCCGATGGTGATGGCGCGCATCCACCAGTACGTCTCGATGGCGACTCCGCTCCTCTGGATGCGCCAGCAGGACAACTTCGGCGTCCTCGGGCTCGCGCTCAACGCGTGCGACGAGCGGAACGGCACCGCCGCGACGGAGCTCGGGCACATCCGCGAGCTCCTCGTGGCGGCGCGCGACCTCTGGCGCGCGCTGCCGGAGATCGACGACGCCACCGACCGGATCGCCGGCACGCGGATGACGTTCAGGCTCATCCACCTGGCCGACATCCTCGCCGTGACGTCCGGCTCGACGGAACCGGCGGCGACGGCTACGCGCTGACGCCGGCCGGCGCGGCCTGCGTCACTGCGAGGAAGCTCTCGCCGTCGTTGCGCACGATGCGGTAGCCCGGGTCCTGCATGACGTCCGCATCCGCGAGCGCCCGCCACGAACCGCCGGGCTCGGCGGCGAGCGAGACCCGGCCGAAGCGGTACGCGTAGCGGTTGCACGCCGGCGCACCCCCGTCCCAGCTCTCCGACATCGCCATAGGCGTCAGCCGTCCGTGGCTCGCCGGGAGGTAGATGGCGGGACTCGCGGCGCGACCGTCGACCCAGACGCGCCAGACGTTCGGCTGTCCCGAAACCTCGAGGACGGCGAAGCGGTGCCTGGCGCCGGCGGGCACGGTCGAGTCGAGCTCGACGTACTCCGGGCTTCCGCCGCCGCGGGTCACCTCGTAGTAGAGCTTCGCCGCAGTGGACGGCTCGCTGTTCAGGCCGACCTGGATCCACTCGGCCGTGCCGCCCGGGCCCTCGTTCGTGCTGCCGACGCCGACCCACGCGGCGACGTGGCCGTGCTCGACGAGCGGCTGCGCGATCGCGGCGAGCGTCGCCGAGATCCCCGCGCCGTTCGTCCGGGACTGGACCCCGGCGTACGCATAGCCGCGCGGCCCGCACCCTCGCGACGCCGGCGCAGCAGTTTGCGTGACGGCGAAGCACGGCGTTACGAGCGCGGCGAGCAGCGCGACGGCAAAGCGTCCCAGGCCCTTCGGCATGTGTCCTTCCCCCTTGGCGTCTCGCGGGGCCCACCAGGTCCCGCGGGGAAGGCATCGGCCGGGCTAATGACAGACTCGATCCCTCGACCGGCGTCACTCGACCGAGCCACGCCACAATCCGGGGGATGACCGGCGCCGTCGTCCTCGCCGCGGGCGCCGCGACGCGGTTCGGGGCGCCGAAGCAGCGCCTACTGCTCGCGGACGTCCTCGAGCGGGTGCGGTCGAGCTCGGTCGACGAGATCGTGGTCGTGCTCGGCGCCTACGACCTCGAAACGGACGCGCGCGTGGTGCAGTGCCCGGACTGGGAGAAAGGCGGAGGAGCGTCCGCTCGCTGCGGGTTTGCCGCGCTGGGCAAGGACACCGAGGTCGCCGTGATCGTCCTGGCCGACGGGCCCGACCTGTCGCCGGCGGCGATCGACAGGCTCCTCGAGCGGTGGCGCCACGGCGCGGGAGAGCTCCTCGCGGCGAGCTACGGCGGCGTCCGCGGGCATCCGGCGCTGCTCGCGCGCGCCCTCTGGAGTCGCATGCCCGACGAGGGCGCGCGCGCCCTCCCGGGCGTCGTCCTCGTCCCGTGCGACGACCTCGGCGCCCCCGGCGACGTCGACTTCCCGGGCGACCTCCCGCCGCGCTTCCGGGCGAGCTGAGGGCTCCCGCGAGGAAACCCTCGTAACACGTTGTTACAAGCGAGCGTCCGCCAGCCGCAGCCAGCCGGCCGGGCTCGTAACACTGTGTTACTTGGGCTGAAGGCTCAGCGAACGCCCGGCTCGAGGAGCTCGAGCCGGCCGTCGTAGGCGTCCAGCCGGACGCGCGCGCCGAGCGGGACCGTCGCGAGCCGCGAGCCGTTGCCGACCGGCAGCCCGCGGACGGCGGGGATCCCGAGCGGCTTCACCATCGCCTCGGCGATCTCGACGGCGGCGCCGCCGTCGCCGAGCCCGGCGAGGCAGATGCCGGCGGCCTCCTGCAGCTTGCCGGCGTTCGCGAGGTGGAGGAGGTGACGTCCGACGTGCCACGGCGCGCGACGTGGCGCGACGAGCAGGACGATCTTCCCGCGGGTGTCGATCTCCCAGAGGGTCCCCATCAGCAGCGAGAGCTCGGAGACGTCGCCGCCGACGAGCTCGCCCTCGGCGATCCCGGACACGATCGGAACGGCCGCGAGCTCTCCGGACTCCCCCGAACGCCCCGCGTCGAAGCCGGTCAGCGCGCGCAATAGCGCACGCCGAGTGGCGGAGTCCGCCGCGCCGAGCTCGTGCGCGGGCGGCGCCCAGAAGGTGACGAGGTCGGCGCCGCGGCCGAGCGCCGCGTGCATCGCCGTCGCGAGGTCGCTGCCGGCGAACGGCTTCGGGTTCTCCGCGAGCAGCTCGTAGTCGAGGTGGCGGACGTACTCCGTCGCCGATCGCGAGCGCTCGGCGAAGAGCACCGCGCCGACCTCCGGGTCCGCGAAGGCATCCTCGAGTGCGCGTGCCCGGTCGACCGGCGACGGCCCGCGATACGAGAAGACGGTCCGGAAGCCCTCGCCCTCGAGCCAGGCGGCGAGTCCGTCGTAGTCGGTCGAGGGTGCTGCGGGGACGGCGACTGCCGCTCCTGGCGACAGCCGCCGTCCCTTCCCCCGCCTCGGCAAGGCAGCGCCGCGCAGCGCGCGACTGGCCGCAAGCGTCCCCATCCCTGACTCTCTCCCCGGTAGGTTTCTCGAGCCGAAGGGCTCTGTGACTCACGCTATGCAGGTGGCGCGAGCCTGCAATCCCTCGCGGGAGGGATCAGAACCGAGTCCAGCGCTCGCGGCTGAGGAAGAAGCCGTGGCGGGCGGCGTTCGTGCACGTCAGGCCGGTGATCCTCGAGACGCAGCGGAAGCCGGTGCGCACGAAGATTCGGCCGTAGGCGAGCTTCGGCGCGCGCGGGTCGAGCGCGGTGTCGCCGTGGCAGAGGACGATCGTGCGGCCGGTAGGCGTCAGCTCGAGCGAGTCGCCCGAGTCGAGGTCGCAGTTTCCCGGCGCGGGCGGCTTCGGGCGAAGGCGGCTGCGGATGTCGCAACGGAGGAACGCGGGTTCCCCGGCGGACGCCGCCGACCAGATGCAACCGATGTTGCCCGACGGCGTCTGGAACGACGCGAACCCGGGCGTCGCGCCCGCCGCCGGAACCGCCGCGAGCGCGGCCACGACCCCTGCCAGCAGGACCCTCACGAGGCCATTGTGGCGGAACTCGGCCGGAACCGGTAGTGGGAAACCATCCACTCGCTCCCGCCGCGGTAGCCCCAGAGCTCGGCACAGGCCATGAAGAAGATCCGCCACTCGGCGAGCTCGCGGGCCGGCAAGAACCGGCCGAGGTGCGCGGCGTTCGCGTCGAGTCGGTCGAGCCAGGCGTCGGCGGAGCGGGCGTAGTGCGTGCCGTCGACCGTCCACTCCTCCTCGACCTCGAGCGCCGCGGCGAGCGACGGCAGCAGATCGTGCGACGGCATCGTCCCGCCCGTGAAGAACCGCCGCGCGAGCCAGGACGCGTCGTACGGGTAGGCGTACCGGCGGTGCGAGAAGACGTGGACGAAGAGCTTGCCCTCGGGGCGGAGCCAGTTCGCGATCCGCCCGAGCATCCGTTCGTAGTTGCGGACGTGCTCGAGCATCTCGACCGAGACGATCCGGTCGAAGCGGCGGTCCGGCTCGAAGGCGTTCGCGTCGGCGCGGACGACCTCGAGGTTCGGATGGCCGAGCGACGAGACGTGGTCTCGCTGCGTCCGGGAGTTGGTCACCGCCACGATGCGCGCCGCCGGATAGCGCTCGCACAACCAGCCCGAGAGCGAGCCCCAGCCGCAGCCGAGGTCGAGGATCTCCATGCCGTCCTCGATCTGCGCCCGCTCGCAGGTGAGCGCGAGCATCGCCTCCTCGGCCCCGGCGAGGGTCGAGACGCCGGGCGGCCAGAGGCAGCAGCTGTACTTCAGGCGCGGGCCGAGCACGAGCCGGAAGAACTCGGTCGGCACTTCGTAGTGCTGCTCGTTCGCCTTCTCCGTGTGGAGAGCGATCGGCGAGGCGCGCAGCTCGTCGCGGAAGGCCCGCTGCCGGCCGGCGCCACCGCGCCGCTCGCGCCGCAGCCGGCGGGCGCAGTTGATGCGGATCGCCGCGCGCGTCACGCGGTCGGGCACCAGCTCGATCACGCGGCGCTCCGCTTCGGGAACCACGGGACGAACTTCGACGTCTCGCGCTGGTAGCGCCGGTAGTCCTCGCCGCGGCTGCGCAGGTTCTGCTCCTCGTTCGCCGGGATTCCCGTCACGCGCAGGAGCAGGAAGAGGAGGAACGCGGGCGTGAGGAAGCCGACGAAGCCCCAGGGCGCGGCGCTCGCGACGAGGGCGAAGCCGATCCAGACGAGCCACTCGAAGAAGTAGTTCGGGTGGCGGGAGTAGCGCCAGAGCCCGGCCCGGCAGGTCCTGCCCTTGTTCGCGGGTTCGGCGCGCCAGCGCGCCAGCTGGCGGTCGGCGAGCGACGTACCCGTGAACCCCGCCGCCCAGACGCAGGCGCCGACGATCTCGAGCGCCTCGAGCCCGCCGGAGCCGTTGTAGGCGGCGAGCAGCAGCGGCACGGAAAACGTCAGCGCGAAGAAGGCCTGCGCCTGGAAGAAGACGAAGAACCGGAGATCGGCCTGTGCGCCGTGCTTCTCGCGCAGCGCGCGGTAGCGGCCGTCCTCGGGCTTCCCGAGCACCCGGTTGACGAGGATGTACGTTCCGAGCCGGGCCGACCAGACCGCGGCCAGCGCCGCGACGAGGGCGCGGTGGGCGGCGGCGCCGTCCGAGATCGCGGCGTAGAGGACGCCGAGGCAGCCGACGCAGTACGCCCAGCCGGCGTCGACGTGACTCGCGTCGCGGATCCGGACCTGGACGAGCCAGAGGCAGACCATCAGCGCGGAAGCCGCCGCCGCGCCGATCGCGACCGCGATCCACGCGCTCACCACGCCGGCCCGCCCGGCCATGGCCGGCGCCAGGCACCGGCCTGCTTTCCGGCCGTGGCTCGTTCGGCCCCGGCTGTGGAAAAGGGGCCAGGCCCCCGGACGCGTCCGAAAACGACGGGGGCCGGGAACGCGCCGAGGGAACAACTCGGTCTCCGCCGCGCGCAGTCGCCTGTTTCGGGCACGACCCGGGACCTGGCCCCACGCACCGCCCGAAACGGCCGACGACGCTCGGGAAGGCGCGTCGGGTTCGGTCGCGCCCGGGCGGGACGCGGCCGGTGCCAGGCGGCACCGCGCCTTCCCGGCGCGGCTGCCTTGGCCGGGCCGGCGGGCACCGGGTTGCGCTGCCGGCTCACGAGAGCGCCTCGTTGAACGGCCGGGTCAGCGTGAGCTGGACGTCGCGCAGCGCACGCGTGCGGAACGCCGCCTCGCAGAACGCGAGGTAGAAGTCCCACGTCCGGACGAAGCGCTCGTCGTAGCCGAGCGAGCGCACGTCGTCGAGGCGCCGCCGGAATCGCCCGCGCCAGCGGCCGAGGGTCTCCGCATAGTGCTGCCCGATCTCCTCGACCTCGTAGAGCATCAGCGCCGACGACGAGGTCGCAGCGCGCGTGACGGCGGTCAGCGACGGGATCAGGCAGCCGGGGAAGACGTAGCGCTCGATCCAGTCCGGCGAGCGGCGGTAGCGCTCCCACCTCGCGTCCGGCACGAGGATCGTCTGGATGCACGCGACCCCGCCCGGCTCGAGGAAGCGGTCGCAGGCCCGGAAGAAGGTCGAGAACTGCCGTTCGCCGATCGCCTCGAGCATCTCGATCGACGCGAGCTTCGTGTAGCGCCCCTCGTGGCTGCGGTAGTCCTCCTCGCGGATCTCGATCCGACCGGCGAGGCCGACCGCGGCCGCCCGTTCGCGCGCGAGCGCCGCCTGCTCGCGCGAGAGCGTCAGCCCGGTGACGCGAGCGCCGTACTCGCCGGCGGCGACGAGGGCGAACGAGCCCCAGCCGCAACCGATCTCGAGGACGCGGTCTCCCGGGCGGAGCCGAAGCCGCTCGCAGACGCGGCGGAGCTTCCGCAGCTGGGCCTCCTCGAGGGGCTCGTCGGCCGACGAGAACACCGCGCACGAGTACGTCATCGTGTCGTCGAGCATCAGCCGGAAGAGCTCGTTGCCGAGGTCGTAGTGGTACTGGACGTGCCGCCGGGCGCGGAGCAACCCCTGCCGGCGGTTCGGCCGCGGCCGCGCCGCAAGGATGCGCGCGACGCGCGGATGACGCGCACGCGCTGCCTCCGCGTTCCGGAGGAGGAGCTCGAAGAAGCCGACGAGGTCGTCGGCGTCCCACTCGCCGGCGGTGTACGACTCGCCGAGCCCGACCTTCCCCCGCGTCGCAAGGCGGGCGAAGAAGCGGTCGCTCGCGATCGTGAGGGAGACGGGCGGCCCCGAGCCGAAGCGCCGGCGCGAGCCGTCCGGAAGGGACACGTCCAAAGCGCCTCCCTCGAGCCCTGCGAGCGCGCGCTCGAGCACCGAGAACGCGACGCGTCCGAGCGCCGACCCGCGCGCCGGCGGCGCTTCCCGCAGTGTCCTCTCGACCACGCTCACCGGCCTTCCCTCACTGATCCGATGCCGGGCACGAACGGCGGCTTGCGGTGGAACGGCACGCCCTTCCACCAGAGCTTGAGCGCCTGCCAGTGGATGAGCCCGATCACCTGGACGGGCATCAGCGGATAGCGGAGGAGGGCCCGCGCCAGGCTCGCGGTCGTCAGCTCCTGCCGTCGGCCGTGGAGGACGGCGGTCAGCGGCCGCCCCCCGCGCTCCCGCACGTGGATGCGAGCGAAGACCTGGTCGCCCGGCTCCGAGAACGCGTACTCGTACGACTGGTCGAGCCCGAAGAAGGGCGACACGTGCAGGCGCTTCCGGTGCTCGTAGCGGAGCGAGCCGCCGGCGAGGAGCTCGGGCAGCCGCTCGCCGAACGTGTTGTTCAGCTCCGCGACCATGCACGCGAGCGAGCCGTCGGCCGCGTAGCACCAGTGGAAGCAGACGGGGTTGAAGACGTAGCCGAGCACCCGCAGCTGCGCGAGCGTGAGCACGCGCGAGACCTCGTAGCCGCCGGCCGCGCAGAACGCGACGACCTTCTCCTTCAGCCCCCGGCCGTCGTCGTCGAAGTGGTCGCGGTCGCGCAGCGTGACCACGTTCGGCCGGTTCACCGAGAAGAGCCGGAGGCGCCGCTCAAGCTCCGGCAGCTCGTCGAGGTCGAGGACGAAGAACGAGAGCGGGTAGCGGAAGCCGTTCTCGCGCGGTTCGCGGCGCGAATGGACGAGCGTGCCGGTGTAGAGCCCGGATTTCACCAGGACACGCCGAGCGCCGCCGCCGCGCGCACGCCGGAGGCGAGCCCGTCCTCGTGGAAGCCGTTGCCGAGGTGCGCGCCTGCGTAGACCGTGCCCCGTTCGCCCTGCAGCGCCGCGAGCTCGCGCTGGCCGCGCAGCGTGTCGAGCGTGTAGAGGGGGTGCTCGTACACGGTGGACATCAGCACGCGCGCAGGGTCGACCTCCGCCGCGCGATTGAGCGTGACGCAGTAGTGCTCGTCGGCATCGAGGCGCTGCAGCCGGTTGAGGTAGTACGTCACCGTCGGCCGGAGCGAGCCGTTCGACTGGTAGTTCCACGAGGCGCGGGCGGCCCGAGCCCGCGGGAGGAAGCGCTCGTCCGTGTGGAGCACCGCCTCGTTGGACGTGTACCGGAAGGCCGAGAGGGCCGCACGCTCGGCGTCGCTCGGGTCGGCGAGGAGCGCGAGCGCCTGGTCGGCGTGCGTCGCCAGGACGAGGCAGTCGAACGGGCGGACGCGGTCGTCGGCCGTGCGCAGCTCGACGCCGTCCCCGCCGCGCCGCACCTCGCGCACCGGCAGCCCGACGTGCACGGGCCCCGGCAGGCGCTCGAGCAGCGCGCGGACGTACGACCGGCTGCCGCCGGTGACGGTGCGCCAGGAAAAGCGGCGGAACCCGAGCATCCCGTGCTGACCGAAGAAGCGGATCGCGTACTGCGCCGGGAAGTCGAGCGCACGCTCGGGGGCCGTCGACCAGAGCGCCGAGGTAAGCGGCACGAGGAAGTGCGTCCGGAAGCGCTCCGAGTAGCGGTGCCGTTCGACGTACTGCGCGAGCGTCAGCCCGGCGGACTCCTCCAGCGTGGATGCAGCCGTCCGCAGCCAGCGCCCGACCTCGAGCAGGAAGCGGCCGAAGCGGACGTCCGCGACCCGCCGCGCCTGGGCGAACGGCCGGCGGCCGGACCACTCGAGCCCGCAGTGCCCGCACGAGACCGAGAACGACATCTCCGAGTCCTGCGTGCGGACGTCGAGCTCGCGGAAGAGCCGGGTCAGATACGGGTAGTTCGGCTCGTTGTGGACGATGAAGCCGGTGTCGAGGCCGAGGCCGCGGTGCTCGATCGTGTTGACGTGGCCGCCCGGACGCGCGTCGGCCTCGAAGACCTCCACGTCGTGTGCGCGGGCGAGCAGGTACGCGGCACCGAGGCCGGAGATGCCCGCTCCGACGACCGCAACCCTCACGGCGGCTATTCGAACAGGCCGGAAGATCGGTTGTCTAGACTCGCTGCGCGGTGACGACCATCGAGACAGCGGCACCCGTCGGCACCGTCCGGTCGCGGTCGAGCCGGATCAGTCAGGTCGTGACGCTCGTCGCGGTCGTCGTGCCGCCGCTCGGCGTCGCGAGCGCGATCGGCCTGCTCTGGGGCGTCGGCTTCCACTGGTTCGACGTCGTCCTCGTCGCGTCGCTCTACGTCGGCTGTGCGTTCGGGACGACGATCGGCTTCCACCGCTACTTCACGCACCGCGGCTTCGAGACCGGACCTGTCCTGAGGTCCGTCTTCGCGATCCTCGGCTGCATGACGATGCAGGGGCCGATCACGCAGTGGGTGACCGACCACCGGAAGCACCACGCCCTTTCGGACAAGGAGGGCGACCCGCACTCGCCGCACGTCGGCCACGGCGAGGGCGCGTGGGGCGCCGTCAGGGGCTTCGTCCACGCCCACGTCGGCTGGCTGTTCCAGAACCTCGGGATGGAGCAGGGACGCGAGTACGGCCGCGATCTCTACGAGGACCGGCTGATCCGGACGATCGACCGGCTCTACGTCCTCTGGGTCGTGCTCACGTTCGGGATCCCCTTCGGGATCGGCTACGCGCTCGGCGGGACGTCGGTCGGCCTCGAGGGCCTCGTCTGGGGCGGGCTCGTCCGCGTCTTCCTCTACCAGCACGCGACCTTCAGCGTGAACTCGCTCTGCCACATGTTCGGCCGGAAGGACTACCGCTCGCGGGACGAGTCGAGGAACAACTGGCTGGTCGCGCTGCTCGTCTTCGGCGAGGGCTGGCACAACAACCACCACGCGTTCCCGAGCTCGGCCCGGCACGGCCTCCGTCGCTGGCAGGTCGACCTCTCGTGGCTCGTGATCCGCGGCCTCGAGAAGCTCGGGCTCGTCTGGAACGTGCGCGTCCCCGGGGCCGACCAGCTCACGCGGCGCGCGGTCTCGTAGCTCAGCCGTCCACGAAGAGGCCGTTGATCGGGCCGCGCAGCGCCTCGCTGCGGCGGGAGACGTGCGGGAGCCGCAGCAGCCTGTGAGTGAGCGGACGGTCGGCGTGACGACGCTCGAGCTGCTCGATCGCGAGCGGCCGCCAGAGCGTGTCCACGATCTCCGCCGGATCGCCGCCGAGCTCCTCGGGCGGACGCTCGAGGTGCTCGCTCCACAGCCGTAGCCGCGTCGCGCGCGCGAGCGCCTCGTCGTGGGTGACGACGTTCATCTCCGTGTCGTTGAACAGCGAGTGCTCGTTCAGGTTCGCGGAGCCGACGGTGAGCCAGGCGTCGTCGACGATCCCGATCTTGGCGTGCACGTAGACCTGGCAGCGGTCGTCGCCCCGCTGGTAGAGCGTGCAGGCGAGGAAGCGCCCGCGCCCGTCGTCGGCCGCGGCGAGCACGCCGAGCTGTCCGCGCGTGTCGTCGGCCCCGTTGTTCGGGCGGGCGGGGAGCAGGACGACGAGCCGGAAGCGCGGATCGGGCGGCCGGCGCACCTTGTCGGCGAGGATCGCAACGAGCTCGGGCGACCACAGGAACTGGTTCTCGAGGTAGACGAGACGCCGCGCCGCGCGGAGCGCGCGAACGTACGACTCGAGAATCGTGAACTCGCCGCGCGGCAACCGCTCGTAGATCCGCTCGGGGACGGTCCGGACGATCTGCAGCTCGACCTCCCCGGCCGGCGCCGGCGGCGGGACCTCGCCGAGCTCCTCTCCCGTCACCTCGCGCCAGCGCAGGCCGAAGTGGCCGGCGACGTCGGCGACGGCCGGCCCGCGGATTGCGGTGGTCGCGTCGTGCCAGCCGATCGAGCCGCGAGCGGCGTGCTCGGACGTGTCGAACCGGTCGCCCGCGTACGTCGTCAGGTCGATGCCGCCGACGAACGCCAGGCTGCCGTCGACGATCACGAGCTTCTCGTGATGGCAGTGGAACGGGCGCTCGCGCGCGTCGAGCGCGACACGGACGCGCGTCCCGCGGCAGAGCTCGTCGCGACACGCCTGCACCTGCCGGCGGTCGGGATGGAACAGGGGAAGCGGAGCACCCGCCCACGCCAGCACGCGCACGTCGATGCGCTCCGCCGCCGCCGCGAGCAGCTCGCGGAGCGTCTGCCGCCGGTCGGGGCGGAGCCGCAGCCCGGGCGAGAAGTGCCAGCCGGCGAGCCACACCGAGCTCCGCGCCGACTCGATCGCCTCCGCGATCCTCGGCAGCGACTCGCTGCCGTCGACCAGCACCTCGAGGCTGTTGCCTCCCCGCGGCGGCATCCCGCCGTCCGCCCAGCCGCCGGGCGGCGCCGCGAGCGCCGGGGCCTGGCCGATCCTCGCCAGCCTGCGCCGATGGTGAGCGGCGACCGCGCGCTCGAGGCCCTGGCCGACGGCCGCGTCGGCGCGGCGAAGGGCAGCCGAGACCTGCTCGCGTCGCACCGCTGGTCCGTACCCGGCGAACGGGCGCAACATGCGCTTAACACACGCTCAAAGTCCGGTTAACGGCCTACAACCGAGACTTCACCAGGCGCGGGCTATAACGACCGCGCGATGAGCCGTGCCGGACTCCTACGCCATGCCGCCCTCCCCGCCGCGTCGCTCCTCGGCGCCGGTCTCGCCCTGGGCGGAGCCGCACTCTTCGGCGGCTTCGGCGGCAAGACGACCACCGTCCGGGAGCTCGTCAGCCAGCAGAGCCAGCCGGTTCCCGCTGCATTCCAGAGCGGCAGGGCCGAATCGATCAACGAGATCTACGACCGCGCCGCGCCCGGGGTCGTCCAGGTGACGTCGACGAGCGTCGTGGAGGTCCCGGTCGACCCGTTCTTCGGCAACCCGTTCGGCGCGCCCGAGACCCAGCAGCAGAAGGCGCTCGGCTCCGGCTTCGTCATCGACAAGTCCGGCCACATCGTCACGAACTACCACGTCGTCCAGGGCGCCCGGAAGGTCGAGGTCAGCTTCTCGAACCACGAGAGCCTCCCCGCCCGCATCGTCGGCGCCGACCCGTCGACCGACATCGCGATCCTCCAGGTCAGCACGAGCGCCCGCGCGCTGACGCCGCTCGCGCTCGGCAACTCCGACGCCGTCCAGGTCGGCGACCAGGTGCTCGCGATCGGCAATCCGTTCGGCCTCGACCGCACCGCGACGGCGGGCATCGTCAGCGCGCTGCAGCGCCCGATCCAGGCGCCGAACGGCGACGAGATCGACCACGTGATCCAGACCGACGCCGCGCTCAACCACGGCAACTCGGGCGGCCCGCTGCTCGACGCCGAGGGCGAGGTGATCGGAGTCAACTCGCAGATCCAGACCGGCGGGACGAGCGACGGCAACGTCGGCATCGGCTTCGCGATCCCCATCAACACCGTCAAGTCCGTCGCCGCCCAGATCCTCCGCACCGGCCGCGTCGCCCACGCGTGGATCGGCGTCGACGTCCGCGGCATAACCGCGACGCTCGCTCGGGTCTTCCGGCTTCCGGTCGACCACGGCCTGCTCGTCGAGCACGTCGAGTCCGGCAGCGCGGCCGCCCGCGCGGGCCTCCACGCGGGGTCGACGGAGGTGACCCTCGCCGGCGAGAGCTACATCCTCGGCGGAGACGTCATCGTCTCCGTCGACGGCAACGCGATCTACTCCGTCGACCGGCTCCGCGACCTCGTGTCCGCGAAGAAGCCGGGCGACACGATGACTCTCCGCGTCTACCGCGGCAAGAACCTCGAGACAGTGCAGGTGAAGCTTGGACGGCAGCCGACCTCCCCTCGTAGCTAGCCGTCCGAACAGGCCCCAGACCCCTGGGGGCCTCTTCCGCCGGTAAGCCGACCGCCTGCCCGGCTCGGCGGAAGACGAAGGAGACCCCCCGACCGCCTGCCCGGGGGGTCTCCTTCTCTTTGTCAGCGGGGAAACCCGGTTTCCCCGCTGAACCTCTTCGCGCGCCGTGCCTACGCCGGGCGGAGCCCGGCTCCGGCGAACAGATCGCCCGCCAGGTACTTCAACCCCGAGTCGACAAGAACCGTCACGACTCGCTTGCCCGGGAGGTCGGCCGAGAGCCTCTGGGCGGCGAAGACGTTGGCGCCGGACGTGGCGCCCACGAACAGGCCTTCGCGTCTTGCCAGGTCCCCCGCAGTCGCGAAGGCGTCCTCGTCCGTCACGCCGACGATCTCGTCCGCGAGGTCGAGTCTTGCGCTCGGAGGCAGGAAGCCGACGCCGATGCCCTCAAGGCGATGCGGGCCCAGGTCGCCGCCCGAGAGGTTGCGCGAGGTCGCCGGCTCGACCGCGACGCAGCGGATCCGCGCGTTCGCGGTCTTCAGGACCTCCGCCACGCCCGAGAAGCAGCCGCCGGTGCCGACGCCCATGGCGAAACCGTCGGGAGCGTCGCCGAGCTGGTCGAGGATCTCCCGGCCGAGCTCGCGGTAGCCCGCCGCGTTGCCCGGGTTCACGAACTGGTCGGCCCAGAACGTGTCCGGCTCCGCCACGAGCTCGGCGGTCCGCGCCTTCATCCGGTCGAAGACCTCGGGCGTCACCCTGCCGTCGGTCTCGAGCACCTCGACCTCGGCGCCGAACGCCCGCATCGTCCGGATCTTCTCCTCCGCGAAGCAGTCCGCGGTGACGAGGTGGGCCCGGTAGCCGCGGGCGGCGCAGATCATCGCCAGCGAGCTGCCCGTGCTTCCGCCCGTGTAGTCGACGACGCGCATTCCCTGCCGCAGCGCGCCCGTCTCCTCCCCGTGTGCGACCAGGCCGCGCGCCATGCGGTCCTTCATGCTGCCGGTCGGGTTCGCACCCTCCCACTTCGCCCAGAGCTCGCCGCCTCCGGGCGGCTCCAGAGAGCGCAGGCGAACGAGTGGAGTCCGTCCGATCGCATCGAGCCCCGCCGCCATCGCCGGCCACTATAGGACGCCATCGGCCGAAACGGACGCGGTCGCTAGCCTACGAAAGTGGGCGAGCGCTACGAGCCGGGGCGGCTGCTGCTCGAGGACGTCGAGCTCGCCTCGGAGGAGGAACTCTGGCGGGAGGACGGCGGCGAGGATCACGCCGGCTGGTTCTGCGTCGGCACCGATCCGTTCCCGTGCCCGGCTCCCGGCTGCGTCTTCATCGCGACGTTCATGACCGCCGCGCACCTGATCCTCGTCTGGGAGGAGCGCGACGATCCGAACCTCCTCCGCCACGCCGGGCGCGCGAAGCAGGTCGGCCGGAATCCGCGCGTCCTCTCCTACGAGCCGTCGTTCGGCCCGAGCGCGTCCTACTACGCGTGGGAGGCCGCCGGGCGGCCCGTGCACGGCATCCGCGGCAAGTAGATGCGCTTCGGCGCCGCCGCGCCGTGGTCGCTCGGCGTTGAGGAGGAGCTCTTCCTCGTCGACCGCCGGACGCTCGAGACCGCGCCCGGGTTCTCCCGGCTCTTCGGCGAGCCGACGGCCGAGATCAAGGCCGAGGTCTTCGAGTGCCTCGTCGAGATCGCGACGCCCGTCGCCTCGGACGCCGAGGCGGTGCTGGACGAGCTCGTGCGGCGGCGCCAGGACGTCGAGGCGCGCGCCGGTGCGCACGGGCTCGGCATCTTCGCCGCCGGCACGCACGCACGCGCTCGCGCGGCCGGGCAGCCGATCGTGCCGTTGCCCCGCTACCGGCGGATGGCGAAGCGTCTCGGGGACCGCGTCCACCGCCAGATCGTCTGCGGGCTCCACGTCCACGTGTCGGTTCCGGACGCCGACGCCTGCCTGCGGGCGTTCGAGGGCGTGGTCCCGTGGCTGCCGACGCTCCTCGCGCTCTCCGCGAACTCGCCCTTCGCCGAGGGCCGCCCGAGCGGTCGCCGCTCCGAGCGCGCCGTCAGGCTCCTCGAGATGCCGACGGGGGGAACGCCGCCGCTCGTTCCCGACTGGGCCGCGTGGGAGGAGGCGACGGCCGGCGACGAGAGCCGCCGCCACTGGGACGCCTGGCCGCGCCCGATCTACGGGACGCTCGAGCTGCGCGTCGCCGACCAGCAGACGAGCGTCCGCCGCTCGGCCGGCTTCGCCGCGCTTGCCCAGGCGCTCGTCGCGACGGCGTCCGAACGCGACGTCGAGCCCTACGACCGTCGGCTCTACGAAGAGCGCCGCGAACGGGCGGTCGTCGACGCGCCCGATCCGGACGAGGTCGCCGCCCTCGCCGCGCTCGTCGAGCCGGCCGCTCGGCGGCTCCGCGGTTGGCCGCTGGTCGAGGAGCTGCTCGCCGGCCGGCCGGAGGCGGAGCGTCAGCTCGAGCTCGCTCCACGAGGACTCGACGCCGTCCTCGCCGACGTGCGGGCCCGCACGACTAGGATGGGCGCGTGGCCGTCCTGACCGAGACGATCCATGTGAACGGGATCCGCTGCGAGCGCTGCGTCATGCGGCTGGGCGCGGCGCTGCAGGGCAGCGAGGGCCTCGAGGGTGCCTCCGCCAACCTGATGGGCGAGGTCACGCTCTCCTGGGACGACGAACGCACGAGCCGGGAGGCGCTCGTCGAGACGCTCAAGCAGGCGGGCTTCTACGCGAGCCCGTAGTGCGCCGCGACGGCGCGCTCGTCGAACGAGCCGTTGATCGCCGGCGCGTCGCTCAGCATCGACCGCGAGACGGTGATGCGTACCGTGCGCTCGCCGTCGTCGAGATGGGCGAACTCGATCGGTACCCCGACCCGGCGCCGGCGCAGGAGCGGACCGACCCGCACGATCACGACGTCGCCCCGGACGCCGACGACCCGGCCGAGCCTCGTGCCGTCGGCACTCATCAGTTGATAACCGCGCACCCGCGTGCGTCATACCCATTCGAGGCCGGAATAACGCCTCTTCCGGGGTCGTTAGGGGCAACACGGAGCGCTGCTAGGGTGGCCTCGATGAGCGATGTGACGCCCGAGACCGAGCCGCGTAGGCTGGCAGCGGAAGCCCGTGACCGCGTTCGCTTCGAGGAGGAGGCGCTCGAGCTTGCTGACCAGGTGTACCGCGTCGCCCGCCGCCTCGTCTCGTCCCGCGAGGAGGCCGAGGACCTGATGCAGGAGACGTACGCGCGGGCCTTCCGCAGCTGGCGCTCCTACACGCCGGGGACGAATCTCCGAGCGTGGCTGCTGCGGATCCTGACGAACCTGAACATCGACCGCGCCCGCCGCCGCCAGCGCGCGCCGGAGGAGCAGCCGCTCGAAGAGGGCGACTACTTCCTCTACAACCGGCTCGAGCAGTCTTCGCGCGACGGCAACCTCGACGAGGAGCGGGTCGTCGAGCGGCTCTCCCAGGACGACATCGTCGGTGCGCTCTCGGCGGTGCCGCACAACTTCCGCGACGCGGTCGTGCTCGTCGACATCGGCGACTTCACGTACCAGGACGCCGCCCAGATCCTCGACGTGCCGATCGGCACCATCATGTCGCGTCTGCATCGTGGACGTCGTATCCTGAAACGGGAGCTGGCAGAGCGAGCCGTGAGCCAAGGATGACCCACGATCACGACCCGTGTACGAAGTGCGAGGAGGTCATGCAGCCGTTCCTCGACCGCGCGCTCGACGACTCGGAGCGGGCCGAGGCCGAGGAGCACCTCAGCCACTGCGGCTACTGCGCGCGGCGCTACCGCTTCGAGGAAAGCCTCCGGCAGTTCGTCCGCAAGGCCTGCTCGGAGCAGATGCCGCCGGAGCTGAAGGCCCGCCTCGCCGCGTTGCGGACGCCCCTGTAGGCTCTGACGTGGGGCACGCGTTCGGATCGATCGAGGAGCTCGGCGACGGGCCCGGCTTCCGGAAGGTGCGCGGCCCGCTCGGCGTGACGGCGTTCGGCGTCAACGCGATCGTCTTCCCGCCCGGCTTCGACGGGTTCAACCACTTCCACGACACGCAGGACGAGCTCTACTTCGTCCACCGCGGCCGTGCGCTCGTGGAAGTGGGCGGCGAGACGCGGGAGCTCGGCGCCGGCGGCCTCCTCCACGTCGAGTCGACGACACCGCGGAAGGTCTCGAACGCATCCGACAGCGAGGATCTCGTGCTCCTCGTCGTCGGCGGCAAGGGCGGCTACGTCGAGCGCGACGGGCACCTCGTCGACCCGGCCGACCGCGAGCGGCGGGCCGCCTTCGGCCGCGGACCGAGCTAGCCCGTCGGGACCCGGCCCTGCCGCCCGCCGCGCCGCGGTCGGAGCTCGGCTGTTTGGGGCATGGCCCGGGGCCAGGCCCCCGGACGCGCCCAAAACAGACGAACGGCCGCTCGGGAAGCGGAGATGGCGCTCCGCCCACTGTTACAGAAGTGTCACGAGAGGCGCCGCCTTCGGCCGGCGGTGGGGCCAGGCCCCGACTGTCTGCCGGAGACATGCCCGGAAGGTCGGGTCAAGCCCTCGAGACGAAGCGCTCGAGTTCGGACTTCAGCAGCCTGGCGAAGCGCCCCGCGCGCGGAAGCGCGACGACGCGGCCCCGGGGGGAGCGCAGCGCCAGCCCGTGCAGGCCGCCCGGGACGACGGTGTACGTCGCGTCGACGCCGCGCGCGACGATCCGCTCGAAGCCTCGGAACGAGCTCTTCGGGCTGACACCCGGAATCCCCGGCAGCCAGCGATCGAGTGCGCCGTGGACGATCGCCACCCGCCGGCCGTCGAGCGGCGCGACGTCCAGCCGATCGGGAATCCACGGAGCGAGGCCGAGCACCGTCGTCACGTCGGGCTCGTCCGCCGCCGCGACCGCGACCGCGCCGCCCATCGAAAAGCCGACGAGGGCGACGCGCGGTGCCCTGGCGAGCTCGACGGCGGCACGGCAGTCCTCGATGCACTCGCCGAGCCGCCTCCACGATTTCACGCGGTAGCGGACCTCGACGAACGCAACCCCGGGCAGCTCGGGCGCGAGGCGGCGGACGAGCCATTCCAGCGTCGCGCTCCAGGTGCCCGGCACCTCCGCGCCCTGGCCGCCGTTGACGCACACGACGGCAGGGCCGCCGAGCGGGCCGGTGACGCGCGCCTCGGCTCCGGTCGCGAGCCGCTCTAGGATCCGGCGGCCTCCGCGCTGCGCAGCCCGCCGCGGGCCCACAGGGAGAAGGCGAGCACGAGCCCGACCGCCGCCGCAAAGGCGAAGCCGACCTCGACCGGGCTGCCGGCGAGGAGCCCGCGCCCGGCCTCGAGTAGCCGTGTGAGCGGGTTGATCCTGGCGACGCCGTGGATCCAGCCGCGGAGCAGTCCGAGCGGCACGTAGACGGGCGTGAAGAAGAGGCAGACGAAGACCGGCATCTGCATGATCGGCCCGGCCTGGAGCGTCCGGAACCGCATCGCGACGCCGCACGCCCAGAGCAGCGCCGCGACGTTGAGGATCGCGCCGAGCGCGTACAGGCCGAAGACGTCGACGCCGTCGCCGCCGAGCCGCATGCCCGCGATCAGGGCGACGATCGTCAGCACGGTCGTGGTGAAGGCCCAGCGGACGAGCGCCGTGAGCGCGTAGCCGACGACGATGCCGCTCCGGCGCGGCGCCGAGAGGAGCAGCCGGCGCCCCATGCCGCTCTCGAAGTCGCGCGCGATCGCGAACCCGGTGAAGACGCCGCCGAAGGCGGCCGACTGCATCAGGACGAAGACGAACTGGAAGGCGGTGTAGCCGGGTGCGTAGTGGAAGCCCGGCACGTGCGAGACCTGCGAGAGCCCGCCCGCGAACGCGGTGAAGAAGAGCAGCGGGAACATCAGCGACGGCAGGAGGATCGTCGGTGTCGTGAAGACGTTGTGGAGTGTCCGCCACGCGACGGCGAGCGCGACGGAGCGGACGGTCGCGTGCCTCATGTCCGCGTCAGCCGCTTCCCGAGCGCGCGCGAGGCGAGCGCGAGCGACACGGCGAGGATCCCGAGCGCGCAGGCGAATGCCAGGCCGAGGGCTTCGCCGTCCCAGCCCTCGATGATCAGGCTGCGGACGCCTTCGATCAGGTACGAGACCGGGTTGATCGTCGCCGCCCACCGGAACCAGCCGACGGCGATGAGGTTCCGCGGCGTGTTCATCGACGAGACGAAGAAGAAGACGAACATCAACGCGAACATCCCCTGGATCGATTCGCCGGAGCCGGTGCGCAGGGCGAGGTACGCGCCGAAGGCGCCCCACGCGGCGGCGATCAGCGTGGCCAGGAGGAGCAGGACGAGGACGCCCGCCGGACCGGCCCTGATGTCGACGCCGACGGCGAGGCCGACGAGCAGGTAGACGATCGACTGCGCGAATCCGGTCGCGACGACGCCGGCGAGATGCCCGGCGACGAGCGCCGGAGCCCGCAGCGGGGTCAGCGCCAGCCGGTTCAGGAAGCCCGTCTGGATGTCGCGGGCAAGGTCGGTCCCGGCGTTCATCGTCGCGAAGAGCGCGCCGTGGATGAACGGCACGGCGAGCGCGAACGCGAGGAAGGAGTCGGTCGGGAAGCCCTTCAGCAGCGTCGACGGCCGGAGCCCGCCGGAGTTGACGGCGAGCAGCATCAGGGGGAAGAAGAACGGCCCGAACACCGCGGCCGGCTGGCGCGAGGTGCGGATGACCGAGCGCCGCGCGAGCGAGGCGATCTGGATTGCCGCCTGCGTCATACGGTCAGGGACTCCGGCTCCGCCAGGCCGGCGCCCTCGAGCGAGCGGCCGGTCTTCGCGAGGAAGACGTCGTCGAGGCTCGGCGAGTGCAGCGCGAGGTTCGCCGCGTGGATGTCCTCCGCGTCGAGCGCCCGGACGATGTCGGCGAGCCCGGCCTCCGAGCAGCGGACGGCAAGGCCCTGCGGCGACGCGGGCACGAGCGACCCGAACCGCTCGAGGATGCGGCGGACGGCGGGCCGGTCCTCCGGGTCGGCAGGGATCACCTCGACCGTCGGGAGCGCGATCTCGGCCTTCAGCGCGGCTGGGGTGCCTTCCGCCACGATGTGGCCGTGGTCGATGATCCCGACGCGGTCGGAGAGCACGTCGGCCTCCTCGAGGTACTGCGTCGTCAGGAAGACCGTGACGCCCTCCTCCTTCGCGAGCCGGCCGACCTCCTGCCAGAGCGCGCCGCGGCTCTGCGGGTCGAGGCCGGTCGTGGGCTCGTCGAGGAAGAGCAGCCGCGGGCGGTGCGCGAGCGCCAGCGCCAGGTCGAGGCGGCGCTTCATGCCGCCCGAGTAGGTGCGGATCTTCCGGTCGGCGGCGAGCCTGAGGCCGACGCGCTCGAGCAGCTCGTCCGTGCGGAGCGTGCGTTCGGTGCGCGGGATCGCGTGGAGCGCCATCTGCAGGCGGAGGTGTTCGCGGCCGGTGAGGAGCGGGTCGAGCGCCGCCTCCTGGAGCGCCGCGCCGATCGCCGCGCGCACCTTCGGCCCCTCGCGGACGATGTCGAATCCGGCGACGGTCGCGCGGCCGGCGGTCGGCGGCAGCAGCGTCGTGAGCATGTGCACGGTCGTCGACTTGCCGGCGCCGTTCGGGCCGAGGAACCCGTAGATCTCGCCCGGCGCGATCGCGAGGTCGATCGCGTCGACCGCCCGGATCCCGCCCTTGAACTCGCGAACGAGGCCCTCCGCCACGATCCCGTTGTCCACGCCTCGACTCTACCGAGGGCGTCTCGGGCCGAGGCGTGCTCGCGACCCTCGTAGGATCGGTTGCATGGAGTCGCTCCGGCTGGCCGAGCTCCTCGCCGGACTTTCGCTGGTCGCCGACATCGGCATGGGTCTCCAGCCCGGCGAGGCCGGCCGCGCCACGCTCGTCGCGATGGAGCTCGCCGAAGCCTGCGGCGTCAACGACACGTCCGCCGTCTACTACACGGCGCTGCTGCAGCACATCGGCTGCACCGGCTACGCCCACGAGGCCGCGGCGATGCTCGGAGGCAACGAGATCGCGGTGAAGCACGCGGCCGTTCTGACCGACTTCGGAAGCGCACGCGACGTCTTCCGGACGTACCTGCCGAACCTCGCTCCCGGACAAGGCGCGTGGACGCGGCTGCGGGTCGCCGGGGTGGCGGCCCTCCGCGCGAAGGAGATCGTGCGGGGCTACAGCGCGGCGAACTGCGAGGTGGCGGCGTCGACGGCGCAGCGCAGCGGCCTCTCCGAGGCGATCCGGCTCGCCCTCCTCGACGTCTACGAGCAGTGGAACGGCAAGGGCGGCCCGAAGGGCAGCCGCGGCGAGGCGATCGCGCCGCCGGCCCGGATCGCGCAGGTCGCGATCACCGCCGCCCTCTTCCACACCCTCGGCGGGCTCGACGCGGCGGTCGACGTGCTTCGCCGCCGCGCCGGCGGCCTGCTCGACCCCGACCTCTCCGCGGTCGTCCTCGGCGCGCCCGACCGCTTCCTCGGCGTCCTCGCCGTCCCGGACGCGCTCGAGGCGGCCGTGGCGGCCGAACCGGCGCCTGCGGTGCACGTGACGGCACCTGCTCTCGATCGAGTCTGCCGGGCGTTCGGCGAAGCGGTGGACGTGAAGTCGCCGTTCCACCACGGCCACTCGGCCGGCGTCGCGGAGCTGGCGGGCGCGGCCGCCGGGCGCCTCGGGCTGCCGGCCGACGAGGTCGCCGCCGTCCGGCGCGCCGGCTTCCTCCACGACCTCGGACGAGCCGCGGTCCCGAACGGCGTCTGGGAACGGCCCGGCCCGCTCGCCTGGCACGAGCAGGAGCAGGTCCGCTTGCATCCGTACTACACCGAACGCGTGCTCTCCCGCTGCGGGCCGCTCGCGTCGCTCGCGTCGCTCGCGGGCTCGCACCACGAGCGGCTCGACGGCTCGGGCTACCACCGCCAGCTCGGCGCCGCGAGTCTCGACACGTCCGCCCGGGTGCTCGCCGCCGCCGACGCGCTGCAGGCGATGACCCAGGACCGGGCCCACCGCCCTGCGCGTACGACCGAGGAGGCAGCCGAGGTGCTCGCCGGCGAGGCGCGGGCCGGGCTCCTCGACGTCGACGCCGTCCGCGCCGTCGTCGAGGCGGCGGGCAGGCCCGCGCCTCCGATCCGGGCGCCGCGCCCGGCCGGCCTCAGCGACCGGCAGGTCGAGGTGCTCCGCCTGGTCGCCCGCGGTCTCTCGAATCCGCAGATCGCCGAGCGCCTCGTGATCTCCCGGCGCACGGCCGAGCACCACGTCCAGGACGTCTACGCGCGGATCGGCGTCTCGAGCCGCGCGGGCGCCGCGCTCTTCGCGATGCAGCACGACCTGCTCCAGGATGGGTAGGTCTGCCGATGCGGGAACGCTCCGGCGCGGGCGATCGTCCGCTGGTCACCAATCGACCAGAAAGGAACGATCAGCATGGCAGAGCCCAAGGAGCTCGTTCGCCGGTTCGTCGAGCGCTACCAGAACGACGCGGACGAGGCGGCGCTCGTCGAGCACATCCACCCGAACGTCGTCGACCACAGCCGCCCGCCCGGGATCGCGCCGGGCATCGAAGGCGTGCGCCAGCAGTTCGACGGCTTCCGCGCGGCGTTCTCGGGCTTCCGCGCGACGATCCTCGACCAGATCGCCGAGGGCGACAAGGTCGTCACGCGGAAGGTCTTCCGCGGCACCCATACGGGCCCGTTCCAGGGGATCGCCCCGACCGGCCGCGACGTCGAGATCCACGTCATCGACATCGTCCGCGTGTCGGAGGGGCAGGTCGTCGAGCACTGGAACTGCGTCGACCGGCTCGGGCTCCTCGCCCAGCTCGGCGCGCTGCCTCAACCGACGTCGGCCGCGGCCTGAGCGGAGGCGACGATGCGCCTGTTCGTTTCTCGCCTCGCGCCCGCGCTCCTTGCCGCAGCCGTGGTCGCCGCGCCTGCGGGTGCACGGAACGCCACGGCCTTCCCGCACGGCGTCTTCCGGACGACGATCACCGACGCCGATCTGCTCGCCGGTCACGTCGGCGTGAACGACATCCCCGAGAACCACGGCACGTTCACGCTCACGATCGGGGCTCACGGGCACTGGCGTCTCGTCCAGAGGGCCCCGAACCCGCTCCACGACCCGGTCTTCGCCGGTGCCTACACCGTGAGGGGCAGCACCGTCGACTTCAGGACGGCGACGCCGACCCGGTTCGCCGGGGACGACCTCGTCGTCTGGGGCTTCGACGGGAAGTACCTGCGCCTCAGGCTGAAGTCGTACTCGCCCTATCCCGAGACGTACGTCCTCTACCACGCTCATCCCTGGCGCAAGGTGGGATAGCCCGCAAATCGGGATCGTGAACCGGCCGGCCTCGCCGAACAGCGGGGCCGGCCCGCACTCAGGCGCGGCGTTCGGCCCGGTAGGCGCGAGCCTCGTCGACGAGCTGCTCGAAGAGCGCCAGGTCCTCGCCCTCCTCGGGGTGCCAGAGGACGCCGAGCGCGAAGCGGCGGTCGGGCGCCTCGATCGCCTCGACCGTGCCGTCGTCGGCATGCGCCGCGGTGCGCAGGCCGTCGCCGACGCGGCCGAAGCCCTGGTGGTGGTGCGACTTCACGGGCGCGCGCTCGCCGAGGATGCCGGCGAGCCGCGTGCCCGGCTCGAGCTCGACGCCGTGCTCGGAGAAGACGCCCAGCACCTCGCGATGGCCCTCGTGGCCGACCACGTCCGGCATGTGCTGGACGAGGTCGCCGCCGAGCGCGACGTTCAGCACCTGCGAGCCGCGGCAGACGGCGAGGACGGGCAGGTCGCGCGCGAGCGCCGCCTCGAGCAGCGCGAGCTCGGCGCTGTCTCGGTCGGCGCGGATGCCCTTCGTCTCGGGATGCGCCTCGGCTCCGTAGAGCGCCGGATCGACGTCGGAGCCGCCCGTGAAGAGCAGCCCGTCGAGCGCGTCGAGCGTCTCGTCGACCCCGTCGTCGCTCGGCGGGATGAGGAGCGCACGTCCGCCGGCCCGCTCGACCGAACGGACATAGGAGAGCGGGATCAGCGCCGCAGGCAGCGTCCACGCGCCCCAGCGCACCTCGGGCTCGGCGTACGCTGTGATCCCGATGAGCGGCCGCACGGCCCGATTCTCGCCGATCCTGCTGGCGGTCGCGCTCGCTGGGTGCGGCGGCGGCGGCGGGAAGCCGCTCGTCGCGCCGGCTCGCGTCTACTTCCTCCGCGACGGGAAGGTCGCGGCGGTCGCGCGCCGGCTACCGCTCAGCGAGAAAGCCCTGCTGGGGGCGCTGCGCGACGGGCCGACCGCCGACGAGCGCCGGATCGGCATCGCGCCCGGCGAGGGAGGGGCGCAGGTCGTCTACACCTTGAGCCAGTTCGACCCGGCGGCACCCGTCACGTACAGGGGCAAGCGGTACACGCGCGCCGGCTTCGAGGACCGGACGCCGGCGATCCTCGTCGAGTCGCCGCTGCCGTTCCAGACCGTCCACGTCCCGCAGCTCCACGCCGGGGGCACGGCGAACACGTTCGAGGCGACGTTCGAGTACGACCTGCTCGGCCTTGGCGGGAAGCTCCTGGCGCACCACTTCGTCACCGCGACGTCGGGCAACGGCCAGCGCGGCACGTTCGACTTCGACGTGCCGTTCTCGGTCGAGCGCTCCGAGCCGGGGAAGCTCGTCGTCTACGAGCGCTCGGCCGAGAACGGCAGGCGGATCCACGTTGTCGAGATCCCGCTGCGGCTCTCGCCGTAGCCGCGTTACGGCTTGATGTTCTGGTTCAGGTGGAAGACGTTGTCGGGGTCGTACTTCCGCTTGAGCTCGACGAGCCGGTCGTAGCCGGCGACCGCGTCGGGGATGCCCTCGGCGTCGTCGGCTGCGAGGTAGTTGACGTAGCGCGTGCCGGTCGAGTACGGCTGGATCGCCGCGTAGCGCGCCCGCACCCACGCCACGTTCTCATCGGTCGCAGCCGGGTCGTCCCAGAGCCCGGGGATGACGCAGTTGTAGCCCGGCTCGCGGATGGCCGTCGAGGTCGACTCGAGCGGAATCCGCGTGACCTGGCCGTGGAAGTGCTCGAGGACGATGGCCGACCTGGGCGACGGGCACTCGGCGTAGCCGTCGACGAGCGCGTCGATCACGGCGTCCTCGAGCCGGACGAACGTCGACTTCCAGTAGTTCAGGAGGCCGGGCGGAAAGCCCTCGTCGAGCATCTGATTGACCGCCGTGTACGGCATCGGGCCGAGCTGCACCATGACCGGCGAGCCGAACGAGCGCACGGGCGCGAGCTCGCGCTCTGCCTCCTCGGGCGTGCCGATGTGGCAGGCCGCGAGGCCCACGACCTTCGAGCCGTCCGGCCCGTGGAGCATGGCGGCGACGAGCATCAGGTCGTCGGAGAGATCGGCGGTGAACTCGCGGTAGAAGCGGAGAACGTCGCGTGCTGCCGGGAACGGGTGCAGGACGAGGCCGCCGGTGATCATCGGACCGACCGGGTGGAGCCGGTACAGGAACGACGTGACGATGCCGAAGTTGCCGCCGCCGCCGCGGAGTCCCCAGAAGAGGTCGGGGTTCTCCGTCTCGCTCGCGACGAGGACGCGGCCGTCCGCGGTGACGACCTCGGCGGAGAGCAGGTTGTCGGCCGCAAGGCCGAACCTCGGCATGATCCAGCCGAGGCCGCCGCCGAGCGTGAGCCCGGCGATGCCCGTCGTCGAGATCACGCCGCCGGTGACCGCGAGGCCGTGGGCCTGCGTCGCCTCGTTCAGCTCGGCCCAGGTGAGGCCCGGGCCGGCGTGCACGGTGCGGGCGTCGGGGTCGACGTCCGCGGCCTTCAGCTGCGAGAGGTCGATCATCACGCCGCCGTCGGTCACGGCCGTTCCGGCCACGTTGTGGCCGCCGCCCCGGACGGAGACCTCGTGCCCGGTCGCGCGTGCGTACGCCAGCGCGGCTCGCACGTCCTCCGTGGACGTGCAGCGGGCGATCAGCGCCGGCCGTTTGTCCACGAGCCCGTTGAAGATGCTCCTCGCCTCGTCGTAGCCGGCGTCCCCCTGTCGCAACAGCTCGCCCGAGAACCCCTCGATCGTCTCCCTCTCCTGAACCGCCATCTGCCCTCCTCGGTCGCCTTTTGACCGAGTCTATTCGCCGTCCGCGAGCAACCGGATCTCGCCGCTCCCGACGGCCCGGCCGGAGACGACCAGCCGGCCGGCCTCGTCGATGCCCTCGGCGAGACCCTCCAGGCCGTCGACCCGGACCCGCCGGCCGCGGAGGAAGTCCCGCTGCACGAGGCCGTCGCGAACGGCGGCGAGGCCTTCGGTACGCCAGCGCGTGTAGAGGTCGTCGAGCCGGGCGAGCACGGTCGACAGGACGAGCTCGCGGTCGTGCTCGCGCCCCGTCTCGAGGCGAAGCGAGGTCGCGGGCCGCCTCGTGTCGGCCGGCAGCTCCGCCGCGGTCTGGTTGACGTTGATCCCGATGCCGACGACGACCTCGTCGCCGCGCTGCTCGGGTAGGACGCCGACCAGCTTCCGCCCGCCGACGAGGACGTCGTTCGGCCACTTGATCTGCGTCTGCACCCCCGAGATCGACTCGACCGCTTCCGCCACCGCGATCCCGGCGACGAGCGAGAGCTCCTGCGCCGGCCGGCCCGGCGGGGGCCTCAGCAGCACCGAGCAGAGCACGGCCGTCCCGGGCGCCTCGACCCACGGGCGGCCGAGCCGGCCGCGGCCGCCCGTCTGGTGATCGGCGGTCGCGAGCGCCCCCTCCGGCAGGCCCGAGCCGAGCAGCAGGAGTTGCGTCGACTCGCACTGCCCGACGTGGAGGCGCGGCTCGCCGAGCACCGGAGCTCAGCGCTTGCGCGCCACGTAGTACGCGTTGATGAAGTCGGCATCGACCCGCTTCATCTCGACGTCGCCGAACCCGCCGCCGGCGAGGATCTCGCGCGCCTTCTGCTCGCCCCACATCGTCCCGAGCCCGGGCCCGCCGTTCGCGAGCGAGACCGTCATGCAGTGGAAGACGGAGGCGGTGTAGAGCGCCGGCCCGAGCGGGTGCTCCAGGTTCTCGTGGACGTGGCTCGAGGCGGCGATGTCGACCATCAGGAACACGCCGTCCGGCCGGAGCGCCTCGTGGATCGCCGCGACCGTCTCGGCCGGCCTCGGCAGGTCGTGGATCACGTCGAACGCGGTGACGAGGTCGAAAGCCCCCGGCTCGAGCGAGAGCGCGTCGCGGAGCTCGAAGCGGGCATTGTCGAGGCGGCGCTCTGCCGCCTCGGCCTGCGCGGCCGCGATCCCCTGCTCCGAGATGTCGATCCCGGTCACCCGGCTCGCCGGGAACGCGTCCGCGATCAGGTTCGCCGCGTGCCCGTGGCCGCAGCCGATGTCGACGACGTCGATGCCCGCACGCAGCCGCTCGACGAGCCCGTCGACGAGCGGGAGCGTCACGTCGATCAGCCCGGCGTCCTGGATCTGGGCGGTCTCCTCGGCCTGGAGCGCCTGGAAGCGCGGCATCGCCGAGTACGGCACGCCGCCGCCCCTGCGGAAGCACTCGAGCACCTGGTCCTCGAGCTCGCCGAAGAGCGACGCGTACTGCGAGAACGACGCGAGGTTGTCCGGACCCGCGGCGCGCGTCAGGAAGCCGGCGTGCTCGCGCGGCAGGACGTAGGTGCCCGCCTCCGGGTCGTGCTTCACGATCCCGCCGACCGTCATCCCGGCGAGCCACTCCCGGACGTAGCGCTCGTCGAGACCGGCCGCCTCCGCGATTCGCGTGCTCCTCGCCGGTTCGAGGCCGGCCATCGCGTCGAAGAGCCCGGACCGGTGGCCGAGGCTGACCAGCAGCGTCAGCATGCCGTCGTTCAGGATCTGGAGCATCCGGCCGCCGAACGCCTCCGTCGCCGCCGCGTCGAGCTCGGTCGTCGCCATCTCGTCCTCCTTCGTCGGGGCCGCCAGGTTAATCCGTTTGTCCGGCACGCCCCCGGGAACACGCCGCATACAGAGCGTGACGAAGAGAAGGGAGCTGTGATGGCCGAGCTTGTCGCCGACTTCGTGCTGAAGCGCCTCCGCGAGTGGGGCATCCACAGGATCTACGGCTACCCGGGCGACGGGATCAACGGCTTCCTCGGCGCGCTCGACCGTGCCGAGGGCGATCCCGAGTTCGTCCAGGCCCGCCACGAGGAGATGGCCGCGTTCATGGCCTGCGGCCACGCGAAGTTCACCCAGGAGCTCGGCGTCTGCATGGCGACCTCCGGACCGGGCGCGATCCACCTCCTGAACGGCCTCTACGACGCGCGGCTCGACCACGCGCCGGTGCTCGCGCTCGTCGGCCAGCAGAAGCGGACGTCGCTCGGCTCCGAGTACCAGCAGGAGGTCGACCTGCAGGTGCTCTTCAAGGACGTGTCCGAGTTCGTCCAGGTGTGCATGGAGCCCGCGCAGGCGCGGCACCTGGTCGACCGGGCGATCCGCGTCGCGCTCGACCGCCGCGGCGTGACGACCCTGATCTTCCCCAACGACGTCCAGGAGGAGAAGGCCGTCGAGTCGCCGCCGCGCGTCCACGGCTCCGTCTACTCGAGCGTCGGCTACGTCCGGCCGCGCGTCCTGCCGCCCGTCGGCGAGCTCGAGCGTGCGGCCCGGGTGCTGAACGAGGGCGAGCGGGTCGCGATGCTGATCGGCCAGGGCGCCGCGGGCGCGGCCGACGAGGTCGTCGAGACGGCGGAGCTGCTCGGCGCCGGCGTCGCGAAGGCGCTCCTCGGCAAGGACACGCTTCCCGACGACCTGCCGTTCGTGACCGGCCCGATCGGCCTCCTCGGCTCGACGGCGAGCTACGAGCTGATGGAGAGCTGCGACACGCTGCTGATGGTCGGGACGAGCTTCCCCTACTCGGAGTGGCTGCCGAAGGAGGGCCACGCCCGCTGCGTGGAGATCGACCACGATGCGACCCGCATCGGGATCCGCTACCCGGCCGACGTCATGCTCGTCGGCGACGCGCGCGACACCCTCCGCGAGCTGATCCCGCAGCTCGAGCGCAAGCAGGACCGCTCGTGGCGGGAGCAGATCGAGGACGCGGTCGAGAAGTGGTGGCGGATCGTCGAGGACCGCGCGATGCTCGACGCCGACCCGCTCAACCCGCAGCGCGTCATCTGGGAGCTGAACGAGCGGCTGCCCGACGGCGCGATCGTCACCGCGGACTCCGGCTCGTCGACGAACTGGTTCGCGCGCGACCTCAAGCTGCGGCCCGGCATGCGGGCGACGCTCTCGGGCAACCTCGCGACGATGGGGCCGGCGACGCCGTATGCGATCGCCGCGAAGTTCGCGTATCCCGACCGGCCCGTGCTCGCGCTCGTCGGCGACGGCTCGTTCCAGATGAACGGGATGAACGAGCTGATCACCGTGAAGCGCTACTGGCAGAGCTGGGCCGACCCGCGCCTCGTCTTCTGCGTCTTCAACAACCAGGACCTGAACCAGGTGACATGGGAGCAGCGCGTGCTCGGCGGCGACCCGAAGTTCGTCGGCTCGCAGTGGATCCCCGACGTGCCGTACGCGCGATTCGCCGAGCTCCTCGGCTTCGCAGGCGTCTACTGCGACAGCCCCGACGACGTCGGCGAGGCCTGGGCGACCGCCTTCGAAGCAGGGCGGCCCTGCGTCCTCGAGGTGAAGGTCGACCCGGAGGTGCCGCCGCTTCCGCCGCACGTCACGGCGATGCAGGCGAAGGAGATGACGGCCGCGATGCTGAGGGGCGACCCCGAGCGCCGCGGCGTGATCGAGAAGTCGCTCCGCGGCAAGCTGCAGGAGTTCAAGGAGAGTCTCCCGGGGCGCTCGTAGTTGGACGCCACGCGGGAGCGGAACAGCCTCGACGTCGAGGTCGAGCGCCTCGACGTCTCCGCCTACACCGTTCCGACGGACGGGCCGGAGTCGGATGGCACGCTCGAGTGGGACTCGACGACGATCGTCGTCGTCGAGCTCTCCGCGGGTGGCGAGACGGGGCTCGGCTACACGTACGCGGACGTCTCGGCGGCGCGGTTCGTCGAGTCGAAGCTCGCGCCGTGCGTCCGGACGGTCGAGCCGGGTCGCGCGTGGCTCGACATGGGTGCAGCCATCCGCAACGCCGGCCGGCCCGGGCTCGGGCTCATGGCCCTGTCAGCCGTGGACCTCGCGCTCTGGGACCTGAAGGCCAGGCTGCTGGAGCTGCCGCTCTGCGTCCTCCTCGACGCCGTCCACGAGGAGGTCCCGGTCTACGGCAGCGGCGGCTTCACGTCGTATCCGCTCGAGCGGCTCGGCGAGCAGCTCGGCGGCTGGGTCGACGCGGGCATCCCGCGCGTGAAGATGAAGGTCGGGCGGGATCCCTCGCGGGATCCCGCCCGTCTCGACGCTGCGCGTGAAGCCATCGGTTCCAAAGCGGAGTTGTACGTCGACGCCAATGGGGCGTTCTCGCCCAAGCAGGCGCTCCGATGGGCAGCGCGCTTCACCGACGAGTGGGGCGTGACCTGGTTCGAGGAGCCGGTCAGCTCGGCGGACCTCGACGGCCTACGGCTCCTTCGCGACCGTGCGCCGCTCGAGATCGTCGCGGGCGAGTACGCCTACGTCCTCGCCGACTTCCGAAACCTGCTCGGCTGCGTCGACTGCCTGCAGGCGGACGTCACGCGCTGCGGCGGTATCACAGGGCTGCTCAAGGCGGCAGCACTGGCCGAATCGCACGGGCTGGAGATCTCGGGGCATTGCGCCCCTGCGATCTCCGCGCATGCGCTGAGCGCGGTCGCAATGCGCCGAAATCTCGAGTGGTTCCACGACCACGTCCGCGTCGAGCGGCTCCTCTTCGACGGCGTGCTCGAGCCCGACGGCGGCGCGCTACGGCCTGATCGCTCCCGGCCGGGCCACGGGCTCGAGCTCAGGCGGGCCGACGCGGAGCGGTACGCGGCGTGACCGAGATCCGCGTCCCAGCGAAGACGAGCCCGGCCTTCCGGACGCCGCCGCGGGCGCTCGAGCGGCTCGACCGCGACCGGCTCGAGCGCGACCTCCGCGGCGAGCTCGAGGGCGAGGTGCGGTTCCGGCCGGGGGATCGCGCCCTCTACACGACGGGCGGCTCGAACTACCGGCAGGTGCCGATCGGGATCGTGATCCCGAGGACGGTCGACGACGTCGTCGCGGCGATGGCGGTCTGCCGCGACCACGGCGCGCCGGTGCTCTCGCGCGGCGGCGGGACGAGCCTCGCCGGCCAGAGCGCGAACGTCGCGGTCGTCATCGACTTCTCGAAGTACCTGAATCGCGTGCTCTCGATCGACCCGGCGGCGCGGACGGCGCGCGTCGAGCCGGGCGTCATCCTCGACCACCTCCGCCGACCGGCCGAGCGCGAGCACGGGCTCACGTACGGGCCCGACCCGTCGACGCACGACCACTGCACGCTCGGCGGGATGCTCGGCAACAACTCGTGCGGGACGCACTCGGTGATGGCCGAGTTCCACGGTCCCGGCCCGCTCACCGCCGACCAGGTCGTCGAGCTCGAGGTGCTGACGTACCGCGGCGAGCGGTTCCGCGTCGGACGCGGCGAGGACGGGCTGCCGCCGGAGCTCGCGCGCAGCCTGCGCGAGCTCGCCGACCGCTACGCCGACCGGATCCGGGCGCGCTACCCGGACATCCCGCGCCGCGTCTCGGGCTACAACCTCGATCGCCTCCTGCCCGAGCACGAGTTCGACGTCGCGGCCGCGCTCGTCGGCACGGAGAGCACGTGCGTGACGATCCTCGAGGCGACGGTGCGGCTGATCGACGCGCCGCGCGTCCGCTCGCTCGTCGTGCTCGGCTACGAGGACGCCGCGACGGCGGGCGACCACGTCCCCGAGGTGCGCGAGCACCGGCCGCTCGCGATCGAGGGCGTCGACGAGACGCTGATGGAGGACATGAAGCTCGTCGGCCTCCACGACGAGGAGCTCTCGATGTTGCCCGAGGGCCGCGGCTTCCTGCTCGTCGAGTTCGGCGGCGAGACGAAGGAGGAGGCCGACGGGAAGGCGCACGCCCTGATCGCGGACGCGAAGAAGCACCACGGGCTGAAGGGCACGAAGCTCTACGACGACCCCGAGGCGGAGCAGCACCTCTGGGAGGTGCGCGAGGCCGGGCTCGGCGCGACGGCGTTCGTCCCGGGCAAGCCCGACACGTACGAGGGCTGGGAGGACTCGGCCGTTCCGCCGGAGCGGGTCGGTGAGTACCTGCGCTCGCTCGGGAAGCTCGCGTCGAGGTACGGCTACGAGAGCGCCCTCTACGGTCACTACGGCCAGGGCTGCATCCACGCGCGCTGGAACTGGGACCTCGTCACGCGCGAGGGCATCGCGACGTTCAGGCGGTTCCTCGACGAGGCGTCCGACCTCGTCCTCTCGCTCGGCGGCTCGCTCTCCGGCGAGCACGGCGACGGACAGTCGCGGGCCGAGCTGCTCCCGAAGATGTTCGGCGACGAGCTGATCGAGGGCTTCCGCGAGTTCAAGTCGATCTGGGATCCGGACTGGAAGCTGAACCCGGGCAAGGTCGTCGATCCCTACCCGATCACCGACAACCTGCGGCTCGGCACGTCCTACTCGCCGCCCCGCGTGCGGACGCACTTCTCGTACCCGAGCGACGGCGGCTCGTTCGCGCACGCGGCGACGCGCTGCGTCGGCATCGGCAACTGCCGGCACACGGAGGGCGGCGTCATGTGCCCGAGCTTCATGGTCACCCGAGAGGAGAAGCACACGACGCGCGGCCGCGCCCGGACGCTCTGGGAGATGCTGAACGGCGAGGAGCTCACCCTCTGGAAGGACCGCGAGGTCTTCGACGCCCTCGACCTCTGCCTCTCGTGCAAGGGCTGCACCCACGACTGCCCGGTCCGGGTCGACATGCCGACGCTGAAGGCGGAGTTCCTCGCCCATTACTACGAGGGGCGGATCCGGCCCCGGCACGCGTACGCGTTCGGGCTGATCGACAGGGCGGCCCGCGCGGCGTCGCTCGCGCCCGGGCTCGCGAACTTCGTGACTCAGACGCCGGGGCTCGCGTCGCTGGCGAAGCGCGTTGCGGGCCTCGCGCCCGAGCGCGCGATCCCGCGCTTCGCGCCGGTCACGCTGCGGCAGTGGTTCTTCGCGCGCGACGCGCGGCCGGCAGGCGGTCAGCGCGTGCTCCTCTGGCCCGACACCTTCAACAACCACCTGCACACGGGCGTAGGCGTCGCCGCCGTCGAGGCGCTCGAGGCGGCCGGCTGCTCGGTGACGATGCCGCGCGGCCACCTGTGCTGCGGGCGCCCGCTCTACGACTACGGCATGCTGCCGCTCGCGCGGCGCTACCTCGAGCGCGTGCTCGACGCGCTGCGCCCGGAGATCCGCGCAGGGACGCCCGTCATCGGGATCGAGCCCAGCTGCGTCGCGGTCTTCAAGGACGAGCTTCCGAACCTAATCCCGGACGACGAGGACGCGAAGCGGCTGAGCAAGCAGGTCTTCCACCTCTCGGAGTTCCTCGCCGAGCGGACGGAGGGCTGGGAGCCGCCGCGGCTCGCGGGCCGCGCGCTCGTCCACGGACACTGCCATCACCGCGCGACCGGCGGCATGAGCGGCGAGGAGCAGCTGCTCTCCCGCATGGGCCTCGACGTCGAGGTGCTCGACACGACGTGCTGCGGGCTCGCGGGCTCATGGGGCTTCGAGGCCGAGCATTACGACCTCTCGATGCAGATCGGCGAGCACTCGCTCCTGCCGCGCGTGCGCGAGGCGCCGCGCGACGCGCTCGTCGTCGCGGACGGCTTCTCGTGCAAGACGCAGATCGAGGACGCCCGGGTCGGCCGTCGTGGGCTCCATGTCGCGGAGGTGCTGAAGCTGGCCCGCGAGCACGGCCCCGAGGCGCTGGGCTCGCCGTGCCCCGAGCTGTTGCTCGGCGACGCGCGGCCTCCGGCCGCCACGCGCACGCGGGCCGCGCGGATCGCGGCGGGAGGGCTGGCCCTCGGCGCTGCGGCTGCCTCCATCGCGATCGGCGTCCGCGTCGGGCGGTCGAACCGCTAGTAACACAGTGTTACGAAGTAGAGGCGGGCGGTCGCCCCGGGCGCGCCGGGACTTCGTGACACTGTGTTACTTGGAAGAAGGCGGCCGCGCGGCCGTCAGCGGGCGAGCTCGGCCGAGAGCGTGTCGACGAGCCGGTCGGCCGGCACGCCGTCGACCAGCTCGACCGGCACGCCGTACTCGGCGAGGCCGAGCGCGAGCTTGCTCGGCGGTAGCTCGCAGCGCAAAGCGCGGTCGGGAACGTAGATGTGCTCCGGGTAGGCGAACGTCGCCCGCCAGCCCCACGCGCACTCGACGACCTCGCCCCACAGCGACACGCGCCCGAGCACGCGGTGGACGCGATGGCCGTCGAAGCGGCCGTCGAGATAGCCCGAGACGCGCTCGAGCGTCGCCCCGTAGATGCCGCAGTCGCACTCGGCGAGCGGCGCGTGGTGCGGCGGCTGGCGGCGCCACGGGAGCAGGTTGATCCGCCGGCGCAGGCACTCGGCCAGCATCGGCTCGCGCACCGGCCAGGCGACGTTGAAGACGACGCTCCGCAGGAAGATCTCGTCGCCCTCGTCGGCGACGAGCCAGACGCGCCAGCCGACGAACGGCTCGAAGTAGTCCGGAGAGAGGGCGATCTCCGTCACTTCACGGGCAGCTTCTCGCGCCTCGGCGCCTCGTCCGGCACCGCGGGCGCCTTGCGCGGCACCGGATCGTGCAGCGGCTCGACCCGGTGGACCCGACGCGGCTTGCCGATCTCCATCACGTCACCCCCTCCCGCCCATCAGATCGGTGCCTTTCCCGATTTCGCGCATCTCACTCCTGGGTTGTGCCGCAGCGGCCGCGCCTGGAAACGGTTTACGGGGCGGCCGGCTCGGAACCTCCCGGCCGTGGTCGCGCTCGGATACGCGCTGTCGTCGGAGGAGCACCGGCCGTCCGACCTCGTCCGCCACGCGAAGGCCGCCGAGGACGCCGGGTTCTCGTTCGCGCTGATCTCGGACCACTTCCACCCGTGGATCGACCGGCAGGGGCAGAGCCCGTTCGTCTGGTCGGTGATCGGCGGGATCGCGGAGGCGACCGAGCGCCTGCGGCTCGGCACGGGCGTGACGTGCCCGACGATCCGGACGCATCCGGCGATCGTCGCCCACGCGGCCGCGACCTGCGCGGCGATGATGCCCGGCCGGTTCTTCCTCGGCGTCGGCAGCGGCGAGAACCTCAACGAGCACGTCACCGGCGCGCGCTGGCCGTTCGTCGACGAGCGGCAGGAAATGCTCGAGGAGGCGATCGAGGTGATCCGCCTGCTCTGGCAGGGCGGTTTCCAGACCCACCGCGGCAAGCATTATCGCGTCGAGAAGGCGCGGCTCTGCACGCTGCCGGACGAGCCGCCGCCGATCGCCGTCGCGGCAGCCGGGCCGAAGGCGGCGGAGCTCGCGGCGCGGGCCGGGGACGCGCTGATCGGCACCTCGCCCGATCCGGAGGTCGTCTCGACGTTCGAGCAGTCGGGCGGCGCCGGCAAGCCCCGCTACGGCCAAATGACCGTCTGCTGGGCGGCCACCGAGAAGGAGGGCCGCCGAACGGCGCGCGAGTGGTGGCCGAACATCGCGCTCGGCGGGAACCTCGGCCAGGAGCTCGCGGCGCCGCCCGACTTCGAAGCCGCCGCCCAGACGGTCACGGAGGACGACGTCGCCGAGAGCGTCCCGTGCGGCCCCGACCCGGAGCGTCACCTCGACACGGTGCGGAAGTTCGCGGACGCGGGCTACGACCACCTCTACGTCCACCAGGTCGGCCCCGACCAGGAGGGCTTCTTCCGCTTCTACCGCGACGAGATCCTGCGGCGCGTGTAGACATCCGGCGTGCTCGTCCTGCTCGTACGGCACGCGCGCGCCGGAGACCGTGCCGGGTGGGCCGGCGACGACCGGCTGCGGCCCCTCGACAGGCGCGGTCGCCGGCAGGCCGAGGCGCTCGCCCCGCTGCTCGCCGAGCGCGGCGTCACGCGTCTCCTCTCGAGCCCCTACGTCCGCTGCGTGCAGACGTTCGTGCCGGCCGCTGCCGCGCTCGGCCTCGAGCTCGAGCGGACCGACGCGCTCGCCGAGGGAGCCCGAGGCGAGGACGTCCTCCGGCTGCTCCGGTCGGTCGAAGGCGGCGTGCCGGCGCTGTCCACGCACGGCGACGTCATCGCGGAGCTGCTCGGCCCGGACGCCGAGGCGAAGAAGGGCTCGTTCTGGGAGCTCGACCTCGCCGCGGACGAGCTCAGCGCGAGGGCGTACTTCCCGCCGCCGGCCTGACGTCGAGCTCGTCGAGCAGCGACAGCGCGACTCCCTCGCGCAGCCCCGCACGCACGACCTCGAGCGGCACGGCGAGCCGCCGCTGCACCTCGGCGAAGATCACCGCACCGGCTGCGACCGTCGCCGCGCGCCCGGGCTCCATCCCGTAACGGGCAGCGAGCCGTGACGCCGGCGTGACGCGAACCACTTCGAGCGCCGCCTCGAGCTCCTCGCGGCCGAGCCGCGGGCCGACGATCCGCCGCAGGGCCCGCGCGCTGCCGCCGATCGCGTATCCGCGCTTCGGCAGCGGCGGGACGACCCGCGTGAACTCGTGCTCGACGACCGCCCGCGCGGCCGCGAGCGCCTTCCGCCCCGGAGGATCGCGATCGATCGTGCGCGCGGTGAGCCTGAGCGAGCCGAGGTCGACCGAGCGGAGCCAGGAGGGGTCGCCGCCGGGCTCGCCGATCGCGACCTGCGTCGAGCCGCCGCCGACGTCGCACACCGCCACGGTCGCGGCGTCGCAGGCCGCCGCTGCGACGGCGCCGCGGTAGGCGAGCCTCGCCTCCTCCTCGGCCGTCAGGACGCGCGGCGAGGCGCCCGCCGCCTCCGCGAGCTCGCGGACGAGCCGAGACGCATTCGACGCCTGCCGGCCCGGCGAGGCGACGACGACCTCGACCGTCGAGCAGCCGAGCGCGCGCGCCTCTCGTGTGAGCTCGCGAACGGCGTCCGCGACCTCGTCGCGCTTCTCGGCCGAGATCCGCCCGCGCGCCTCGATCTCGGCGCCGAGCCCGAGCCGCGCCTTGCGCTCCTGGACACGTTCGAGCCCCTGCCCGGACCGCTCGGCGACGAGCAGCCGGACGCTGTTCGCCCCGACGTCGACCACGCCTGCGCGCATGCCTCCGATTGTTCCCGTCGCGCCGGCCGACACACGGGGAAGATCCGGTGACGAGGTGGTGAACGGCCTACCGGCGCTTGACGAACCGCGGCACTTGCGAGCGGCGCCGGCGACGCGCGCTGCGCATCAGCGTGGGCTGCGCCGGCTGCGCCCGCTCGCCGCGCTTCGGCGCGGGCCGCTGCCACGAGCCGTCCGCGCCGAGCTTCCAGCAGGAGTCGTCCGCGAGCAGGACGTCGAAGATCGCGGCAAGCCGCTGCTGTGCCTTCGCGTCCTCGACGGGGACGACGACCTCGAGCCGGTGGTCGAGGTTCCGCGGCATCAGGTCGGCGCTCCCCATCAGCCACGAGGACTTGGTGCCCACTGCGAAGTTGAAGACGCGGCTGTGCTCGAGGAAGCGGTCGACGATGCTGCGGACGACGACGTTCTCGCTCATCCCCTTCACGCCCGGCCGCAGCGAGCAGATGCTGCGGGCGAGCACGTCGACCTTCACGTCGGCCTGCGAGGCTACGTAGAGCGCCTCGATGATCGCCTCGTCGGTCAGCGCGTTCACCTTGAAACGGATCCGCGCCTCCTTGCCCGCGGCCGCCGCGTCGGTGCACTCGCGGATTCGCTCGATCAGCCCGCTCCTGAGCGTGAACGGCGCGACGAGGACCTTCCGGAACCGCTGCGGCTTCCCGAAGCCCGTCACGAAGTTGAACAGATCGGCGACGTCCGCGGCGATCTCCTGATCCGCGGTGAAGAGCCCGAAGTCCTCGTAGACGCGCGCGGTGACGGCGTGGTAGTTGCCGGTGCCGAGGTGCACGTAGCGCCGGAGGGCGGAGCCCTCGCGGCGGACGACGAGCGTCGCCTTCGCGTGCACCTTCAGGTCGGGGAAGCCGTAGACGACGTGCACGCCCGCCCGCTCGAGGGCCCGCGACCACTCGATGTTGCGCCGCTCGTCGAAGCGCGCCTTCAGCTCGACGAGGCAGACGCTCTGCTTGCCGTCCTCGGAGGCCTCGATCAGCGCGGGCACGAGCGGCGACTCGTCGCTCGTCCTGTAGACGGTCGTCTTCAGGCCGATCACGTCCGGGTCCTTCGCCGCCGAGCGGATGAAGGCCTCGAAGCTCGTCCCGAACGACTCGTACGGGTGATGCACGAGGATGTCGCCCTTGCGGATCTCCTCGAAGACGTCGCAGGGCTCGGCGAGCTCGCAGAAGCGCGGGTTGGTGACGGGCGACCACGGCTCGAACTTCAGCTCCGGCCGGTCGAGCTCGGCGAGCTGCGCGATGTCGACGAGGTCGAGCAGGCCGTCGACCAGGTAGATCTGGTCGTCGTCGGCGCGCAGGCCGCGCTTCAGCCGGTCGAGGAGCGCCGGCGAGGCGTCGTGCGAGACCTCGACGCGGACGACGTCGCCGAAGCGGCGGCGGCGGAGCTCGAGCTCGACGGCCTCGAGCAGGTCGTCGGCCTCGCCCGAGACCTCGAGGTCCGCGTCGCGGGTGACGCGGAACGTCGCCCGCTCGACGATCTGCATCTGCGGGAAGAGCTGCGGCAGGAAGAACGCGATCACGTCCTCGAGTGGGATGTAGAGACCGCGCGCGCCGACGCGGAGGAACCGCGGCAGCCCTTCGGGCACCTTCACGCGCGCGAGGCGCTCCTCGCCCGTGTCCGGGTCGCGGACGAACAGGAGCAGGCTCAGCGACAGCCCGGAGATGTACGGGAACGGCTGCCCGGGCCCGACGGCGAGCGGCGTCAGCACCGGGTAGAGCTCGCGCTCGAAGCGGGTGGCGAGCTCGGCGAGCTCCTCCTTCGTGCAGTCGGCCACCTGCCCGACGACGACGGCCTCGCTCGCGAGCGCGGGCCGGAGCTCCCGCGTCCACAGCCGCGCCTGCGCCGCCGTCAGCTCGAGCGCGCGCATCCGGATCTCGTCGAGCGCGGTCTGCGGGCGGCGGCCGTCGGCGGACGGCGTCGTCAGCCCGGCGGCGACCTGGTCGAGCAGGCCGGCGACTCGGACCTGGAAGAAGTCGTCGATCTGCTGCGAGAAGATCGCGCAGAAGCGGACGCGCTCGAGCAGCGGCAGCGCGGGGTCGGCTGCGAGCTCGAGCACGCGCGCGCTGAAGTCGAGCGAGGAGAGCTCGCGGTTCAGCAGCCGGTCACCGGTCTTCGCGACCGCGCGACGACGCGGCCGGCGAGGCGCTGCAGTGCGTTCGCGGCTGCTCGGCATCCCGTCCTTCCCGATCATCCTCCGTCCCAGGTGACCAGGGGGAGGCCCTCTGGTGAAGAACTCGTGTCCACGTGGTGAACCTGCGTTACAACGCGAGGTAGAGGAAGGCCGCGATACCCGCAGCGGCGCAGTACACGGCGAACGGCGTCAGCCGGTTCGTCTCGAAGAAGCGCATCAGGAAGCGAACGGCCAGGTACGCCGTGGCCGCGGAGCAGAGGGCGCCGACGGCCGCGGGCCCGCGCAGCCCGTTGCCCTGGGAGCCGAGCAGGTCCGGCAGCTTCAGCACCGCGGCGGCGCCGATGATCGGCGTCGCGAGCAGGAAGGCATAGCGGGCGGCGTCCTCGTTCGACAGCCCGGCCAGGAGCCCGCCGCCCATCGACGCGCCCGAGCGCGAGAAGCCCGGCACGAGCGCGACCGCCTGCACCGTCCCGACGCCGAACGCCTCCTTCCAGCCGAGCCGCCGCGCGATCCTTGCGTCCGGATCGCCCTTCTCGGGCTCGGGCGCGCGCCGCCGCAGCCGTTCCGCGCCGTAGAGCATCAGCCCGTTCAGGACCAGGAAGACGGCCGCCGACTTCCCCGACGCGAACGCGTGCCGGAGCGGGTGCTCGAGCAGGAGGCCGAGGATTCCCGCCGGGATCGTGCCGATGACGAGGAGCCACGCGAGCTTCGCGTCGGTGTCGTCGTCGGCGATCTCGCGGTCGCGGATGCTGCGGCCGAGGCCGCGGAGGATCCGCACCCAGTCGTGCCAGAAGAAGCCGAGGAGGACGAGCGCCGTCGCCAGGTGCGTCGCGACGAGGAACGTCAGGAAGAACGAGTCGTTCTGGTGGATGTGCCAGCCGAGGAGCTGCGGGAGGATGACGCTGTGCCCGAGGCTCGAGACCGGGAAGAGCTCGGACACCCCCTGCAGCAGTCCGAGGACGACCGCCTGGCCGTACGAGATCATGCGCCGCGGCCGCGACGGGCGGCGGGGCCGCTCGCGAACCAGGCGAACGCGAGCGCCGCGAGCCCGACGACGAACGCGGCGATCCCGTGCTTCACGTGGTGGTGGCTCGATCCGGCCTCGTGGCCGGGGAAGAACGATGGGAGCGACTTCGCCGGCTCGGCCCAGTAGATCGCGGCGATCACGAAGAGGACGATCGCCGCCGCGAGGGCGAGCAGGACGAGCGCGCGGTCGCGCGTCACCGATCGACTCCGTGCGCGACCATCATCCGGAGCCGAGGATAGCTGCGGCCCCGGGCGGACGTGTCCCCTACGCGGCGTTGAGCTGGTGCAGCACGTCCTCCTGGAGCCCGGCCTCGAGCCGGTCGAGGAGCCGCTGCTCCGTCTCCGTGAGCCACCAGTTGTCGCGGACGACGTAGAGCACGACGACGAGCGCCTTGCGCTCCTCGGGCGTCAGGGCGAACGAGCTCGTGTCCATGGTTCAGACCGCCGTCAGCGCGGGGCGCCGCCGGTTCGCCAGTGCGGAGACGCAGAGGAGCGCCGTCGCGAGGTTCGTCGCGAGCGGCACGCGGTGGACGTCGCAGACCTTCATCAGCGCCTGGATGTCGGGCTCGTGGGGGTGCGCCGCGAGCGGGTCGCGGAGGAAGACGAGGAGCTCGATCTCGCCGCTCGCGACGAGCGCGCCGATCTGGAGGTCGCCGCCGAACGGACCGGATGCGACGAGCTCGACGTCGAGCCCGAACTGCGACGCGACGAGCTGGCCGGTCGTCTCCGTCGCGACGAGCCGCTCGAAGCGGAGCTGGTCGAGACACTCGCGGACGAGCTCGAGCAGCTCGTGCTTGCGGCCGTCGTGCGCAACCAGGGCGATGCGCTTTCTCACGCTTCGCACGGTAGGGAGCGCGGCCGCGTCCGTGGGCAACGCTCCGGTGAACCTGAAGGGAACATTCGGTAACCGTCAGGGCGCGGAAGCCGGCGCTCAGAGGCTGGCGCCGCCGCCGTTCTCGGCAAGGGCCTTCGGGCGCGGCTCGAGCTTGTAGCCGACCCCGAAGCGTGTGTGGATGAAGTCGTGCCGCGGCGCCTGGCGGTCGATCTTCGTGCGCAGCTTGCGGACGAAGACGTCGACCGTCCGGTCGCGGTAGCGCTGCCGGCGGCCCCAGATGCGCTGCATCAGCTCCTCGCGGGTCACGACGCGGCCCTGCTCGAGCGCGAGCGCGTGCAGGAGGCGAAACTCGGTCGGAGTGAGGCCGGCGCTCGTGCCGTCGACGTACGCCTGGACGTCGGCCGGATCGATCACGAGCTCCTCGAGGCGGATCGCCTCGCCTCGCTGCTCGGGCTGGGCGCGGACGCCGCGCCGCGCGGCCGCCCGCACGCGCGCGACGAACTCCTTCATCGCGAACGGCTTGACGATGTAGTCGTCGGCACCGATCTCGAGCGCGTGGACGCGATCCTGCTCGGTGCCGCGCGCGCTGACGACGATGATCGGGGTACCGATTCCCTCGCTCCGCGCCGACTCGATCACCTGCCAGCCGTCGAGGCCCGGCAGCATCAGGTCGAGGACGCACACGTCCGGTCGCTCGAAACGCAGGCGCGCGAGCCCGGTTTCCCCCTTGGCGACGAGCAACGGATCGAAGCCGGCGAGCGTGAGATGCGTCGCCATGCCCTGGCCGATCACGTCGTCATCCTCGACGATGAGCACCTTGGCCATGCTCGAGTGTCATGATCGTCGGCGACCCGCTCGAGCGGGGTGGAGCTTGGGTGAGGGACTGGTGAACAGGTGGTGACGCGCTGGTCGCGCCGGCGGAGAGACCGCGCGGACGCCGAAGGCAGCGTCATGGCGCTCGAGGCCGCCCGCGCCCGCTTCCTCCTCGAGGAGAGCCGCGAGCTCGTCCTCGTCCTCGACGCCGGGGGAAGGCTCGTCGCCGCGAGCCGCCGAGCGCGCGAGGTCTTCCCGCGGCTCGCGGCCGGCTCGCCCGTTCCCGACGAGATCGTCTCCGGCGGCGAGCGCTGGCGGCCGGTGGCCGTTCAGTACGAGCTGGACGGCCGCAGGGAGCAGATCGTCTACCTGACGGACGTCGGCAGCCAGTCGGCGTACGAGGAGCTCCGGGCCGGCTTCACGGCCGCCGTCTCGCACGAGCTGCGGACGCCGCTGGCGCGTCTGCTGGTCCTGCTCGAATCGGCGCTCCTGCCCGGCGCCGACCAGACGAAGCTGATCCAGCAGGCGCAGGGCGAGGTCGAGCAGGCGCGGGAGCTGATCGACGACGTGCTGTTCCTCAGCGAGCTCGAGACGGGCCGAGAGGTCGTCTCGCTCGGATCGACCCGCGGGCTGCCCGTGCTCCGCGAGGTCGTCGGCGAGCTCGCCGAGCGGGCCGACCGAGCGGGGATGAGCCTGCGCGCGGAGGGCGATCCCGAGCTCGAGCTCCCGCTGCGGCCGCGGATGCTCCGGGTGATCGCCCAGAACCTCGCCGAGAACGCGCTCCGCTACGCGGGCTACGGCGCCACGATGACGCTCGCCGTCAGGCTCCAGGACGGCAGGCCGGTGCTGTCCGGATCGGACGACGGCGTCGGTGTCGACGAACGCGACCTGCCGCGGCTGTTCGAGCGCTTCTACCGGGCAGACCACGCGCGCGCCTCGCGTGGCACCGGCCTCGGCCTCGCGATCGTGAAGCACGTCGTGTCCTCCGCCGGCGGGACCGTCGAGGCCCGTGGCGGCCTCGGCGAAGGGCTCGAGATCCGCTGCGTGTTTCCGGTCGCGTAAGCGGCCTGTCCGCCCGGCCATGTCCCCGGCGAGCACTCGATCGACAGCGGACAGAGCGAGCGCCCCCCCGGGGCGCTCGCTCTGCTGGAGGGAGGGGGTGACCGCCCTAGGTGCTGGCCTGGACTTGTTTGAGGGTTTTCTCGGCTGCGACGAGGACGACTTTTGGTAGTGGTGCGAAGAGGAGTTTCGGGCCGAGTTTCTGGCCTTGTGTGGGGTTGACGGCGTA
>Ga0070741_10000822_pt1 | contig 103257 bp, 97 predicted proteins | sample Coa_R1_4_FD_66440 | JGI IMG/M metagenome (GOLD analysis project Ga0070741, IMG submission 66440) | Surface soil microbial communities from Centralia Pennsylvania, which are recovering from an underground coalmine fire - Coalmine... | ecosystem: Environmental > Terrestrial > Soil > Unclassified... | reverse complement strand
TCAACCTGCGCAGCGTGTTCGAGACCGAGGAGGTGCGCGACAAGCTGAAGATGGCGGGCTTGCGCGGGCAGGCGCCGCTCGTGGCCTACATGTTCTTCCGGGTGGCCATGCCGGTGATCATCGCCTTCGTCGCGCTCGTCTATCTCTTCGTGATCGCCAACTACGACTATCCGGTGCTCGTGAAGTTCGGCCTGGCCATCGGCGCGGGCTATATCGGCTTCTACGTGCCCAACATGTTTGTCGAGAACCTGGTGCAGCGGCGGCAGACGTCGATCAAGAACGCCTTTCCGGACGCGCTCGACATGCTGCTGATCTGCGTGCAGTCGGGCATGTCGGTCGAGGCCGCGTTCCAGAAGGTCTCGGGCGAGGTCGGCGGCCAGTCGCTGGAGCTCGCCGAGGAGCTCTCGCTCACCACCGCCGAGCTTTCCTACCTGCAGGACCGGCGCCAGGCCTTCGAGAACCTCGGCAAGCGCACCGGGATAGCCGGCATCAAGGCCGTCGCGACGGCGCTGATCCAGGCCGAGCGCTACGGCACGCCCGTCGGCCAGGCGCTGCGCGTGATGGCGCGCGAGAACCGCGACATGCGCATGGCCGAGGCCGAGAAGAAGGCCGCCGCCCTGCCGCCCAAGCTCACCGTGCCGATGATCGTGTTCTTCCTGCCCGTGCTGTTCGTGGTGATCCTGGGGCCGGCGATCATCCAGGTCTTCAACTACAACTGAAGGCCGCTGCGGCGAGCCAGGCCTCGCGCGCCGACTCCATCGGCTTACGCGTTCGGGCTCGTGCCGTAGCCGCGTGTCCAGGTCTGGTCGCGCTTGAGGAAGTCGTGCAGCGTCTTGCCGGGCTCCTGGCGGAAGCGGTCGGCCTCCACGGCGAAGCCGTCGATGCGATCGAGGCGGAAGGTGCGGAAGTCGTCGCGCAGCTCGCACCACGCGGAGAGCAGCCACACCGGGCCGAAATAGGCAAGACACAGCGGCCGCACGGTGCGCCGGGAATCTTCGCCGAGCGCGTTGCGGTACTTGAAATGCACCTTGAGCTGGTTGCGCAGCGCCCTGCGCAGCTCGGCCACGTCGAAGCTGATGGGCTCCATGTAGTGGTGGGACGGGGCCAGCAGGGCGGTGTTCGCCATGTATACCCGCAGTCGGTCCGGGATCACCGCCTCCACCTTGGCGATGACGTCACTGGCAGCCTTGGCAAGCTCGGGGTCGGCCCACGATTCGACGATGCGCGCGCCCAGCACCAGCGCCTCGATCTCCTGCTCGCGGAACATCAGCGGCGGCAGGTCGAAACCCGCCCTCAGCACGTAGCCGACGCCCGCCTCGCCCTCGATCGGCACCCCGCTCGTCACCAGGTCCTGGATGTCGCGATAGATGGTGCGCTCGGACACCTCCAGCGCATCGCTGAGATCCCGGGCGCGCACCAGATCCTTGCGGCGCATGAACTGGATGATCTCGAACAGTCGGTCGGCGCGACGCACGGGCTTCCCCTGCAAGCTGTCTGATCCGGAAGCCCTTCTAGCCTAGGGCTCCTGACACGCCTTGTCAGGAGGTGTCAGGCCTGCTGACAGCAGGGTGTCATGAAGCCCGGCCCATAGTCGGCCCGCTGTTGCTCGGTCCGTCCTTGGGAGGGACCAGCGACCATCAACAACACCGACAGGAGAGGCTCATGATGCGCGCACAGCTCGTTTCGACGCCCGGCCGGGGATCGTCGTCCTTGGCTGCCCTGGGCGTCCAGGCCATCGCGAGAGCATGGCAGACCTTCTGGGCCTGGAGGGCCAAGAGGGTAACCATGGAGCTTCTTGCCTCCCTCGACGACCGCACGCTGCGGGACATCGGCGTCAGCCGCGGAGAGATCATGTCGCTGGTCTACGGCCGTCGCGGCGACCGCCGGCGCTGCTACGACGAGGCTTGGCGCTGGGACGTGGGCCATTGAATGGCCTTGGAAGGCAGCACGGAAGGCCCGCGCCGTTGCCGGCCGAGCCCCTCCGGGGTTAGCCTGAGGGAGCGCATCGGGCCGGCTTTGCGTCAGATCAGGTCGGCCGTGGAGCGTACCAATGGAGAGCGCCCTCATGGACACCCTGGCCGACCTCGCTGCCGCGGTGGCTGCGCGCCTCAAGGAGCGCCGCGAGACCATCGCGGTGAGCGAATCCTCGACCGGTGGGCTGATCTCGGCCGCGCTCCTGGCAATTCCGGGCGCCTCCGCCTACTTCCTCGGCGGCGCGGTCGTCTATACGCGCAGGGCGCGCATCGCCCTGCTCGGCATCACCGACGAGGCCATGGCCGGCATGCGCTCGGCGAGTGAGCCCTATGCGGCCCTGGCCGCGCAGACGGTGCGGGAGCGCCACCGCGCGACCTGGGGCCTCGCCGAGACGGGTGCGACCGGCCCCTCGGGTAACCGCTACGGCGACCCCGCCGGCCATAGCTGCATCGCCGTGGCGGGTCCGGCTCCGCGCGCCATCACGCTTAGGACCGGCAGCGACGACCGCACCGCCAACATGCGCGCCTTCGCCCGGCGCGCGCTCGAGGAGCTCGCCGCCGCGCTCGGCCCCTGACCTTGCGCGACGCACGAGGGGTGCGCGCCTGCCGCCGTCGTCATTCCCGCGAGCGCGAAGCGCGTCAGCGGGAATCCAGCCCCAAACTCGACGCGGCATTCGCGGCTGGATTCCCGCTCTGCGCTTCGCTTGGCGGGAATGACGAGGAGCGGAGGGGAATTCCGCCGCCCTATGCGGCCATCCGGCCGCTCAGGCAGCCCGCACCCCGCACCAGTCGGCGATGAAGGTTGCGATCGTCAGCGTCAGGCGCTTGATGCTGTCGAGATCGACGGCCTCGTCGAAGCCGTGGCTGCCGGTGCCGGTGGCGCCATAGGAGAGGCTGGGGATGCCGTGGTAGCGGCCGTAGAAGCGGCAGTCGGTGACGGCCGGCAGGATCACCTCGCCGGGATCCTCGCCGTTGACCCGCAGGTGCGCGGCGCGCACGGCGGCCTCGAATTCGGAGCCCGGCTCCAGCACGTAGTCGTCGGCCTGGAAGCCGTTCCAGACGATCTCGGGCGGGCTTTCGGCCAGGAATGGGTCCTGCCGCGCCGCCGCCATCACGACCCCGGTCAGTTCCTCGCGGAAAGCCGCCAGGGACATCCCCGGCAGCACGGCGATGCGGCAGTCGACCTCGCACCAGGCGGGTGTCGAGCTTGCCCAGTCGCCGCCCGCAATCTTGCCGGGGTTGAACTTGATCGGATCGGGGATGCGGCTGAACCAGGGATCGCGCTTCACGCGCTCGTTCAGCTCGCGTGTGTGGCCGCGCAGCGCCTCGATGAGCCCGAACGCGGACAGGATCGCGTTGGTGCCGGTCTCGCTCTGGCTCACGTGCACGGGGCGGCCGCGGATGCGCAGGCGGAACCACATGACGCCAACGGTGCCGCGCAGGATCTTGGCCCCCGTCGGCTCGGGGATCAGGCAGGCATCCGCCCGGTAGCCGCGTGCGAGCGTGGAGAGCGCGCCGTTGCCGGTCGATTCCTCCTCGGTCACCGTCTCTACGTAGACGTCGGAGGCCGGCAGGTAGCCGGCGGTGCGCAGGGCATCGAGCGCGAACACCATGGCGCACACGCCCGACTTCATGTCGTTGGCGCCGCGCCCCGTCATCTGCCCGCCCCTGATTGTTGGCGAGAAGGGCGGCGAGGACCACATTTCCGCCGGCCCCGCCGGCACCACGTCGACGTGGCCCTGCAGGATCAGGCTGCGGCGCTCCTGCCGCGGTGCTCTCAGGCTCGCCACCACCTGCACGGCCTTTGAATAGTCGGTGTCCATCACCGGAGAAAAGCCCGGAAGGTGGGCCATGCTCACCTCGGTCAGGGTATAGCGGTCCACCGACCACCCGCGGGCCGCGAACTCGCGCGCGATCCAGTCCTGGCATGGCCCTTCCGCGCCGCGCAGGCTGGGGAAGGCGACGAGCGACCCGAGCCACTCGACCTGGGCCTTCCAGTTGGCATCGACGGCTGTGACGAGCTGGGCTTGGATCTGCGCGCTCGACATTGGTATCCCCGCTTCCGGCTTCGATCGTTGCAATGGGGCGTAATACAGCGCATGCCTCACAGCGGACACAAGCCGACGCCTGCGCGACCGACGGCCACTCTGGCGGAGGACTTCGGCGGGCATCGACAGCCCCGAGCAAATCCTGTGCAGCACGCTTCGCTGGCAGGCAGCCGCGCCGGGCGGAGCGGCTCCATCTCGAGCGCATTGGAGCCCAATTCCCGCCGCATTGCGTGGCAGTATGGCCCTGGTCCGGAGGGTCGCAAACGGGTACTCAAAGGATTAGGCTGCGGGGTGTGCGCGTAGGTGGCCGCGAGCTGCGGCGGCCTGCCGTTTTTCGTGCTGCCCGCTGCCTTGGGTGAACAGGGGCTCGCTGCAGCATCGGGCCCCGCGAACTGACCGTTGGACCGAAGCGATGAACCCCCTCGACGCGATCAAGCCTGCCACCACTGGCGGCTTCTCTTTCCTGGAGCTCTTCCTGACGGCCCACCCGGTCGTCAAGTTCGTCATGCTCGGGCTGCTCTTCGCCTCCATCTGGGCCTGGGCCATCATCCTGGAGAAGCTCGTCGCCTTTCGCCGCGCCCGGCGCGAGGCCGACCGCTTCGAGCAGCAGTTCTGGTCCGGCCAGTCGCTGGAGGAGCTCTATGCCGGCCTCTCGCGCGGCCGCACGCTGTCGATGGCAGCCCTGTTCGTGGCGGCCATGCGCGAATGGAAGCGCTCGGTGGAGGGCAACATCCGCGCCATGGGCGGCATCCAGCTGCGCGTCGAGAAGGTGATGGACGTCACCATCAGCCGCGAGATGGAGCAGCTCGACCGCCGGCTCCTGTTCCTCGCCACGGTGGGCTCGACGGCGCCCTTCATCGGCCTCTTCGGCACGGTCTGGGGCATCATGACGAGCTTCCAGGCAATCGCCGCTTCGAAGAACACCAACCTTGCCGTGGTGGCGCCGGGTATCGCCGAGGCCCTGTTCGCGACCGCGCTGGGTCTGCTCGCCGCCATACCGGCGGTGATCTTCTACAACAAGTTCGCGGCGGACTCCTCGCGGCTCAGCCAGCGTCTCGAGGCCTTTGCCGACGAGTTCTCGGCCATCGTGTCGCGCCAGATCGATGTAAGGACGTGAGGGGTGTCGTGACCGAGATGCAACCATTCTCCCGGCTCGTCATTCCCGCGAGCGCGAAGCGCGTCGGCGGGAATCCACCCTGGGATTCCTGCTCTGCGCTTCGCTTGGCGGGAATGACGGTGCGGCCTGCCGCGTCGGCACACCGTGGGGCCTGCTGCCATGGCCGCTAGCGTTCAGCCCCCAGCAAGGCCCGGCGGCGGCCGGCGCAGCCGTGCGCGCAAGCACGCCCCCATGCACGAGATCAACGTCACGCCGTTCGTCGACGTGATGCTGGTGCTGCTCATTATCTTCATGGTGACGGCGCCGATGCTGACCTCGGGCGTGCCCATCGAGCTGCCGGAGACCAAGGGCCAGCAGCTGCAGACCAACAAGGAGCCCGTCACCATCAGCGTGGACAAGTCGGGCAAGGTGTTCATCCAGGAGACGGAGATCAAGCTCGACGAGATCGCGCCCAAGCTCAAGGCCATCGCCAAAAGCGGCTACGACGAGCAGATCTTCATCCGCGGCGACAAGGGCATCGATTACGGGACGGTGATGCGCGTGATGGGACGGGTCAAGGCGGCCGGGTTCACCAAGGTCTCGCTCGTCACCGAGACGGAGGGGACCTGAGGTCTCGCGAAAGGTACGGGCAGTGCGCGGCGGATTGACGACCTCCGTCCTTCTGCACGCAGCGATTCTGGCGTGGGCGCTCTTCACCATCCAGACGCAGCGGGAGCTGCGCTTGCCCGAGCTGGAGCCCATCGCCGTCGATCTCGTCAACGCGAGCGACCTCACGCGCCTGCGCCAGGGTTCGCGCAAGGCCAAGCAGCTCGAGACCGAGGCCAAGGAGAGCCCGAAGCAAGAGGAGCCGGCCAAGAAGGAGGCGCCAAAACCCACGCCCGTCGCCGCTGCCCCGCCTCCGCCGCCCCCGCCTGCAGCCGAGCCGCCACCGCCCCCGGAGGAGCCCAAGAAGGAGGTGGCGGCCGCCACCCCACCACCACCGGCCATCCCCCCCGCCCCGGCACCGGACGAGCAGAAGAAGCTCGACGAGCTGCTCAAGGAGCAGGAGCGCCAGGCCGAGGAGCAGAGGAAGGCAGAGGAGCAGAAGAAGATCGAGGAGCAGAAGCGCCTCGAGGAGGAGCGCAAGCAGGCCGAGCACAAGAAGAAGCTCGAGGAGGAGAAGAAGCGCAAGGAGGCCGAGCTCAAGAAGAAGCGCGAGGAAGAGAGGAAGCGCAAGGAGGCCGAGGCCAAGAAGAAGCAGTTCGACGCCGAGAAGATCGCGGCGCTCCTCAACAAGACACCCGATAAAGGTGCACCGCCGCCCCCGTCCGCCCCGCTCGAGCCCACCAAGGCGAAGGGCCCCGCGCTCGGCGCGCCCGAGGGGCGCGACCGGCAGTTCTCGGCCAGCGAGGTTGCCATCATCGGACAGATCATCCGCGCCTGCGTGCAGACGAAATGGAGCGTCATGGGCGGTGGCGAGAGCGCGCAGCACATCACGGTGAAGCTGCGGCTGCGCTTCAATCCGGACGGCACCCTGGCCGGCGCACCCCTGGTCATGAACCCGCAGGGCACGCCCTTCTTCCTGGCGATTTCGGACAGCGCGATTCGGGCGGTGCAGGCCTGCGAGCCCTACAGCCTGCCGCCCGCCAAGTACGATTTGTGGAAGGACATCGTGCTGAATTTCGACCCACGCGAGATGTTCTAGTGTCCTGATCGCGAAATTCGCCAACATCTGCGGCAAACTTGGAACGAATTCTGTGATCCGAAGGGCACCGGCAAAGTCAATGAACTCGTGTGACCGGGATCGAGAAGCCGGCTTCCTAACCAAGCCCACAGTGATCCCACAGTGATGATGTGGACTTCTCGATCACCACACCAGCCACGACTCGCTATGATCGGGTCGCGAATTCGCGAAGAACCGAGTCAGATCCCCATCCGATGACGAACACTACCGCTCAGGCCCCGAGAAAAACCACAGTTGGCGCGTTGGCAGTTGCCCACATGACACGCCTTCTTCTCCTCGCCCTCCTGATGGTCGGGTCAGCCTTGGCGGCGTCCGAGGCCCAGCAGCCTCAGCCGCCGCGCCCCGCGCCCCGGCCGGGCGTCGGTGCGGCCTCGAGCGGGCCGCTCGAGGTCGACATCACCCAGGGCACCCTGAAGCCCATCCCCATCGCGGTGCCGGAGTTCCTGAGCGAGGACGGCCAGTTCGGCCTCGAGGTGTCCGACGTGGTGGCTGCCGACCTCGAGCGCTCGGGCCTGTTCGAGCCCCTCGATCGCGCCGGCTTCATCGACCGCGTACGTGATCTCAATGTGCCCCCGCGCTTCCAGGACTGGCGGGTGCTCAATGCCCAGGCCCTGGTCGTGGGGCGGGCCGCCCGCAGCCCCGATGGGCGAGCCTTCGTCGAATTCCGGCTGTGGGACATCTTCAGCGGCCGCCAGCTGGCCTCGCAGCGCTTCGCCGTCGCCCAGCAGGAGTGGCGCCGGCTGGGCCACCTGGTCGCCGATCAGGTCTACCAGAGGCTTACCGGCGAGAAGGGCTATTTCGACACCCAGGTCGTCTTCGTCGACGAAACCGGGCCCAAGGACCACCGGAGCAAGCGTCTCGCCATCATGGACCAGGACGGCGCCAACGTGCGCCTGCTGAGCCAGGGGCGGGAGCTGGTGGTCACGCCGCGCTTCAGCCCCACGTCCCAGCAGATCGCCTTCATGCAGTACACGGGCGACCAGCCCCGGGTGTTCGTGATGAACCTGGAAACCGGCCAGCGCGAGCTTCTCGGCAACTTTCCCGGCATGACCTTCGCCCCGCGTTTCTCCCCGGACGGGCAGCGCGTCATCATGAGCATCGGCGAGGGCGGGTCCAGCTCCATCGTGGAGATGGATCTCCGCAGCCGGCAGACGCGCCGCCTGACACAGACCAGCGCCATCGACACCGGCCCCTGCTACAGTCCGGACGGGCGGCGGGTGGTCTTCGAATCAGACCGGGACGGCTCGCAGCAGCTCTACGTCATGGGGGCCGACGGGTCCGGCCAGCGGCGGATCAGCTTCGGCGAAGGTCGCTACTCGACGCCGGTGTGGTCGCCCCGCGGCGACCTCATCGCCTTCACCAAGCAGATGACCGGAAGCTTCCTGATTGGCGTCATGCGCCCTGACGGGTCGGGCGAGCGAATCCTCACGGAAGGGTTCCACAACGAGGGCCCGACCTGGTCTCCCAACGGCCGCGTGGTGATGTTCTTCCGGGAGAGCCGCGGCGCGGGAGGGGGGCCACGCCTCTTCTCCATCGACCTGACCGGCTACAACGAGCGGCAGGTGCCGACGCCGGCCTTCGGGTCCGATCCGGCCTGGTCGCCGTTGCGAAATTGAGCAAGCTTTTACGTGAACTTAACCGCCTTCATGTGTTCTGGGGGCGATCGCGGGCACGTGTGCAGGCGTAGCGCCCCCGAGCCGTTTCCGGTACTGCCCTCAGGCTGGCCGGTGTGCACAACCGAAGTGGCATTTTCGCATCAACTGGCGTGGAAAACCTCTGGAAAAGCAGCTGCGTTCTTGATCTGAACGCCCCGCCCCGGTAGCCAGGGACGTGCGATTGCCGATAGGAGAGAAGACCATGAACGTGAAAAGCATGATCGTGCTTGCGGCGGTTGTCGCCGCCGTTGCTCTCGGCGCCTGCCGCCGCGAGGAGTACCGTCCTCTGAAGCTCGGCGCGGGCGCCGACCTGCCGGTCGCCGAGAAGGTAGCGCGTTAAGCGAGCACACCGCCGATCAAGCTCGGCGCCTCGGTCGGGTTATTCGCTCGCTGAGGGTGTGCGGTCGCCCAGCCTACAGGCAGGCGAATCGTCGAATTAGGGCTGCATCGAGGGATGCAGCCCTGATTTTTTTTCGCGCCCGGCTCCTGCCTGGCCGTGTGCATGTTGGGGAAAACGGCGGCGTGCATATTGCCAATTCTGGCCGGCGCACGCTTCTCCTTCGATATCGGGCGGTCACATTTTTGAACGAAGCTTCGTCTAAGAGGCGGAGCTTGGCGTGATATTCCGTGGCCGTTCGCTCGAACCACGTGGAAGGGAATGAGGATGGAGCTGTCGAGGTGGCGCAAGGCCGGAACCTGCCTTTCGGGGGCCATTCTGATGGCCCTGGCAGTGACCGCCTGCTCCAACACGCCCAAGCCCGAGAGCGAGTTCGGCAACAACGGGCGTGGTGCTCCGGCGACCCCCGGCTCGGCCCGCGACTTTGCCGTCAACGTCGGCGATATCGTGTACTTCTCGACCGACAGCACCGATCTGACGCCGGAGGCACAGACCACCCTCACCAACCAGGCGCGCTGGCTGCAGCAGTATTCGCAGTACACCATCACCATCGAAGGCCACGCCGACGAGCGCGGCACCCGCGAGTACAACATCGCGCTCGGCGCCAAGCGCGCGCAGACGGTTCGCAATTTCCTCGCGCAGCACGGCATCAATGCTGCGCGCATCCGCACGGTCTCGTACGGCAAGGAGCGGCCGGTGGCCGTGTGCAACGACATCTCCTGCTGGTCGCAGAACCGCCGCGCCCAGACCGTGCTCAACAGCCGCCACGAGGCGAGATCCTAGCCAGTCGGGCCCGCCGGCGGGGGCCGCACCCGCTGCCCCTCCGCGCCCAACCAAAGTTTGGCCCCAATGGGGGCGCACTCTTGCCGCTCACGGGGCAATCGTGAGCGGGAGCGCTCCATGTTCGGCCGAAAGCTTGTGGGCGGGATCGTTGCCGGCCTGACAGCAATGGGTGTGGCCGGTTTGCATCAGGCCAGGGCGCTGGCTGAGGATCGCATACGACTGGGGCCCACGGCGCGGGAAGCGGCCGAATTCCAAGCCGAGGTCGGCGACCGGGTCTTCTTCGGCGAGGCAAGCGCGGAGCTTGGCAGTCGCGGCCGCGTCGCCCTGGAGGCGCAGGCCGTCTGGCTCTCCCGTCATCCGCATGTGGCGGTGACGGTCGAGGGTCACGCCGACGATGCCGGGGCTATGCGCCAGAACCTCGAGGTTTCGGAGCGCCGCGCGCAGGTCGTGCGCCGCCGGCTGATCGAGCTGGGCATCGATCCCAGGCGCATTCGCACCGTTGCCTACGGGCGCGAGCGGCTGGTCGCGGAATGCCCGGCACCCGCCTGCGCCGCGCAGAATCGCCGGGCCGTCACCGTGATCGGGCCCGCCTTGGACACGGCGGATGCCGCGGCCGGGCCTGAGCCCGCTTTGCGTGCCGAGGGCGCACGCCGGCCGCCACGGCGCCTCAATTGAGCGTTTTGACCTGTGGGGGATCTGGACGCGTCTTGCCGCTGCTCGAAAGTCGTGTTGAAGAGGGCCAGGGGAACCGGCTGCCGCGTCCGCGAGGCGCTGCAGCGGCCAACAGGGATTCGAAGAACGCCCACATGACCGGGATCGCAAAGCGCGGCTGGCCGCGCCTGGCCGCCATCGCCCTCCTCGCATCGTGCGCGGGGCCGCTCGCGCTCGCCCAGCAGGCTCCGCAGGGGCAGCCGGCGCGCGCGCAGGCCGCCGCCAAGGCAAACCCGCCTGCTCGGGATGCGGCGGGCGCCGGGGCAGACGCGGCCCTGCGCCAGCGCGTCGACCAGCTCGAGGAGCAGCTCGTCGACATGCAGGTCGTGATCGGCACACTCGAATCGCTGGCGCGCGGCGCCACGGCCCCCGCCACCGGCCGCCAGTCGCCAGGCGCGGCCGCCGCCATCGGTGCCGCCGATGCGGGCCGCCTGGACAGCATCGAGACGCAGATCCGGGCGCTCGCCGCGCAACTCGAGCAGCTGCAGGAGCAGGTGCGAGCGGTCGGCGGCCGCAGCGGCGCCCTGCCGCCGTCCTCGACCCAGGCCGCCAACGATCCAGCCCCCATGCCGCGGCCGGGCCGGCCGCAGGTGGAGGCCAATCCGCCGCCCGAGCGAACCGGGTTCGGCTCGGTGACGGTATCGCCCGACGGTCCGAAGGACGAGATCGACCGCATTCTCAATCGCGAGCCCGCCGCCGCGACGCCGGCGAGCGCGCCCGAGCCGGAGACGAATCCCAAGCAGCTCTACGAGACCGCTTACGGATATCTGCTACAGCGCGACTACGGTGCGGCCGAATCGGCGTTCGACGAGTTCCTGCGCCGCCACCCCAACGATCCGCTGGCGGGCAACGCACAATATTGGCTGGGCGAATCGCTCTACGTGCGGGGTCAGTACCGCGCCGCAGCGGGCGCGTTCCTCAAGGGCTATCAGACCTACGGCAAAAGCGCCAAGGCGCCCGAGAGCCTGCTGAAGCTCGCCATGTCGCTGCAGAGGCTTGGCCAGAAGGATGCCGCCTGCTCCTCCTTCAATGAGCTTTCCACGAGGTTCCCGAGCGCGCCCTCCCATGTGAAGTCGACCGCGCAGACGGAGCGCCAGCGCGCCGGCTGCCAATAGACTTGCCGCGCCTGCCGCTGTTGCGGGCCGGGGAGGCGCAGTAGGGTGAAGACGGAGGGCAGGCGGCTCTCCGCCATCACCGATCCCGCGCATGCGACGATGACGCGCGCCAACCGACCGATCGAACCCGATGAGCTCGCCGGCCTGTTCGCGCCGCTCTTCCAGGCGGGCGCTGTCCAGCCCGTGGCATTGGCGGTCTCCGGCGGCAGCGACAGCACCGCCTTGATGGTCTTGTTCGCCGAGTGGCTGCGCCGGGAGGGTGGCGATGTCGGCCGTCACACGGTGCTCACCGTCGACCACGCCTTGCGTCCGGAGTCCGCTGCCGAGGCGCGGGCGGTGGCCGTCCAAGCTGCCGCGCTCGGCTTCCGGCATGCGACGCTGGTGTGGGAGAGTGCGAAGCCCCGCACCGGGATCCAGGCTGCAGCCCGCAAGGCCCGCTACCGGCTCATGGGCGGCTACCTGCACGCGCACGGCATCGGCACGCTCGTGACGGCGCACACGCGCGATGACCAGGCGGAGACGCTGCTGATGCGGCTGGGTCGGGGCAGCGGCCTCGACGGCCTGGCGGGCATCGCTCCGTCGACCCGGGTGACGCCCGACATCGACGCCGACGCGCTGCTCGTCATCCGCCCGCTGCTCGCAGTCCCCAAGGCACGTCTCATCGCCACGCTCGAGGCGCGCGGGGTGAGCTGGACGGAGGATCCCAGCAACGAGGCGCCGGCCTTCGAGCGCTCGCGTTTGCGCGCGGCCTCGGCAGCGCTCGAGGCGATCGGCCTGACAGGCGAGAGCGTGGCCTTGAGCGCAAGGCGCCTGCAGCGGGCGCGTATCGCGCTCGAGGCTGTGACCGACTCCTGCTGCACGGCGGAGGGCGGCGTCCACACGGACCGGCTGGGATTTTTCCGCATCGATCACGAGCGGCTGGCCCGCATGCCGGAGGAGATCTACCTGCGCGTGGTCGGCCGCTGCATCGCGGCCGCCGGCGGAGTGGCCGAGCCGTTGCCGCTGGCCAAGCTCGAGCCGATCGTGGAGAGGCTGAGGCGTTGCGGCGCCAGAGAGCGCGGCGCCTGGACGCTGGCCCGCGCGCACATCAGGATCGACGGTGGCGCCGTGCACATCGAGCGCGAGCCGGGAAGGACGCCGCTACCGGTCGTTGCCGCGGCCGGTGGGAGTCGCATGCTCTGGGACGGCCGCTTCACGGTCGAGGTCGCCACGTCGCTGAAGGGCACGTTCGAGGTCCGGGCGCTTGGCGCCGACGGCCTCGCCGAGCTCAAGCGCCTGGGCCGCGCCATGCGGCCGGCGCGGGCGCTGCGCCTGGTGCCCGCATTCTGGCGCGGAGGCGACCTGCTGGCCGTGCCGACCGTCGATTTCTATGCACGCCCGGACCTCGACGGGCGGCTCTCCGCGGCCTTTGTGGGCATGCGCTACAACTCCGGCGGCCGTTGAACTACCTCAAGTTAAGGAGTTATGCCGCTGACGGGGCTCACCTTCCCGCATGCGGCGGCCTGGCGGCGGGGGCTATGCTTGGCAAATATTCTATACACACCTATGTTAAACAGCACCTTGGACCTGGCCGAGCGGCGGCGCGGCAAGGCTAATCACCCGGAGCGGAGCGGCACGAAGACGTCCCGGGCGCGAAGGAACCCTGATGAATTCGAATTTCCGGAATCTCGCGATCTGGGTCGTCATCGGCCTGTTGCTGATGGCGTTGTTCAATTTGTTCCAGAACCCCGGCACGAGCCGGCGCGGCAACGAGATCAGCTATTCCGACTTCCTCTCCGGCGTCGATGCGGGCAACGTTTCCGAGGTAACCATCGCCAAGCACCGCATCACCGGCTCGTTCCGCGACAAGGGCAGCACCTTCACGACCGTCGCGCCCGAGGACCCCGGCCTCGTCGAGCGGCTGAGCAAGAAGGGCGTGAAGATCACGGCGAAGCCGCCTGAGGAAGATGTGCCCTCCATCCTCGGCGTGCTCGTCAACTGGTTCCCCATGCTGCTGCTGATCGGCGTGTGGATCTTCTTCATGCGCCAGATGCAGTCGGGCGGCGGGCGCGCCATGGGCTTCGGCAAGTCGAAAGCCAAGCTGCTCACCGAGCGGCACGGGCGCGTGACGTTCGAGGACGTGGCGGGCGTTGACGAGGCCAAGTCCGATCTGCAGGAGATCGTGGAGTTCCTGCGCGACCCGCAGAAGTTCCAGCGGCTCGGCGGCCGCATTCCGCGCGGCGCGCTGCTGGTGGGCCCTCCCGGCACCGGAAAGACGCTGCTGGCGCGCGCAATTGCCGGCGAGGCCAACGTGCCCTTCTTCACCATCTCGGGCTCGGACTTCGTCGAGATGTTCGTCGGCGTCGGCGCTTCCCGCGTGCGCGACATGTTCGACCAAGCCAAGAAGAATGCGCCTTGCATCATCTTCATCGATGAGATCGATGCGGTCGGCCGGCACCGCGGTGCAGGTCTCGGCGGCGGCAACGACGAGCGCGAGCAGACGCTGAATCAGCTCCTGGTCGAGATGGACGGCTTCGAGGCCAACGAGGGGATCATTCTCATCGCCGCCACCAACCGGCCGGATGTGCTCGACCCCGCACTGCTGCGGCCGGGCCGCTTCGACCGGCAGATCGTGGTGCCCAATCCCGACGTGGCGGGGCGCGAGAAGATCCTCAAGGTGCACATGCGCAAGGTGCCGCTGGCGCCCGACGTCGACGCCAAGACGATCGCGCGCGGCACGCCCGGCTTCTCCGGCGCGGACCTTGCCAACCTCGTCAACGAGGCGGCCCTGCTGGCCGCGCGGCGCAACAAGCGGCTCGTCACGCAGCAGGAGTTCGAGGACTCCAAGGACAAGGTGATGATGGGTGCCGAGCGGCGCTCCATGATCATGACCGAGGAGGAGAAGATCGCCACCGCCTATCACGAGGGCGGCCACGCGCTGGTCAATCTGCTGGTGCCCGGCAACGATCCGCTGCACAAGGTGACGATCATTCCGCGCGGACGGGCGCTGGGTGTCACCATGAGCCTGCCGGAGCGCGACAAGCTCAGCTACTCCAAGCAGTGGTGCGAGGCCCGCATCGCCACCATGTTCGGCGGCCGCGTCGCCGAGCAGCTGGTTTACGGCGAGGACCACCTCAACACCGGTGCCTCCAGCGACATCATGCAGGCGACCGAGCTGGCGCGCCGCATGGTCACCGAGTGGGGCATGAGCGAGCGGCTCGGGCCTTTGCGCTACAACGAGAACCAGCAGGAGGTGTTCCTCGGGCACGCCATCACGCAGCGCCAGAACATGTCGGAAGGGACGGCCAAGCTGATCGACGAGGAGATCCGGCGCATCGTCACCGATGGCGAGAAGAAGGCGCGCGAGGTGCTCGGCGGCAACCGCGACAAGCTCGAGGCCATCACCCAGGCGCTCATGGAGTACGAGACGATCTCGGGCGAGGAGGTGCAGGCCCTGCTGCGCGGCGAGAAGATCGTCCGCGTCGTGGACGACGAGGAGACCAAGGGCCCCGCGGGCCCTGCGGTCCCGGCGGCAGGCAAGATGCGCCCGCCCCGCCCGGAGCCCGGCACGGGTGGGCTCGAGCCGCAGCCCCAGACTTGATCCACAGACCCGGTTCAGGCGCGCGCCGGCGATGCCGACGCGCGCCTTCCTTTCGTCGCTTTTTGCGCCTCTTTCTTGCACAGGCGACATCGACGCGCGTTAATTCCGCCTGCCACTGATTCGCTCTGGGCGTGACCCCATCTGGGGAGCGGGGGCGCCGGGTTGCGCACGCAGGTGGCAGCGGGGCAAGGGGCATGAGCTCGGTGGTTTGCCGGCCGACGCATTTCGACGGCCCGGCAGCTGGGAATCGCCATTCGAGCGAGGGGAAGGCGTGACCAATACCTCGGGTCAAGGGGCGAGGCGGAGCACGCCCATCACCGGCAGGCCGGTATCGCGCCCTGTGTCGCGTCCCGTAGGCCGCCCCGGAGATGAGCCTCATCCGAGCCGGCGATGGCTCGCCAGGGTGGGTCTCATCGCCAAGATCGTGGGCATTCCCGCATTCGTCGGCGCCCTCGCCCTGGCTCTCCTCTACGTGCGCCTGCTGCACGGCCCTGTCGGTCTCGACTTTCTCATTCACCCGATCGAAAAGGCTATCGCCGAGGAGCTGGCCGGACTGCGCGTGCGCGTCCAGGAGGTGGCGTTGCGCCTGGGCGAGAGCAACCAGCTGGAATTCGAGCTGAGGAACGTGCGCGTCGCCGACGCCAATGATGCCCCGCTTGCGCTCGCACCTTCGGCGACGGTGTCGCTGAGCCGCAGGGCCCTGTTGAGCGGCCGTATCGCTCCGGAAAGCGTGGCGCTGGTATCACCGCGGCTGTCCCTGTTCTACAGCGAGGAGGGTGCGCTCTCGCTCAAGTTCGCAGCCCCCGCCGAGCCGCGCGAGAGCGACCGCGCGAAGACGCCGGCCGTGCGCGCCGCATCCGAGGTGCTGCCGGCGACCGGGGACGACGGTGCGCTCGGCCGCATCGATCTCGTCAAGGTGCTGTCGGAGAGCTCCGCCCGCGCCCGCCGGCGCGAATATGCCAGCGCCTTCCTGCGCGAGGTGGGGCTCAAGTCGGCGACCGTGGTCATCGACAACGGCACCCGCAAGAGCATCTGGCGCGTGCCCGAGCTCGACATCGATCTCGACCATCGTCGCAGCCGCAGCTCCATCGCCGGACGCGCCAAGATCGACTCGCTCGCCGGACCCTGGACGGTCAATTTCCGCAGCTACGAGCACGAGAACGCCAAGACCCTGGAACTCGCCCTCTCCGTGCAGGGACTGGTGCCGCGCGGGCTCGCCCGCACGCTGCCTCAGCTGGCGGGCCTGGAGAGCCTCGATCTTCCCGTATGGGGTGACGCCAAGCTCTCGCTCTCCAGCACCGGCGAGATCCTGAGCGGCACGATCGGCATCGATGTGGCGCCGGGCCAGGTGGTGCTGCCGTGGTTGGCCGCGACGCCGCTGCATCTCGACGGCGGGCATCTCGCGCTGTCTTACAGCCGGCCCGCGCGCCGCTTCGAGATCGCCCCCTCCGTGCTCGTCTGGGGCGACAGCCGCGTGCAGTTTACGGGCAGCATCGTGCATACCGCGCAAGGAGCGACCGACGCGGGCTGGGCCTTCGATCTCAAATCGGCAGGCGGCTGGCTCGGCGCCGAGCCGCCCAACCTGCAGCGCCTGCCGATCGACGACTGGTCGGCGCGCGGGTTCTTCTCGCCCGAGCGCGGGCAGGTGGTCTTGAGCCAGATGCAGCTGCGCGCCGGCGGCGCCGAGATCTCCGCCGAAGGCGACGTGACCGACATGGCAGGCGCCATGCGGGCCCGCCTCGACGGCAAGATCGGGCCGATGCCGGCGAGCATCTTCAAGACGCTGTGGCCGACGGAGCTGGCGCCGCGCAGCCGCGAATGGATCGTCAAGCATCTGGTGCGCGGCTGGGTGCAGGGCGGCTCGTTCCGCCTCTCCGCGGACGCGGGCGCCGCGGGCGGTGCCGACGCCGGCTGGGCCGGTGCCACGGGTCCCGACCGGGGATCGCTGACGCTCGAGGGTGCCAATCTCGGATTTTCCCTCGTCGACAAGTGGCCGGTGCTCGAGGCGCCGCGGGCGCTCGTGCGCCTCGACAGCAGCACCTTCGAGATGTCGATCCCCGACGGCAGCTTCGCGATGCCCGACGGCCGACGGCTGGCGATGAAGGGCGCTTTCACCGTTGACATGACCGAGCCCATGCCGCGCTCGGGCCGCGCCGCGTTCCGCATGCAGGGGCCGTTGTCCATGGCGCTCGAGATGCTCGACGCCGAGCCCGTCCGCTACTTGGAGAAGAACGAGATCCCGATTGCCGGCATCGAGGGCAAGGTCGATGGCCAGCTCACGGTCTCCATGCCGCTCGGGCGGCATCTGGAGCCTGCCGACTTCAAGGTCGAGGGCAAGACCCGCATTAGCGAAGGGCGCCTGGGGCAGCTGCTGGGCCCTTATGAGGTGACGGGGGCCAATATCGCCATCGACATGACGGCCACCGCCGCGGAGGCCAGGGGTGAAATGCTGGTCAACGGCGTCGTTGCCAAGGCGAGCTGGCAGCAGGTGTTCTCCGCGCCCCCCGACAAGCAGCCGCCACTGCGCCTCACGGCCACCCTCGACAACAGCTACCGCAACCAGCTTGGCCTCGACATCAACGATCTCGTGCAGGGTGACGTGGGCGTGGAGGCGACGGTGTTTCGCGATGCGCGCGGAGAGCGCCGCGTGCACCTGCGTGCCGACCTCCTCAATGCCGACGTGGTCTTCGACAGTGTCGCCTGGCGCAAGCCCAAGGGAAGGGCAAGCACGTTCGAGTTCGACCTCGTGCGGGGCGGCCCAACGCATCCCATCGAGCTGCAGAACGTCAGGATGGTCGGCGACAACGTGGCCATCGAGGGCTGGATGGGCATTGGCGCCGACAACCGCCTCAAGGAGTTCCGCTTCCCCAACTTCTCGCTCAACGTCGTCACCAGCCTCGACATGCGCGGCAAGGTTCGCCCCGACGGCATCTGGGAGGTGACGGCCAAGGGGCCCACCTACGACGGGCGCGACCTCTTCCGCTCCTTCTTCGACGTGACCCACCTCGGCGACCAGGGCTCGAAGGCGCGGCCCGGCCTCGACCTCAAGGCCGAGATCGACACGGTGGTCGGATTTTCCGACACCACGCTGCGCAACGTGCGGATGAGCCTGCAGAAGCGGGCCAACAAGCTCACCACCCTCGACGTGCGCGGCGTGCTGGAGGGTGGCAAGCCGTTCGCCGCCGAGGTGCGCACCGAGCCCGGCCAGTCGCGGCGGCTGCGTGCGGAGGCCATGGACGCCGGCCTCATCTTCAAGCTCGTCGGCTTCTATCCCAACGCCGTCGGCGGCATCATGAACCTGGAAGTGAATCTCGACGGTCAGGGACCGGCGGAGCGCACCGGCACGCTGTGGGCGCGCGACTTCCTGGTGCTGGGCGATCCCATCATCAGCGAGGTGCTGCAGAACGCCGACGGCACGCCGTCCGGCCAGCGCCGCACGGTCATGCGCGAGCAGTTCGAGTTCGAGATCATGCGCGTGCCGTTCTCGGTGGGCCACGGCCAATTCGTCATGCACGACGCCGTCATCAACGGCCAGCTGGTGAGCGCCTCCATGCGCGGCAAGGTCGACTTCCGCGCGCAGTCGCTCAATGTCGGAGGCACCTACGTGCCCATGTCCGGCCTGATGCGAGCCCCCGCACCCATCCCGCTCCTGGGCCCGCTGCTCACGGGGCCGCGCGGGGAAGGCATCTTCGGCATCACGTTCGCCATCCAGGGGCCGATGGCGCGGCCCGAGGTGATCGTGAACCCGCTGTCGCTGGTCACGCCGGGCATCTTCCGCGAAATCTTCCAGATGACTCCGGAGGATCCGCGCGTGGTGCCGCGTGACCGGCCGGCCCCCAAGGGCGATGCGTCCCGGGCCTCGAGTGCGCCGGCGGCGAGCGTGCCGGGCAGCGGGCTGACCAACCCCGGGGTCGCGCCGGAGGTCGGCGGCAGCTGGTCCGCCGAGACCAGCGGACCGAAGAAGCGGTAGGCTGCCGCCGCCTGCGGCTCGACGGCAACTCGCCCGATAGCGCGGCCCTCTCGCACCCGCCGGTCTCCGGCATGGGACCATTGCGTGTGACGCAATGGTGCGAGGGCTTGTACGGGTGCCCCTCGTGGGATACGCAGGGCCGTCGCGTCCAAGGGGCGCGGCCGTAAGCGTTTACGTCAGCCAACGCGCCAACCCACGGACGAGCCGTGGGCGCCTTCCGCGAAGGGGGCGTGGCGCACGGCTCGCGCTTACGGAGAAGTCATGAAGGGTCTTCCCAACAATCGCATGCGCATGAAGCTGCCGGCCTCCTACAACGTAGTGGCGGTGCCGTTGGTGCTGTCGATACTCATGTCGGGCATCGTCTCCTGCATCTCGACGATCAAGAGCATCGGATTGGCGGCCGATCTCCTGGGCACGTGGCTCGGCGCCTGGGGCGTGTCCTGGCTCATCGCATTCCCCACGCTGCTCATCGTGCTGCCGCTGGTGCGCAAACTGGTTGGCCTCGTGGTCGAGCCGGTGCAGACTGGCAAATAGCTGGCAGAGCCGCACGGAGCGTCCGCGCGGCGAATGGAGACCGCCATGCAGAAGCGCAAGCTCGGCAAGTCGGGCATCGAGATCATGCCGCTGATGTTCGGCGGCAACGTATTCGGCTGGACCGCGGACGAGGCGATGTCGTTCAAGCTGCTCGACGCCTTCGTCGCTGCGGGATTCGATGCCGTCGACACGGCCGACGTCTACTCCAAGTGGGTGCCGGGGCACCCGGGCGGGGAGTCCGAGACCATCATCGGCAAATGGCTGAAGGCTCGCGGCGGCCGCGACAAGCTCGTCATCGCCACCAAGGTCGGCATGGAGATGCCGGGCATCGGCCAGGGATTGAGGAGGGACTACATCCTCGCCCGCGTCGAGGACTCGCTGAAGCGCCTGCAAACCGACTACATCGATCTCTATCAGTCGCACCAGGACGACAAGCAGGCTCCGCTGGAGGAGACGCTCGGCGCCTACCAGAAGCTCATCGAGCAAGGCAAGGTGCGCGCCATCGGCGCTTCCAACTATGAGGCGCCGCGCCTCGCCGAAGCCCTGAAGACGAGCGCCGCGCGCAAGCTGCCGCGCTACGACACGCTGCAGCCCCTCTACAATCTCTTCGATCGCGCCGGCTTCGAGAAGGAGCTGCAGCCGCTCTGTGTGAAGGAGAGCGTCGGCGTCGTTCCCTACTACGCGCTGGCCGCCGGGTTTCTGACCGGCAAGTATCGGTCGGAGGCGGACTTCGGCAAGAGCCCGCGCGGCGCGCGTGTGAAGAGCACCTACTTCAACGATCGCGGCAAGCGCATCCTTGGCGCGCTCGACGCGGTGTCCAAACGCCTCGGCGCCAAGCCGGGACAAGTGGCGGTGGCTTGGCTCATGTCGCGCCCCGCCATCGCCGCGCCCATCGCCAGTGCCACGAGCTTGGCGCAGCTCGATGACCTGATCGCGGCGACCCGCCTCGCACTCGACGCCGAGGCCATCAAGCAGCTCGACGCCGCCAGCGCCTGACCGACGGGTGTCATCCCGGAATTCGCGTCAGCGCTTCTCCTCCCCCTCGAGGGGGGAGGAAAGACGCGGGACGAGTTAGTGCCGGCCCCTCTCGCGCCGACGGCAACCACACTTGCACGCTGAGGTGCTAACCCGCGGACGCATCGCCCTCCCCCTCCAGGGGGAGGCAATTCGCGGGCGCCCGTCGTCTCATCGCTGGCGCCGTTTCGCGCTCGGGCCGGGATGACAGGCCCGATGACGGCCTCACGCAGTGAGCCACGCCCGGAACAGGCGATTGACCGCCTCGGGGCGCTCCAGCGTCGAGAGGTGCCCGCAGTCCGGGATGATCTCCAGCTTCGCGCCGGGGATGCCGGCCACGATCTCCTCCGACAGCGCCGGCGGCGTCAGCACATCCTCGCGGCCGACGATCACGAGCGTCGGGCATTTGATGGCAGGCAGCAACGGCCGGAAGTCCGGGCGGCTCATGATGGCAGCCTGCTGGCGCTTGAAGGCGTCGAGGCCGGTATCCGTGCCCATCTGCAGGACCGTGTCGACCAGGGCCTTGTCGGCGAGCCGGGCCTTGTGGATGAGCACCGGCAGGAGCTGCTCCTGCGCTTTGGTCGTCCCCTCCCGCTCGGCAAGCGCGATCAAGTCCAGGCGCTGCTTGCGGCGCTCGGGCGCGTCGGCACGGGAGCCGGTATCGAGCAGTGCCAGCCGGGTCACGCGCTCCGGTGCCTGGCGCTGCATGGCCAAGGCGACGTAGCCGCCCATCGACAGGCCGGCCAGCGCGAACCGCTCGGGCGCCGCGGCGAGGATGGAGGCGGCGATGGCGTCCATGCTGTCGTGGCGGGTGTGGTCGGCCACACTCGTCCGGGCCACGTCGCCGAGCGCGGCTAATTGTGGGGCCCACAGTGCCTTCGTGCATAGCAGTCCCGGCACCAGCACCAGGTTGGTTGCAGCAGCGGCCATGTCTCACTCCCCGTTTTTCCGGCTGGACCGGCGAAATCTGCGCCCCTCCCGGACCGATGTCCACGATGAAGGAAATGCGACAGCCCCGGCGGCTCAGGGCCTTTCCGGGGCTCAGCAGGCCCAAGAGCGCGACATCTGCGCCACGCAGCGAAAATGCTTGGCGGCTATGCCCTTATTCCTTGCGGATCTGCTTGCGTTTGCGGACGAATTGTGCGATTGAGCCTGCCAACTAGCGGGCGCAGGGGATCGCTTTACATAAGGCATTGCCCCGAGCTGAAGCTTTCCCGTTAGGCCCTTTGCGGCTCCTTCCCCTGCGCTCACCGTTGCCGATGTCGCGCCCAAGTTGCGTCGCGCAGGCGTCGGCTCATGTGAAGACGCACGGAGAGACGTTTTTTGCAAACCGCAAGCTTCGCTGAGCTCGGGCTCAGCGCAAAAGTGCAGGCCGCCGTACAGGCCGCCGGCTATACCCAACCCACACCCATCCAAGTGCAGGCCATTCCTGTCGCCGTGACAGGACGCGACGTCCTCGGCATCGCGCAGACGGGCACCGGCAAGACGGCGGGCTTCGTGCTCCCCATGCTGGCCCGGCTGGAGACGGGACGCGCGCGGGCGCGCATGCCGCGCTCGCTGATCCTGGCGCCGACGCGAGAGCTCGCCGCGCAGGTGGCGCAGAGCTTCGAGAAGTACGGCATCAACCACAAGCTCAACGTCGCGCTGTTGATCGGCGGTGTCTCCTTCGACGATCAGCTGCGCAAGCTCGATCGCGGCGCCGACGTGCTGATCGCCACGCCCGGGCGCCTGCTCGACCACTTCCAGCGCGGCAAGATCCTGCTGACCGGCGTCGAGATCCTGGTGATCGATGAGGCCGACCGCATGCTCGACATGGGCTTCATCCCCGACATCGAGCGCATCTGCAAGCTGCTTCCGCCCCGCCGGCAGACGCTGTTCTTCTCCGCCACCATGCCGCCCGAGATCCAGCGCCTGGTCGACAGCTTCCTCAAGGACCCGGTGCGCATCGAGGTGGCGCGCCCCGCGACGACCGCCGCCACCATCACCCAGCGCTTCCGCTATTGTCCCTCGACGGAGGACTGGGAGAAGCGCGAGATGCTCCGCGACCTCATTCGCTCCGAGCATGTCAAGAACGCCATCATCTTCTGCAACCGCAAGCGGGACGTGGCGATCCTCTTGAAGTCGCTGCAGAAGCACGGCTTCAACGCCGGCGCACTGCACGGCGACATGGACCAGATGAGCCGCATGGCGACGCTGGACGCGTTCCGCGAGGGGCGCATCACCTTCCTGGCGGCGAGCGACGTGGCCGCGCGCGGCCTCGACATCCCCGACGTCAGCCACATCTTCAACTTCGACGTGCCCTGGCAGTCGGACGACTACGTTCACCGCATCGGCCGCACGGGCCGGGCGGGCAAGGAAGGCAAGTCGCTGACGATCGTCACGCCCGACGATTTCAAGCAGCTCAAGGACATCGAGAAGATGCTGGGCGCCCCCGTCACCTGGATCGGCGACGCGCCGAGCCCCGAGGACATCGCCAGCGGTGCCAAGCGCCGCCGGGGCCGTGGCGGACGGGGCGGCAAGCCCTCCGGCAACGGTCGCGAGGCGAGAGGCGAGCGCAACGGCGCCCGGCACGGGCGCCCGCGGCACCGTCCCGAGCGCGGCGAAGATATGCGCATGCGGGAGAACGGTGCGGGCCCCGCACCGGAAACGGCTGCTCCTGCGCCGCGGGCTGAGGAGGAGCGCAGCAGGCATCGCGAGCGGTCCGCCAGACCGCCTCGGCAAGAGCGTCAGGAGCGCCACGGCGGGCAACCCCAGCCGAGGCCATCGCGCCAGGCGCGTCAGCCCTGGGAACCGCGGCCGCCACGCCAGCACGACCGTAACCGGGAAGACCGCGGGCCTTCTCCCGTCGGCCTGGGCGACCACGTCCCGGCTTTCCTGCGAAAGACCACGCGCACCGCGACTTAGGGGCGCGCGAGGAATCCATAACGCACGCCGCGTGGGCACAGGGCGCGGATCGCCGACGCTTTTCCAGCGGGTGAGAGCTATCCCCGCCTAGCGCGTGCCGGGAGGCCGGAGGGCCACGCCGCCGTGCCGGAACCGCCACGGCGCCTTGGGCAATGGGTCAAGCCGCTTCGCCGATTTGGCACGCATCAATGAAAATGCCACGTATGTGAGCGAACCGGCGGAGGTGGTCGGCTGCGGTCTCGGCTCGCAGCGCGAGACGCGGCGCGGGTGCGGGCGCGGGAGAGCATTGGCTTGCGATGACGACCGATCTTCCTGCGGCCACGCCGTCGGCCATTCCCGCTGCTCCCGCCGGCTTGTCGCGACCGGTGCGCCAGAGGATCTTCTCCTACCTGGGCGTCCTGATCATCCTCCTGTCCTTCGGCGCGCCGTTCGGGGGCCTGATCGACATCCCCATCAGCTTCTTTCTCAAGAACAGGCTGCACCTGGAGGCGCATGAGCTCGCCGACTTCCGGCTCGTGGCTGCCGCTCCCCTCTACCTCTCCTTCGTCTTCGGGTTCGTCCGCGACATGTGGAGCCCGTTCGGCATGGGGGACCGCGGGTTCCTGCTGCTGTTCGGCACCATCACGGCCGTCCTCTACGTCGTGTTCGCCTTCACTCCCGTGACGTATGGCACGCTGCTCGTCGCCGTCCTCCTGCTCACCATTTCCTTTCTGTTCGTCGCCAGTGCGCAGAATGGGCTGACCTCCATGATCGGCCAGCAGCACGCGATGTCGGGCCAGGTCAGCGCCGCGTGGAACGTCTTCCTGTCGGTGCCGACGCTGGCGGCCTTCCTGCTCGGCGGCACGCTCAGCAACCTGCTCGAGGGAAGGAACGCCGATCAGGCCGCCCGCATCCTTTTCCTCGTCGGTGCGGCTATCATGGCGGCGGTGGCGCTCTTCGCCGTGTGGAGGCCGAGCAGCGTATTCGACAATCTGCGCGACGAGCACCCCGTGGCTCCCCGACCGCTCGAGGATCTGCGCAGGCTCGCCCGCCACTGGCCGGTCTACCCGGCCCTGCTGATCTGGCTCTTGTGGAACTTCGCGCCGGGCTCCGTGACACCGCTCCAGTACTACCTGCAGAACACGCTGCATGGCGAGGATGCGCACTGGGGCCAATGGAACGCCATCTTCGCCGTCTCCTTCATCCCGACCTTCCTGGTGTTCGGCGTGCTGTGCCGGAAGCTCCCCTTGAGAACACTGCTCCTCTGGGGGACGGTCGTGGCCATCCCGCAGCTGGTGCCCCTCCTGTTCATCCACTCCGTCACCGGAGCCTTGATCGCGGCGGTGCCGATCGGCCTCATGGGCGGGGTTGCCACCGCCGCCTATCTGGACCTCATCATCCGCTCCTGCCCGCCCGGTCTGCAGGGGACGACGCTGATGATGTCGGTGGGGCTCAATTGGGTCGCCTCGCGGTTCGGCGACGTGCTGGGCACGAGGCTCTACGACTATTCCGGCAGCTTCACAGCGTGCGTAGTGGCCATCACCGTCGTCTACGCCCTGATCCTGCCGACCCTGCTGCTGGTGCCGAAGGAGCTGATCGCCACGCCGGACGAGCAGCCGCTTCCGCCCGGCGCACCGGGCGGCAAATCGTGAGCGGATGAGGGAGCCTGCGCCGCATCCGGCTCAGCGCACCGTTCCCACCGCGCCCTGGCGATACTTCTCCACGATCCTCATGTCGGGCTCGATGCCAAGGCCGGGGCCCTGCGGCACGCGCACCTTTCCGCCTTTCGCCAGCATGGCATCGCCGTATGGGCTGGCCTCCAAATTGGCGTAGATGTTCTCGAGCAGCGTGTCCGTCGCCATGGAGGCCACGATGTGGATAGAGGCGAGATTGCCCGGCCCGAAGTAGGCGCAGTGGGGGACGAGCTCGACGGAGTGTGCCTCGGCGAGGGCTATGATCTTGCGCATCTCGGTGATGCCGCCGATCTTGGTCACGCTCGGCTGGGCGATGTCGACCGCGCCCTTTTCGAACAGGTCGCGGAAGTCATGCAGGCCCGCCGCGTTCTCTCCCGCGGCGATGCGGGTGGCGCCGGCTTTGCGGACGCGGGCGAGCCCATCGTGATCCTCGGGCGGCCAGACCGGCTCCTCCAGCCAGGAGAGATTGGCCGGGCGGTAGGCGCGCTCCATCTCCATCGCCTGCGCCACGCTCCAGGGGCAGTTGACGTCGTTCATGAGGGCGATGTCGGGCCCGGCGCCTTCGCGCGCCGCATTCACGGCCTCGACGCTGTGCTCGTGCAGCTTGATGTGCCTGAAGCCGCGCGCCACCATCTCGCCGGCGATGCGGGCGACGGTCTTGGGTGTGCCGTAGCGCATCAGGCTCGCGTAGGCGCGCACGTGGTCCCGGCGCGCACCGAGGAGGTCGCACAGCGGCAGGCCCGCGCGCTTGCCGGCGATGTCCCACAGCGCGATGTCGACGGCGGAGTGCGCGTAGACCACCGGGCCGTTGCGCCCGAAGATATGGAAAGCCTGGGCTGCCCGCGCGTGCAGGCCGCTGATGTCGGTTGCGTCCTTGCCGATGAACCACGGGCCGACATAGCTCTCGAGCGCGGCTTTGGTGGCCGGGATGATGGAGTGGCCGAAGCCCTCACCCCAGCCGGTGATACCGGCATCGGTCTCCACCTGCACCAGCAGGTGGTCCATCGTGGGGAAGCGCAGGCCGGCGAACTCCTGCTTCGGCGCACCCATGTCGAAGGGAATGCGCACGTAGTGCGTGTGGATCGCGGTGATTCTCATTGGTCGCTCCTCCGCTCGCCCCCCTGCGAGCCCGCAAAGCATAGCATCCCGATAGCATTGCCGATGCCTCGGGCGGGGATGCACCGGTGGTCCGGCTTTTCAACATAGGCGCGGGCTCGCGTTTGACTTCGAGGCGGACGCGCGTATCATCGCGCCGCCATACGAGATCTGCGGAAGAGACCGGTCCGTTCTCGCAAGGGAACGGGTCGGCGCCGAAGGAGCAACCGCCCCGGAACCTCTCAGGCAAAAGGACCGCAGTTTGATGGCGCTCTGGAAAGCAGCCGGCGGCAGCGCCGGTTCACCGAAGGGGTAAGGCGGCCCGGCTAAGGCAGCATGGCCGCTGGAATCTCTCAGGTCCCGTGACAGAGGGGGCTTCATCTCGCGCGATGATCGCGCGAGAGGCAAGCCTGTGGGACCAGCATGAGCGCCGCTCCGGCGAACGCCGAACCTCTGAAGCGTACCCCGCTCTACGCACAGCACGTGGCCCTCGGCGCCAAGATGGTGCCGTTCGCCGGCTACGAGATGCCGGTGCAGTATCCGCTGGGCATCCTCAAGGAGCACCTGCATACGCGCGCGGCTGCAGGCCTGTTCGATGTCTCGCATATGGGCCAGGCGATCCTGGTCGGGCCGAGCCACGCGGCCACCGCCGCAGCGCTCGAGGCGCTCGTGCCGGCCGACATCGTCAACCTGAAGCCCGGCCGGCAGCGCTACTCCCAGCTCCTCAACGATGCCGGCGGCATCATCGACGACCTGATGGTGACGCGCCCGGCCGCGGGCGAGGACGACGGCCGGCTGCTGCTGGTCGTCAATGCCTCGCGCAAGGACGTGGACTACGCCCACATCGCCGCCCGCCTGCCGGCCGGCGTGCGCCTGGAGCCGGCGCCAGAGCGCGCGCTCCTTGCCGTGCAGGGCCCGGCGGCGGCGAGCATTCTGGCGCCCCTTTGTCCGCAAGCGGCTACGCTTCCCTTCATGGGCGCCACGCGCGCGCGCGTCGGTGGCTTCGATTGCCACATCTCGCGCTCCGGCTACACCGGCGAGGACGGTTTCGAGATTTCGGTGGCGGCCGCGCAGGCCGAGGCGCTGTGGCAGGCTCTGCTGCACGCCGACGCGCTCGAGCCCATAGGCCTCGGTGCGCGCGATTCGCTGCGACTGGAAGCCGGGCTCTGTCTCTACGGCCACGATATCGACGAGACCACGAGTCCGATCGAGGCCGATCTCGTCTGGTCGATCCAGAAGCGCCGCCGCGTCGAAGGCGGCTTCCCGGGCGCCAGCCGCATTCAGGATGAGCTGACGCACGGACCGAAGCGGCGCCGCGTCGGCATCAGGCCGGACGGCAGGGCACCGGCACGCGAGGGCACGGAGATCCTGGCCCTGCTGGGCGAGCGGCTCGGCACGGTCACCTCGGGCGGCTTCGGCCCCAGCGTCAATGGCCCGGTGGCCATGGGTTACGTCGCGGCCGACTACGCCGGGGCCGGCACGCCGGTGAACCTCATGGTGCGCGGCAAGGCGCTGAGCGCGTCCATCGTGCCGCTGCCGTTCGTGCCGCACCGCTACGCCCGCAAGATCTGACACGAGGAGAGTTCATGCCAACCGAGCGCTTCACCAAGGACCACGAGTGGATCCGCGTCGATGGCGGCATCGCCACCGTCGGCATCACCAATCACGCGCAGACGCAGCTGGGCGACGTGGTGTTCGTCGAGCTGCCCGAGGTGGGCCGCAAGGCGAATGCCGGCGAGGCCGTGGCGGTGGTGGAGAGCGTCAAGGCGGCGAGCGACGTGTTCTCGCCCGTCGGCGGCGAGGTGGTCGAGGTCAACGGCGACATCACCGGCCAGCCGGCGCTGGTCAACGAGGATGCGGAAGGCAAGGCCTGGTTCTTCAAGCTGAAGGTCGCCAACACGGCCGAGCTCGATAAGCTGATGGACCGGACCGCCTACGAGGCATTCGTGAAGGAAAGCTCATAGCGATGCAGCAAGTGCGACGGGGTCCCCCTCCCCCCTGCGAGGAGGGGCTAGGGGTGGGGGGAAGCCCTACCTCAGATGTTTGCGAATCCCCCCCTCCCTGTCCCTCCCCCACAAGGGGGGAGGGGACGCCAGTTGCTCACCGCGCATCCCGCGGTCATCGCGGAGGCGAGTGATGCGCTACCTGCCGCTCACCGAGGCCGACCGCAAGGCTATGCTCGCCAGGATCGGCGTCGCCGACATCGATGCCCTGTTCGCCGACATTCCCGAGGACAAGCGCCTCCGCGGGCTCGTCGATCTGCCCAAGGCCCAGGGCGAGATGCAGGTGGAGCGTGCGCTGGCCAGGCTTGCCGGCCGGAATATGCCCGCCGGCTCGGTGCCGTTCTTCGTCGGCGCCGGCGCCTACAAGCATCACGTGCCGGCCAGCGTCGACCACCTGATCCAGCGCTCGGAGTTCCTCACCTCCTACACGCCCTACCAGCCGGAGATCGCGCAAGGCACGCTGCAGTATCTCTTCGAGTTCCAGACCCAGGTGGCGATGCTGACGGGCATGGAGGTGGCCAATGCCTCCATGTACGACGGCTCCACCGCCGCGTCCGAAGCCGTGCTGATGGCGCACCGCATCACCCGGCGCCACAAGGCGGTGCTGGCGGGCAACCTGCATCCGCACTACCGGGAGACCATCGAGACGGTCGCGCGGCTGGCCGAGCACGAGGTCGTCGCCCTGCCGCCGGCACCGGCGGGAAAGCAGGACCTCGGCCCGCACATTGACGGCACGGTGTCGTGCGTGGTGGTGCAGACGCCGGACTTCTACGGACACCTGCATGATCTCACGCGTCTCGCCGAGCAGGTCCACGCGGCCGGCGCGCTGCTCATCGCGGTGTTCACGGAGGCCGTGTCGCTCGGGCTCGTGCAACCGCCGGGCGCGATGGGCGCCGACATCGTGGTGGGCGAGGGCCAGTCGATCGGCAACGCGCTCTCGTTCGGCGGGCCCTACGTCGGCCTGTTCGCCACGCGCCAGAAGCACGTGCGGCAGATGCCGGGGCGGCTCGCCGGCGAGACGGTCGACAAGGAGGGGCGGCGCGGCTTCGTGCTGACGCTCTCCACCCGCGAGCAGCACATCCGCCGCGAGAAGGCCACCTCCAACATCTGCACCAACTCGGGGCTGTGCGTGCTGGCCTTCACCATCCACATGACGCTGCTGGGCGAAGCAGGCCTGCGGCGGCTCGCGCGCATCAATCACGCCAATGCGGTGGCGCTCGCCAAGGCGCTCGGCAAGGTAGACGGCGTCGAGGTTCTCAACGACACGTTCTTCAACGAGTTCACCATCAAGGTTCCCGGCGATGCGGGTGAGGTGATCGAGAAGCTGGCGGCGAAAGGCATCTTGGGCGGCGTGCCGGTGTCGCGCCTGGAGCCCGGGCGGCCGGAACTCGCCGACCTCATCGTCGTCGCCGCCACCGAGGTCAACACCGACGAGGACCGCGCGGCCTACGCGCAGACGCTCAAGGAGGTGCTGTGATGCGCAGGGGCACAGGGTGCAATAGGCGAAGCCGTATTGCACCGAAATGGGCGCGGATCGGCGCAATACGGCTGACGCCTATTGCGCCCTACGGAGTGCCGTCATGCTGAACCGTCCCGAACCCGACACCTTCAGCGGCAACCGCGGGCTCGCCGTGGAGGAGCCGCTGATCTTCGAGATCGGCCGCCCGGAGACGACCGGCGTCGATCTGGAGGAGCCGGCGAAGTTCTCCGCCAGGCTCGGCAAGCTCGCGCGCACCGAGCCGCTCGGGCTGCCGGGCCTCTCGGAGCCCGAGGCCATGCGGCACTACGTGCGGCTGAGCCAAAAGAACTACGGCATCGACACGGGGCTGTTCCCGCTCGGCTCCTGCACCATGAAGCACAACCCGCGGCTCAATGAGCGCATGGCGCGGCTGCCGGGGTTCGGTGATATCCACCCGCTGCAGCCCCTGTCGACGACGCCGGGCGCGCTGGCGCTGATCGCGGAGCTGTCACGCTGGCTGTCCGAGCTCACGGGCATGCCGGCGATCGCCATGACGCCGAAAGCCGGCGCCCACGGCGAGCTCTGCGGCATGATGGCGATCAAGGCTGCGCTCGAGGCGCGCGGCGAGAAGCGCTCGATCGTGCTCGTGCCGGAGTCCGCGCACGGCACCAACCCGGCGACGGCGGCGCTGCTCGGCTATCGCGTGGAACCGGTGCCGGCGCGCCAGGACGGCACGGTCGATCCGCAGGAGGTGAGGAAGCGGCTGTCGCCGGAGGTCGCTGCCCTCATGCTCACCAATCCCAACACCTGCGGCCTGTTCGAGCGCGACGTGGTGGCGATCGCCGAGGCCGTGCATGGCGCGGGGGCCTATTTCTATGCCGACGGCGCCAACTTCAATGCCATCGTCGGCAAGGTGCGCCCCGGCGACCTCGGCGTCGATGCCATGCACATCAACCTGCACAAGACCTTCTCCACCCCGCACGGCGGCGGCGGACCGGGCGCCGGCCCGGTGGCGCTATCGGCGGCGCTGGCGCCGTTCATGCCCGTGCCCTACACGGTCACGGACGCCGACGGCGTGCGCTATGTGGAGCATGCCGCTTCCCCCGACACCGACCGGTCCCCCTCCCCGCAGGGGGGAGGGGAGCGCGTCGGAGCAAGGCCGTTCGGACGCATGTGCGCCTTCCACGGGCAGATGGGCATGTTCGTGCGTGCGCTGGCCTATATGCTGAGCCACGGTGCCGACGGCATGCGCCAGGCGAGCGAGGACGCCGTTCTCAACGCCAACTACGTCCGCGCTGGGCTCGCCGACCGCATGTCGCTGCCGTTCGGCGACCGGCCGTGCATGCACGAGGCACTGTTCGACGACCACTGGCTGGAGGGCACCGGCGTCACCACGCTCGACTTCGCCAAGGCGATGATCGACGAGGGCTATCACCCCATGACCGTGTACTTCCCGCTCGTCGTGCACGGCGCGATGCTGGTGGAGCCCACGGAATCGGAGTCGAGGCAGAGCCTCGATCAGTTCATCGCCACTCTGCGCGCCCTCGCCGAGGCCGCCAAGGCCGGCGACGTCGGCCGTTTCAAGGAGGCGCCCCGCTTCGCCCCCCGCCGCCGCCTCGACGAGACCAGGGCCGCGCGCGAGCCGCGGCTGAAATGGAGCCCGCCCGAGGTGCGCAAGGAGGCCGCGGAGTAACGTAAGCTGGCCGTCATTCCCGCGAGCGCGCAAGCGCATCGGCGGGAATCTACCCATGGCCCGACGTGGGCAATTGGGGTCGGGTGTCCGCTCGGCGTTTTGCTTGGCGGGCATGACGTGCTCGGGACGCGCGACTGGCCACCATTTCCGAAAGCGCGAGGCGCGCGAAAGCGGAACCACGACACCATATAATCCGTTGCCGCCTCAGCCGGCCATCCGCCCCGTGCTTCGCTCCGGGCGCGACGGCGCAAACGGGAGCACCACCATGCCAGCGCGCGTCATCGGCATCGACCACCTCGTCATCCGTGTGAAGGATTTCGAGCGTTCGAAGGCCTTCTACGACACGGTGCTGGGCTTCCTCGGGTTCAAGCGCAAGTACACCTTCGGCAAGACGGCGGGCTGGAGCAACGGCAAGACGCTCTACTGGATCGGCGAGGCCGACACGGAAGGCAAGAAGCACCCCCACCGCATCGGCAACATCGGCTTTCACCACTACGCCTTCGAGCTCTCCAAGCGGCGCGATGTCGATGACCTCTACGAGGTCCTCAAGAAGCACGACGTGGAGGTCGTCGACCCGCCCGCCGACTATCCCGACTACGGCGAGGGCTACTATGCGGTATTCTTTCTCGATCCCGACGGGCTGAAGCTCGAAGGCATGGTGTTCAAGCCGCCGCGCAAGACGAAACGCAAGGCCAAGAAGAAGAGCGCGGGTTGAGCCATGGGTCTGCCGGGATGGCGCCGGGCGGCTCGCGTTGACCGGCGGACCGCCGCGGCTATGATGCGCGCAACTCGCCCCCCGTCGGGGCCCCAGTGGTGGAACGGTAGACGCGCTGGACTCAAAATCCAGTGTCCGCAAGGACGTGGGGGTTCAAGTCCCTCCTGGGGCACCATTGACCTCCTGGGCGCCGTTGACTGGCGAGTCATCCCTCGACAAGAGCTGTTAGCCGCGGAACAGCATCGCCGCCGCATCGGGGATATACCGTCAGCGTCGACCCAGCGGTGCCGTCCGAAAGGACTGTGGCCGCAGGGCCGCACCTTGCTCCCAAGCCACGGAGTGCCCCTGGGCGGCTCTGGAGCATGGGGATAACCTGGACAAGCAGCGAGTCGGCTCGAGAACTCACACAATTTCAAGCCACTGCTGCCCGAGCACACCGTGACGGCCGCCCGCGACTCAGGCGACGAGAAGCCGGCTGTCAACCGCAACGGGGAATGCCGACATCATGAAAGCTCCCGGACATATCGGACTGGACATCGAGCCGGCACTGCGCGCAGAGCCCTGGGGAAGCTGCGCGGCGACGCCGGCGGGGGACGAGCAGCTCGAGCAGCTCTATGGGTTGCTCGACAGACCGTGGTTCTGCCGCCGCCACAACGTGCTCTTCGAGATTCGTGAGCACGGGCAGGAGCGGATCATCCACATCACCAGGGGCGGAGTGCCGGTGGCCACGTGGAGCCTGGACAGGCGGTCCCTGGTCTTCAAGCCTGCGGGCGAGGCTGTCGAGGAGCGTGCCGGCACGCTCGACTGCGCCATCTCGATCACGGTCGACTTCCTCGACCACGCCCGGACGAAACCGGCAGCGTCGGCGGCCAGGGCCCAGCGCGACGCCGCGCACCAGATGTAAAGCGGTGGCCGGCGGTCGGCCTCAGCCTTTGCGCGCCTGATACTTGTCGATGGCTGCCTGGACCGCGGCTTTCGATTGCTGGCCGGCGGTGACGTATTTCTCCTTGGCGTCGGCGTAGCTCCAGTCGCGCAGCTCGTTGGCGTTGCACTGGAAGTGGGGGTGGACGTAGCGCGCCATCAGCTCATAGCTCCTCTTGGTGGCCGGCCAGTCCGCCCAGTTGTGGGCCAGCAGCAGCACGCCGCCGAAGCCGCCGTTCGAGCCCTTCCACAGCCGCTCGAAATGGCGGATGCAGTCGTCCGGGGTGCCGATCGCCGCGAGCCCCGAGGAGACGAGCCACTCAGCCGGGTCGCCGGTGACATCGGGCGGGATGATGGGGAAGGTCGCCACCTCGCTGAAATAGCGCCTGAAGTCCTCCAGCCCGAACTTCACGTCCTGGCGCGCTTGCTCCCTCGTCTCGGCCACGTGGGCGAACGTGACGATGCGCCATTTGCGGCGGTCGGGCGTCCTCCCGTTCGCCCTTGCGCTCTCCTCGTAGACGCCCCAGTTGCTCGCGTGCGCCTTCAGCGACTCGTCCGAGGTGCCGCCGATCGACAGCATGCCGATGCCGTGCTTGCCGGCGGCCAGGGCGCCAGTGGGCGAGCGCGAGGAGGCGACGGCCATCTCCATCATGGGCTGCGAGTAGCTCTTGAGCTGCAGGCGCGCTTCCGCGAGGTCGAACCAGTCCGTCTTCCTGGTCACCATGCGGCCCTGCATCAGCTCCATGATGACGTCGAGCGATTCATCGAGCTTGCGGCGCTGGTCCTCGGGCTTGAGCCCCATCTTGACCGCGTCGTAGACGAGCGAGCCGGGCCCTACCCCGAACATGGCGCGGCCGCGCGTCATGTAGTCGAGCTGCATCAGCCGGCCGGCAACGGTGAAGGGGTTGTGGTAAGGCAGCGAGACGACGCCGGTGCCGAGGCGGATGTGGCGCGTGCGCTCGGCGGCTGCGGCGATGAACATCTCCGGGCAGGCGATGATCTCGAACCCGCCCGAGTGGTGCTCGCCGATCCAGGCCTCATGGTAGTTCAGCCGATCGAGATGGACCAGGAGCTCCATGTCACGGTCGATCGCAAGGAGGGGGTTCTCGCGGAGGGGATGAAAAGGCGCAAGGAAGATTCCCGTCTTGAGAAAGCGGTCGTTCATGGATCTGGATCCCCGTGGCGGATAACCCTTCCTGCCGATCGTAACCCTTATGCGCCGATTAACAAGCCGAACGGGTTTGCGCGGATACCCGGGTTGCGGCCTCGCCTTTCCCCTGCTGCCGCCGCGGCACACACATCACCCAGCGGCCAGGGTGGGTGGTGACGCTGCCGCGGCTCCGGTAGTGTGATGTAGCAGGCAGCTGTCGCGGGGAACCGGGCGCGGTCGCAGGAGCAGGCAAGACGCGAGGAAACGGACGATGCAGGGACTTTACCTGGAGGACTTCGAGGTTGGGCGCAAGTTCGAGCACGTGCTGCGCCGCACCGTCACGGAGATGGACAACACGCTTTTCTCTTGTCTCACCCACAACCCGCAGCCCCTGCACCTCGACCATCACTTCGCCGCCCAGACCGAGTGGGGCAAGCCGCTGGTCAACAGCCTCTTCACGCTCGGCGTGATGATCGGCGTCTCGGTGGGCGACACCACCGTCGGCACGACGGTGGGCAACCTCGGCATGACCGACGTGAAATTCCCCAAGCCCGTGTTCCATGGCGATACGCTCAACTTCACGACCGAGGTGCTGACCAAGCGCGAGAGCAAGTCGCGCAGCGACGTCGGCATCGTCGAGTTCCTGCACAAGGCCTTCAACCAGAGGGGCGAGATGGTGGCCGAATGCCGCCGCCAGGCGATGATGCGCAAGCGGCCGAAAGCGTGAGATGATGCGCTCGTTGCTGTTCATTCCCGCCGACGATGAGAGGAAGCTCGCCAAGGGCGCAAGCTCGGGCGCGGACGCACTGATCCTCGACCTCGAGGACGCCGTGAGCCTTGCGCGCAAACCTGCGGCGCGCACGGCCGCCGCCGAGTACATCACCGCCACCCGGGCGATCGAGACGCGGCCGCGGCTCTACGTGCGCATCAATGCGCTCGACACACCGCACTGGGAGGCCGACCTCGCCGGCGTCATGGGCAGCCAGCCCGACGGCATCCTGCTGCCCAAGGCCCGGTCCGGCGAGGACGTCCACACCCTCTCGATCGCGCTCCATCACGCCGAGGAGCGCGCCGGTGCGCCCAAGGGGGCAACCCGGATCATCGCGCTGGTGACGGAGGTGCCGATCTCGCTGCTGCGGCTCGACACCTACATCGATGCCAGCACGAGGATCGAGGGTCTGACGTGGGGGGCCGAGGACCTGTCGGGTGCCATCGGCGCTGCAACCAACCGCGAGCCGGACGGGCGCTGGACTTCGCCCTACCAGCTTGCGCGCAACCTGTGCCTCTTCACGGCCGCGGCGGCCAACGTGCAGCCGATCGACACGGTGTTCGTCGACTTCCGCGACGGCGACGGCCTGCGCAGGGAAGCGGCCGAGGCGGCGCGCGACGGCTTCACGGGCAAGATGGCCATTCACCCCAACCAGGTCGGCGTCATCAACGAGCTCTTCACGCCGCGGCCCGAGGAGATCGCCGTCTCGGAGGAGATCGTGAAGGCCTTCGCCGACGATCCGCAGACGGGCGTCATCGGCATCCGCGGGCAGATGATCGACCGCGCCCATCTGGTGCGTGCCGAGCGTATCCTCGCCCGCGCCAGGAGCGTGCGGGGGTAAGGCGCTTCCTTCCCCCTTGCGGGAGAGGGTAGGGAAGGGGGCATCCCAGGCCGTCTGCCGTGTTGGTTCCCGTCGCCCCTGACCCCTCCCCCGTCATGCCGAGGACATGCCTACGGCATGGCGGGAGGGAACCTGAGTGGAGATATCGCATGAGCTGGTTTCCGGTGCCGGAGACGATCCCGTCCAAGGTGTTCGCACGCATGCCCGATCGCTTCCGCAGGCCCAAGCGCACGCTGTGGGCCGACTTCAACAAGGGCGGTGCGGAGGTGGACTCCTTTCTGGAGGGCCCCTCCTTCGACCGCGACGGCAACCTCTATGTCACGGACATCCCCCATGGGCGCGTGTTCCGCATCGATCGCGCGGGCGCATGGACGCAGGTCGCCGAATACGACGGCTGGCCCAACGGTTTGAAGATCGCGAGCGACGGGCGCATCCTCATCACCGACTACAAGCTGGGGCTGATGGAGCTCGATCCGGCGAGCGGCAAGGTGACCCCGCATTACACCCATGTCCGCAGCGAGAGCTTCAAGGGCGTCAACGACCTCGTCATTGCCCGCAACGGCGACGTCTATTTCACCGACCAGGGCCAGACCGGCATGCAGGACCCGACGGGCCGCGTCTACCGGCTCACCCGCGACCGGCGCCTGGAGCGCCTCCTCGACACCTGCCCCAGTCCCAACGGCATCGCCCTCGACCCGAGCGAGAGCTGGGTCTACGTCGCGCTCACGCGCGCCTGCCAGATCTGGCGCATGCCGGTGACGCGCGATGGCGTGACGGGCAAGGTCAACGTGTTCGCGCATACGCCGGGCGGCACCACCGGCCCCGACGGGCTCGCCGTGGACGAGACGGGCGGCCTCGCGCTTGCCAACCCGGGGCACGGATGCATCTGGATGCTCGACAAGGGCGGCGTGCCGAAGTTCCGCATCCAAAGCTGCGGCGGCCACACCGTCACCAACCTGGCCTACGACCCCGCCGACCTCCACCGGCTCGTGTTCACGGATTCCGATAACGGCCAGGTGCTGGAGGTGCGCGTGCCGGTGCGGGGCCACCTGCTGGCGTCGCATCGCTGAAGGCAGGGGAAGAAGGCTACCGTGCGACCAGGAGGACCGGAGCCTGCAGGGAGCGGACCAGCGCCGTGCTGCGCGGGCTCAGGAACTTCGCCTTGCCCTGTCGCAACGCGGTGCCGATGACGACGAGATCGTAGGCGGCCAATCGCGTGGCGCGGCGGATCTCCACTTCCGGCCTCGAATTGGTCACGGTCACGCCCTTGACGGAAACCCCGCTCCTCCTCCCGAGCTGCCGGACATCCGCCAGAACCGACAGGCCCTGGCGACGCGCGCGCCCTCTCAGCAGCTCGGTGTCATCCTGCGGGTCGAACACGTGGAGCGCCGTCAGCGCGCCGCCACTGGCCTTGGCGAGCGCCAATGCGATCTCCGTGGCCAAGCGGGCCTCGGGCGTGCCGCCGGTCGGGACCAGAACATTGAGAGGGTTGCCCGGCTCGCCGGAGGAGCGCGCGCCGTTGAGCGTGATCGCCACGGGCCCGTCGAATGCGGAGAGAAGCCGCTCGATCCGCCCCTCGAAGCGGCTGTCGGTTGCCGAGATCGGCGCCTCGATCCCGATGAAGGCGATGCTGTATCCCTTGGCCGCCTCCCTCTCCAAGGCGCCTTCGGTATCGGCGGCCTTGCCCTGCACGAGTTCCTCCAACGACAGCTGCCGCTCGCGCGCCGGCTGGCCGTCGGAGGGACGCGCCCCCTCCAGAAGCGGCTTTGCCGCGCGGACCAGCAGCTGCCGCCCACGGCCCACTTCGCCCTCGCGGCCGGACTTGCCGCCGCTCTCCATGACCGTCGCCAGGACCTGCTGGCGCGCCGCGAACAGGCCGGCCAGCAACGCTGTCGCCTTGCCATTCGCGCTGCCGTCCACATAGACAAGCGCCCGCTCCATTTTCGGAACACTTTCGCTCTCCTCGGCCTCCTGCGCCTCGAGGCGCTTGGCCTCCTCCTCGCGCAGCGGGACCCGTGCGAGCATCCAGCGGAGCGTCGGCGGCATCGCCAGCGTGGTGACGACCGCCATGGCCACGATCATCGTGTAGAGCTGGTTGCCCAAGACGCCCATCGACAACCCGATGCTGGCGATGATGACCTCGGTGGAGCCACGCGCATTGAGCCCCGTCGCGAGAGCCAGCGACTCTGCGCCTGTGAGGCCGCCCAGCCGCCCGCCCGCGAGCGCGCCCAGGAACTTGCCTACGCTGGCGACGAGAATGACGGCGACAGTGAACATCAGCAGGGTGGGCTCGAGAAGTGTTCGCAGGTCCATGCCGAGGCCCGCCACAGCGAAGAACACGGGGCTGAAGAAGGCAATGATGAAGCCCCGGAGTTCCCCTTCGATGTGCTCCGTGAGGATCGGGGACTGACCGACCAGAATGCCGGCGACGAACGCCCCGAGTGCCGTGTGCACGCCAATGAGCTCGGTCGACAAGGCCATCACCAGCATGACGAGCAGGATGGCCGTGATCACCGGCACCTCGATGGTCATGTTGTCGTTGGTCCAGCGGATGGCGCGCGCCACCAGGCGCTGCCCGATCGTCAGGCTGAAGGCAAGGAACAGCGCCGTGCCCGCCAGGCTCATCCCGACGTTCGTCACGTTCACTGTGCCGTGGGCCGCGATGCCGGCGATGACGGCCACGACGACCCAGGCAATGGTGTCGTCGAGGATCGCGGTCGCCAGGATCAATTGGCCGAGATCACGGCGGATCGCGCCGACTTCCATCAGCACCATGGCGACGATCTTCACGGACGAGATGGACAGCGCCGTGCCGAGAAACAGCGCAGTCACGAGCCGTGCTGCCGGGGAGGGGATCAGTTCTTCTGGCAGGACATAGGCCAGCGCCAGGCCGAACGCGAACGGTATCGCTATGCCGCACAGCGAGGTCAGCACCACCGCCTGCCGTTTGCGGTTCACCAGCGCGAGGTTCGTCTCCATGCCCGTAAGCAGGAGCAGGAGCAGGATGCCGATCTGGGAAACGGCATCGATCATGCTTTTGAGCGCGGGCGTATCGGGGAACACGAGGTGCCGGAGCTCGGGAAGCAGGGCGCCGAAGACCGAGGGTCCCAACAGCACGCCGGCCAGCAGCTGCCCGAATATGGCAGGCTGTCCGGCCCGGCTCATGAGCTCGCCCAGGACCCGGCCGAAAAACAGCAACAGGATCAGCTCGGCTGCAAAGATCGCAGTCGTATGGTCGGCTGCCACCTCGACCTCGCGCGCGCTGCGCCCCTGCCGGAGCGCATCTTGAAGCCATACCGCTTACGTAGTGGCGCAAGGCGTCGATAACCAGCCGACCGCCATCGGCCGCGCGCACGCCCGCGGTCGAGACGTAGCAGCACGCCTCGCGTCCAAGTGCAGGCCTACCGGCCGATAGCTTCGGCCCACCGGCCAGGAAGGAGCACGGCATAGGGCGCCGCGCCTGACGGCGAACGCTTGCGCCGGCCTCGTCTGCTATTCTGCCGCCTTCACGCGCACCTTGGCCATCGCCTCCTCGACCGACGGCCGGTCGATGGCGAAGACGCTCTCGGGCGTCACCACGGAGTAGTCCATGTAGCCGAGCCGGGCGATGGGGCGCATGGCGCCGGTGTCGACCATGCCGTCCTTGACGAAGCGGTCGTCGATGTGGATGCCCACCACCTGCCCGAACACCACCCAGTTCCGGGGCTCGCCGCCGGGATGCAGGGGCGGCAGCTCGATCGTCTTCCAGTGCTTGCACTCGAGTGCTGCCGGGCTTTCCTTGACGCGCGGCGCCTTGACGAGGCGGCTCGGCGCCGCGGTGAGCTCGCCGATCGGGAATTCGTCCACACCGTACGGCACGGACGCCGAGGTCATGTTCATGTTGAAGCGCAGGTCCCAGGTGGCGAGCGAGCAGGTGAACTCGCCTGTCTCCTCGATGTTCTTGAGCGAATCCTTGCGACCCGAGGAGCTGAACATGACGAAGTGCGGCTTCTCGCCGACCGCATTGAAGAAGCTGTAGGGGCCGATGTTGCAAATTCCGTCGCGGCTGACGGTGGCGATCCAGCCGATGGGCCGCGGCACCACCAGCGCCTTGAAGGGATCGTGCCTGAGGCCGTGCTTGTTCTCGATCGTCTCGTAAAACACTCTCGTCTCTCCTTGAGGCTTGCCGGGGTCAGCCGGTCCAGCGCGACATGATCTTGGCGAGTTGCGGCCTCTCGCGATCAGGCTGCCGCTCCTTGGCGGTGCCGATGTAGACGAAGCCGGCCATCCGCTCGTTGGGGGCGAGCCCCAGCCCTTTGTGCACCGCGGGGCTGTAGGAGTACCACTCCGTGATCCAGCACGTGCCGAAGCCCAGCGCGTTGGCGGCCAGGCACATGTTGAAGCAGACGGCACCGCAGGAGAGAACCTGCTCCCATTCGGGTGCGGCGGGATTGGGGGTGACGCGCGAGATCACTGCCACGACCGTCGGTGCCCGCAAGAGGCGCGTGCGCTCCGTCTCGAGACGCGCGGCCGACGGCGTCTCCTTGTCCTCGGCGAGGCAGGCCTTGAGGAGCACGCGGCCGAAGGCGGCGCGCGCCTCGCCCTCGAACACGATGAAGCGCCAGGGCTCGAGCTTCTTGTGGTCGGGCACGCGGGCCGCCGCCGTCAGGATCGTCTCGAGCTGGGCAGGGCTGGGTCCGGGAGCGGCCAGCATGGCCGGCTTGACCGACCGGCGCTGCAAGAGGAAATCGAGAAATTCCTGGCTCATGGTCGCACTCGCGATCCTGGCAGCCGGTCCTCGCCGAGCAAGGCCCTCGCTAAACCAACCTCCCCGCGAGTACAATGGCTTGGGTTCCGTTGCAAGCAGGGACGGGTGGCATCAGCCATGTGGACGATCGATCTGCCCCGAAGCCGCGGAGGCCTCCTCGCGCATGCCGCCCTGCTTGCCATGCTCGCTGCAGCGGCCCCGGTGCACGCCCAGGAGCCCGCCTCGGTGGTTGTTGTCCTCGACGGCTCGGGCTCGATGGCGGGCAATATCGAGGGCGTGAGGACCAGCAAGGTGCTTCTGGCGCAGGACGCGCTGCGGCGTGCACTCGCCAAGGTTGCACCCCAGACGCGCGTAGGGCTCGCCGCCTTCGGCCACCGACGCGGCGACTGCGGCGACGTTGAGCTGATCCGCCAGCCGGAGCCGCTCGATGCGCAGCGGCTCATGGACGCCGTGACTAAAGTGAACCCGCGCGGACGAGGCCCGCTGACGTTGGCACTGCGCGAGGCCGCCAGGCTGCTGCCGCCGCCGGGCAAGCGGACGCTTCTCCTCATCCACGACGATGCGGACAACTGCCAGCAGAACGTGTGCGTTGTCGCGGAGGAGCTGCGCCGCGCCGGCATCGTCGCGCATGTGGTCGGCCTGGGCCTCAAGCCCGACGATGCGACGCGCATGGCGTGCTTGCCGCAGGTGACGGGCGGACGCCTGTTCAACGTGAGGACGCCGGAGCAGGCCGGCGCCGCCGTGGAGGAGGCACTGCGGCTTGCCGGCGGCGACCCGGCACGCCTCGAGCCGCCACCCGGGCCCTCGTCAGGGCAGCCTGGACGGCTTGCGAGCACCGCCGCTGTTCCAGCGAGCGGTGCGCCCGGACTCTACCTGCGGGCGCTGCTCGTGCCCAAGGGCGATCCGATCAGCCTGCCGCTGCGCTGGACCGTCTATCCCGAGGGGCAGCCCGACAAGCTCCTGTTCACCGGCCGGGCGACGAATCCCCAGGTTCCTGTGCCGCCCGGACGCTACGTGGTGGAGGCGCGCGAGGGGCGCCTTGCGGCCAGTGAGGTGGTCGAAGCGAGCGACACGAAGCCAACCGCCGCCTTCGTCGTGCTCAATGCCGGCACCTTGCAGATCAGGGCCCAGGCCCAGAGGAGCGGCGCGCTGCTGGGCGACGCGATCATCACCGTCAGCGAGGCGGGCTCCGCGGGCGGGGGCAAGAAGGACGCCCCTGCAGGCCCGCCGCTGGCCGCCTTCAAGGGCGGCGATGCGTTGGCCCTGCTGCCGGCCGGCCACTACCTGGTGCGCGTCGAGCAGGGTACGGTGCGCGCCGAACGGTCGGTCGTTGTGCCTGCCGGCAGCCAGGGCCGCATGGAGGTGCCCCTCAATGCCGCGCGCATTCTGCTGACGGCCAGCGGCCGCGAGGCCGGCTCCACCGACCCGATCGTCTTCAGCGTCGCCGAGGACGATCCGGATGCTCCGAAGGGGCGGCGCGAGGTTGCGCGCTCCGCGGCGCCGCAGGCCGATTTCGTGCTCCCGCCCGGCACCTACTATGTCATTGCCCGGCAGGGCGGCGTGGAAGCGCGCGAGAGCCTGGCCGTAGGACCGGGTGACGTCGCAAGACGGACGCTGTCGGTAGCGGGCGGACGGCTGGCGCTCGCGACCAAGCCTGCCGGCGCGGCAGGGCTCGCACCTGGAGAGCCGGTCTCCTATCGCGTCGAACGCGTCGACGGCGCACCGGCCGAGGTGGTCACGACCAGCCGGCCCACCCCCGTGCTGCTGCTTTCACCCGGTCGTTATCGCGTCGAGGGCCGCTACGGGGGCATGAACGCCCGCACCGTGCGTGAGGTTGAAGTGAAGGCCGCGCAGGTCCAGCAGCTGACCCTGGAGCCCCAGGCCGCCACCCTCAAGCTGCGCCTCACCGGCAATGCCGCCCCGCTTCTTTCCGAGGTCTTCTGGACCATCAGGGACGAGACGGGAGCCACGGTCTGGACCACCGGGCAGCCGGAGCCTTCGGCAGTGCTTCAGGCGGGCCGTTACGCGCTGCGAGCGGAGACGCGGGACAGGCGCTTCGACCGCGCGATCGAACTGCGGCCGGGAGAAGCGCGCACCGTCGAGCTGACCACGGACTGATCGACGCAAGGTGCCGACGGTTGCAGACGGTGGGCCGATCATGCTGGGGCTGCCATGATTCCGCTGGCTTCGTTGCCGAGCGTTGGCAGGAATCGCACGGAAATGGGAACAGGGGCATGTCGGGTCGCCGCAGCGCACAGGCACGCGTGATTGCGGCAGCCGTTGCGTTCTGGCTGCCGGGGCTGCCGGCAGTTGCGCAACAGCCCGCGCAGGTGCCCTGGCAGACGGAAACGGATCCGTCGGCGCGCCAGGTACCCCCGGCATCGGGATCCGCGGTGCCCGGCCAGGGCGCCGGCAATCCGGCTCTCACGATTCCCCCCAATACCACGGTCGTGCCTCGCTCGGCGCCGCCCGAGACGAAAGCCCCGACAGGGCCGGCTGGCGCCGGCCAGCTATCGCTCGTCGCGCTGTTGACGCAGGACGGCCAGAGCATCGAGCAGGGCCTGGTGTGGCGCGTCTACCGCGACAAGCCGGGTCCGGACGGCAAGCTCCGGCTGCTCGCAACCAACCGCGAGGCGAACCCGTCGCTGCGGCTGGAGCCGGGCGACTATGTCGTCAACGTTGCGTTCGGACGCGCGCATCTCACGCGCAAGATCACGGTGTCCGGCGACCGGCCGACGCAGGAGCGCTTCGTGCTCAACGCCGGCGGCCTGCGCCTGACGCCCGTCCTGGCCGGCGGCGAGGCCATCGCGGACAAGGCGGTGTCCTACGAGATCTACTCCGACGAGCGCGACCAATATGGCCAGAGGATCCGTGTCATGGCCGGAGCGAGGCCGGGCCTCGTCATCAGGCTCAATGCCGGCATCTACAATATCGTGGGCACGTACGGCGATGCCAACGCGGTGGCCCGCACCGACGTGACGGTGGAGGCCGGCAAGCTCACGGAGGTGACGCTGACGCATGCCGCGGCCCGCGTGACGTTCAAGCTCGTAATGCGCGCTGGGGGTGATGCCATCGCCGATACGCAATGGAGCATCGCCAATGCGCGGGGTGAGACGGTCAAGGAGAGCGTGGGCGCGCTGCCGACCCACATCTTCGCGCCCGGGACATATACGGTGAGCGCCCGCAATGCCGGCGACGTGTTCCAGCGCACATTCACGGTGCACGCCGGCGACGTTGCGCAGGTGGAGGTGATACGCCAACAGTGACCGCCGCGGGGCGCGGTTGCGCCCTCAGCGGAAAGAAGGCGCGTAGAGCAGCCCGCCGTTGCCCACAAGATTGTTGAGCCGGCGCTCGAGCTTTAGCGGCGACTTCGACCCGAGGTTGCGGTCGAAGAGCTCGGCGTAGTTCCCGACCTGCTTGATGACGCGCTGCGTCCAGTCGGGTGGGAGGCCCAGCGGCTTGCCGACTTCGGCGTCGAGCCCGAGCAGCCGCCTGATCTCCACGTTGGTCGAGCCCTTCATGGAGTCCACGTTCGCGCTCGTGATGCCAAGCTCCTCCGCGGCGATCAGCGCGCAGATCGTCCACCGCACGACGCTGAACCAGGCCTCGTCCCCCTGCCTGATCGCCGGCCCCACCGGCTGCCGTGCCGCGATCTCCGGCAGGATGATGTGCTCGCCGGGATCAGAGAGCTGCTGGCGCGCTAAGGTGAGCGTGGGGAGGTCGGCGGACAGCACCTGGCAGCCCTTGTTCACGTAGGCCACGATCGCGTCTGCCCACTTGTCGAACCGCGACAGCTCGAAGGGCAGCCGCAAGGCGCCGAAATAGTCGCCGATGCCCTGCATGTCGGGGGCGTCCGCCAGCACGCAGATGCGCGTTCCCGACAGCTCCAGCGCGCTGGAGACGCCCTGCGACTTGCGCACCATGAAGCCCTGGCCGCTGAACGCAAGGACTGCCGGAAAGCGGATGCCGAGCGCCATTTCGCGGCTCGCCGTCATGGCGGTGTTGGCGGAGAGCACGTCGATCTCGCCGGAGCGCAAGGCCGCAAAGCCGTCATCCCTGGGAAGTGGGCGGAACTCCACGGCATCCCTGTTGCCGAGGACAGCCGCCGCCAGGGCCCGGCAGAGATCGACGCTGATGCCGCTCCATGCGCCGTCGGCGTTGACCGAGGAGTACCCCCTGGCACCGTCGACGACGCCGCAAACGATCCGCCCCCGGCTGCGCACCGTCTCGAGCGTATCGGGCGCCGCGTCGCAGCGGGCAGGCGCCAGGAGAAGGGCGAGGCCAAGCACGACGGCGAGGCTCAGAGCTCTACGAAGGAGCATCCTCATGCCGTCGACCGTGCCGTCATCCTGCTGCCGTCACCCTGTTGCTGAACCGGTAGTCGCCGCGTGCGGGAAGGGGCTCGTCGCCGGGCGCAGGTTGGAACTTCGGGCCGAGCATGGTCAAGTCTTGACCTTTGCTCGCTCTTGCGCCGTGGCCCGAGCAGGGTGAGCAGCCGCTGGCCCCTTGCGCGAGCGGCCGCGAAGCAGGCGGCGCAAGCGGTTCTGCGCCCGCTGTTTTCCCGTGAGGTCGGTCGCTGCGGCTGCCTGCCGCAGGTCGAGAGCCGGGCCTTGGCCACTGCCGACATTGGCGATGCTCCTCGCACGACAGGCTCAGGTCGACCGAGGTGCGTGCCCACCGCACCCGGCATTCTGCAAAAATAGGCAAAGCTTTCGGCTTTGACCGTTTCTGGGCGACCGATGCAGTATACTGCAAGATGCCAGCGTAGGAATGAGCAGCATGCAGGACCTTGCCGGCGCCGTCGCCGAAGCGTTCCACCTCATCGCCGCCTTCGACCCCGGCCTCGCCGAGATCGTCGTCCTGTCGCTCAAGGTGAGCCTTTCCGCCACCTTGTGCGCGAGCGTGCTGGGGCTGCCGATCGGAGCCCTCGTCGCCATCTCCGCGTTCCCGGGCCGATCGGCGCTGATCCTCCTCATCAATTCGCTGATGGGCCTGCCGCCGGTGGTCGTCGGTCTCATCCTGTACCTGCTGCTCTCGAACGCGGGTCCTATGGGCGGGTTCGGCCTGCTCTACTCGCCGCTCGCGATGATCATCGCCCAGACCGTGCTGGTGACCCCGATCGTGGCGGCGCTCGCGCGCCAGACGCTGGAGGACCTGCGCCAGGAATACGATGAGCAGCTGCGGGCGCTCGGGGTGGGGCCCTTGCGGGCGGTCCCGACGCTCATCTGGGACGGCCGCTTCAGCCTGCTCACCGCCTGTCTCGCCGGCTTCGGACGCGCGGCCGCGGAGGTCGGCGCCGTCATCATCGTTGGCGGCAACATCAACCATGTGACGCGGGTCATGACGACGGCGATCGCGCTCGAGACCTCCAAGGGCGACCTCGCCCTTGCGTTGGGGCTCGGGCTCATCCTGCTCACCATCGCCATCCTCATCAATGCGCTCGTGATGGGCCTGCGCGCCACCGCAACACGCTCGGCTTACGCGTGAGGCGGATGTGCAGCGCCATCTGCTTGGGGACTGCGAGGGAGGCGCGAGCGCTGTCCTGCCGTTGTGCGGCCAAGGTCTCTTCTTCGAGCGCTCCGGCCGCCGCATCCTCGATGGCATCGACATCGAGATCGCAGGCCCCGGCACGCTCGCCCTGATCGGACCGAACGGCGCGGGCAAGAGCCTGCTCGTGCGCGTGCTGGCGGGGCTCGTGGCGCCGAGCGAGGGGCGCGTCACCTGGGCGGGTCGCCCGCCCGACCGGGGTCGCGCGCCGAGGATCGGATTCGTGTTTCAACGGCCCGTGCTATTGCGGCGGTCGGCGCTGGCCAACATCCAGTATGCGTTGGGCGCCGCCGGCGTTCCGCGCTCCGAGCGCAAGCAGCGCGCGCTTGACGCGCTCGGCCGCGCCGGTCTGGCGCATCTGGCGGGCGCGCCTGCCCGCGTCCTCTCCGGGGGCGAGCAGCAGCTGCTGTCGATTGTCCGCGCGCTCGCAACGCGCCCGGAGATTCTCATCCTGGATGAGCCTACCTCCAACCTCGATCCGAGCGCGGCCTCGGCGATCGAGGCGCTGGTAGGCGCCGTGCGAGCGGAGGGCGTGCGGATCGTGCTGATCACTCACGATCTGGGCCAGGTCCGCCGGCTTGCCGACGAGGTGGCGTTCCTGCATCGCGGCCGGATCATGGAGCGCACGGCGAAAGTCGAGTTCGCGGAGCGCCCCCGGACCTCCGAGGCGCGCGCCTACGTGCGCGGCGATATCGTGCTTTGAGGCCCTTCAGTTCGGGCTGTCGAAGCGGCGCGCCAGCATGGCGCGCGTCCAGCTGCCGTGACTGCTCTGGACCGGCCGCGGCGGCGGCGCGGGCTTGACGATCCTGGGTGCTGGAGCGGTTGACGGGGCCTCTTCCGCCAGCGGGCCGGCGAGCGCCATGCGTCCCTCAGGCGGAGGCGAAGCGGCTGCCAGGGCGGGAGCGGGCGCGGCCGGCGGCGGAGCCGCGGCCGTCGTGGTGGTCGACCAGCCGGTAATGACAGGTTGAGGCGAAGCGGCCCTCGGCAGCTGGGCCACGCTGCCGGCCGGAGCCGGGCCCCTTCTGCCAGCTTTAGCCAGGATGGCGCTCGGCAGGCAGCGTCCGTCCTCGCCCACCGCCTGGCCTGCCGGGCACGGCGCACCGCATATCCTGTCCGGCTGGCTCTGCACCAGGGTGTAGAGGATGGCGTCGGGCTCGTCGACCGGCAGCGAGGCGTTCACACGATCGGTGAAAGCTTTCATGGCCCGACGCGTCGACGGGGTCCAGGCGCCGTTCAGTTCCCCGTCGTAGCAGCCGACGCGCCGCAGCTCCTTCTGCAGCTCCCGCGTGAGCGCTTCGCGATCCCTGGGAACTGTCACCCGCGGAGGCGATGGAGATGGCTCGGCCTGGCGTGGACCGAGCGTCACGACAACAGGTGCCGACGAGGGTGGTACGGTCTCGGTCCGTGCCGGCGGGATCGTGCGAAACACGGGCCGCGGCTCGGGCGCCGCGATGACCACATCCGTGCCTGTGTCCGGATTCTTCGCGACCCCGGTCGGTTGCTCGCGCCGTCCCGGCCCGTCAGCGTCGTCCTGCACCAGGACGTAGCTCGCGACTGCCAATCCGCTGATGATGAGAACGAGGCCGCCCGCTTTACTCACAGTGAGCTCCTGGTACGCCACACGGACCCACCCGACTGCTCGTTCGCGGTCCCGGGTCGCAGCTGACCCCCCATTCATCTCGCCGAGGCGACCGAGATCACCGAGGCAAGCACAATATCGCGCCAGCTACAGACGAGCAGACGCCAAACGTCAACAACTGTGAAATGTTCCTCCATCCGGGGCGATTGGGCAAATCAAATCATGGTTCCCTTCGCGCTAACGGGCAGCCGTGACGGTGGTCACGCGGAGCGGGGTCGCGCTGCGTCGGAGGCGGTGGAAAACGCCTCACTCCTGTGGAGGAGACGTGGATGAAGAGAGGGACATTCGTGGCGCCCGACGGACGCGACAATGTCACAATCGATCCGCCCGAGCTTGCTGCACAATTCGGCACGCGCGCATACGCAACTGAATCCGTTAACAAAAAATAACGAATCGTGTAAGGCTCCAAACGTTGAGAGGGCGGCGTCGGGTCGCTGCGTCGTATGTGTTCGGGTCGAAGGGCTTGTGCATAAGGCGGCGCCCACGCAGGCACCTCTGATGTGCAAAACCTCGATCACCCCGACAGCTTCCGCCACCTATAGGACGAGTGCGGCGCAGCAATGGCCGCCCCCGGCATGAGAGCCAAATGGCTCCCGTGGCGGGCGGCTGGAGCGAGCCGAGGGAACCTCGCACCGACGGTGATGCGGCCGCGCGCTTTGCGCCCCTTCTCGGAACGTGAACTCGGTCGACCGCCATGGGCGGCCCGGCCGAAACGATGGGGGCGTCAATGGCAAGACATGCCTTGGGCGTGTTGGGGGTAGCCGCAGCCAGCATCCTGCTGGCCGTGTCGGCCGCCATGAACTACCGGTTCGGCTTCAGTCTCGGCAAGACTGCCTTGGACGGTCAGATCTATGGTGCCGCATCGGCCGCTGCCGACTGCTTCAAAGCACTGGTGCCGTTCTTCTTCTTCGCCGCGCTGCGCAACAGGATGTGGTCGCAGGCGCTCGCTGCTGCCCTGGTGTGGGGCGTTGTGTGCGCCTACTCGATGACCTCCGCGCTCGGACATGCGGCGCTCAACCGGCTCGACACCTCCGGCAAGCGCGCCATCGAGACCGCCAACTACAATGACCTGCGCGCCGACTCCAAACGCGCCCAGGAGCAGCTCACCTGGATCCCCGCGCACCGGCCGGCCGAGACCGTCTCAGCCGAGCTCAACGTGCTCAAGGCCCAGCGATACTGGCAGGTGACGCGCGACTGCACCGAGGTCTCGGGCAAGGGCGCACGCGAGTTCTGCCAGCAGTTCCACAAGCTCAATGCGGAACACGCCTCGGCACAGCAGTCGGAGAAGCTCGAGGCGCGCATCGCCGAGATCGCCGCCAAGCTCGCCAAGTCCACGGGCGTCTCGGCCATGAGCGAAGCCGATCCGCAGGCGAGCGTGCTTGCCCACATCAGCGGCCTCGACGTCAGCCAGGTGCAGACCGCGCTCACGATCTTCGTGGCGCTGCTGATCGAGATCGGCTCGGGTCTCGGCATGTACGTGGCCTTCGCCTACTGGCGCATCAACGACCGCAAGCCGGAGACCGCGCAGGCTTTCGAGCCGGTGCACGTCATGGAGGTCGCGCCCGCTCCCGCAGCCGAGCAGGCACCGGTGCCTCCCGTGGAGGCCGCGATGCCCCTGCCCGCCCTCGAAGCGGCGGTGGCCGATCGCGAGCCTGTGGCCGTGCCGGCGCCGGCGCGCCGCGTGGGCGACAACGACAACCGGGTCACGCGCGGCGTGCCCGACAGCGACGTGCAGCGCTTCTACCGCGAGCGGGTGGTCGCCGCCTCCGAGGGCTCGAGCCTCACCTCGACCGAGCTTTACGAGGAGTACTGCCGCTGGTGCGAGGACAACGACAAAGAGCCGTTCGCGCATCCGCGCGTCACGCGGGAGATCGGCGAGCTCGGCGTGAAAAAGGAGCGCATCGGCAAACGCACCCGCTATTTCGGGATTGCCCTGAGACCGGAGGCAGAACGCACGGAGGACAAGAAGCTGCCGGCACCCTTACCAAGGGCGGCATAGGCCGTAAGGCAGAATACGAGGAGGGGCCGCTTCGAGCGGCCCTTTTCCGTTTGCGGGCCCCCTTGTGCGTAGGCGAAGGGCGGCGATCCATGCTACGGCGTGCCAATGGTCGCTTGTCGATCCCGCCCGAGCCAAAGGATCCGGCCGATGCCGCTGCCGCCGCCCGCCGCTCCCGGCGCCACCCTCGCTGAGGTCGACACGCCGGCGCTCGTCATCGATCTCGACGCCTTCGAGCGCAATCTCGAGCGCATGGCTGCTTTCGTGCGCAGCGCAGGGGTGCGGCTGCGCCCGCACGCCAAGACGCACAAGTCGCCCATCATTGCGGCCAGGCAGGTCGCGCTTGGCGCCGTCGGCGTCTGCTGCCAGAAGGTATCGGAGGCCGAGGTGATGGTTGAGGGCGGCATTGGCGACGTCCTCGTCTCCAATGAGGTCGCGGGTGCGTCCAAGCTCGAGCGGCTGGCGCAACTCGCGCGCCGCGCCAGGATCGGCGTGTGCACCGACGATGCCGACAACGTTGCCGAGATCGAGGCTGCGGCGGGCAAGGCCGGCACCACGCTTGACGTGCTGGTGGAGATCGATGTCGGCGGCCGGCGTTGCGGCACGACGCCGGGCCCGCCGGCGGCGCGGCTCGCCGAGCGCATCGCGCGCTCGGCCCACCTGCGCTTCGCCGGGCTGCAGGCCTATCACGGCTCGGCCCAGCACGTGCGCGAGGCATCCGACCGCCGCGAGCACATCGCCCGCGCCGTGGCGTGCGTGCGGGAGACGCTGGCCGCTCTCAGGGCCGCGGGGCTGAAGGCGGAGACCGTCGCCGGTGCCGGCACGGGCACCTACGAGAACGAGGCGGCGAGCGCCGTCTACAACGAGCTGCAGGCGGGCTCGTACATCTTCATGGACGCCGACTACGCCCGTAACAGGCGGGCCGACGGCGGCACCTTCGACACTTTCGAGCATGCCCTCTTCGTCTACGCCAGCGTCATGAGCGCACCCACGGCGGAGCGGCGGATCGTCGATGCGGGCCTCAAGGCATTTGCGGTCGACAGCGGCATGCCCCTGCCCTGGCGGCTGCCGGGCGCCGTCTATCATCGCCCCTCCGACGAGCACGGCATACTCGACGTTTCCGCCTGCGCGGCGCCTCCGGCGCGCGGCGACAAGGTGCTGCTGGTCCCGGGCCATTGCGACCCGACCGTCAACCTGCACGACTGGTACGTCGGGCTGCGCGGGCTCGGACGCGGCGAGCCCCGCGTGGAATGCCTGTGGCCGGTGGCGGCGCGGGGAGCGCTGTTCTGATTCCGTTCGGCAAATGCCTTGTGAAAACCATTAACATCGCCCATTGCGAAGCCGTCACGGCCACCCGATATGTTGGCCACTAACGCACCCAGGAGGGGATGCCATGACCCCGGAAGAACGCCAGCTGATCACCGATCTGTTCCAGCGCATGCGCGAGCACGGCGCGCCGGAGAAGGACAGGGAGGCTGAAGCGCTGATCAACCAGTCGGTGCGCGCCAATCCTGATGCGGCTTACATGCTCGTGCAATCCGTCCTGGTGCAGGAGCAGGCTCTGCAGGCGGCCAACGACCGCGTGCTCGAGCTCGAGGAGCAGCTGCGCAGCCTGGAGGAAGGCGACCGGCCGCGGGGCACGCGGTCGGGCAGTTTCCTCGGCGGCTTCTGGGGAAGCGGGCGCCGCGAGGAGGAGCCGAGGTCGAGCGTCCCCCAGGTCGGCGCGCGTGCCACGCCTTCGGCCTACGACAGCCGCGGCGAGAGCCGTACGCCCTGGTCGCAGAGCCCCCCGCCGCAGCAGCCAGCACCCGCGGCGTCCTCGGGCGGAGGCTTCATGCGCTCCGCGCTGACCACGGCAGCCGGCGTGGCCGGCGGCATGCTGCTGGCCGACAGCGTCCGCAACATGCTGGGCGGCGGCGCGGCGCACGCGAACCCCGCGCACGGGGGCGACACCTACGTGGAGGAAGCCCGGTACGCGAACGAGAGCGACAACGACCCGGGTACCTACGAAGACGACGGCAACGACCCGGGCTTCGACTCCGGCAGCGACGAGATCGAGACCTGAAGCGAGGGGGGCAGACCCCTCGCGAGCCGCGGTACATCTGAACTTCTGCGCTCGGAGGCGAGGGATCTGACCCCGCCTGCCGCAGCTATGTTCCGGCCTGGCCCGCGATCTTCAGCGCAAACGCGTAGTCGAGTGCCATCTCCTTGAGCGCCTCGAAGCGCCCGGAGGCGCCGCCGTGGCCCGCCTCCATGTTGGTCTTGAGCAGGAGCAGGTTGTCACTCTTGTTCAAGTGGCGCAGCCGCGCGATCCACTTGGCAGGCTCCCAGTAGGTCACCCGCGGATCGGTGAGGCCCGCGTAGGCGAAGATGTGCGGGTAGGCCTTGGCGGCGACATTGTCGTAGGGCGAATAGGAACGGATGATGTCGAAATCCTTCCTGGATTCGATGGGATTGCCCCACTCCGGCCATTCCGGCGGAGTCAGCGGCAGGCTCTCGTCGAGCATGGTGTTGAGCACGTCGACGAAGGGCACGTCGGCGATGATGCCGAGGAAGAGCTCCGGGGCCATGTTGGCAACCACGCCCATCAGCATGCCGCCGGCCGAGCCGCCATTGGCGACGATCCGTCCGCGCTGGGTGTAGCCCTCCTTCACCAAATACTCGCCCGCGGCGATGAAGTCGGTGAAGGTGTTGGGCTTCTTCTCGCGCTTGCCTTCCGTGTACCAGCGGTAGCCCTTGTCCTTGCCGCCGCGGATGTGGGCGATGGCGAAGATGAAGCCGCGGTCGGTGAGCGACAGGCGGCTGGTCGAGAAGCTCGCCGGAATGGTGATGCCGTAGGCGCCGTAGCCGTAGAGGAAGAGCGGAGCCGAGCCGTCGAGCGGGGTGCCCCTCTTGTAGAGGAGCGAGATGGGCACCAACTCGCCGTCGGGCGCGGGGGCATGCAGCCGCCGGGTGATGTAATGAGCCGGATCGTGCCCGCTCGGCACCTCCTGCGTCTTGCGCAGCGTGCGCGTGCGCGCCTCCATGTCGTAGTCGAACACCTGGGCCGGCGTGGTCATCGACGAGTAGGTGAAGCGCACCGTCGTAGTGTCGAACTCGAAGCCCGCCGAGATGCCGAGCGCGTAGGCCTCCTCGTCGAAGGCGACGGCATGCTCGGCCCCGTCGGCGAAGCGCCGCAGGACGATGCGCGGCAGGCCGTCCTCCCGCTCGAGCCTCGCCAAGTGGCCCTCGTAGGCTATGGTGTCGAGGATCAGGCGGCCCGGCTTGTGGGCGACGATCTCGCGCCAGTTGGCCATGGCCGGGGCGGCGACGGGCGCCTCGCAGATGCGGAAGTCCTCTGCTCCGGCGGAGTTGGTGGTGATGATCAGCCGGTCGCCGTGATGCTCGACGGCGTACTCGTGCCCGTGCTGGCGGGCGAGCACGAGCCGCGGCTCGCTCTCGGGGCGGTCGGCATCGATCAGGTACACCTCGGTCGTCTGATGGTCGTGGGCCTCGATGGTCACGAAGCGTGACGACTGGGTCTGCCCGACGCCCACGTAGAAGCCGATGTCCTTCTCCTCGTAGATCAGAACATCCGACTTGCCCGGCGTGCCGACGCGGTGCCGGTAGACGAAAAGGGGCCGCTGGTTGGCGTCCAGCCGCACGTAGAACAACGTGCGGCTGTCGGTGCCCCAGACGATGGCGCTGCGCGTATCGGGCATGGCCTCGCGCAGGTCCTTGCCGGTGGCAAGGTCGCGGATCTTGATCGTGAAGAGCTCGGAGCCCTTCTTGTCGACGGCATAGGCGAGGTAGCGGTGATCGGGGCTGTGGGCGGTGGCGCCGAGCTGCCAGTAGCGCTGGCCCTCGGCTTCCTTGTTGCCGTCGATCAGCACCTCCTCTGTCCCGCCCCCGCGCGGCCGCCGGCACAGGCGCGGATACTGGCCGCCGGTGACGTAGCTCACGAAATATTCGTAGGCGCCGTCAGGGGCGGGCACCGAGCTGTCGTCTTCCTTGATGCGCGCCTTCATCTCGGCATAGAGCGCATCCTGCAGCTCGGCCGTGTCGGCGAGCGCAGCGTCCGTGTAGGCATTCTCCGCGTCGAGGTAGGTGCGGATCTGCGGATCGAGAACTGCCGGATCGCGCATCACCTCCTGCCAGTTGTCGGCGCGCAGCCAAGCATACTCGTCCACAAGCTCGACCCCGTGATGCACGGAGAACTTCGGACGCCGCTGGGCGACAGGCGGCAGCTGGCGGGCGACTGGGCGATTGAGACCGTGCATTGTGCGAAACCCCTCTGGAACTCTCTGCCCGTCCTTCAGCAGTGCGGCGCATCCGCAGGCCGACGTCCGGGACCTTTGCGCTCACTCCTTCGCGCGACGTCAGGTGCCGCCGGGTTTGAATGTCAGCGCGATGCCGTCGATGCGGCGCTTGCGGGTGATGAGGGCGCGCCGTGGGGCGTCCGCCTCGACGATCCTGTCGGCTCTGTCAGCGCTTGCCGCTGGTGCGCTCTTCGTCATCGGAGCTCGTGGCCTTCAATTCGGACCGCGGGTCGTAGGCTGCACCCGAGGCTCCATTATGACGGGATCGATCCCGCGCTTCGAGGGGCGATCTGCTTCAAGTCTTCGTGTTACGCAAATCGCCCATGCAAAGGCTGCGAGAGCGAGCCGGGTGACCGCTGGCAAGTGTAGAACAATGTTCGAGGCAAAACACCCTTGACTAAAGAGCTGCCCTGCGCGAGAGGAGGGCGAATAGTCAGGCTCGAACACGTACCCGGGGAGCGATTTTTCTTGGATTGGTAACCAGTGATGCTGTACTTTATTGCTCGAACCATTGTATACGGGAAGCAATGGAAGCGTTCGCCCGAGAAGCTCGGCGCTTGGTGTGGGTCCCCGTTGCTGTTGCGCCGCTCGCCGCCTGCAGACGCGCACATCCTGATGGAGAGACATTATGGATGAGTCGAATAAATCAGATTTGGTGGAGCTGACCGCCGAAATCATTTCGGCCTATGTCAGCAACAATACCGTCGTGGCGGCGGATCTTCCGGCGATCATCGGCGACGTCCACGAGGCGCTCAGCAAAGCGTCGAACCGTATCGGCCAGACGGAGCGGGAAGAACTGCGTCCCGCCGTTGCTCTGAAGAAATCAGTAACGCCCGATTACATCGTCTGCCTCGAGGACGGGAAGAAGTTCAAGTCGTTGAAGCGCCATTTGCGCACCCACTACAATCTGTCTCCCGAGGAATACCGCGAGAAGTGGGGTTTGCCTCACGACTACCCGATGGTGGCCCCGAACTACGCGGCGGCCCGGTCGCAACTTGCCAAGCAGATGGGGCTGGGTACGCGCCGGGAGAAATAGGCCTCGGCTCCGGGCCAATTTGCATGCGCAACGGAGACTCGGTCCGTTATTGGCGAGAGTCAGGTCGAGGCGTCTGCTGAGGGCCGTGCGCCCGCGGCGGCAGGGAATCCAGCGCCGCCAGCTCCGTTCGGTAGGCACGCAGCAGTTCTACATGCCGGGCGAGATCGTACGTCCAATGGCCGGCTATCCCGCGCCCGCGCTCTGCGCGCAAGGCACTCCGCAGCCGGGCCAGCAGTCTCTCCCTCGCCTCGCGGCTCCCGTTCTCGACCTCATGCGGCCAGAGCAGCAGGAGCCTGGCGATCAGGGCGCGGCGCTCCTCGTCGGACTGACGCAGCTCCCCGCTCGCTCCAGGTGCACGCCGGCCGCCTGGTCGCGTTGGCGTGGGTAACCTCCCTCGTCTCAAGTCTTCCGTCGGACAACGACGGCGAGCAGCTGGCATGTTCCCTCCGTGCGATCTGAAGGGAAGGATGGCATGCCCAGAAACCGCGGGGATTGGGCCGCCCGCCGGCAGTCGACGCGCGGGAGCGTGCCGCAGCCTTTAACCAAGACGCTACTTATCCCCGCCGTTCACCTAATCTGTACAATGCTATGGCCAACTGCGGTCCATCATCTATCATCAAGAATATCAAGCGCCTTTGGAAGTAATATACAGTATCCGCTTTCGATGGACTGGTGACATGCGGGGATTGCGAGATTGCAGTTCGTCATATTTACAACCTTCGCGTGTTTTCTCCCCATCATCGCCTCACCTTCCGGACGCATTGCTGCGCGAGGTCCTCGAGCAGGCAGTGCTGCGCGTCTTCATGGTTGGGCGTGCCGAGCTGTGGTCGGGGACGCGTGGGCACGCCCGCGCGGCCTACGCGCGGCAGGTCGCCATGTATCTGGCCCACGTCGCCTGCGGCCTCAGCCTCACTGAGGTTGGGCGGGTCTTCGCGCGCGATCGCACAACAGTGGCTCACGCATGCGGCCTGGTCGAGGACCTGCGTGACGACCCTGTGATCGACCGCTCGCTCGAGTTGCTCGAGGGCGTCCTGCGCAATCTCATGCCCGCACAGGCTCCCCGCGGAGGGCGCTACATCATGGAGCGTGAATGACGAGGAACGAAGGCATCACCGACGGCGCAGAGCCCCTCGAGAGGTCGGACATCGACGCGCTGTGGGGGCTCACCGCGAAAGGCGCCTATGCCGCTCCGGTCGACCGCGGGCTCGCGGTGGGAGGCGGCGCGTGGGGCGTATTCTCGCTGCGCAATGCCTTTGCCGAGCCGATCGCCAGCATTCCTGTCGCCGTCTTCGCCACAGCCCGCCGGTGCGGATGGATCGTGCCCGGAGACGGCGCCGAGCGCTATCGGCTCTCGGCAGCCGGCATCAAGGCGCTGCGCCAGGCGAGGTGCGGGCAGACCAAGGCGGCAGCGCAAGCGCGCTCACCCTCGCGGCAGGCACCAGCGCCTCCCACAGTCCATCGCGCCCTGCCGGGCACGCGAGCGTCACGGGAGGGATCGCTCGCATGGTTGCGCCAGCGAAGGGACAAGGACGGACAGCCTCTCGTCACGCAGCCGCAGTTCGATGCCGGCGAGCGCCTCGCGGCGGACTATTGGCATGCCCAGCTGATGCCGCGCGTTACCGCCGACTGGTCTGCCGCTGCCGGCAACCGGCGCACGCGCCGTGCTGCTCCCGGCGCCGGCGTCGAGCTCGGCGACAATGTGGTCGCCGCGCGCCAGCGCGTCGCCCGGGCGCTGACCGCCGTAGGCCCGGAGCTCGCCGGCATTCTGGTCGACGTGTGCTGTCACGAGGTCGGCCTGGCGACGGCGGAGCGCGCGCATGGCTTGCCGCAGCGCTCGGGCAAGGTCGTGCTGCAGCTCGCCCTGACGAGCCTTGCCCGCCATTACGGCATCATCACCGCGCCCTCGCCGATGGCAGCGCGGATGCGACACTGGGGCACCGGGGATTACCGACCCGACATCGAGGCGTGGCGCTGATCGGCAAACGTGCCTGGCCGATCAGGCAGCCGCAAGCGCCTGGGCATCGCGGCGGATGCGCTCGACCATGGAGAAGAAGCCGTTGGAGCGCTGCGGGGTCAGGTGCTCCTTGAGCCCCAGCTCCGCAAAAAGCGCCGCCGCGTCGGTGCGCAGAATCTCGTCGCCCGTCTTGCCCTGATACATGGCGAAGAGGATGGCAATGAGCCCGCGCACGATATGGGCATCGCTGTCGCCGAGGAACTCCAGGACCGGAGCTGCGCCCGGCCGCTGCCGCATGGTGCTGGCGAGCCAGACCTGGCTGGCGCAGCCGCGCACCTTGTTGGCATCCGTCCGCAGCGCTTCGGGGAACGGCGGCAGCGTTCTCCCCAGCTCGATGACGTAGCGGTAGCGGTCCTCCCAATCATCGAGCAGGGCGAAGTCGGAGCGAATGGCGTCGAGGGTCATGCAGGGCCAACCGGGACTGGCGGCGCCCGTTGGGAGCGAGCCGCCTCACATGCACCCATGCATATGGCCTCGGCGAGGTCCGGCGCAAGCCAAAGCGCCGGCCGGGCCCCGAAACCCCTGGGGCGGCTGTGGCGGCGAGGGCGTCAGGCTCCTGTCCGCGCCATCTTGCCGCGCCAGGCCGGCGTCAGGTCGGCAGGCGTGAGCGTCCCGCGCGTGGCGCCCGGCTGCCTGGGATCGAGCTTGCCCTTGGCGGGTGCCTGGGCTGCAGCCGGCTCGACCCGCGGCTCCTCTTCATCCTTCTTTCCGCCGGAGCTTACGAGATCGATGGCCATGCGGGCTCCGAACTCAGCCTTCTTGACGAAGGTCGCCCAGAGCTCGGCGCCCGCCGCGCAGGCCTGCGGATTGCGATCGCAGAACGTTGCCACGCGCTCGACCGCCGCAACGGCCGTTCCATAGACGCGCGCCTGCTGGCGTTCGTCCGTCGGCAGCAGCAGCACGACGAGACCGAGCCAGAATGCCACCCTGATGAAGAACATCGCCGTACGCCCAACGCCAGTTGCCCTGCGGGGTCTCTGCCCCTGTCCACTATCAAGGCTAACAGCGAAACCTCACAATGTTGGAAAGAGGGCAGAGCCGATGCTGCGAAAACTTGCATCGAATTTTAGGCGTCTCGCGCGGGGCCATCCGACGTTGACCATGGGCCGCTGCAACTGCGCACCGCTCGCAGCCCGCCCTATCGCCGGGCGCGGCGGTTGGTGAACGCGAGCAGTTAACAGTTCGTTTAGAAACGCCTTCGAATAATGCCAGCTGGGGCAAGGTTTGCGTAGGAGCAAGGATAATGACCCCAGGGCAGGCCCGGATTGCACTCTCGAGCTTCCTTCTGGTGACGGCGGGCGTGGTGTTCAACGCCCTCTTCCTGCAGGCGCGGCCGGTCGCCGTGACCAAGGCGGCGGCCGAGCGCGCGCCCGCCAAGCCGGTGAGCGATCGTGCGCGCAGGTCTCCCGCGGCCGCGACGCCCGCCCAGCCGATCGGCTTCACGTCCAGCGACGCCGCTCAGCGTCCGTTGCGGATTGCGCGCTTTGCGCCGGAGGCAACCAAGCCCGATCCGGTCCCGGCAGCCGCTGATGGGGAGGCCGGCCCCGAGACCATCCGCGCCATCCAGCGCGAGCTCAAGCTGCGCGGCTACGGCCCGCTGCCCGGCGACGGCAGCATGGGGCTCACCACGCGGGCGGCGATCATGGCCTACGAGCATGACCAGGGGCTGGCGCTGGAGGGGCAGGCGAGCGAGCGGCTCCTGCGCCGCATCCTGCTCGGCGCCACGCTGGGACCCACGGACGCCGGCCCCCGCGAGAGCGGTGCCGGCACCGTGCGAACTGCGGAAGCCGAGCAGGTGGTCCGCGCCGTGCAACAGTGGCTGGCAGCGCTCGGCTACCAGCCGGGCCGCCCCGACGGGCAGCTCGGCGCGGAGACGGTGAGCGCCATTCGCGATTTCGAGATGGACAAGGGCCTGGTCCCCCGTGGCCGTATCTCTGCCGAACTCGTGACCCGCCTTTCCGAGGCGGCAGCGCCCAGGACGACGTCGGCGCGCCGATGACGCCGGCGCCGGCCGCCGTTTGCCGGCGGCCGCGCCAGCCGTAGAGTGGTTAGGCATGCGTCTCAAGTCCGAGATCTGGGTCAAGGCCTACCTGCGGCGCTGCCAGCACGAGGGCGTCGCGGCCGTGCTGGTGCGCCGCGGCGATAGCGACGCCGGCGCCATCTACATCAAGGTGAGTCGCCTGGACGGGACGGCCGCACTGTACGGCCCGGCACCGGCAGGCCTGGAGGAGACGCGCGAGGATCGCCGCTGGCAGGCCTGCATCGACGGGCCGCCATTTCCCGAGGGAGAGGCCGACGCCTACCTTGCCCGGCAGATCGAGTTCGACCCCGACATTTGGATTGTGTCCGTGGAGGACCGCGCCGGCCGCCACTTCCTCGAGGAGTGGCTGGCAGCCTGAGCGCCTCTCGCACTTGCGAGACATTAACCATCTGTTAACTCCTAGGGCATTCAAATGAGACGATTCGTTGCGGGCGTGCGCGTCGGGCAAACGGGGGAGGCCGAGAGCCCCATCGGTGGGCCGAGGCCAAGGGACGCAATGGCAATGATTCTTGATTTTCGTTCACGCAATGGGCGCGCCGAGTCGCGCGACCGGGACGAGACGGCGAGCGCCGAGATCATCATCTTTCCGGGGGTGCGCAGGGAGCGGCAGGACGATCTGCCCAAGCCCGTACGCCGCAAGCGCGCACCGAAGCGCGACCGTCTCGAGCTGCCGGACTGAGCGACTGCCCGGCGTATCCTACTGTCGCTTTACCGGGGTGCAGGCGGCGCGGCGGAGGGCGGCCTCGGTCTCGGCACGCCAGGCGAGGCCCCTGAGCGGAGCGCGCACAATCACCAGCCCCTCCCAGGAGGGCGATGGGACCTGGGTGTCCGTGGAGGTGGGCCGCCGCGGGGCTGCCACGAACTCGCCGAGCCGGTCGATGCCCGGCACCAGCGTGAGCAATACCTCTGCGCGCCGCTGCGGCTGCGCCGGCATGACATAGAAGTTGTCGCCTTGCGGCGTATGCATCGACAGCGTCCAGCCTGCATCGGCCATCAGCGCGGTCACCATCAGCGAGTCGACCGAGACGTCGTAGCGGCACATGGCGTAGAGCGCGTCGGGTGCCAGGTAGGGCAGCGGCTGCTTGCCCGGCGCCGGCGGCGGCAGGATGACCATGCGGTTCACGGGCAGCGTGTCGCGCAACCTGGCAAATGCGGTGCCGGAGCCCGCGAGCGGTACGGCCAGCGTCGCCCCGATATGGATAATCCCGCCGAACAGCAGCGCGCCGACGGCCGTGCGCCAGCCCACCTCTCCGAGCCACCTGGGAACCCCCGGCACTTTCATCGGCAGGCCACCCTCTGGATCTCAGGCAGGGGTTTGGCGGTGCCTTCCTGTGCCGCTGCGGCCCAGGCCGCATCCTGCACCGTCAGCACCAGGTTGATCCTGCTGCTTCCCCCAATCGGCAACCAGTTGCCGGGTCGGGCATCGCGGGCCAGCGTGATGATGGCGCGGCCGTCGGGCTCACGCATCACGCTGTCGCTCGTGAAGGCATAGCGCTCCGCGGCGTTGTGGATCAGCCCCCCCTTGCTGTCGTACGCGGCGAGGCTCCACCAGCCGCCGCCGTCGAGGCCTTCTACGACGATGGCATACTCACAGCCGGCGTTGAGGCGGCCGCCGCGGCTGTCGGCCTTGGCCTGATAGCTGAGCTCGAGCGTCGAGGAGATCGGCAGCAGCGCGTTCCGGATAATGTGGGCACGCGTATAGGGATCGGCATCGGGGCGGCCGGCCGTGCTCCAGGTCACCCATGGGCCCGAGCTGCGCGTCGACAGGCGCGAGCCCGCCTCGATCATGTACCACGCCGTGCCGAGGCCGCCGCCCACGGCGAGCACCAGGAACGCCGCGAGGTTGATCAGGATGTTGGTGATGAGGCGCAGGTCGTCACCTCCCCGCAGGGCGGCTCATGGCCGCTGGCGCTGAGCGCCGTCCGGGGCCTCGGCGCGGCGCTCGGAGGCGGGCGAGCCCATCGCTCTCCCCTTGGGTTCCGGCTGCCGGGGCCTCGCCGGGGCGGCGCCGGGCGGCGCGGCGGCCGGGCTTGGAGGTGGCGGCGTGGCAGCCGGGCTCGGGGCGGGTGTGCTCGCCGGCACCGGTGCAATTCCTGCAGCCTGCCGCAGGTTGTCGGCAAGCTTCTTCAGCACGGTGCGCGTCTGGTCAGGCATCAGGCTCGACTTGCGCTGGGCCTGCGCCGCATCGGGCTGCGTCTGTCCGGGGTCCGGACGCCTCAGGTCCGAGACGCGCTGCGGCTCTACGCCCTGGTTGGGATTGGGGCCGAGACCCGGGATCTGCGGGATCGTGCGGTAGTTCCTCAGCGCCACCTGCATATAGCTGTGCCACGTCTGCGTCGGCAGGCTGCCGCCGGTGATGCCGGGCATCGGGCGGAAGTCGTCGTAGCCGACCCACACGCCGGTGACGAGTGCTCCGGTGAAGCCGACGAACCACGCGTCGCGGTAGCTCGAGCTGGTGCCGGTCTTGCCCGCGACAGTGGCGAAATCCAGCGTCGCCTTCTGTGCCGTGCCGTTGGTGACCACGGCCAGCATCATCTGGTTCATCTCCTCGGCCACCTTGCGGCTCACGACCTGCACCGGCGGGGGCTCGTCGCGGTCGTGGCTGTAGATCAGGTCGCCCTTGGAATTGTACATCTCCAGGATGCCGTAGGGCCTGGCGCTCTTGCCGCCATTGGCGAAGTGGGCAAAGGCGCCGGTGTGCTGGAGCGGCGTTATGCCGGTGTCGCCCAGCGCCATCGAGCAGGTCTTCTTCACGCCGTCGACGCCCAGGCGCTTGGTCATCTCCAGCACCTTCTCGCGCCCCACCTGCAGCGACACATTGACGGCGGGCACGTTCAGCGACATGCGGAAGGCGTCGATGGCCGGCAGTGAGCGACCGGAGCTGCCGCCGGAGTAGTTCTTGGGTGCCCAGTTCCCGCAGTTGCCGCCGTAGTCGCGCACCATCGAGCGGGGGGTGAAGCCGTTCTCGAAGGCCGTGGCGTAGACGTAAAGCTTGAACGACGAGCCCGGCTGGCGTCGCGCGTGGGCGGCGCGGTTGAACTGGTTGTCCTCGTAGTCGAGGCCGCCGACCATGGCCCGCACGGCCCCGTCGGGCTCCATGGAGACCAGCGCGCCGGTGTAGCCCTTGCGGCGGCCCGAGCCCGTGTGGCGCAGGTTGTTGATCATGGCATCCTGCGCCGCCTGCTGCATGCCGAGGTCGACCGTCGTGCGCGCCGTCAGCACGTAATACCCGCGCCCCTCGCCGAGCCGCTGGGCCTCCTCGAATGCCCAGTCCAGGAACCAGTCGGGGCTGTGGGCAGGCCGGGTGTCGATGATCTTGGCCGGGTTGAGGCGCGCAGCCTGCACCTGCCCGGCGCTCATGTAGCCGGCCTCGACCAGGTTGGTGAGGACATCATTGGTGCGGGCGCGGGATGCGGGCAGGTTCACGTGCGGTGCGAACTTGGACGGGGCCTTGAAGAGGCCGGCCAGCACGGCAGCCTCGGCGAGATTGATCTCGCGCACGGACTTGCCGAAATAGAACTGGGAGGCTGCCTCCACGCCGTAGGCGCCGCCACCGAGATAGGCGCGGTCGAGGTAGAGCTTGAGGATCTCGCGCTTGGTGAAGCGCGCCTCGAGCAGGAAGGCGAGGAACACCTCCTTGAGCTTGCGCTGCAGCGACCGCTCGGAGGACAGGAACAAATTCTTGGCGAGCTGCTGGGTGATGGTGGACCCGCCCTGCACCACCTCGTTGGCGCGCGCGTTCTCCAGCATCGCGCGCAAGGTGCCGATGAAATCGACGCCGAAGTGGTCGAAGAAGCGCCGGTCCTCGGTGGCGAGCGTCGCCTTGATGAGGTGATCGGGGATCTCCTCGAGCGGCACCGCATCGTTGTGCAGGATGCCGCGCTGGCCGATCTCGGTGCCGTTGCGGTCGAGGAACTTCACCGAATACTTGCCGGTGTTGATGCGGTTCTCGTCGAAGTCGTTGAAGGCCGGGATGGCAAGGATATAGAGAACCGCCAGCCCGCCGGCGCCGAGAGTCAGCCCCTCGGCGATCGCCTCGTTGAGGAGGCGCTTCCACCCCGACAGCCGGAAGCGCGCGAAAAAGCTGGTGAGCCCGTTCCAGCGCTCCTGCAACGACTGCCAGGTGGAGGCCAGCGAGGAATCGATCCAGGCGTCGATGCCGAGCCAGTCGATGAGCCGCTTGCGGCTGCCGTGCTTGAAGAACCAGTCGTGCAAGCTCGGGGTCCCTCGTTCGCTCGTTCGTCAGGCGTTTCTCATGCGACGCTTGCCCGGCATCGCCACGCGCTCGGCACCTCCCGCCGCGAGAGGACCTCGACGGGTCCGGCAGCGGGCGGAATCACGACCCTATGCAACAGAAGCGCGAGTTTACCATTGATGCGCCCGGCAACGCGAGCAGAACGTTTCCGTGCCTTTGTGCCTTTTCAACGGCACTTGCCGCACCGATTCCGCAATGGCAGCGCCCGTGCTATCCCCTCAGAGGTTTCCATTGCAGCGACGGGGCGTCGGATGAAGGAAGTGCTGGAGGAGCTCGAGCGGCGCAGGGCAGAGGCCAGGCTCGGCGGCGGACAGGCGCGCATCGATGCCCAGCACAAGCGCGGCAAGCTCACGGCGCGCGAGCGGATCGGCCTGCTCATGGACGAGAACTCCTTCGAGGAGTTCGACATGTACGTGGAGCACCGCTGCTCCGACTTCGGCATGGACAAGACCAAGATCCCCGGTGACGGCGTGGTGACCGGCTGGGGCACCATCAACGGCCGCGTCGCCTACGTGTTCGCCAAGGACTTCACCGTGTTCGGCGGCTCGCTGTCGGAGGCGCATGCCAGGAAGATCACCAAGATCCAGGACATGGCGCTGCAGAACCGCGCCCCAATCATCGGCCTCTTCGACGCCGGCGGCGCCCGCATCCAGGAGGGCGTGGCGGCGCTGGGCGGCTACGGCGAGGTCTTCCTGCGCAACGTGCTGGCCTCCGGCGTGATCCCGCAGATCTCCGTCATCATGGGTCCCTGCGCCGGAGGCGACGTCTACTCGCCCGCCATGACCGACTTCGTCTTCATGGTGAAGGACACGAGCTACATGTTCGTGACCGGCCCCGACGTGGTGAAGACCGTCACCAACGAGACCGTAACGGCGGAGGAGCTGGGCGGGGCGCGCGTGCACACCACCAAGTCCTCGATTGCCGACCGCGCCTACGAGAACGACGTCGAGGCACTGCTGCAGATGCGCAGGCTCATCGACTTTCTGCCGTCGAACAACCGCTCCGGCGTGCCGGAGCTGCCCACCAAGGACAGCCCCAACCGCTCCGAGCCTTCGCTCGACTCGCTGATTCCCGACAATCCCAACAAGCCCTACGACATCAAGGAGCTGATCCTGAAGCTCGTGGACGAGGGCGATTTCTTCGAGATCCAGGAGGCCTTCGCGCGCAACATCGTCGTGGGCTTCGCCCGCATGGAGGGGCGCACGGTCGGCATCGTCGCCAACCAGCCGATGGTGCTGGCGGGCGTGCTCGATTCGGACGCATCGCGAAAGGCCGCCCGCTTCGTGCGCTTCTGCGACTGCTTCGAGATCCCCATCATCACTTTCGTCGATGTGCCGGGCTTCCTGCCGGGCACGGCGCAGGAGTACGGCGGCCTCATCAAGCACGGCGCCAAGCTGCTGTTCGCCTTCTCCGAGGCGACCGTGCCGAAGGTGACCGTGATCACGCGCAAGGCGTACGGCGGCGCCTACGACGTCATGAGCTCCAAGCACATCCGCGGCGACGTGAACTATGCCTGGCCCTCCGCCGAGATCGCCGTCATGGGGCCCAAGGGCGCGGTCGAGATCCTCTATCGGACGGAGCTTGGCGACCCGGCCAAGATCGCCGGCCGGATCAAGGAGTACCAGGACCGCTTCGCCAACCCCTTCACGGCGGCCGAGCGAGGCTATATCGACGAGGTCATTTCACCCCGCAATACCCGCCGCCGCATCTGCCGGGCGCTGAATATGCTGCGCAACAAGACCGTGGAGAACCCCTGGAAGAAGCACGATAATATTCCTCTGTAGCCATGCCTTGCATCTCCGCATCAGATGCAATAGCATCTGATGCGCGCTGCGTCTGATGCCGACATCAGTCCCTTTTTTCTCAAGAGCGGCTGGTGCGAGCTGCGGAGGAGGGGCGGAGTGATCGCGACCAACGAGAAGAGGAATTGGACGAGGAAGAAGCACGCCTTGAGGGAGGCTACTGACTATGCGCACGACACTGGATATCGATGAGGACGTTCTGCAGGCAGCTAAGGAGCGAGCCAGGGCCGAGGGTAAGACTACCGGCCAGGTTGTCTCGGAACTGATCCGCCAGGCACTGACGCAGCCTCGCGGGGGGAGTGGCACCGGCGAGGTAAGGATTGTCGACGGGATTCCGGTGATCCCAGCTCGTGGCGCCGTTGTCACGAAGGAGCTAGTTGACCGGCTGATCGAGGAGGAGGACCTCGAAGCGATCGAGTTCGCCGCCGGGAAGAAATAGCCGTGCAGGCGCTGTTCGACGTCAACGGCCTACTCGGCCTTTTCGATGAAGCCCATCCCTTTCACGCGCCTGCTCGGGCATGGTGGCACGACAACCGGACAGGCGGGTGGGCAAGTTGTCCGCTTACGCAGAACGGCTTTGTCCGCATCATGTCGCAACCCCGCTATCTGCAAAGCCGCTCTCCAGTCGAGGCTCTGACAGCACTGCGGACGGGACTTGACCAGCCGGATCACGAATTCTGGCCGGACGATCTCGCTATCACCGACGAGAAGCTGTTCGACCACGCTTTCATCCTCGGCCCCAACCAGATCACCGACATCTACCTGCTGGGGTTGGCCGTGAAGCATGGAGGGCGGCTCGTGACATTCGATCGGGGGCTGCCGCTCAAGGCCGTGCGCGGGGCAGAGGCGAAGCATCTCGTCGTGCTTTGACGATCGCCCTCGGAAGGACGCCGCGCCGAGCCATGCAGCAATGGCGTTGGACGAGCCGGCCTGCCGGCCCATAGACTGATCCCCATCGCACGTCGCGGCAGCAACCGTCCGCCGCGGCCGCCAGCAGGAGGACGCGATCGTGGATCTCGGCACGACCAAGATGATCGCCCGCACGGAGGGCGGCATCGGCTGGATGATCTTCAACCAGCCGGAGAAGCACAATGCCGTGTCTTACGAGATGTGGCTCGCCGTGCCGAAGATCATGGCGGCCTTCGAGGCCGACCCTGCCGTGCGCGTGATCGTGCTTGCCGGCGCCGGTGAGAAAGCCTTCGTGTCAGGCGCCGACATCTCCGAGTTCGAGAAGAAGCGCGGCAGTGCCGATGCCATCAAGGTCTACGACGAGGCCGGGAATGCCGCCCACGCCGCGCTCAATGCCGCGCTCAAGCCCACCGTCGCCATGATACGCGGCATCTGCATCGGCGGCGGGCTTGCCATCGCGCTCTCGACCGACCTGCGCATCTGCTCCTCCGACTCGGTGTTCGCAGTTCCGGCCGCCCGGCTCGGCCTCGGCTACCGCTACAGCGGCATCAAGAAGCTCGTCGACATCGTCGGGCCCGCCTTCGCCAAGGAGATCTTCTTCACCGCGGGCAAGTTCACGGCCGAGGACGCGCGCATTATGGGGCTCGTGAACCGCGTGGTGGCGCCGGCCGAGCTGGAGGCGACCGTGCACAAGGTTGCGACCGTCATCTCCGACAACGCGCCCCTCACCATCAAGGCGGCGAAGCTCGCCATCAACGCCGCGGCCGAGGATCCGGACCAGCGCCGCTTCGACGCCATCGACGAGGCGATCAAGGCGTGCTTCGACAGCGAGGACTACATCGAGGGCCGGCGCGCCTTCATGGAGAAGCGCAGGCCCGTCTTCAAGGGCAGGTGATTTTGCCGCGCGTTGGGTTGGATACGGCCCGGCCCTCGGCATCATGTAACACGGTTCATCCCCGTGCTGAGCCTGTCGAAGCACGGTTGGCATACGTGGTCCGTCCTTCGACAAGCTCAGGACAAGGGCAGAGCGTGTGGCGTGACACACCGGGCGGCGGGTCGGGCCTTGCGCTCATGGTATGAGGCGGGATCGGCTCGCTGCGGGCGACACAGGGTTCCGGTCGCAGCTGCGGCGGAGACTCTGGCGGAGGCGCCGACGCCTCGGCGCTGTCACCACTTCCCGAGCACGCCCTCCGCGCAGCAGGCGTTGGGGCCGAACAGGATGCCCAGCCGCGCCACCACCGCGTGCATGTGCAGGCCATCGATGTCGGCGGTGAACGGCGCACCCGGCAAAGTGCCGCCTGTGACCGCGGTGAAGCGGTCGCCCGGCAGGCTTACGTAGTCGTACTCGAGCCCGAAAATGATGTTGCTGATGATGCGCGACTCGATCCCGCCGCCGATCGTCCAGCCATTCTCGCGGCGGGTGGAGTACGCCGTGGTTCCTGTCAGGGCGCCGGTCTGCGACTCGGCGCCGACCTCCACGGACGAGCTGGCCCAGCCGCCCTTGGCGTAGAACAGGTACTGGTCGTGCACGAAGCCGAGCCGGCCCGTCACCGTCAGCAGGTCGTGCGCCTTCACGCCGAGCCGATCGCCGGGGAAGCCAGGGATCGCGCCGGTGACGAGGTTGCCGAACCTGCTCCCCGCATAGGAAGCCTCGGCGCCGATCAGGAGGTGCGGATGGAACTGGTAGTTGACGCCGACCTGTCCGCCCGCGATCGCTCCGTCTGCCGAGATGGAGAAGCTCTGCCCCGGTGCACTGTTAAACGTAGTGACGGTGGGAAAAGTCCAGGTGGGGTCGCCCCAGGCGCCTCCGCCATGCCCGCCCACGTACACGCCCGTCCAGAGCGCTACAGGCGCGCAGCAGTCGGGGGCGGCTACAGGGGGCGGCGGAGCCGGCAGCCCGTCGGCACTCGCCGCACCGGGAACGACAACGAGCGCAGCGATGACCGCCAGGGCACGGATGTTCATGGCGTCTCTCTGTATGGCTGACCTGCGAGCCGTACCGACACCAGCGTTGATTCGCCGCCGAAATCAACGGCGGGTCGGCGCATTGGGCAGCGCGCGTTGCGTTTTCGTCACCCGGAGGCACGGCCCTAGTCGGTGCATCGCTGTCAGGCCAGGCCGTCGACCATGTCCGGCCGGCTCACCGTCACCTCGAGGTCGTTCACCAGCCCGTCGGCGAGCGAATAGACCCAGCCGTGCACCGCCAGCTCCTGCCCGCGCGCCCAGGCCTCCTGCACGAATACATCGGAGGCAACGTTGCGCACCTGGCGGATGACGTTGAACTCGCACAGCCGGTTGAGGCGCGACTGCACGTTGGGGATGCGGTCGAGCGCGCGGCGGTGCTCGTGGTAGATCTCGCGGATCGGGTGCAGCCAGTGGTCGACGAGGCCGCGGCGCTTCCCGTCCACCGCCGCGCTGACGCCGCCGCAGCCGTAATGCCCCACCACCAGGATGTGCTTCACCTTCAGCACATCGACGGCGAACTGCAGCACGGAGAGATAGTTCGCGTCCTGCGGCGGGGCGAGGTTGGCGACGTTGCGGTGCACGAACAGCTCGCCCGGGTCGAGGCCGACGATCTCGTTGGCGGGCACCCGGCTGTCGGAGCAGCCGATCCACAGGTACTCGGGCGTCTGCTGGCGCTCGAGCCGCTTGAAGAAATCGGCGTCGACGGAGACCTTTCGCTCCGCCCAGGCGCGGTTGTTGGCCTTGAGGTGGTCGAGCATCGGCACGCTCATCGTGGGTGGCTTCGCGAGCAGCAGGCGCGGCGCCGCGACATTCGCGTATTGCGCCAGTTTGGGCTGGGGCGCCGCAAATGTCGAGACGAGAGCCGGCTGTTGGTCCCGGGCGGAGAGGCCCTGACACGGTCGCGCCTGTGACCGTGTCCGCCGGGTCGTGCTACGTTGCGGGGCAACATGCCGCCTCGCTCCCCGACTGTCAGGAAACCCGCCGATGTCGAACGCGCTCCCCCAGTACGAGGTCTATGCCCTTCGCTACGCCACCCGTGATGCGCTCCGGCGCGACCACTTCATCGGCGGCGACCCGCACGAGGCGCCCATGCCGATGGACTACTACGTGTGGCTCGCCGTCGGGCCCGCCGGCGCCTACGTCATCGACACCGGCTTCACCGCCGAGATGGCCAAGGAAAGGAAGCGCACCTTCCTGCGCTGCCCGATCGACAGCCTGGCGCTGCTGGGCGTCGAGGCGGGCGCCGTGCGTGACGTGATCCTGACCCACATGCACTACGACCACGTGGGCAACTTCCACAAGTTCCCGAATGCGCGCTTCCACCTGCAGGAGCGCGAGATGGCCTACGCCACCGGCAAGTACATGCGCTATCCCCGCCTCGGCCACAGCTTCCACGTGGAGGACGTGGTCGGCATGGTGCGGCTCAACTTCAAGGGCCGGGTGGAGATGCACGCGGGCGAGGTAGAGGTCGCGCCCGGCATCACGCTCCACCCGACCTACGGGCACTCGGATGGGCTGCAGTCGGTGCGCGTCAACACGCGGCGCGGCTGGCTGGTGCTGGCCTCCGACGCCACGCACTACTACGAGAACATGGGCACCAACCGGCCCTTCACCACGGCCTTCCACATCGGCCAGATGCTCGACGCCTACCGCACGCTGGAGAGGCTGGCACCGACGCCCCGCCACATCGTGCCGGGCCATGACCCGTATGTCATGAAGGAGTACCCCGCGGCCAAGGCGTCACTGGAGGGCATAGCCGTGCGCCTCGATGCCGAACCCATCGCTCCCGCCCTCACCTTCCCGGGTGGGGGCCACTGAGTCGTGCCGACCGGCTTGTCGCTTCTGTTGCAGAAGAGTGACTGACGCGCGATGCTTCACCGCTAGCAGATCGGAGAATTGGCTATGTTCTCGCACGTCATGGTCGGGGCCGATGATGTCGCCGCGTCCAAGAGGTTCTACGACGCCGTGCTCGGCGCCATCGGCGTCTCGGAGGGTAAGGCCGATCCGAAGGGCCGCATCTTCTATCGCACCAAGTATGGCGTGTTCGGAATCACCAAGCCGATCGACGGCAAGGTGGCAACACACGCCAACGGCGGCACCATCGGATTCACTTGCGACAGTCCCGAGAAGGTCATGGCCTTCCACGACGCCGGCGTCGCAAACGGCGGCAAGAGCATCGAGGATCCGCCCGGATGGCGCGAGGGCGCTTTTGGCAAGCTCTACCTCGCCTACCTGCGCGATCCGTGTGGCAACAAGATTTGCGCACTGCACCGCATGAGCAAACCCACGCAATAGACGTCTGACCGCGCACAACTCGAGGCGTTGTGCGGCCGGCGAGACTTTCAGGGTGTGGCCTTAGCGGACTCTACTTGCGGCAGCGTGGCCCAACCGAACTTCACCAATGACTTGCGCCACTCCCCCGCTGTAGGGTGTCGCTTTACGGGATTTCGCGGGAGCTTGTGCAGTGAGAGCATCCCTCTCGGCATTGGTCGGCTGGATATTTCTGGTCTTTGCGCACCTGGCAATGTCAGGCGCGATCCGTGCGCAAGCCCCCGAAGACCCCGACAAATTGAATCGTGAGTTCGGTCGGCTTCACCGAGCGGGAGACCCGCGTTCGGCAACTGAGTTCGCCGAGCATGCCTTGGCGGTTGCCGAGCGTGTGCGTGGCGCTGACCACCCGGACATAGCCAACGCTCTCCGCAATCTTGGATTGGCTTACAAAACGCAAGGCCGCTATGCGGACGCGGAACAGTCATATCGCCGTTCGCTGGCTATGACCGAAACGATACACGGGCCTGACCATGAAGACATAGCGATCGTCACCAACAACCTCGCCGAGCTCTATCGCGAGCTCGGTCGCTATGCCGAGGCTGAGCCCCTTTACAAGCGCTCGCTGGTTATCCGCGAAAAGACAAAAGGCGTAGACGATCTGTTCGTGGCGACAGCGCTCAGCAATCTGGCCCTGCTCTACGACCTGCAAGGGCGGGACACTGAGGCCGAAGCGTCTTTCAAGCGGGCGATCCAAATCCGTGAACGCGTTCTCAGTGCCGATGATCCGAGCCTTGAGCCACCGCTGCACGGCCTAGCCCATCACTATGTTAAGCTGCGACGCTACGGTGAGGCCGAACCTCTCTACCTGCGTGCGCGAGTCATTGTCGAGAAGGCGTACGGCCCGGATCACCCAGACGTCAGAGTCGTCCTCGGCAACCTTGCCGAGCTCTATCGAGCGCAGCACCGCTACGCCGAGGCCGAGCCTCTCTTTCTCCGCGCGATGACAATCGCCGAAGCCACGTACGGGCCGAACCACGCCGACGTCGGTATCCTCGCCAACAACATTGCGGTTTTCTACGCATCGCAGCGCCGCTACGCGGATGCCGAGCCCTTCTACACGCGTTCGCTGGCAATTACCCAGGCGTCACTTGGTCCCGACCATCCCGCCGTCGCCACCGCACTCGCCAATCTGGCAGCGCTACATTTCTTGCAATCAGACTGGGCGACGGCCACGGTTTATGGTCGTCAAGCCACGGACATCCGCATTCGCCGCGCACGACGCGGAGCTGGCACCTTCGGCGGCACCAGCAATGCCAAGAGCGAGTTCGAGCTTTGGCGCAACGATTTCCAGGGGCTGCTCAAAGCCGCGAGCCGCGTCGCCGAAATGGACAAGGCGCGGTCTGTCCCGCTGATCGTCGAAATGTTCCATACCGCGCAGTGGATACAGATTTCTGAGGCGGCCTCCTCGCTGGCACAAATGGCGGCGCGTTACGGCACGGGTGGAGATGTCCTGGCAGGGTACGTTCGCGAGCGGCAGGATCTGGTCCACGAGTGGCAGCGGCGCGACAAGGCGCTGACCTCCGTGCGGCTCAGTCCTGCGCCCAAGCGCGACGCCAATGCCGAGGCGGCGGCCGCGGCACGTATGATGGCCATCGATACGCGGATCGCCGAGATCGATCGCACGCTGGCCAAAGACTTCCCCGAATACGCTGGCCTGGTCGGCGCCGAACCGCTGAGCGTCGCAGACGTGCAGGCCCTGCTTGGACCCGACGAGGCCGTTCTGCTGTTCGTGACGACGACGCGATGGCCGCCGATACCCGAAGAGACCCTCTTGTGGGTCATCACCAAGACGGGTGGGCGCTGGATGCGGCTCGGGCTCGGACCCCAAGGACTGGGCGAGTACGTTGCGGCGCTGCGCTGCGGCCTCGACACCGCTGCGTGGAACGGCGAGACCGTTTGCGGCAAGCTGCTCAACCTGCCAGCTGAGAGGTTTCCCAAGGACGATGAGCCTCTGCCCTTCAATCTCGAAGTCGCGCACGCGTTGTATGTCGAGCTGCTTGGCAACGTTCTTGATCTGATCAAGGACAAGCATCTGCTTATCGTGCCGTCCGGTCCGCTCACGCAGCTGCCCTTCCAGGTGCTGGTCACGGAAAAGCCCGACGCGACGTTGAGCGGAATGGAGGCCTTCCGTCATGCCGCGTGGCTAGCCAGACGCAACGCCGTCACCGTGTTGCCCAGCGTCTCTTCGCTAAAGGCGCTGCGCCAGCAGGCCAAGGTCAGTCGCGCCAACAAGCCCTACATCGGCTTCGGCAATCCCCTGCTCGATGGCCCAGACGAGCGCTACCGGCCGCTGGCCATGGCGGCGCGCGACAAGCAGCGCTGCCTGGAGAAGATACGGCAGCGCATGGCGGGCCTGTTCGGTCTGCGCGCCGGCCTGGCGCCGCGAGCGCAGCGCGGCGGATCGGTGGATGTCGAGGATGTGCGGGCGCAAGTGCCACTCCCCGAAACGGCCGATGAGCTATGCGCCGTTGCGCGTGCCCTGGCTGTGCCCGCCAGCGAAATCCGGCTTGGCGCCGGCGCCACCGAGGCAACCGTCAAGTCGCTCAATGAAAAACGAGAGCTCGCCCAGTATCGGATCGTCCATTTTGCCACGCACGGGGCGCTGGCCGGCCAAATTGGCGACGATAGCGAGCCGGGCCTGATCCTGACTCCGCCCAGCGCGGCCACTGCCGAGGATGACGGCTACCTGTCGGCCTCGGAGATTGCCGGACTCAAGTTGGATGCCGATTGGGTGATCCTCTCGGCCTGCAATACGGCGGCGGGCGGCTCCGACAAGGCCGAGGCACTGTCCGGACTGGCCCGCGCCTTCTTCTACGCGGGGACCCGTGCGCTGCTGGTATCGCATTGGGCCGTCTATTCCGACAGCACGGCCAAGCTGATCACCAACGTCCTGCGCACCATGGCGGCGGACAAAGCGATCGGCCGCTCGGAGGCGTTGCGCCGCTCGATGCTGGTGCTGATCGATGCCGGCAAGCCGAACGAGGCGCACCCAAGCTATTGGGCGCCGTTCGTCGTGGTCGGCGAGGGCGCGCATTGACGTACGGAATCCCCGCCCCAGTGGCAGGTCCTGGCCCTTCTTCACCGCACAGAGCGAGGCATCGTGTAGTCCGATACTTGGCAGGTCCACTCTGCCAAGGCGCGTTGGTGCGCGTTCCCTATTTGAGGACAGGGCCTGGGCACGCAAGGCGGAGGACTGGAAGTCGCGGCCTCCAGCGGCTATCGCCCGTCAATACCGGAACTGCTCGGAAAGAATGCGCTCGTCCAGGCTGTGGCCGGGGTCGAACATCATGTAGAGGTCGATGCCGCTCGCCTGCTCGATGTCGACGCGGGTCACCGAGCGCGTCTCGGCGTGGTCGGCGACCGCGCTCACCGGCCGCTTGTCGGGCTCGAGAACGTCGATGCGGATCTTGGCGACGTTGGGCAGCAGGGCGCCCCGCCAGCGCCGCGGGCGGAAGGGGCTGATCGGGGTCAGCGCCAGCAGCGGCGCGTTGATGGGCAGGATCGGCCCGTGGGCGGAGAGGTTGTAGGCGGTGGAGCCTGCAGGGGTCGCCACCAGCACCCCGTCGCAGATCAGCTCGTCGAGCCGCACCCGGCCGTCGATGGAGATCTTGAGCTTGGCGGCCTGGTAGATCTGGCGGAACAGCGACACCTCGTTGAAGGCCAGCGCCTCGTGGCTGCGGCCGGCGGCATCGACGGCGCGCATGGCGAGCGGATGGATGACGTTGATCTCCGCGCGCGCCAGGCGCCCGCGCAGGTCCTCCTCGCTGTAGTCGTTCATCAGGAAGCCGGTCGAGCCGCGGTTCATACCGTAGATCGGCACGCGGTCGTTGAGGTGGCTGTGCAGGGTCTGCAGCATCAGGCCGTCGCCGCCCAGCGCGACGATGGCGTCGGCGTGCTTGGCGTCCACGTTGCCGTAGGCCTTGGTCAGGCGCTCCAGGGCCGCCTGGGCCTCCGGCACCTCGCTGGCGACGAACGCGATTTTCTCGAACTTTCGCGCTATGCTTTGCATACGGGGCCGGGCCGATCGCTTGGGCGGTGGAGCGGGGTCAGACCCCTAGGCTTGGAGGCTCGCTCACTTGCACGCAAACGACAAGCCCGTTCTGATCTATTCGACCTTTCCCTCGCCCGCGGAGGCCGAGCGCATCGGCGCCCTGCTGGTAGACCGCGGGCTTGTCGCCTGCGTCAACGTGTTCGCGGGCATGACGGCCATCTACGTCTGGGAAGGCAAGCGCCAGCGGGAGAGCGAGGCGGCGATGATCATGAAGACGCGCGCCGGCCTCGCAGCGCACGTCGTCGCCGAGGTTCGCAAGCTCCATCCCTACACCAACCCCGCCCTGCTGGTGCTGCCGGTGGAGGGAGGATCGGAGGACTTCATGCGCTGGATCGCCAGGCAGACCGGGGGCGGCTGATGCGCACCGGCTGCCATGGCGGGCCATATCCACGGACAGGGTGCGGCGCCTCTTGATGGTGCCGGCCCAATCCGGGCATCCTGCAGGGGCGTCGGATGCCGGTCCCGTAGCTCAACGGATAGAGCAGCGCGCTTCGAACGCGAAGGTTGCGGGTTCAAGTCCTGCCGGGACCGCCACTCGTGTGATGATCGAGAAGTCCGCCTCATGGCTCTGGGCTTCGTCGGGAAGCGGGCTTCTCGATCTGAATCACACTAGTTCATCAACTTTGCTAGTGTCCTTCAGATCGCGAAATTCGTCCCGGGCTTGGCGCAGATGTCGACGAATTTCGCGATCACGACACTTGCAAGGGGAGGCATGAGATCATGCGCGCGCGGCGCATCATGGCTGGCTGCCGCCGGATCGGCATCGTCCTGGGGGTGATCCTGGCGCTGCCGGCATTCTTCGGGCTGTGGACCTGGGCAACGCTCGGCCACCCCCCGCCTCGCCACGTCTACCTCTACTTCGTGGCGGGGCTCGGCGCCTACATCCTGGCATCGTCGCTCGGATGGATTCTGGCAGGGTTCGCGGGCGAGAACGACGAGGACTGATGCGCAAGGCTTGACCGCCGCCCGGTGTGTCATGGCACGCGCTCCGCCCGCGTCCTTGCCTGTCCTCGGGCTTGTTGTTCAGTCCGGGGACATGGTCGACACGCGTTCGGAGACATCACCGACAGCACGGGGGTGGAGCGTGTGACAGGAGGCCGAGGGTTCGGCGAGCCCAACCCAACGCGCGGCGGTATCAGTTGGCGCCGAGGCGGGAGAGGCCGTCCTTGGCCTCCTCACGGTCGGGCACGATCTCCAGCGCCTTGCGGTAGTCGGCCCGCGCGGCCTCCTCGTTGCCCAGCTCCTCGTGCATCGCGGCGCGGTTCACGTACGCGTCCGCATCCCGGGGCTCGAGCGTGATGGCTTCGCTGAAGTTGTCGATGGCGTTCTGGTACTCGCCCTTGTTGGCATGCGCCAGGCCGCGGTTGAAGAAGGCGCGGGGGTTCTCGCGATTGAGCCGGATCGACTCCGTGTAGTCGGCAATTGCCAGATCGTATTCGCCCTTGTTGTCGTAGGCCTGACCCCGGTTGTTGAACGCATCCGGGTCGCTGGGGTCGAGCTTGATCGCCTGCGAATAGTCGGAGATCGCGCGGTCGTGCTCGCCCATCTGATCGTGGACGTTGCCGCGGTTGAAATGTGCGACCGCGCTCGTGGGGTCGAGTTCGATCACGTCGCTGTAGTCCTTGATCGCTGCGTCCCTGTCGCCCGCGAACTCGTGGAGCACGCCCCGCTGCAGCAGCGCCTCGGCCCGGATCTCGTCGTTGTCCTTTGCGTTGCCGATTACCCAAGTGCACGCCTCGATGCGGGCCTGCGCGCTGTCTGACTCGTTCTTGCAGGCAGCCAGCTTCTCGGCGACGGCCTGCGCCGCGGCGCCATCGGCCAGCGCCATCAGCAGCAACAGTGCGAGCGCGAGCGGTACGCGCAACTTCCAAGTCCCGCCTGGGCAGGCCCTCATGCAGCAACTCCCCCTCTTGTGGCCGCGCCGCCTCTATCGGCCGGCGCGGATCGCGGCGCTCTATGTAGGTGGCGAGGGCGGTGCTGCACCAGCAGGATTCTTACGCGCGGCGCCGCTTCCGCATCCACGTGATCGCTCCGTGTGGCCCCACGGTCACGCAATCCGTTGAAATCAAGATGACAACAGCCGCGGCCCGCGACTATGAAGGGGCGCGCAGCAAGGCTGCGACGGGGGAAGAGAGAAGAGACGGAGGAAGTCATGCGTTCGATGATCATCACGGTCGGTCTGTTGGCCCTTGCTGCAGGAGCCTTCGCGCCGCCCGCCGCCGCCAAGAAGAGCAAGATGGGGTGCGAGGTCGGCAAGGAGGTCTGGGACGCCGCGCAAGGCAAGTGCGTGCCGGGCAAGTACTCCAGCAAGTCTGCCAAGAAGGCCAAGAAGGCGGAATAGCCACGCTTCGTGTCGGCGCCTCCCGCTCTCAGAGCCAGCGGGTGCGCCCGGCCTCCACGACCAGCACTTTGTCCTGGGGCACGTCGAGGGCAAAGATTTGCGCGGGCTGAAGCCGCGAGGTCAGCCCGCGCAGCACGCGCATGACGCCGCCGTGCGCCGCGACCACCGTGTCGCGCTCGACCGTGGCGAGCCAGGCTCCCACGCGCTCCGACAGGTCCCGGTAGCTCTCGCCGCCCTTGGGGCGCCAGCCCCACTTGTCCGCCTCGCGCGCAGCGAAGCCCTCGGGGTCGCGGGTGGGCAGCTCCTGCCACAGCTCGCCCTCCCAGTGGCCGTAGTGCACCTCGCTGAGGCGCGCCTCGGTGCGGTAGGCCTGCGGCGGCAGGCCGAGTTCCCGGCGCATGAGCTCCATGGTCTCGCGCGCCCGCTCGAGCGGGCTGGCGACGAAGTCGAGCGTGGCTGCCGCCGCGCCGAGGGCCGCCGCCAGCGTGCGGCCGTTGTGCACCGCCTGCTCCCGCCCCGTGGCGTTGAGCGGGATATCCCGCTGTCCCTGATAGCGCTGGGCGCGGTTCCAGTCGGTCTCGCCGTGGCGGACGTAATAGAGCGTCACTCCGGGGCGCAGCATCTAGACCTTCAGCACCAGCTTGCCGAAGTTGCCCCCGGTGTAGAGGAGGTTGAGCACGTCGGGGAAGGCATCGATGCCGCCTTCGCGCACGTCCTCGCGGATCTTGAGCTTGCCCTCCTTGTGCCATAGCCCGAGCTGCGCGACGGCCTCCGGCACGCGGTTGGCCCAGTCGAAGACGATGAGCCCCTGCATCTTCAGGCGCTGGGTGAGCACGGCGCGCAGGTTCTTCGGCCCTGCCGGCATCTCGGTGGCGTTGTAGGCCGAGATCAGGCCGCACAGGGGGATCCGCCCGAACACGTTCATTTGCAGCAGCACGGTGTCCAGAATCTCGCCGCCGACGTTCTCGAAGTAGACATCGATGCCCTTGGGGCAGGCGGCCTTGAGGTCGGCCGCGAGCCTGCCGGCCTTGTAGTCGACGCAGGCATCGAAGCCCAGCTCCTCGGTAACGTAGCGGCATTTCTCCGGCCCGCCGGCAATCCCGACCGCCCGGCAACCCTTGATCCTGGCGATCTGGCCGACAACCGACCCTACGGCGCCCGAGGCCGCTGACACCACCACCGTCTCGCCCGCCTTGGGCTGCCCCACCTCGAGGAGCCCGAAATAGGCGGTCCAGCCGGGCATGCCGAGTCCGCCGATCCAGCGCTCCAGGGGTGCCTGGCTGGTGTCCACCTTGACGACCCGCTCGCCGTTCGAGAGGGCATAGTGCTGTACGCCGAATGTGCCCTGCACCGCGTCGCCCGGCTTGAAGGCCGGATGGTTGGACGTCTCGACGATGCCGGCGGCGTAGCCGCGCATCACCTCGCCGAGGCCGATGGGCGCGACGTAGGACCGGCCTTCGTTCATCCAGCCGCGCATGGCGGGATCGAGCGAGACGTAGTCGATCCTGACCCGGAACTGGCCCGGTCCCGGCTCGGGCACAGGCCCGTCCTCGAACGTGAAATCCTCGCGCCTCACCATGCCCTTGGGCCGGCGGGCGAGCTTGACCATGCGGTTCTTCATGGAGATCTCGTTGCCTTGTCGCGATCAGGGGCGATCACACGGCCTCTCCAGCGCGGCGTCAAGAGCACCGATGCTGCCGCTGGCACATGCCTTGCTGGGTATGCTTTGCTCGGCACCGCAGGAGGGGAGTGGCATGGCTTCCGCAGCAATCGACGCGCAACCGGCGCCCATCACAGTCGACACGGGCCGCACCGCGCTCGTCATCATCGACATGCAACGCGATTTCCTGGAGCCCGGCGGCTTCGGCGCGGCGCTGGGCAACGACGTGTCGACCCTACGCAAGATCGTTGCGCCGCTGCGCGCGTTGCTGGGGGCGGCGCGTGAGGCCGGCCTCACCGTGATCCATACGCGCGAGGGGCATCGCCCCGATATGACGGATGCGCCGCGTGCCAAGGTCGAGCGCGGGATGCCCTCCCTGCGCATCGGCGATGTGGGCCCCATGGGGCGCATCCTGATCCGCGGCGAGGCGGGCCACGATATCATCCCGGAGCTCAGCCCGCTCACCGGCGAGCCCGTGCTCGACAAGCCGGGCAAGGGGGCCTTCTACCAGACCGATCTCGATCTGATGCTGCGCAATCGCAGCATCGAGAACCTCCTGGTGTGCGGCGTGACGACGGAGGTGTGCGTGCACACCACGGTGCGGGAGGCCAACGACCGCGGCTACCGCTGCATCGTCGTCGGCGACTGCTGCGGGTCCTACTTCCCGGAGTTCCACGAGGTGGGCTTGCGTATGATCACCGCCCAGGGCGGCATCTTCGGCTGGGTGGCGAGCTCGGATGCCGTGATTGCCGCACTGCACACCTGACCTGCAGTGCATGGGCATGTTTGGCTGGCATTGAGGCCCAATCCGGCTAGGGTGTGCGCGAAGCGGTATGCCGCTTCTGCGTCCTAAGCTCTCTCCCCCCTCTCGCCCATGCCGCTCGAACGACGCGTGCTCGTCTGGATGTGTGTGCTCGTCGCCGTGAACCAGCTTGGTTTCGGCGCCATGGTGCCCTCGCTGGCGCTCTATGCGCAGTCGTTCGGCGTGCCCGCCTCCGCAATAGGCCTCGCCATCGCCGTCTACGGGCTGGCCCGCTTCTCTACGGCGATCCCGGCGGGGCAATTGTCGGATTGGGTCGGCCGGCGGCCGACCCTGGCGTTGGGCGGCCTGGTGTCGGCGGCAGGCAACCTGTGGTGCGCGTGGGCGTCCGCATACCCTGAGTTCATTGTCGCCCGTTTCGTCGCCGGTGCCGGCGCCGGCCTCATCCTCACCACCGGCCAGGTCGTGCTGGCCGACATCACCACGCCCGAGCGGCGCGGCCGCACCATCTCGATCTACCAGGGGACGTTCCTGTTCGCGGTCGGCATCGGCCCATTTCCCGGCGGCGTGATCGCTGAGCACTTCGGCCTCGCCGCGCCGTTCATCGCTTACGGCGGCGCGAGCCTGCTGGCCACCCTGGTCGCCTGGTTCGCCGTGAGCGAGACGCGCAACTGGGGAGAGGGGGCGATGCCCAAGGGGCACCCTGCGCGCATCCCTTATGCGAAGCAGTTTCGCGTGCTCACGGCCCAGATCGGCTACCTCCTCGTCAGCGTCATCTCGCTGATGCACGCGGTGGTGCGCACCGGCGGCTTGTTTGCGATCATCCCGATCCTGGGCACCGCCCGCCTCGGTCTCTCCGTCGGTGCCATCGGCGCGGCCATCATGCTCGGCAGCCTGTTCGGGCTTGCGGCGGCCTACCCGGCCGGCTGGCTCGCCGACCGCCTCGGGCGCAAGCCGGTGATCGTGGCGGCCACGGTGATGACCGGGGCCTCGATGCTGCTCTTCTGCTTTGCCTCGTCCTACGCCGTGTTCGTCGCGGCCGCGATCGTCTGGGGAGTTGCGAGCTCGGTGGGAGGTGCCGCGCCGGCCGCCTATGCCGCCGATTCCGCGCCCCCGGGCATGAACGCGGCCGCCATGAGCATCTACCGCATGACAGCGGATGCGGGCTACGTCATCGGCCCGCTGGCGCTCGGCGTCATCGTCGACCTGCACGGTCCGGTGGCCGCCCTGCTGCTTGCTGCAGCCGCGCTGGTCCTCGTCGGCGCGGCCTTCGCGCTCGCAGCCCCTGAGAGCTACCGGGGCGGCGACGCCTCTTGAGGCACGTGGTCTGGCCCGCGTGGGGGCGCCAAATCGGCGGCGGCTCGCGCGCGGGCGGGCGCCCCCGAAGAAACGTCGCATCCTTGCCCAAATTGGGCCAAGCCAGGTTGCTGAGCTGACAATCCGTAGGGAAACGGCGCAAGGGGGCAACGGATGGGCATCTTCCGCCGCAACGCAGTCGTCCAGCGGGGCGAGGAAATCGCCGTCGACAGCGTGGTCGCCCATGCTGACGGCGGGGGCCGCATTGCCGCGATCATTTCAGCAGTCGCGCTCGTGCTGTCCGTCTATAGCCTGTGGGAAAGCTCGCTCAAGCAGGCTGACTTGCACGTGTTCGTTCCTCCGGTTCTCCAGTACGCCGCTCCCTACCAGAATTCGAACTTCGAGATGATCGCGATTCCCGTAACGCTTGCCAACGAGGGTGCGCAAACGGGCACCGTGCTCTCCATGGAGCTGGCAGTGACAGACCCCCGGACCAACGAGACCAAGCGCTTCTACAGCGCCGATTTCGGGCGTTGGACCATGGAGCGGACGCGCAGCGGAGCCTATCAGCCCTTCGCGCCGATCTCGCTGGCGGGGCGAACGAGCCGCACCGAGAATGTCCTGTTCTACACGCGCGGCGACCAGGAGAAGCCCGAGCAGCTCATCCGTGAGACAGGGCCGTACCGCTTCACGCTGCGGCTGGACGAGGCGGCCGGCGACAGCATTGGTCTTGTCGACCGGCTGTGGCGCCGGCGGCCGAGCACGCTCACTTTCGAGCGCGAGCTTCGCTCCTATGACGCGAGGGCATTCAACAGCGGCACGCTTCCGATGTATGCCAAGGACTGGCGCTCGACGACGAGCGACGCTGCGAAATGAAGGTCTACTAATTTTGGCTCTTGTCGCCGCGTGCCGCTCCTCGCCGAGGATGCCTGGCCTCACGATGCGGCGCTGTCAGACCCTTCAGGGCTTGCGGGCGATCAATTCCACCGGCGCAATGCGGCCCTTGGAGATGTTGTCGATCATGTTCTGCACTTTCTCGGGCGTGCTCTTGCCCATCAGGACATGCAGGCCGAGCGGGGGCGGGCCACCGGCGGCCGCCGTCCTGCTCCGCAGCTCGGCGAAGAAAGCCAGCGCAAAGTCGCGCCTGTTGCGCTCGGCGATGACGGTGAACCCCGCGTCCCGGAGCGCCTTCTTGTAGCGCTCCGGCTCGGCCACGGCGCTCAAGTCAGGGGTTGTCGCCCAGGGGACGGGATAGGCCAGGTCGCCGGCCCCCGTTCGCATCACGTCGTAGATCCCGAAGAGGGAGCCGGGGTGCAACACGCGCGCCAGCTCGACGGCCAGCTTCTCCTTGTCCTCGATATTCATGCCGACGTGCAGCATGTAGGCGGCATCGAAGCTGCCATCGGCAAGCGGCATCGCCAGCGCGCTGCCTTGCTGCAGGGATATGCGCTGATCGAGGCCGACCCACTTGCACAGGATATTGCCGGTATCGACGTACTCCGGTGTCAGATCTATGCCGGTGACCCGGCTTCCGTACCTGCTGGCGACGAAACGGGCAGCGCCGCCGAGGCCGCAGCCGACGTCCAGGACATGCATTTGGGGTGAGAGTCCGAGCTGACCGAGGAATTCCTCGGAAGCCCTGCGCCCGCCGATGTGGAACTCGTCGACGGGGGCGAGATCATCGACCGTCACCCCGTCCGCGGCCTTGCCGATCGCGGCGAGTCCCGCGCGGATCGCCTCGATGAGGCTGCCGTGCGTGTAATGGTTCGAAACGTCGGCCTGTGCTGGCATGAGCCCCTCCCTGGGAGATGAGACGTTCATCCGCAGGCTTGCCAATGTAGCGCGGAATTCGCCGATCGGCGGGCGAAGCAGCACACGCGCCTGGGGCAGCTGCGCTCTAGCTTCAACGGGCGACTACCGCTCGTCCAGTCGAAGGGCGGGGCGGCGACAGCCTATCCCAGGTGCCCCTCCTTGCGCGCCCAGGCTTCGGTCTTGTCGAGCGCGCGGCCCAGCATGTCGAACATGGCGTTGATCTCCGCCCCGTCGATCACCAGCGGCGGGCACACGCCGACGTTGTCGCCGCCGACGGCCCGGCAGATGAGGCCCTCCTCCTCGGCGAAGCGCGCCGCCCGGCCGCCGACACCGAGCTTGGCATCGAACGATTGCCGGGTGCGCTTGTCCTTGAAGAGCTCCACCGCGCCGATCAGGCCGACGCCGCGCGCCTCGCCCACCAGCGGATGATCGGCCAGCGCTTGCAGCCGCAGCTGGAAGATCGGCGCCATCCGCTGCACGTGCTCGACGATCCTGATGCGCTCGTAGATCTCGATGGTCTTGAGCGCCACGGCGCAGGCCAGCGGATGGCCCGAGTAGGTGAAGCCGTGGGCGAACACCCCCTGCTTGCCGCTCTCCTCGAGCAGACCCTGGTAGACGGGCTCGGAGATCGTGATCGCCCCCATGGGCACGTAGGCCGAGGTGATGGCTTTGGCCATGGTGACGGTGGTGGGCGCGATGCCGAACGTCTCCGACCCCCACCAGCGCCCCGTCCGGGCGAAGCCGCAGATGACCTCGTCGGCGATGAAGTGGATGTCGTGCTTTGAGAGGATTGCCTGGACCTTCTCGAAGTAGGTCTTCGGCGGCACGAGCACGCCGCCGGCCCCCATCACCGGCTCGGCGATGAAGGCGGCGATAGTGTCGGGCCCCTCCTGCTCGATCAGGGTCTCGAGGTTGCGTGCCAGGCGGCTCGCGTACTCCTCCTCCGTCTCGCCGGGCTCGGCATACTTGCCGTAGTGGGGGCAGTCGGCGTGGAGCACGCGCGCCATCGGCAGGTCGAAATCGGCATGGAAGACGGAGAGGCCCGTCAGGCTCGCGGCGGCGATGGTGGTACCGTGGTAGGCCCTCTGCCGCGAGATGATCTTCTTCTTCTTGGTGCGTCCCAATGCGTTATTGTAATACCAGGCGACCTTGATCTGGGTGTCGTTGGCCTCGGAGCCCGAGTTGGTGAAGAACACCTTGGACGTGGGCGCCGGAGCCATGGATTTGATCTTCTCGGCGAGCGCGATCGCCGGCTCGTGGCTGCGGCCGCCGAAGAGGTGCGAGAAGGAGAGGCGCGACATCTGCTCGCGCGCGGTCTCGATGAGCTCGGCATTGCCGTAGCCGAGCCCCGTGCACCACAGCCCCGCCAGCCCCTCGATATAGCGCTTGCCGGCGGTGTCGTAGACATAGACCCCCTCGCCCCGCTCCAGCACCAGCGGGCCCACGCTGCGGTGGGCCACGAGGTTGGTGGTGGGGTGCAGCAGGGTCTCCACGTCGCGGGTGGCGAAATTCGAGAGCGGGCGCATTGGGGCTCCATCCGGTGAACGCGTTTGTGCTGCATCCTAAGGGCTGGCGCCTGTTTCGGGAACTCCAGGAAGTGCCGAGCGCCCGTTGCCGGTGGCGCACCGGTGCCTGCCTCCGCATTGTGGTCGGATCCTTATGCTCCATGGATCCGAGGGTGCCGCCGCGCCCCAGGACCGGCCCAATGGCACCCGCCTCGGGAGCAGCGTCTGGCGGGGACCCGCGAACACTGGTAAGAGCGTGCCATCCGGACGGCAGAGCCCATGACCGAACGATCGACGATGATTGTCGCGCCGCTGGCGCGGTGGTCGAGCCGAGTGGCTATCTTCTCGGCCAGCCTGGTCGTCGTCGGCGTGGCGCTGCACCGGCTTGCCTCGTTTCCCACCCCGGTCGCCATCAATCTCTTCGCCGTGGGCGCGGCCGGGGCGGTGCTGGCGGTGCTCATCGGTCTCGTGGCGATGGTCCAAATCTGGCACCGCGGCTACGCCGGTGCCGGCAAGGCAGCGCTCGGCATCCTGCTTCCCGCCCTGATGTTCGCATGGCCGCTGACATTTGTTCCGGCCTATCTCAAGCTGCCGAAGATCAACGATGTCACCACGGACGTCGCTGCCCCACCCCGCTTCATGGCGCTCGCCAAGATGCGTACCGGTGAGGCGAATCCGGCGGACTACCCGGGCGCGCGCTTCGCCGCGGAGCAGCAGAAGGCCTACCCGGACTTGCGCACCTTCGTTGCCGACCGGGGGGTGGAGGAGACGTTCGAGGTGGTCGAGGAAATCGCGCGCAAGCTCAAATGGAAGGTGGCGGCCTCGGAGCCGCCGGTCGTCAAGCCGCCGAAGGGCGGAACGCTCGAGGCAACCGACCTGTCGCCGGTGGTCGGCTTCGTCGACGATGTCGTCGTCCGCGTCGAGGGCAACGCCACCCGCTCCCGCATCGATGTGCGCTCGGCCTCGCGCTATGGCCACGCCGACTTCGGCCAGAACGCGGTCCGCGTGCGCCGTTTCCTGGCGGAGCTTCAATCCCGGGTCGAGGCGACGGGTCCCGCTATCGCCGGCCGGCGCGGGCTGCGCACCACGCGCACGGGCGCCATGGTCAAGAAAGTGAAAGAGCGCGATCCGCAGAAAGCGGAGAGTCGCAGTAAACGAGACCGCGCTCAATCAAATGCTCAACGTGGGCGAGCACAGAAAGAGACGCTGCGTTGAGGAGCTTGGGGTCGAGGCCCTTGTAGACGATCGGCACGATCGCGCGCACCGTGCTGTTGCCTTCGCGGATGCACTGCAGGATCGCCTGCTCGCGCATGCGCCGGTGCAGCAGGTAGGCCTTGACGAGCCGCTGCGGCTCCTCGACCTGCCCTCCGTGACCCGGAAGATAGAGCTTGTCGTCGCGCTCGGTCAGGCGCTGCAGGGAGCGAATGTAGGCGCCCATGCTGCCCTCCGGCGGGGCCACCACGCTCGTGTTCCAGCCCATCACGTGGTCGCCCGAGAAGAGAATCTCGGTCCCCTCGAGCGCGAAGCAGAGATGGTCGGGCGCGTGGCCGGGCGTGTGCAGGGCCGTCAGCGCCCAGTCCTCCCCCTCCAGCCGCTCCCCGTCCGCCAGCGGCACGTCGGGGATGAAGTCCTGCTCCACGAACTCGCTTCCCGACGGGCTCGTGCGCTTGGTGCCGCGGTTGGCGACCCGGCGTCCGAAGCCCGCCGTCTTCGCTCCCGTCGCCGCCGCCAGCAGCGCCGGCAAGCCGTCGGTGTGGTCGCGATGCGTGTGCGTGATGACGATGTGGCTGATGGGCCGGCCGGCGGCGGCCTCCTGGATGGCGTTGAGGTGCGCCGGATCCTCGGGGCCGGGGTCGATGAGGGCGAGGGTACGCGTGCCGACGAGGTAGGTGTTCGTGCCCTTGAACGTGAAATGGTTGGGGTTGTTGGCGACAATCCGCACGACGCCCGGGCTGAGCTCCCGCGGCACCCCGTAGGCGAAGTTCATCGTCTTCTTGAACGGCAGTTCGTCCGCCATGGGCTTCCTTCGGGGGTTGGCGTGGCGTTGCGGGTTCGGCGGCCCGACCGCCATATCTGGGTGCAATGCCATGTAAAGTAAGGGCGTGCAAGCGGCCGACGGCCTGCCGGGCATCGTCGCACCGGCCATCGGCCGGCTCGAGAGGGGCAATGCTCCTGGGTAGAGCCTCTGCCGGACATCTCGTGTGCTACCTAACCCGGACAACTCATGTGCTACCGACACCGTAGGGCACCCCGTGTTGCGCGCTCGAGTGCGATGGTCTAGACCCTTGCCGGCATCGCGTTCGGCCGCGCCGCCGGAAGATTGTCGGCGCGCTAGTTGCGGCGACGGCCACAGGAAGCTGCCGTAGCTCAGTGGTAGAGCACTCCCTTGGTAAGGGAGAGGTCGTGTGTTCAATCCACACCGGCAGCACCATCCCGCAGCGAGCGACGGGAGCTCGGAGAGGCTCGTGCCATGATCGTCATCTCGAGGGACGGCAAGACCACCGTCATCACCGGCTGGAGGGCCTGGGTGGTCGGAGCCGTGGCGGTGGTTGCCGCAACCGCCGTCATCGCACTCATGGCGTTCCTGATGCTGGGCATGGTGATCACGCTCGGCGTCCTCATGCTCATTGCCGTGCCGGTCGCTATCGGCGTGGCGCTGCTTGCCTCGCTGATGCGGCCCCGGACGTAGGCCCTCACCGCGCATCGTGGAAGATGATGCCGAGCGTGTGGCGCTGCCCGGCGCGCACGCGGCTCACGCCGTGGCGCATGTTCACGCGGTAGACGCCGCGTGTGCCGGCGACCGGGCGATGGCGCACTGGGAAAATCACGCCCTCGCCCTGGGCCAGCGGCACGATCTCCAGGCGCGATTGCATCCGCGGCCGCTGCTCGGTGAGCGCGAACTCGCCGCCCGCGAAGTCGTCTCCCGGCCGCGACAGCAGGAAGGTCACCTGCAGCGGGAATACGTGCTCGCCGTAGACGTCCTGGTGCAGGCAGTTGTAATCGCCCGGGCCGTAGCGCAGCAGGAGCGGCGTCGGCTTGGCCTGTCCGGCCGCGTGGCAGCGGCGAACGAACGCGGCATGCTCGCCGGGATAGCGCTCGCAGGCGCCCATCGCCTCGTTCCATCGGTTGGCGACCTCGGCGAGCGGCGGGTAGAGCACCTCGCGCAAGGCCGCCACGATCTCGGGCAACGGGTTGGCGAAGTACTTGTACTCGCCGCGGCCGAACCCGTGGCGCGCCATGTGGATGTGGCTGCGGAACAGGGCCTCGACATCGTAGCTGTCCGCGAGCGCCGCGCACTCCCCCGGCGTCAGCACCGCGCCCGTCGTCGCGCATCCGTGTCGGTCGAGCTCGGTCGACAGGCTTGTCCAGTCCAGCGCCGCGATGCGGAGGGCGACAGGAGGTGCTTGCGGGGGATCAGGCCGCGGCTGCGGGACAGTCGGGGATGGCTGCCTCATGCTGCTGCACTCCCTGCAATCTTGGTGCACGCGCTGGGGGCAATTCGCTTGCAGATTGCAGGGATGGCGTCCACCCGGAACCTGCTCCGATGCCGGGTGGGGCCCGCGGACCGATCTGTCGCATGCCGAACGCCGCCCGGCAGCGCCTGAGCTATCGCGCAGCCGCGCGAAATCCCGTAGCTTGGCGCCCAGGCACCGATTGAAAGGAGAACCGTATGCGGATCGCCAGGACCCTCGCCGCCGCCCTGACGGGCATGGTCGCACTTGCCGCCGCAGCCCAGGCCGACGTCCTCGACGACATCAAGAAGCGGGGCACGCTCATCGTCGGCGTCAAGGCCGACTACAAGCCGTTCGGCTTCCGCGACCCGTCGGGCGGCATCATCGGCCTCGAGCCCGACCTTGCGGCCGACGTGGCCAAGAAGCTCGGCGTCAAACTCGAGCTGGTACCCGTCGTCTCCGCCAACCGCATGGAGTTTCTCAATCAGGGCAAGATCGACCTGATGATCGCCACCATGTCGGACAAGCCGGAGCGCCGCAAGGTGGTGCAGGTCATCGAGCCGCTCTACTACTCGGACGCCGTCAACGTGCTCCTCAAGAAGGACGCCCCGGTCAAGAGCTGGGACGACCTCAAGGGCAAGAAGCTCTGCGGCACCACCGGTGCCTTCTACAACAAGGACATCGCCCAGAAGTACGGGCCGGAGATCATCTCGTTCGACGGCTCGGAGAAGCCGCTGCTCGCGCTCAAGAACGGCGATTGCATCGGCTACCTCTATGACCAGACCTTCGTGGTGGGCAAGCTTACCGAGGACGACTGGAAGGGCGGCTATCAGATGGTGCTGCCCGGCATCATGGAGACGCCGTGGGCCATCGCCGTGAAGCTCGGCGAGACCAATTTGCAGAAGTTCATGGAGGACATCCACAAGGAGTGGATGAAGTCGGGTCGCATCGTCGAGCTGGAGAAGAAGTGGCACGTGCCGCCCACCGACTACGCCAAGCGCATGCACGAGAAGTTCAAGAGCGGCAGCTGAAGCGTCGTCATCCCGGGCCTCGCGCCCGGGATCCGTCTCTCGCTTGCTGATCCGTCCATCCCGGCGGCAAGCGCCGGGGTGACAGCCCGCCGCCCTGGCTCCGGTCCCAGAGCATGCAGCCGATCTACGACTGGTTCCGCGACTTCTACGAGCGGACCGGCATCAACCTCACGTTCATCTACGACGACTTCGACCGCGCCCGCATGATCCGCGGCTTCTTCCTGACGCTGGATCTGGCGGTCATCACCATCATCCTCTCGGTGCTGATCGGCATCGCGGGGGCCTGGCTGCAGGGCTCGAGGTTCGTGTGGATCCGCCGCGTGATCGCCGGCTTCATCTCGTTCTTTCGCAATACGCCGCCGCTCGTGCAGATCTATTTCTTCTATTTCGGTCTCGGCTACCTGCTGCCCCGCGTGCCCGACGGCTCGGGCGGCATGATCCCCATGGTCTCCAACCTGCAGTGGGCGATCATCTCGCTCTCGCTGTTCGCGGGTGCCTTCAACATCGAGATCTTCCGCTCCGGCATCGAGGCCATCCCGCGGTCGACGGTGGAGGCGGCCACGAGCTTCGGCCTCACGCGCTGGCAGATCTACCGGCTCGTGATCCTGCCGATGGCGGTACGCGTGTGCCTGCCCGCGCTCGGCAACAATCTGGTGAACCTCGTGAAGACCACCAACCTCGCCTACGCCATCGCCGTGCCGGAGCTGCTCTACGTGTCGAAGCAGATCTGGTCGGACGCCACCAACGTGCGCGAGATGATGCTGTTCGTCCTCTTTGCCTACCTGTGCCTGGTGTTCGCCCTCGTGGCGCTGCTCAACGCCGTCGAGCGCCGCCTCGCCATCCCCGGCTTCGGCCAGCAGGGAGGGCACTGAGATGCTGCGCTACCGGGACGCCTTCACGCTGCCAGCTTCTCCCTCTCCCCGCCTGCGGGGAGAGGGGACGCGACGGCGCCCGACGATCGGTCGTGCTGCGCTCCTGTTCACGCTCGTAGTGGGTGCGACCACGACCGCCGCCCTGGCCCAGCAGCCGCACATGGTGAAGGCGACGGCGTTGGAGGTGCTGGCGCGCTGGGCTCCGCTGCTGCTGTGGGGGTTCGGCTTCAACATCCTGATCTCCGTCATGGCCATGGGCATCGGTACCGCTGCGGGCGTGCCGGTCGGCATCGGCCAGCTTTCACGCGTGCTGCCCGTGCGCATTCCGGCACGCGTCGTCACCCAGTTCTTCCGCAACTCGCCGTGGCTCGTGCTGTTGTTCCTGTGCGTGCTCCTGCTGCCGTTCGAGATTCGTGCCTTCGGCCTGCGCATCCCGTTCCCGGATTGGGCCAAGGCGACGCTCGGCTTCGCGCTGCCCGTCATGGCCAACACCTCCGAGATCACCCGCGGCGCGATCCAGTCGGTCCCGTCGGGGCAGTGGGACAGCGCGCTGGCGCTCGGACTGACGCGCCGGCAATCGCTCTACCTCGTGATCCTGCCGCAGTGCGTGAAACGCATGCTGCCGCCATGGATGAACCTCTATTCGCTCATCACCATGTCGACGGTAAACGCCTCGGTGGTGGGGGTGAGCGAGATGATCACGCTGACCTCCCAGGTGCATGCGGCCGAAGGCTCGCGCCCCGAGCTGCTGGCACCGCTTTACGCCTTTGCCCTCGTGTGCTTCTTCATCTATTGCTACCCCATCGGCAAATGGACCCAGGCGCTGGAGCGCAGATACCAGCTCAGTTGACGCGGCGCGCATGCGCCGATCCCTCCTGCGTCCCGAGGCCGGCCATCCGGTGCTGAGCATGGGCAAGACGCCGCACGACAGGCAGACATTGACGCCCGAGGCTGCCGTCGACCGTCTCGAGGCCCTCTACGCGGGCTCCTGCGCGGCGCTCTCGCGCGCTCTCGACCGCTACCTCGCCACGCGCAAGCCGCCCTCGCCCAAGGACCGCGCCGGCTTCCGCTACCCGCTGCTGCGCGTGGTGTGCCGCCGGATCGGGGCCGGCGGGCGCACGCGCCGCGCGTTTGCCAAGTTCCAGCGGCCGGGCGTCTACGCCACGACGGTGACGCACCCACGCCACTTCCGCCGCTACCTTCTGGAGCAGCTCAATCCCCTGGTCGCAGAGAACGACGCCGAGATCAGCGTGGAGGCCAGCAGCCAGGAGATTCCCTACCCTTACGTGCTCGAGCGCGTGGAGGACATCGCCCGCAGCGGCGTGACCGCCAGCGAGCTTGCCGGCCATTTCCCCACCCCCATCCTCTCCCTGGTCGGCGACGAGGTGGCGGATGGCCAGTGGGAGGTGCCGGAGGGCGAGCCCAGGCCGCTGGCGCTGTTCGATGCCGTGCGCATCGACTACTCGCTGCGCCGGCTGGTGCATTACACCGGCAGCGACTGGCGCAACGTCCAGCAATGGATCCTGCTCACCAACTATCACCGCTACGTCGATCAGTTCGTGCGCTGGGGCCTCGACCGGCTGGGGGAGGGCGGCAACTCCTGCGAGCGCCTGGTGCTGCCGGGCGGCACGGAGATCGGGCGGGGTCATGCCAAGGCGGACGCCGAGGCCGCCGTGGCGGCGAGCCCCTGGCATCGCTTCCAGATGCCCGCCTATCACCTGACGGGGCGCGACAACCAGGGTGTGACCCTCATCAACATCGGCATCGGTCCGTCGAACGCCAAGAACATCACCGATCACCTGGCCGTGCTGCGTCCGAACTGCTGGCTGATGGTCGGCCATTGTGGTGGCCTGCGGCAGTCCCAGCAAATCGGCGACTACGTGCTGGCGCATGCCTATCTCCGCCAGGACGGCATCCTGGACAGCCTGGTGCCGCCCGACGTGCCGATCCCGGCGCTGGCCGAGGTGCAGATCGCGCTGCAAGACGCCGCGGCGCTCGTCACCGGCGCGCGGGGCGACACGCTCAAGCAGCGTCTCAGGACGGGCACAGTCGTGACCAACGACGACCGCAACTGGGAGCTGCGCTACACGCAGGAGCGGCGCCGCATCAACCTGTCGCGCGCGATTGCCGTCGACATGGAAAGCGGCACCGTGGCCGCCAACGGCTACCGGCTGCGCGTACCCTACGGCACGCTGCTGTGCGTGTCCGACAAGCCGCTGCACGGCGAGATCAAGCTGCCGGGTGCGGCCAATGCCTTCTACGAGAGCGCGGTGGCCCAGCACCTCGAGATCGGCCTCAAGACGCTCGACCTGCTGCGCGAGCGCCTCGATACCCTGCACTCGAGGAAGCTGCGCTCCTTCGACGAGCCGCCGTTCCGCTGAGGGAGCTGGTCTGGTTGGCCGGGCGACCCGGCGGAGCACGTCGCACGGCGCTTCACTGCGATGTCCCGTGCGGGAAGCCCTCGCGCCAGATGTAATAGCCGTTGGCGCGGATGCCGCGCAGGATCGGCTCCGGCTCGATCGCGGCCGGGACGGGCTCGTGCACGCCGAGCGCGAACGACGTCCGGAAGCGCCAGCCTTCGGCGCAGACGTTGCGCGGGATGTTGGCGCCGGAGGCGTCGAGCGACACGGCGTAAAGGCCGTTCTCGCCGCACTGGAAGAGGTACGCCTGCACGGCATCAGCGGATAGGCGCGTCGGCATGAGGGCTCAACGCCAGCCGCCGCGTTGCGTTCCCTTGCGAGGCGATCACATGCGGCGCCGGCCACGAGAGTGAGCGGTGCGACGGGGGAGGCGCACCGCTCGTCTCATGTGCCGGAAAGGAGGGGGGACTCTCCGGCGAGGCGCGAACGGGGGGACGGTTCGGCCTCGCCTGACAACGGCATGTGGAGGCCGTTCGTTCCAGGCGCACCCGCAGGACGAAATATCAGCCGAGCGCGTGGAACCGAGCGCGAACGGGCACGTTCTGCGCGATAGCGAGATCGGGAGCGGCATCGAGCGGCATGGTCGTGTGGGCCGACCGCCGCAGGCAGAACCTCCAGCGGAGGAGGGGCCGATGAAAGGACCGGATATTCACGTCATTCCCAAGGGTGCCCAAGACTGGCTGGTGCGCGAGGCCGGCGGCCGTGAGCTCGGCCACTACCCGACGCAGAGTGAAGCCGAGGCGGTGGGCGCCGCGGTCGCCAGGAAGCGCAAGGGCGAGCTCGTGATGCATTCACAGAGCGGCATCGAGGAGCGACGCGGACCCGCGCGCAGCGTGTGGGGCCGCCTGTTGGGCCGAGGGTAGAGCCTGGCGGTCTTAGTCCGGAGAAAAGGAGCGTCTCCGGAGCTGGTGCCCGGCCAAGGTTGCGCCGCTCTGGGCGATGGTGTTTCCTTTGACGAGGTGTCGCATCGGACACTGCGCTTCTTGCCGCGCCGCATGCTTGGGGGAGACGACCCGTGATCGAGCAGACGCTGGACATCGTCACCAAGGACGGTGCGATGGAGACGTTCGTCTGCCGGCCGGAGCGCGGCAGCCATCCCGCCGTGCTCTTCCTGATGGACGCCCCCGGAATCCGCGAGGAGCTGCGCGACATGGCGCGCCGGCTCGCAACTGTCGGCTACTACGTCCTGCTCCCCAATCTCTATTATCGGGCCGGCCGCGACACGAAGTTCGGTCCACAGGTGCTGGAGCACGGCAGCCCGGAGCATCAGCGCATGCGTGCCGTGCGCACGAAGATGACGATCCCGCCCGTGATGGACGATATTGCGGCCATGCTCGCCTTCATCGACGGGCAGGACGGCGTCAGGCGCGGGTCGGTCGGCGTGCACGGCTATTGCATGAGCGGACCTTACGCGCTCGCGGCCGCGGCCCGCTACCCCGACCGCATCGCCGCCGCGGCGTCCTTCTATGGCACATGGCTCGTCAGCGACGCCGTGGAGAGCCCGCACCTGTCCCTCGGCCGGGGCAAGGCCGAGCTCTACATCGCCTGCGCCGAGCACGACGACCTCGCCCCGCTGCCGATGGTGGAGGAGCTGCGCCGCCTGTTCGAGCAGGCCGGCAGCCCGGGAGAGATCGAGCTCTATCCGGGTGTGCACCACGGCTTCGGCTTTCCCCAGCGCAAGGTCTACGACAAGGCGGCGGCGGAACGGCACTGGGAGCGTCTCATCGCGCTCTATCGCCGGCGCCTGGGCTGACCTCGATTTTCGGCGTGGTTGCTGCAGGCTTGCAGCGAAAGAAGGCTCGGGAGGAATCAACATGCGTTCGAGGATCATGCGCGCGGCGGCCCGGTCTACCAAGAAGGCCCCGGCAGCCAATTTCACGGGCACCGTCTGGCAGGACGAGGTGTTTGCGCCCGAGGCCCCCTCCCGCATGCGTGCGACGCGCGTGACGTTCACGCCAGGCGCGCGCACCAACTGGCACGCGCATGCCGTCGGGCAGGTGCTCTATGTCCTCTCCGGCGTCGGGCGCTACCAGATGGAAGGCGAAGCGGTGCTGGTCCTGTTGCCTGGCGACACCGTCGTCATCCCGCCCAGGGCTCGCCATTGGCACGGCGGCGCGCCCGATCACATGATGGTGCACCTCGCCATGTCGGAGACCAGCGACGCCGGCGAGGCGACGACGTGGCAGGAGGCGGTCAGCGACGCCGACTACCTGAAGGCACCGGCCAAGCCTGAGTGACGCCGCCGCGCGTGTGGTTGGACTGGCCCGCCACCCGATCGATGTGCGGCGTCACACGCTCCAACCCCGTGCTGAGCCCGTCGAAGCACGGCTGGCATGCGTGGTCCGTCCTTCGACAAGCTCAGGACGGGGGCGGAGCGTGCGATATGCGCGTCGGGTGGCGAGGCGGTGACGCGGCCGCAGCGAGCGCGCTCGCGCTGGCGGCTGCCCGCTCAGCTACCGTAGTTCTTCTTGAGGTAGTCCTTGATCGCGGAAGCGTCCGCGTCATCGATCGGCGCGCCGAACGTCTTGATCATCTTGGTCACCTCCGCATCCCACAGCGCCGCGCTCGGGAACGGCGAGTTCATCTGGATATAGTCGAGGCTGTGGCAGGCAGCGCAGTTGGCCTCGACCTTGTCGAGGCCCGGCGCCTTCTTGAGCTGCACGGGCTTCTCGTCGGCTGCGGCCGGCGCGACGACCAGGGCAGTCGCCAGGAGGAGAAAGAGCACACGCATATTCGCCTCCTCAAGCAACCGTCAGGGAAATGCTCTGCATGACGTTGTGGTGGTAGCCGGCCGGGTTCTGGATCAGGGCCGCGGTCTGCGTCTCCCCGATGGCGTTGACCGCCCGCACCGTCATGGTCTGCTTGCCCTTCGTCCGCAGCGGGAAGCTCCAGGTGCGGAAGGCATAGCGGCCGAGGTCGGGCCCCAGCGTGGCTGCTGCCCATGTCTTGCCGCCGTCGCCGGAGACCTCGACGCTGCGAATGCCGTAGCCGCCGTCCCAGGCAATGCCGCCGAGCATGCTGCCTGCCTTCGCCGTACCACCGTCGGGGTGGCTGGTGATGAGCGAGTTGACCATCATCTCCGTGATCGGCGTGTTGACGGCCGTGTCCTGCGAGGTGAAGCGCGCGACCAGCGGGAACTTGCCGAGCGGGATGCGGTAGGCGGCGCTCATCCAGAAGTTGGATTCCGGCTTGGCAAGCGCCTTGATCGAGACGAGGTGCTTCATCCAGTAGGTGCCGGTCCAGCCGGGGACGACGAGGCGCGCCGGAAAGCCGTTGAAGTGCGGCAGCGGCGCCCCGTTCATCTCGTAGGCAACGAGCGTGGTATCCTCGAGAGCCTTCCAGACCGGGATGCTCTTGACGAAGTCGGGCGTCTTGTCGACCACCGGTCCGTCCGCGCCGTCGAAGCCGATCTCGATGGCTTCCTTCTTCAGGCCCACCTTGTCGAGAAGGTCTTTCAGCCGGGCTCCCTTCCAGCGGGCGCAGCCCATGGCGCCGTAGCCCCACTCCACGCCGGGTACGTGCGGCTGGAACAGCCCGCGGCGGTTGCCGGAGCATTGGTTGACGGCCACCACCTCGGCCGACGGCATCGCCTTGAGATCCTCGAGCGTCAATTGCGCTTCGCCGTTCGCGCCGTCGCCGCCCACCGTGAGCTTCCACGTCTTGGCATCCACCTCGGGGATCACCGACAGGTGGTAGCGCACGAAGAACGCGTCGTTGGGCGTGATCGCCTCGCGGAAGTACTCGATCGGGGTCTCGTAGTTGGGCGGCCGGTAGCTCAGCTTGATCAGCGGCTTCTTGCCGGGCAGCGTGTCGAGGACTGCGTTGGCGCGAACGCCTTCGGGCAGCGCGGCCGGAAGCTCCAGGCCGGCGGCCTGCGCGGATGAAAGCAACGGAAACGTGCCCGCCGTGGCGGCGCCCACCGCCGCGGCGCCCTTGACGAAGTGACGCCGATCCAGGTTCCGCATGTGTTTCCTCCCAAAGCATCTTTTTGGTCGGCAATTCTACACGCAATGGCAATTTGTGGAATCATTTTCTCGATTGTGGGGCGGCGACCAAACGCTACGCGCGTTGAGGGTGTCCGGCGGCATCTCGCGAGCATTGCCCTAGTAGGGCGCGTCGCCTGCAATTGTGATGCGGTGCATGCGCCGCCGTTTGCCCTGGTAGTCGTTGAGCGCGCGATGCTGGGTGCAGCGATTGTCCCAGATGGCCATCGAGCCGGGCTTCCAGCGGAATCGGCAGGTCAATTCCGGCTGCACGGAGTGCGTCTTCAGGAAATCGATGATGGGTCGCGCCTCGGCCGGCTTGAAGCCCTCGAGCGTCTGGGTGTGGTTGCCGATGTAGAGGGCCTTGCGGCCCGTCTCGGGGTGCGTGCGCACGAGGGGATGTGCGCTCTCGGTCTGCAGGTCGCCGGGGTCGCGAACCTTGGCCGCCATCTTCTCGTTGCCGACATAGCGGCCTTGGCGGGCCGAGCCCATGTCGTCGCCCTGGGTGAGCTTCCTGCGGTCGCCGACATTCCACGTCTTGAGCCCGGCGATCACGGCCCGCATCGGCGCGGACAGCGTCTCGTAGGCGAGATACATGTTGGCGAACATCGTATCCCCGCCTACATCCGGCGTTTCCCTGGCATAGAGGATCGTCGCCTTCGCGGGTCTGGGGTTGAACATCTGGTCCGTGTGCCAGGTCTCCCCGAACGCCCGCGTATCGCCCTCCTCCTTGATGATCTCGAGGATCTCGGGATGCTCCTCCATGCCCTTCATGAAGGGATGATAGTGGATGGCGCCGAAGCGCTCGGCGAGCGCGATCTGCTCCTCGGGGGTAATCTCCTGGTTGCGGAAGAAGACGACGAGGTGCTCGAGCCAGGCGGAGCGGATCTCCGCGAAGGTGTCGTCGTCGATCCGCCTGAGATCGGCGCCGGCTATCTCCGCGCCGAGCGCGCCCGCCAGCGGCCTGACCTCGATCCTGCGATAGGACGCCATGCCGAGCCTACCTCTTGCGCAGTTTCGGATCCAATGTGTCGCGCAGCGCGTCGCCGAAGAGATTGACGCCCAGGACGGCCAGCACGATGGCGATGCCGGGAAAGAGTGCGATCCAGGGGGCCGTCGCCGCGTATTCCTCGGCGCCGCCCTGCAGCATCAGACCCCACGCCGGCACGGGTTCCTGCACGCCGAGGCCCAGATAGGACAACGACGCCTCTGCGAGCACGGCCTGGCCCACGAACGCCGTCACCATGATCAGGAACGGAGCCATCACGTTGGGCACCATGTGGCAGAGGATGATCCGCGCGTGGCCGAAGCCCAGCGCGCGCGCCGCATCGACGTAAGGCACCTCGCGGATTGCCAGCGCCGAGGCACGCACGACGCGGGCGCAGCGCGGCACCAGGGGAATGGTGATGGCGATGATCACGTTCTCCACACCGGTGCCGAAGATCGCCACCACCGCCAGCGCCATGATGATGAGCGGAAAGGCCATCAGTACGTCGGACACGCGCTGCAGGATCAGGTCGGTCTTGCCGCCGAAATAGGCGCTGCCGACGCCCAGCACGAGTCCGATCACGCCGCCCACCAGGGCTGAGGTCAGCCCCACGATCATGGCGGTGCGGGCGCCGAAGACGATCCGCGACAGCAGGTCCCGCCCGAACTGGTCCGTTCCCAGCGGATGCGCCCAGCTCGGCGGCTCCATCATGGCCGCGAAGTCGTTCGCGGTGGGGCTGTAGGGCGCAATCCACTCGGCCGTCAGGCCGGTGGCTGCCATGATCAGCATCAGGAGCAGCCCGAACGTACCGAGAAGTTCGCGGCGGCAGAATCCGAGCAGCCGCCGGATGGAGGACGCCCGGCCTGGCGCGACATCATCGAGCCTGGCCCGGGAGAGCTCCGTCGTGTGAACCGCGGTCACCATGAGAAGCCCAGGCCTCAACCGAAGCGGATGCGCGGATCGAGCCACGCGTAGAGCAGGTCGACGATCAGATTGCAGATGACGAAGATCATCACCGTCAGCATGACGAGAGCCTGCGACAGCGTGTAGTCCTGGTTCTGCACGGCCTGCACGAACAGGCGGCCGACGCCGTTGAGGTTGAAGACCTGCTCGGTGACCACCAGACCGCCGATCAGGAACGCGAACTCGATGCCGATCAGGGTGACGACCGGCAGCAGGGCGTTCTTGAGGGCGTGGCGGTTGATGATGAGCTTCCTGATCAGCCCCTTGGCCCGGGCAGTGCGGATGTAGTCCTCCTGCATGACCTCCAGCATCGCCGAGCGCGTCATGCGCATGCTGACGGCGGCGTAGCGATAGCCGACCGTGACGGCGGGAAGCAGCGCCATGCTCAGGTTGCGGATGGGGTCCTGCCAGATCGGCACATACTCGATCGGCGGCATCCAGGGATGCCCGAACACCGCGCTGGTGAAGTTGAGCACGATCAGCAACGCGACGATGCCCAGCCAGAACGAAGGGGTGGCGATGCCACCGACGGCAAAGACCCGCACCACGACGTCGATCCACGTATTCTGCTTGACCGCGGAAAGGGCGCCGAGGGGAATAGCGATGGCGATCGCCACCACCGTGGCCAGGATGGCGATCTCCAGCGAGATCGGCAGCCGGGCCCAGATCTCGGTCGTGACGGGAGCGCCCGACCACATCGACGTGCCGAAATCGAGCCGGACGATTCCCCACACGAAGTCGAGGAACTGGACCACGACCGGCTTGTCCATTCCGAGCTCGGTATGGCACAGGGCGATGGCCTTGGGATCGAACGTGCCGCCGCTCGATCCCAGACGCACTACGCAAACGTCGCCCGGGACCAGCCGCATGAGCACGAACACCAGCGCGGCCGCGCCCAACAGGGTCGGAATCACAAGCAGCACGCGCTTGATGATGTAGCGGTACATCACTTGTCGAGCCAGATGTTCGCCAGGTCCTGGTTGAGGTAGTGGCTCGGCGAGATCTTCCAGCCCTTCACATAGGAGCGCATCGGCACGATGCGGTACCAGTAGGTCACCATCAGCTGATGCGCCTGGTCGTTGATGCGCGTATCGAGCTTGCGCATCAGGACGCGGGCCTTGGAGACATCGGTCTCCCGCAGCAGGCGGTTGTAGATCTCGATCTCCTCGGGATCGGAGAAGTAGCCGTAGTTCTCGCGCTGCACCTCATGCGGGAGCCAGCGGCCGACGTCGGCGATCGGGTTGACGACGTTCTGGCAGTTGGCCTCCAGGGCCACGGTGAAGTCGCCGCTGCGCATGGAATCGAGCCATGGGCCGGTGGGAACCACCTTCTGGGTGGCCTTGATGCCGACCTTGCTCCACTCGTCGATCAGCCAGGTGCCGACGATCTTGTAGGGCTGATCGACGTTGCGGTTGAGCAGCTCGAACGACAGGTTCTCCTGTCCCGCCTCCTTCAGCAGGCGCCGGGCCTCGGCACGCGACTTCTCGATGTCGGGCCAGTAGCCGATCATCTGCTGCAGCTCCTCCTTGGTCGCGGCGAACGGCGAGCCGGGGAAGACGATGCTGCCCACCGTCCTGACGATGGCAATCTTCGACAGCGCCTGTGCGCCCTTCCACTGATCGATCGCCAGGAACAGCGCCTTGCGCACGCGCAGGTCGTCGAACGGCTTCTTCTGGTGGTTGGGCGTCACCACGTTGCCGCAGTTCCAGTCGCTCTCCTGCACGGTGATCTTGTCGCCGAGCTCCTTGACGAGCTGGTCGCGCGCGGACGGCGGCAGCGACCGGAACTCCAGAGCGGCGCGGTCGGCTCGGATGGCGTCCGTGCGCACCGCCTGCTTGGGGGCGAAGATCGCCACGAACCCGTCGAGGTAGGGCTGGCCCGGGTGATAGTAGTCAGGGTTGCGCTCGCCCTTGATCGACTGGCCGATCTGGTAGTCGACGAGCTTGAACGGGCCCGAGCCCATGATGTTCTTCTCGTACCAGTGCATATCCTTGTCGAGGATCTTCTTGGAATAGATGTAGGCGTAGGGATCTGCCAGCGCCGGCAGGAACGACAGGGTGGCGAACTTCAGCTTGAACACCACCGTCTCGTCGTCCGGCGCGGTGATCGTGTCGACCATCACGAAGTTGTTCTCGCGCGCGCTGGCGACGCCGGGCTTGGGATGCACGATCTTGTTCCAGCTCGCCGCAACGTCCTGGGCTGTCAGGGGCGAGCCGTCGTGGAATTTCACGCCCTTGCGGATCTTGAACGTGTAGGTCAGCCCGTTGTCCGTGGGCTTCGGCATCTCCGTGCACAGGTCGCACCTGAAGTCGGTGGTGGAGGAGGGATCGTCGGGATTGACGCGGATCAGCACGCTGTAGAAGGGTGCCGTCGCGTGCAGCACTGCAAAGGTCGTCTCCCTGTGGCCATCCAGGCTGGGGCCGCCGTCGGCCGGGATCATGTAGGTGAGGACGCCGCCGTGCTTCGGCGCTTCGGCGGCGGCTGCCGTTGCCCCGAGTGCCAGCGCGGCTCCCAAAGCCAGCTTCAAGCCCGAGCGGTGAATTCCCGCTGCCAGCGAGCGCCATGAAATGTCGGCAAGGCCGAATGCGGACGCTCTGCGCTCTCCGTCGCTCTTGCGAGCCATCGTTTCCTCCTCCTCCTGCATGAAGAAGCCCGTCTTGCCTGGTCTTTTGTTTTCGAGCTTGCTGCGACTACCTCCCAGGATGCTGTCCAAACGTCGATGGCCCGCCTGCGGGTCATCGGATCACGCGGTTCTCATAGGTCGGGGACGGCGACGCTCGCCGCGAGCGGACGACCGATGCGAAGAGGGCGACCCGCTCTGCTCCAAGCGAGCCCCTGGCAGCGCCGGTCGGCGGAGGCGTGCATGTCATGCACCAATGCCGGGACGCACCCGGCTGGGGCAGTCCTCATGGCGTCTCCCTTCCTTGCTCTGCCCTTCTGGCGGATCGGCGCCGGGGCGGCATCTTATTCGCGATGGCAGCGTGGCCCTGAGAAGCGGCGGCCGCCATTGCACATTAGTCTAGCAATCCGGCCGTCTGCTGACCAGATGCGAAGAGGGTGAAGCGGTCGTTGCGCGCTGCAGCGCCGGCCCGGGAGCGATGGGGGTCGACGAAGCCGCGCGATCAGAAGCATCGGGCAGACCCTGCTCAACTGCGCGTGCACCGGCGGTGCGTCGCGAGCTCGATCGCCCGCCTCAGCCGCCCGCCGGCCTGCTCCAGGACCTCGCGCGCCGTTTGCGCATCGCATCCATGGAGCAGCAATACGGCCAGCTTGACGTTGCCCTCCGCCTGCCTGAGAGCAGCCTCGGCTTCCTCTTCGCTCCTGGCGGTCAGGAACGCGACCATTGCGGTCTTGCGCTTGCTCAGCTTCACGTTGGAGGCTTGCACATCGACCATCAGGCCGCGATAGACGCGTCCGAGGCGGATCATGACCAGAGTGGAGAGCAGGTTGAGGGTGATGCGCTGGGCCGTGCCGGCGTTCATGCGCGTGGAGCCGGCGATCGGCTCGGCGCCGGTGTCGAGATAGATCGCCCGCTCGGCTTCGGCGAGGAGCGGCGTGCCGCGGTTGTTGGCGATGCCGATCGTGAGGGCGCCGCGCAGTTTGGCCTCGCGAAGGCAGGAGAGGGTGAACGGCGTCGTTCCGCTTGCAGCCACGGCAATCAGGACGTCGCTGGCATCGACGCGGTGCCGGCTCACCAGCTCGGCGGCGTGACCGGCTTCGTCCTCGGCGCCCTCGACGGCGCGGACCATGGCCGCCTCGCCGCCGGCGATCAACAGCAGCAGCCGGTCGCGCGGCCAGCTGAACGTTGGCATCAGCTCGGCGCCGTCCTGGACGGCCAGACGCCCAGAGGTGCCGGCGCCCGCGTAGATCAGGCGGCCCTTCCCTTCCAGCCGTTGCTCGATGGAGAGAGCGGCACGCTCGATCTCGGGCAATGCTGCCCGCACGGCGGCGACCGCAGCGAACTGGCCGCCGATCATGGCCTCCAGGACGTCGGCGGGCTCCCAGAGATCGATGTCCGCGTAGCGTGGGCTTGGCCTTTCCGTATCCATGCGGCGCAGCTCCAGCCTGATCGGAAACGCTTATTGTCCGCACTGAGTTCTGAAGCGCTTAACAATGAAGCTTAACGGCGGATGTGGGCGGTCGCCGTTGGCGATTTCAATGGCGGCTGACGTGGACAGGGCCGGCAATCTCCGTAAGATCGCGCGCACGCCATGACCGGGCCTCAACTGCACGCCGTAGCCGCCGATACCGTCTTCGATGGGCTGACCACGCATCGCGACGCTGCGGTGCTGATCGAGGGCAGCCGGATTAAGTGGCTGGGCCCGCGCCGGCGGCTGGATGCCGGCATCCCCGTGCGCGAATTGCCGGACCGCTGCTGGCTCGTGCCCGGCTTCATCGACGTGCAGGTCAACGGCGGCGGGGATGTGCTCTTCAACGACGATCCGACATCGGGCGGCATGGCCCGCATCGTCGCGGCCCACCGGCAGCATGGCACGACGGGCCTGCTGCCGACGCTGCTGAGCGACACTCCTGAGAAGATGCGCATGGCGCTCGGGGCAATCCAGGCGCTGCCTCCAGAGTCGGGCGTCCTCGGCATCCATTTCGAGGGGCCGTTCCTTGCGCCGGAGAAAGCAGGCGCGCACCTGCCGGGCATGACGCGCACGCCCGGAGCCGACGATCTGCGCCTCCTGGCGTCGCCGCATGCCGGGATCACCCTCGTCACGCTGGCGCCGGAGCGCGTGCCCGCCGGGTTCATCACGGAGCTGGCGGCGGCGCGAGTGCGCGTTGCTCTCGGGCACTCCATGGCAACCTATGCAGAGACCAGGCAGGCGCTGGCGGAGGGCCTGACGGGGTTCACCCACCTCTTCAATGCCATGCGGCCGCTCGCCAGTCGCGAGCCCGGTCCCGTGGCAGCCGCGCTGGAGAGCGCGGGCGCCTGGTTCGGCATGATCGTCGACGGCGTCCACGTTCATCCCGCCATGCTGCGGATGGCGCTGCGCGGCAGCGCCCGTCCAATGCTGGTCACGGATGCCATGCCTCCGGTTGCGGGCACGCGGCCGACGTTTTCCCTCTACGGCCAGCCGATCGAGGTGCATGGCGAAACCTGCGTACGCCAGGACGGCACGCTCGCGGGCACCGCGCTCGACATGGCCAGCGCCGTGCGCAATTGTGTTCGCCTTCTCGGCGTTCCGCTGACCGAGGTCCTGGGCTACGCCTCGCGCGAGCCCGCCGCCTTTCTGGGCCTCGGCGATCGGCTGGGGCGGCTCGCTCCGGGCTACGAGGCCGACATGGCCGCTCTCGATCCGGACACCATCGAGGTCATGGGCACGTGGGTGGCGGGTCGCGGCGCGGATTGAGCTGACGGCTGCCGCGACCGACGAAATGTCCCCCGGACGGGCCGCGGCCGCCCTAGCCGAAACGCCGCGGGCTTGTTAAGCAGTGGGCCCGCCGGCCAGGGACACTGCACCGGCCCCAAGCGGGCGAGACACAGGCAACGGCCCCGTAGCTCAGCTGGATAGAGCACCAGATTCCTAATCTGGGGGTCACAGGTTCAAATCCTGTCGGGGTCGCTCACTCTGTCCTGTGCAGCCCGGACACATAGGTAACAGAACGTACCTAAGACATGGGTGACACCCGTGTACCGAACGGGTTGTCGATAGGTTGCAGGGTTTTCTGTTCCAAGTCGATATAGCCGAGGTC